>Ga0257111_1000285_pt1 | contig 21199 bp, 25 predicted proteins | sample LP_taG_6_FD_191567 | JGI IMG/M metagenome (GOLD analysis project Ga0257111, IMG submission 191567) | Marine microbial communities from Northeast Subartic Pacific Ocean, Canada - LP_J_2015_P26_500m | ecosystem: Environmental > Aquatic > Marine > Oceanic | place: Canada: Northeast Subartic Pacific...
ATCGCCTTGTCTACCACCACCGACATCGTGAACGTCGAGACCAAGGAAATGTCCTGTTCCGTGCATGAAGAAATTTCTATAGGGGCCATTGAACTCCATATCGTCTCCAATGGCCTCCTCAAGACTACAATCTAATATCCCCAAATCAATCATCCCTTGGGCTAGTACAGATGATGTGGCTCTGTGCATTGAAAGCCAAACTGAACCAGCTTGGCACGCCTCAATAGCAGCCAACTGTGCTTTCAGCACGAGTTCGTAGATTTCTCTTTGCTGGTCGCTGAATTTCCCGTTGACCGGCCAAGTTCGAGTGATATCGGAAGCGTACCCGGAAACCTCGCACCCCGCATCCACCAGTACCAGTTCTCCATCGGAGATCTCATTGTCATTGGAATTGTAATGTAAGATAGTAGCATTGTCACCACCACCTACGATTGATGAGTAGCTACAACAGCTCTTGCTTGCTGTGAAATGGGCCTCTATGACAGACTGTATCTGCCACTCACCTATGCCGGCGCACCCCTTCCTGATAGCAGCAACATGGGCAGCAGAGGCGATGTCTGCCGACTTCAGCATCAATTGTATCTCTCTTTCAGACTTGCGTACCCGCATTTCATCCAGTATCGATGTGGGGTCAGCAGAATCTGTATCGACTGCACTGCTCACCAATTCATCCAAAGTTGAATTGACGCCTTGAATCAAGTATGCCTGCTTACAGGCACTGAGATGGGTTCCAACAATGTCCTTTAGATCGATGATAGAGCAGGCCTCATGAACTGGCCATTCAGATGCAGCCCCCTCAGTGCCCACCCTGCAACCTGTCCAGATTTCAGCCTTGGTATCACGAGGTTGGACGAAGAGAGTCGTGACCCACGAATCTACATTATAATGCGCCATTAGAACTGCTTCCGGATCACTCCAGCCACACAAATATAGCATATACGAGTTGGCACGGTAAGGAAAGGAAGTATCATTCGAGCGGAACGAAACAGGGTTGGTGGGAATTAGCACTAAGCTGTCAGTTGGAATCTGTTCTAGAAATCGAGACTGCCGTCCATGGTATTCATCGAACGTGAAGGGTAAAGTTGCCATCATCTCCTTTCCTACGAAGGTTCGTTATTAGTGCTGTGTAAAATATCTGTAATCAAATCCACTTAGGAATCCGGTGTTCTGCCTCAGAGGTTTGTCTGCGCCGAATTACAGCATAAAGCAAAAACCCCATCGAACCGAAGAGGACAATTAAGGAGTTGGGAAACTGTTCTCTTTGTTCAGCATCTGACACGGTGATTGTAAGGATTGCAGTTTCACTGTCATCATCTGATACCTCAATGATGAGCTCATACTGATCTTCGACTCCCTCGGGCCATGTCATATCTCTATGCAGACCTTCGTAGAAAGGTACGTTGTTGATTCTCCAAACGCACCTAAGCGACTGGAGGTCGTTGACCGTATCGCTACTATATGATGCATCGAAACTGGTGGTTGACGATTTTGAGATGCTGACGGAATCCCCGTCAAATATTGCTTTGCCATCTATTTGTAGACGAACTATTGGGGAGAGGTTTTCTATGACAAACGATTTGATTGTAGTATCTGAATTTCCAGCTTGGTCTATTGTAGTCAATGACAATTCGAACTCACCAGAGTAGTCAGTAGAAACTGAGTATGTACGAACGTCAAGACCTGAACTGACTTCAATGGGGGTGCTTCCGGTGTGAGAAGGACGTCTTAGTGTCCATATGTAGTTAATACCAGTTCTACCCCACACAGCATCGTCAGTTTCGCTACCATCGAAGAGAAGTTCACTAGAGCCTTCTATAGCAAAATCTGAACCGTGGATAATAGATTCGGGCGGGGTGTTGTCTATTCGCAAGCTAATGCATAACTCTGAATCATCGGAAGATTCATCATTCGAAGCAAAAACAAAAATGTCGTACCATCCATCTGCAAAGTCAGACACGTCAATTTTGGAAGAAAATGAACCAGCTAGCCAATCGACTGAAGTAATTTTATCGGGGATTACAACTGATTCTAGGATTGTCGTAGAATCTTGCTCACTGCACTGGGTGGTAGTTTCAGACTGGGTAATCTTGGCTTGAAGCATGGGTTCTGAGTCCCCTATGCTAAAGGAGTTTCCTTGGAGTAGGAAGTATCTGCTTACCCAGGATCCTTCCCTTGGAGAATCAAGGAATATGGTGGGTGGAAGTAATTGAGTACTCCCGTGAAGGAAAAGCGACCGGATTGCTTCAATGGGATCCTCTACGGTCTCCTGTGCGAGGATGTGAAGGTTGCAAGCGCAAGGCATGATGTTGTGAACATCGATAATGAATGAGAACCCCCATTGCGACCGAGAAGATTGCACATCCGTCTCAATGAGTTCACCTGTGAGGAATCCCGAGGCCAGAGTTTCATCTGAATTTGAAAGATACCACCAGACAGAAGTGGGTGACACTTCGTTCTCTATGTATCCAGTAACGATGAGGTCTTGATCAGTCATCATCCCATTATCTAGGTCGATAGATATGATAATAGGGTCATCAAAGTGATTTGTTGCGACAACTGAAATTGATGACTGAATGATTAGGAGAGTTAGTAACGAGGGCAAAGAAATGCTACTCTTCACGAATAATCGCGCTGAGCGAACAGTATTGAACCCCGTGGAATGATGATTGCTATCTTTCTGAGATTTGCATTTGCCATGAGAGCTCGTCTAACCAGAGGCCCAAGGTATCTCTGTCAACAAACTCATGACTCGACTCTGCTGTCAATACGCATTCACAAGCTGCAGCAGCCAAAGTGGTGGCATCTGTCATGCTGTAGCCATGTCCTAGTGCGGCTGCAAGTGCGGTTGCAGCAGCATCGTGAAGCCCAATCTGCTGTTCTGGGGCAGGTGACATGCATGGGAAAAACACCACGGATCCATCAGACTGGTACAATGTCAACCCATTGACCCCACCAAGCACGACAAGGGAATCCCAACCGTAACTATCAATGAGATGCGCAGCAGTTTCTCGGGAGTCAGTGAGCATTGAGCGCCTTCTAAGTAACTCCAGACCACGTATTTCAAAGAGAACTACGGTGGCATTTCTGCTTTTCTCAAGTCCGGTAAGTTTAGGATCGACGATTACTGGAATGCCAATTTTGTGTGCCTCTCTGATTAGTAAATGGGAGCCTGCCTCATCGATGACTCCTTTGTCATAGTCCGAAATTACTAGGGCACAACTGTTCTTCAAGGACTCAAGTGCTGATGTGGCCAATGCTTCGGAAATTTCCGGAGAGAGGGGGTCTAGGGGCCCCCGATCTACTTGAAGCAGTATCTGACTCTTCTCAAGAAGACTCTCCCTGCTTCCGTAGAATCTAATCTTCGTAAGTGTCTTCATACTTCGAACTATTTCGATTTGTTCTGTTGAAATTCCTTCGTCTGAAAGCATCTTTGATATGTTTGACCCTTCTGAATCATCACCTATGCAACAGTGGAATCTCACATCCATTCCAAGTGAGTTTAGTCCAAGCGCAATGTGGGCGGATGCACCAGGGGATTCTTCTGTGCGGATTACTTTCATCACTGGGACTGGGGCAGTTGAATTGAGATTGTTAGCAAATCCGTGGTGATATCGATCAAGCATTGTATCTCCTATTAGAGTGACCTTGGACCCATCGATATCGTCGAGCAAAAGCCTCAGCCTCTTGAGGCAGTCAACGCGATTTTGTGCTACCCCGTCCGACATGTATGTACTAACGCATGGGGGATTAACAGATGAGATTTGGGGATACCGTCTATATCAAATCGCCAACGCCAACAGGATAGATGGAACCTGTAGATGGGGGGTGGGAGTACCTCGGGCAGTCAGGGGGTAGATTATGGGACAAGTCTGCAATTGGGCGAGCAGATGGGAAAGGAAGACTGATACTATGCGACTCTGAGGTAATCTTCTGTCATGACCACAGAAACTTGGAGTGGCCTAACTCTGGATGGTTGAGTGAGTGCATATCTTCCAAGCCAGAAATCCTCTTCGAGGCCGCCGTATTAGAGGCACTTAGGGTTCCTGGAAATAAGGTTGTTTTTCGTGAATCCCTAACCTTGTTGGAACATGATCATGCAAGGGGTACTTGGGGACTTCGCTGGACATCAAACACCCATCCAAACAATGATTCTGCCATGTCGGAGGTCAGATGGTTCCACGCTTCGGACAAATTCGATGCCATTGACCTCTACCATTGGTGCGCTTCTGTAACTGAAACTGGTAGGTTGGCAGAGATTCTGGTAGTCGATGACGAACACTCGGTGGTAACGTACAGACTGCACCCCTCGAATCCGGAAGGAAACCAAGCACCCCCAACCAACGAAGAACTGTCCATCATTTCTGCCTTTCAATCAGTCTCTCTTGTCAATGGGGGAGCTTACTTTTCCGATTTCGATAATTGGCCTTCTGACGTCATTGGCATCCCAGTGCACGCTGGTAGACAGCTCGGGGCATACGAAATTGAACTGGTGTTATCATCAGTGGATGATGGGCTTCCTCAACTCTCGGATGGCGCCAGCATTTTACAAGATCTATACCGGAGGGGGCTGCATTCGCGTCCAGGATTCAAGTATGGAACTAGATGGAGGTGCTACGAACGTCAATTGGGGAAAGGACATGCCCCTTGGTTGGTGGTCAATCCTGTGGAAGCTTCACAAGATTGGGGGGGTACTTGTCTAGCATCAAGACTTGCATCGGGCGTGAACAAGCATTGGCTCCATCCCATTTCTGTCGATGGGGTATGGAGGTACTTGGAAGTGGCTAGGCCTCCACCCAACTCAAGATGGTCAAACCCGAGTCGCAAGTAGTCACTCGTCCTTCTTTCCAGTGACCACAGAAGCAGCCAATAGCAAGCAAATTAGGGATATTGCATTTGATGGAGCAGCCAACCATCGCAAAGGCCCCGATAGTGGAAATTCCTGTTCCGCATGGAGGATGAGGGGAATCCTCTGCTCGAGCTTGTTCGAGTCGATGAACACGACCTCTCCCTTAGCAATCATTCCTGGCTCCAGCAATCCAGAAGGGTCAATTTCCAATACAATCGCGTCACCTGGTTCAAATCTTACTTGTTTTACAACGTTGGATATTCTGTTCGCCGCTCCATCGATGGAAACGGAATATGTCCTAGGACCAATTCCTTCCGAATTTGGATATAGAGCGATGGTAGATGGCTCATCCCAAGGAACAATCACCTCTAGCGTCTGATTCGATAGGCGGTGGGGAATTGAATACCACTCCAATGAGAGGTCATAGGGTGGATGTCCCTCGCACCCCATAGTTCCAGAGATACGTCCGCTGTCGCCCGGAAAAACACCATTTGCATCAATATCAAGAATTGTAACTTCAAGATACTGACGTTCTTCTTTGTCCACTTGGATTATGTTGATGGATTCAGCAGTCGTTAGGTTGGTAATCAAGGTGCAGGTTTGTGGAGTGCTAACGGTAGCAGTGGCTACTTCACCGGGTAGCAACACTATTGGTGATCTAGGAGTAACAACGCTTGCAATTGTGTTCTCATCCTTGGTGTATTGGATTTGTACCTGATATGCAGAAACATTGGTTATCTGGATTGTCCAATTTACTAGCCTTCCCCGATTGTCCCTGATTTGATGGCCGGACGAACCGAACGACCCTCCTTCAGTGAACACATCCCCCTGGCTTCCGTAGTTCCTAGCCCTGAGCAGTGCGTCATCGCCATCAGCCTCGACAATCTTAACCCAAGCCTTTGCCGGATCCGTGTTAACAAGGTTGTCACTAATGTCACCGTAGTTCGTGTCCTGCTGCTCTACGAGAATACCATGGCCAGGTAGTCCACTGTCGAAACCAGAATTAGCTCTAAACGTCACCCAAACGAATTCCCCGGGGGCAATTTTGATTGACAGGGGGCCCCCTCCCTGAGGAATTGGCTTCAAGGTGTAAGTCTTGGATTCATTGAATGATGTTACTGGCACAAATAAGTCGGTTTCTATCTCTTGATTGGGTATGAAAGGCCCGGTCAGTCCGCCGATCAGATTCAGAGTCGAAGACGAGGGTAGGGATGGAAGATTGCCATCTTCAATCCAGTTTCCACTAGCCATGACGCCCCAATCACCTAACCCATGCCAGTTTCGAGTTGGTGTTTCACTGTGGACATCATATAGATCAACTGCACCCATCTGATGAAGCATTTCGTGAATCAATACGCCCAATCCCCCGTTGATTGACACCATGGTGTAGTGCTCGAAAGAGAAGTCGCCTATGTCGATGGGATCTTGGAAGGGGGAATAATGGCTCCAAATTGAAGAAGAGGGGCCCCCGAGTTCCTGTGCTTCTCCTGAGTGGAGAATCAATAGCCTGTCAATCACGCCATCTCCATCAAGGTCCCATTCAGAGAGGTCAATGCCAGAGAGAAGTGCAACAATCGCTGCTGCAGCTAAATCTGATGCTCCCCCATAGTCACCCCCAACATCCCTTTCATCGGATGTGTCCTTGCCCCATTCGGACTCTGGGTGGGGAGACTGCCAAATCTGGTCGAACAAAGTGATGTTGAGGGAGGAACGATTTCCGCTCATTTGTTGGATGTAAGCGTGAGCTGAAGTTTCCCCTTCGAACAATGAAAGAGGGATGTTTCCAGGTAATGACTTGTCAGGGAAGGCCACTCTGAGTACAAGCCAACGCTCATCGGATTGCAGGCCGACTAGTTCGTATCCATCGGCTGAATTTGATTGCTCCCGGTCAAATGCATCATCTACCCATGGTGAGTTGACTTGTGCCCAAGTGCCCAACATCAAGAGGACGACAACAAGTGGGGCCCGAGTTTTATCCACGGCGCAACGGCCAGACAAAGGGATTTCAAATCAATGCCCATCTGCTATAGCAGCGCGTCATTGAGGGAGTTGACTCGCCACGACTCGTCCCTAGACGAGTTTTCATCCAACCAATTGAGTCCTCTGACCTCACATCCGCGGGTGCGCAGCGAAGTCCGTAAAACCAGAGGCATGGGGGTGCCATCGCATCCCGATACAACCAACCGGGTAATTCCCGAATGGAGGGCTAGATCAAGAATTCCATCTTGCTCGGGCTTGTTTAGGCAAAGGGCATCGCATCTTGGAATAGCAACTCCAGGGGGCTCGAAATATTGAGGGAATCTCGGACACGAATCTTCGCATCCACAATCAAGCAATGCGATTCTAATCGTGGTCCCTTCGGTGTCTTGCATATCTGTGATATCGAAGCGCCGCCGCCCCAATGGAGCAACGGGGATTGTTCGTGAAATAGCGTCGGCTGAAGATGTAATGCAAATTGCGATTAGAAGCCTTAGTCCGTCGAATTCGACTGGTAAAGTAATGACTAATGTGCCCCCTGAAATAATTAATATTCTATATCGGAGTCTAGTCTCAGCGAATTCAATCAAACCATATAGCCTAGCTAGACCTATTGAGACCACGGTTAACGACCACACGATCAATATCCAAGACGCACCCAATGCGAGAGAAAACACGGAAGCCGCATCATAGCTTATGCCCACCCCATCAAGCGAACTTGCTATTTTGACGAATCCAATAAGTTTGGGAATTACGAAGGCCCAGACAGCGATAATTAGTAGTGGGACGAGAATTGAGGAGATTAGTAAGACGGAGAACAGCCATGAGCGTTCACTCGGTAGCAATCCAGAGTGTGAGAACCTCTGGATTAGAATTGACGTGAGCGGCATTGCCGAAGTGAATGCGAGGACCAGCACCAGTGACCATCTAGCCTCAATCCAGTCGAATGGTCCATAGATCGAGAGATTTTCGTTTTCAGGGCCGGTATGAAGTGGTAGCAGATCGAGCCATGCTGACATGATGTGGCTAACGAAGAACGACCAAAATAGGCACGATATACCCAATGCTATGATTGAGGTTCGTAACAATCTGTGCATATCTGCAAGATGCACGGAATATTGAGATGTATGTTCAGTAATGTGAAATTGAGACATGTCACATTAGGTCCCGAACCTTGGGTTCTTTCCGTGCAGCAATCAGTGTTCGATAGACTCCGTAAGCAGCCCAAGCGCTGATGAAAAAGACCGTCCCAATGGCAAATTGAGAGAAGTCCACTCCTTGGAATTCCATGGATTGACCTGAAGCAGACCAACTGACTCCGAGGTAGAAGGAGAGGGAGGCAACGAGGCTCCTGCGAATCCCTTGAGGATACGCTAGCTCGCTTGCTAGGAATTCAGGACCTTCGTCATATCGGCGTTCCAGAATTTCACGCTGTACGACGGCACCGACCAAGAGGGCGACTAGGGTGGTCCAGTAGAAGAGGTTCCCTTGAGAGAATACCCTAGCTGCCAGAGCGTTCTGGCGTTCCTGCTCTAGATGGCTCTCTGACTCCTCAATAACGAAGAGGGTGTCATAGGTGCCAACAGAAATTGTCCTAGTCTCCAGAGTTGAAGACGACTCAGAGGTAGTGACGGTGTCCGGTGCAATAATCGAGAATGATAAGAGGTTCCAGTAGTCCGCATCGTCGGGAATTCCTCCAGCATCAACGGAGTTCCCAGCCAACCAAAACTGCACTGGACCGACGTCTTCGTTGGGGGCAGTCCAACTCAGATGCCAAATGCCATCATTGCTTGTCTCAGAGTGCGATACGTCGTCCGGTCGATCATCGGTCATTTTGATGTCCTGATCTTCTTCCCATGCAAATACACCTTTGGCGTCCGAAGAGAGTAGGAACCCGGCTCCAGTGTTGCCATCGCCACCTGAGAGAGTTAGGGAATCAGCAACTGTGACTGTGAAGTCATACACATGGGAGGGCTCATACATCAGAGGTACCCCAGTAATCATTACTACGGCACGTTCTGAGGGCGCTCCGTTGTTGTGACAAGAACATCCGTACTTCACGGTAAGCTCGTCATTGGAGTTCATAGCGGGGGGACCGGAACTCATAGCAACGGATGGAATCGAGAGAGCCAGCACAACGAGTGCGCAAACGGCCAGTCGACTAACTCTTACTCGCACTCTATCGCCTGTATTGTCTCGTCAGCAGGGGTTTCATAACGGTTGGGGGGCGTACACGTCACAAGTCCTTGATGGCAGCATTCAACTCGTTCATCATCTTCTTACCGTCTCCAAAGAGCATCATTGTTGAGTCTTCGTAGAATAAATCGTTGTCAACACCTGCATATCCGACCGATAGGCTTCGTTTGATGAAGACTACGATGCGGGCAACGTCAGCGTTGATGATGGGCATTCCACCAAGCGGTCCCTCACCAGTTCTTGCTACTGGGTTGACAGTATCATTAGCTCCGATGACTATAGCAACGTCCATGTCAGGCATGTCGTTGTTGACATCTTCCATTTCAATTAGCTGCTCGTAAGGAACACTGGCCTCTGCGAGTAGTACATTCATGTGCCCGGGCATTCGACCTGCAACGGGATGAATCCCATAAATCACCTCGACCCCCCGAGCCTCCATGAGATCAGCGAATTCCTTCACTGCATGTTGTGCTTGGCTAACAGCCATTCCGTATCCCGGGATGACGACACACCTAGTGATGCCGTCACAGACCATAGCGACCTCAATAGGATCGCTGCCAATCTTAGTTCGCGAGAGTTGAGCCTTGTCTGCAGTGCCACCGAACGACTTGAACAATACGTCTGGTAATGTTCTGTTCATTGCCTTGCACATGATGAAAGTGAGAATGAGTCCTGCAGCGCCGACCATTGATCCAGCGATGATTAGCACGTTGTTTCCAATCACGAACCCAGTGAATGCTGCTGCAATTCCTGAAAGTGAGTTCAGCAAACTAACGACTACTGGCATATCAGCACCTCCAATTGGGATAACAAAGAGAATTCCCAAAAGGCTGGACATGGCCACAATGCCCCAAATGTAGTCCTTGTTGGCTGGTTCATTGATCGTCATCCAAATCAGGGCGAAAGAAGAAATCAACAGAATAATCTTTACGCCGTTGAGCCATTGTGGGCCCCAAGTGGGGAATCTAATCCACTTTCTGGAGAATGGCATCTCGAAGCCACCCTTGAGCTTCATCATAGCTACAAGAGAACCTGTCAGAGTCATCCAGCCAACTAGTCCGGAAAGTCCAATCGCCAACCATACTGCATATAACTCAACTCCGGGTTCAGGGATGTTACCATCCTGTATCCTATCCAGAACCTCGGAAAGGGCGACTAGGGCTGATGCTCCCCCACCAAAGCCGTTGAACAGAGCAACCAGCTCGGGCATTCCAGTCATCTCGACCTTTGTGGCCATCAAAGCGCCAATTAGTATCCCAATGGCCAACCCTGCAACAATCAGTTCCCATCCGATTATCCCCTCTGTGTACATTCTCGACAGGGTAACCAGTATTGCAAGTAACATCCCCAGCGCACCTAGCCTGTTTCCTCTAGGGGCAGTCTTGGGGCTAGACAACTGCTTAATCCCGAAGATGAAAAGGGCTGCAGCGAATAGGTAGCCTATATCCCAGACGGCTGTGTTTACCATTCACTCACGACCCTTACGCCTTTTGCCCGCTATCATCTCCAGCATCTTGTTGGTGACCATGAAGCCTCCAACTACATTGATAGTGGCCATTACCAAGGCAATGAATGCCAACCAGGCGGCAGGTCCTGGATTACCGGAGTTGAATGCAGTGTTAGAGAGGATTAGCGCCCCTACAATGGTGATGCCAGATATTGCGTTAGCACCGGACATCAAAGGTGTATGGAGAGTAGGTGGAACTTTGCTGATAAGCTCGAAGCCAAGGAAAATTGCCAGAATGAAGACTGTGATGCTGCCAACAAGAGCAGCGACGGTGAGACTCAGTTGACCACCTCTGCCAATCTAGACTGTTTTGGGTGAATCTCGCCGCCACTGCACAGAAGCACGCCACCCATTCCGGGAACGTGCAACTCATCACCCTCAGGAGCGCCAACTAATACATCGTCTCCCTGGTCAAGTACTAGTGAGTCATCCCTCACAAGTGTAGTGAGGAAGTTTGTCATGTTGTTGGAGTACAACATACTCGCTGTGGCAGAAAGCTCACTAGGTAAATTGGTGATCCCGATGATGGTGACCCCGTTGTTGGTTGTCATCACCTCCCCCGGACGGGTCAATTCACAATTACCGCCAACATCAGCGTTCATGTCGACGATGACTGACCCGGGCTTGAAGGTAGAAACGGCGCTTGCAGGGACAGTGATAGGAGCTGGCCGGCCGAATATCCTAGCAGTGGTAATCATTACGTCAGCGTCACGCGCGACCTCACAAACAGTATCATTGACCTTCTGGATAAACTCGGGTGTCAAGGGCTTGGCGTATCCAGACTCGTCCTCGAAGTCATCCATGCCCTCTACCTCAATGAATCGGCCTCCTACAGATTCGATCTGCTCGGCGGCTGACTTACGCACGTCAGAGGCATATACGATGGCACCAAGTCTCTTGGCGGTGGAAATGGCCTGTAATCCCGCTACGCCTGAGCCCATTACGACGAACTTGGCAGGACGGACGGTACCTGCGCTGGTGGTCATCATAGGGATTCCCCTTGGCATGTGTGCCGCACCAAGAAGCACGGCCTTGTATCCGGCTAGGTTATCTTGACTTGAGTTGACATCCATCGTCTGAGCACGGGACAGTCTTCGTGGTATCATGTCCATACTGAGCAATGTAATTCCTGCATCAACGGCGTCCTTGACCCTTCTAGGATGACGAAATGGGTCCACTATGCAAGCCAGCATCTGCCCGTCGTCCATGGAAGTAACATCCGGCATAGAAATGGAAACCACTATGTCGGCAGAAATTGCTGATGAATGGTCTGATAACATAGCCCCTGCTTCCTCGTACTCCGAATCATCATGGTGAGCTAGGGCACCAGCTGTACGTTCAACAATGACTTCGAACCCGAGATTGAGTAACTTTTTGACGGAATTAGGGACGATGGAGACTCTGCGCTCAGCATCAGGCTCCTTCAGTACTCCTAAGCGCACCCAGAACCTCTCCGAAATAGCCCATTATGGTTAGACGAGCCTTCGAATTGAAGACGCTTATTGAAGCCGTCGGCGATAGGTGCTCAAGGGTAGAACACATCATGAAAATAAGAGCACGTAGCCGACACCGAACACTACTACATCGCACATAGCATGTGACAACCAGCAAACCCAAATCGAGCGATAACGCATGTAGAGCCACGACCAGACTGCTGCTGCTGCGAGCAAACCGAAACTAGCCAATGCAGTCTGCCACCATTCGAATCCGAACAAGTGCAATGCCAAAGAGTGGTGCAGGGTGAACATCACAGCCGAGAGGATAATTGCCTGCACCTCGCTACCGAGCAATTCGTATCCCTTGGTGGTGATGAACCACCTGAACACGTACTCCTCGAGCAAGCTGTTGAGAAAGATCCAGTACAGAACTCCGGCTATATACATCTGTATATCCATCAGCCCTGTCGGCTCTAGTTCGGAAATCATCGCCGAAGTGTCAATTGAATCCCCTAGTGTGAACCAGGTGACCAAAATTATCGCCGACATTCCAAGTCCGGTAATAGCGCCCATACGCAATCCCTCACCATCAGTCGAAGAACGAGAGGGTTCATTCCCCTCGACTCGCAAGTACCACACAGTGGGAATTATCAGGATCCATGCCTTGCAAGCAATGAAAAACGCCTGGGTCAGAAATTCATCACTGCTGACTGACAAACTGTATACAATCGAGAGAGATGGTGCGAAGCCAACCAGAGCGATGGCTAGGAGAGCACGCTTTCGTTCTTCCACATCCATTGTACGGTCCGTTGGGACAATACCTTTGTGGCGGCACAGATGAATTCAACGCTTCCCAAATTCTAAGACCCAAGTCATCGGGGAATCGAACAATGACGGCGAGGGGGCGGAAGGTCGCTATTATCGGTGCAGGAAACGTCGGAGCCACTTGCGCATTCGTCCTCGCAGAGAAGAACGTTGGTGAAATAGTCCTTCTGGACATATTCGAAGGGGTCGCAAAGGGCAAGGCACTAGATATGAGCCAAGGTGGCAGGATTCTGAACTATGACGGCCACGTCACTGGGACAAACAACTATGCCGATATCGAAGGCTCAGATGTCGTCGTCGTAACCTCGGGATTCCCACGGCAGCCAGGTATGACTCGCGAGGACCTGATAGAGAAGAATGCAGATATCATCTCGCAGGTAGGGGAGGGAATTCGTGACCATTCTCCCGACGCTGTCATCGTGATGGTAACCAATCCTCTCGACCTAATGACATACCACATGCAACGAATTACCGGCTTCCCCCACCAACGCGTCATCGGTCAAGCTGGAATTCTCGACTGCGCGAGAATGACTCACTTCATCTCCGATGCAGTCGGTTGCAGTAACGAGGATGTTCAAGCCATGGTTCTTGGTGGGCATGGGGACACAATGGTCCCCCTACCTCGCTACACCACTGTCAACGGCATACCAATCACACAACTCTTGGATGCTGGGGCTATCAAGGCCATCTGCGATAGGACCGCTGGTGGTGGGGGGGAGATTGTCAAGCTACTTGAGAGGGGAAGCGCCTTCTATGCACCGGGCAGCGCTGCCGCTATCATGGTCGAATCAATCTTGAACGACAGGCGAAGGGTGCTGCCTTGCAGCGCTTTCCTCTCGGGTGAGTACGGGATGGATGACATCTACATCGGAGTTCCAATCATTCTTGGGAAAAACGGAGTCGAGGAAATCATCGAACTGGATCTGGAGGATTCAGAGATTGCCAGCCTCCAGCAATCCGGATCTTTCTACAAGGAGCAGTTGAGCTCCATACTTGGATACTGACTGCGTTGGTTTCATCCGGACAGGGGTTCTGGGGGCGACATGGGCGGAGTCAGTGAGCACATTCACCTAGAACACGACGGTAAACTACTGTTGGTTGACACCAGTGGTGATGGACCCGTAATACCTGTGAAGGGACGCACTTCATGGAAAGGCGAAAAATTTCTCATCAGGTTGCCAACACCGCAAGAAGCTAGAGCGATGGGAATCAAATGGAACCAGAAGAGGGTGAATGAGTTCAGGCTGGGCAAACTCAGTCACAGAGTCATTCATGCAACGCCAAAGATTGGCTGGCCCGAGCACTGGGCATGGAAGGATTCTGTAATCAGCGACAGTGCAGTCGACCCAGTTGCCAGGGAGTCAGTCTACCGAACCCTCCACAGGGTCGTAAGCAAGGTGATCATCACAAACCCCCTAGGAGAAATCCTGATGACGAAGGTTTCCAGGGGTTTCTTCACAGGTTGCTGGACTCTCCCGGGGGGCTTCGTCGACTATGACGAGCACCCCCGTGAAGCAGCCGAGAGGGAGGTGCTGGAGGAGCTAGGCATCGTGATTTCAGTTCCAGATCCCAAGGGCGAGACTAGAGAGGCAACCCCAGGTGATGATGGTAACATCGTACAAACTGCCATTTTCGACAACGAGGGTATTAATTGGGTCTCATTCACCTATCAATGTCAATCCGACATCGGTGCTGAGGAAATTATTCCTAAGGAAGATGAAATTGAGGAAGCGAGGTGGTTCAGCAAAGAAGTTGCCCTGGATCGAGCAGTCTCCATTTTCGACATAGAGGCAATTCAACGGATTAACTGAGATTACCATGGAGAGGGGGCCGTCAAACGCTCATCCCAAAATGCCGCTAAGGGGGTTGTCTCGGAGCATGGAAGTCCTGCTGAAAACGACAAACAGGATGAACAGGAAGATGATGATGAGTCTTCCCACATTGAGGATTGGTCTGATGTCCATATGATTCGCCAAAGGGATGTGATTCTTGAACGGTTGGTGGGCCCCACCACCCCTCTCTCGGCCGACTTCGGCATGATTTCGCTGGGGGCTACGCCTTCTGTTGCACTGAGAGGAAATATGGGGACCTAAGCTATGCAGGTCCAAAGATGAAGGTGGGGGAAGGGGGAGATTTCGGCCGATGGGACCGCGGCAGTTTAGATGCCGACCTAGGAACCCCCAACCCCCTTGTTCTTGGAGGAACAAACTCCTAGGTAATACGTCAGCATGGATTTCGTTGATTAATGAATTGGAAGGGATCACATAAGGGAGTGATAGCCTTGGGCACCTCGCGGAGGTCCTAATGATCTTCCAACCACTCAGTCAACTCATCGTTGAGGTAGTTAATCTCAGTCTTGAGATCGGTCATCTGGGCGTTCGAAGATGCTACATTGTCCAATTTCCTTACCATCGCCTGATAGTAATCGGGGGAGCCATGGTCACCGCTGGAGTAAACATTCATTCCCCCTAGAGGCACCCAACCCGAACCAATCATCTTCCTCACCGCATCCTTGAGTTCATTAATCGAGCCGACTTGAATAACGCTGTATTCCATGCCTCCGAAAGGGGGTGCCAGCCTTGAACTGGATGCTTGGGTCATACCACGCAACCCTAGTGTATGCATACGACATAGAGGGGTCATTGCAGGGAATATGCTTGAAAGTAATAGCCTCAATTGGTGAGTAATGGCTCTGGCTGAAGGAGATGAAGAGGTCTCCCCCACCTCGACGCAAGACTCCGAACTCGGCGAACGCAATAGGCTTGGAACGATGATTTTTCTCTTGGCGTTGACACTGAACACAGTCTGGTGGTACGTATTTCAGAAACTTACATCCATCCAGTCGGTTTTTGATTACGTTCCTTCGGGGCCCATAAGAGGTAGCGATCCAATCGCTGCACTTTTTATCTTCCTGATTATTGCCTTTTGGCCGGCTCTTACCGTGTTTTACCTTGCAAGGAGACACAAAATCATAGAGAAGGGATGGTGGGAGGGGGGGGACAGCCCCGAGCTCGATTAACTGCTATGCAGCACAATCCCTAGGGAAGATGATGTCGTTCACTATTCTTCATCGATTACGAAGATACCTTTCCTATTTGCCCTAAGCCAAATGGTTAACACAATAAGTATTGACATCCAGAAAATAGAAATGAAAGCTAGATAGCCAAAATAGCCAAAATATTCCACACCAACAATGTACATTGTTGTAAGAAAAATCATACCAGCGATCAATTCGAGGATAGCACGCTCCCAATTGACCATAGTCATCAGTAGGGGGCACCCTCTAAGATGCCTGCGTCATTATCGGTACCTTGGAAGGGGGCCGCATCCAACACCCGTTAGTTGCATGGCCCCCCCTCTGTATCCATGTGGCAAGATAGGCTCAATTAGTTTAGGTGAAAACACCGCGCCATGGAAGATGCTCCATCTGAAGATGAAACAATCCCCGACGATGATGAGAAGCGGATGATGTTCATCGGGATAGGCGCAGTCGGCATCATTCTGGACATCTTTCTCTCTGCCATATGGGGCGGATTTGGCGTTGTGGATGAATTCAGGTCCCAGGATTGGACAGAGACAGACGTCCTCATTGCCCCCAAACTAAGGTGGTGAAATCAATGGGGGTTGACAACGGTATCTTGCTGGGTCTGGATACCTTCGGGGACGTCACTCGAGGGGCTAATGGACAGCATCTTGAGCAACACGAAGTCTTGCGCAATGTAGTCGAGGAGGCCGTACTAGCTGATAGCTTAGGATTGGATTTCTTCGGGGTCGGAGAACACCACAGGGAGGACTTCGCCATTTCCTCACCCGAGGTCGTACTAGCAGCAATCGCCAGCAGGACGAATAGAATCAGGTTGGGATCCGCTGTCACGGTTCTGAACTCAGATGACCCGATTAGAGTCTACGAGAGGTTTGCCACAGTTGACGCTCTTTCTAACGGAAGGGCCGAGGTTATCCTTGGGAGGGGTTCGTTCACAGAGTCTTTTCCTCTATTCGGGATTAAGATGGAGGAATATGACATACAGTTCGGGGAGAAGCTTGAGATTTTGTCTTTGCTCAAGCACGAGGGACCACTCGAGTGGAAAGGGTCGATTAGGCCACCACTTAGGGGTCAAAGGGCCTACCCAACTACGCAGCGAGGGTCACTTAGGACGTGGATTGGCGTGGGCGGAAGTCCTGAATCGGTCGTCAGGGCGGCCCGCTACGGTTTCCCACTATGCATCGCAATCATAGGGGGCCAACCAGAGAGGTTCACCCAGTATGTTGATCTCTATTTGCATTCTCTAGAGCGGTTTGGCCACCCCATACAGCCAATATCCTGCCATAGTCCAGGTCATGTGTCCAACACGGATGAGCAGGCCCAGGCGGAGGTCTGGCCCCACTACAGAGAGATGTTCACAAGGATTGGTAGAGAGCGGGGATGGCCCCCGGTGACTTACGACCAATTTGAGTTCGCCATCGGACCCGAAGGCTCACTCTATGTTGGCTCTCCGGAGACAGTAGCTGAGAAGATTATTCGAAATGCTAGGATACTAAAGCTCTCCAGATTCGACATGAAGTACAGCAATGGGGGAATGCCGCATGAGCAACTGATGAATTCGATTGAACTCTATGCCAACGACGTGGCACCTTTAGTGAGGGCTGGATTCATTGGTTAATGCTCATGATTCCATTGCCCATTTATGATCTTTGATTCACCTATTCACGATCTCATAACGACCTGCGATTCAATTCTGAGTTTAGCTTAGTTGGAATCTCACTATCAACTCGTATTCTGTTTCCATTGGGATGTTCAAATTCAAGTGAAGAAGCGTGTAAACACAATCTGTTCACACTTGCCTTACCTCGGCCATACCGAGTATCGCCAGCAACCGGACAACCAATTTCACTCATGTGGAGTCTAATTTGAGATCTCCTCCCTGTGTCGATTTTTATTCTGATTAAACTATGAATCGGTGCCGTCTGCTCTATTCGCCAGTTAGTAATAGCTTCCTTACCATCCTTCCACCCCTTCGGTACTAAACGCATCCGTTTATCTTTAGACTCTTGAATTCGGGAGGTTACGACACCTGAATCAGAAGGGGGTTTTCCGAATACAACAGCATGATAGATTCGTTCAACAGTTCGATCTTTGAATTGTTTTTGCAGCAAATATTTTACTTCTGGAGACTTAGCGAGAAGCAAACAACCAGATGTTTCCCTATCAAGACGATGAACAAGATGTACTCGAGTTGAATGATTTTTTGAAACCCAATTCAGTGTTCGGTCAAACATTGTATCTAATTCACCTCTTTGGGTTGCCACGGAAAGAAGACCAGCAGGTTTGTTGACGACAATTAATGAGTGATCATCAAATAGAATCTTTGGATCGGGAATTCCATCAATTTTTTTTCCGGTGGGGCTATCTCCTTCGGAACGGGAGAGTGTTTCTACAATAGATCCGATGGGAACAATTTCCTTAGCACGAGACGCCTTGTTTCCATCTATACGCACGCGTCCATGGTCAATCATTCGCCGCAGTGAGTTTTTCTTTGCTTCAGGATGGAGGATTGATAGCACATCAATCAAATGCCCTTGTACCACTGCCTCAATCCTTTGGTTGGCCATGAATCTGGCAGAGGGAGGTACCCATCAAGTTTGACGGGAGTATTCTTATTCGTACGTAGATTATTGGGTGGATATTGGAAAAGGAATCCATTGAAACCCCTGAGTGATTAAGCCCTAGAATCTGCTTTCCTTAGTTTGTTACGAGAACGGGACTTGTGTTTCCCTTTCCCTTTTCGACGGCCATGTGGGGATCCAGATTTATGGGGGGTAGAACTGGATTGCGCCCCTTTCCGATTTCCTCTTGTCCTCTTGTTGTGATTTCGTGAGCCTCTGGAATTGCTACGTCTTTCTGATCTATTGGAGGGAGTTAGAATAAATTTTCTTTCCTCCAATATTTCCACCCTGGGATCGGTAAACTTACACTTAATTCCCGCTCCATTTTGAATACTTCGGTACCGCTTCTGTTGCGATCTCTGCACCAAAGAGACTACAGTTCCAGTCGAGCCCGCTCGCGCGGTTCTACCGCTTCGATGCTTGTACGCCTTACCATTTTCAGGCGGATCGAAATTTATCACGCACCCGACGTCGTTTACGTCAATTCCACGCGAAGCGACATCGGTTGCAATCAGGATTCTCGCACGGCCACCACTGAACTTTTGCATTGACCTGGCTCTCTGTCCCTGATTCATGCCCCCGTGAAGGGTGGTGTATGATGAGCCAATCACCTTCAGTTCATCCCCTAGTCTGTTCACTCCGGCCCTAGTTCTACAGAATATTATGCTTCGACCACATTTCTCAGCAATGTAGGACGAAAGATCCGCCTTTGAACGCGAGTTGGTTTTCCAGAATAGGTGTTGCATGCTTTCCATGCTTACTTCCACAGGTCCAATATTGATTTTGACGGGATCGCTCTGATATGATTTGACAATCTCAGCAACGTCATCGTCCAGAGTTGCGCTGAATAATATTGTCTGGCGTTTCGGACGACACTTATCGAGTATCGAGCAGACTGGTTCCATGAAGCCCATGTCTGCCATACGATCGGCCTCATCAAGGACGACAATGTCTACATCATCGAGACGAAGTGCACCCCTATCTAGTAAATCGAGTAGCCTGCCAGGGCAGGCGACTAAGATGTCGACACCGCGCGCCAGTGACCTCAATTGCCCCCTATATGGGGTTCCTCCGTAGATAGACAAGACGCCCAAATCCACAGACCTAGCAAGAGGTTTCAGAACATTTCTGATTTGCTCGGCCAATTCTCTCGTTGGGGTGAGAACCAAGGAAGTCGGCCTTTTTGGCTTGGCTTCAGCGGTCCTTGCAATAAGTGGCAAACCGAATGCCAAGGTTTTTCCTGATCCAGTCGGGGCCCTACAGCATACATCTCTGCCGAGAATCGCATCCGGAATTGTTTCGCACTGAACTTCAAATGGCTCGATGATTCCCTCGATTCGCAATGCTTCGACCAATTGGAGACCAATTCCTAAATCTGAAAATCGAACCAACCTATACCTCTTTTGGGTCGCGCCTGCCATCCCTATTTAGCATAGCAAGTAGGATTACTTTGTTAACAGCATACGATCCACAGTAATCATTGACTCGAGGGCAACTCATTTACCACCTTATTGACCGCCCGTAATAGAAAGGACTCTATTTGAATACGGGTATAACACAAGGGGAAATAGTCGTCACTGACGGTACAATGGGTTGCTCAGTGAAAATCATTGACTCAATCGGGAATCTAATGATTGAGTACTTCTTTGTATAATATTCAAATAGGTGTTGCAGTCGGGCGGCGCTCATGGATTTGATTACACTCTCACTAGTTATCGTACCCCTGATTGTGATAGTTGACCCGCCCGCATCGATAGCTCTGTTCCTAGCTATGGGAAGCGATCTAGACAAGACGGGGTTGCAGTCAGTTGCCACTCGTGCTTGTGCCTTCGCTGCCCTAGTTCTGCTGACCTTCCTAGTTGTCGGTGAGGGTTTACTCTATCACATTGGAGTGGAAATGTACAGCCTTCGTATTGCCGGTGGACTGATGCTGGGAACTGTGGGTATGAACATGCTCAAGGAGGGGCAGAAACCCTCTAGGAAAGTCATCCCAGTGATATCAGGTGGGGAGATTACAATGGACGATTCTGTTGACTTCGCCTTGGTCCCCCTCGGGATGCCAATGCTCGCCGGACCCGGGGCGATTACACTCGTTATCCTGATGAGCACGACATATGGCTTCAGAACCGTCTCTCTGGCAATACTCGTAGTGATGGGGTTTTCGCTGTCCTTGTTCATCCTTGCATCGTACATGAAGAACGTGGTAGGGGAGAATAGTACGAGGGCCATCACTCGCGTTATGGGCTTGCTGATTGTCACAACCGCAGTCCAGTACTTCCTAGATGGGTTGGATATGTGGCAACTTACTCTCTAACTCCTCCAAGGGAAGTCCTTTCAATTGGCTCCCGGGACATGTTATTCACCATTAGAAGTGACATTTCATAGGGAGTCCTAGAAACACACTGTTCAAGCCACACACCCCCTTCGGAAACCATGGGCGAAAAGTGGGAGGTTGTAGATATGGGCCTAGCTGATGGATGGGAGGCTCCGGGTCAGCATGTGAGGGTATATGCGGAATCGCTCCCGGAACTTTGGGAGAACATTCAGGAATACCTTCGACACTTCAAAGAGACGAGAGAAATCTCTTCTGCGTCCTTTGAAACCAATAAACCGGGATTGACGCCAGCGTTCGACGGAAAACGTTGGTCGGTCGTTCTCACAGTCTATGGAACTTCGATACAGGAAACCGAATGACCGGTCGGTAGTCTATTCTCAACCCATCTTACGCCGCACTGCTGTCCCCATCAA
>Ga0257111_1000286_pt1 | contig 21121 bp, 20 predicted proteins | sample LP_taG_6_FD_191567 | JGI IMG/M metagenome (GOLD analysis project Ga0257111, IMG submission 191567) | Marine microbial communities from Northeast Subartic Pacific Ocean, Canada - LP_J_2015_P26_500m | ecosystem: Environmental > Aquatic > Marine > Oceanic | place: Canada: Northeast Subartic Pacific...
CGACCGCTGCTCCCAGTGACCGCGGCGACCACCTCCTGGGTGGCCAGGAGGTGGTCGGTCCCGGTCTCGGGATCAACCCGCAGGATCCGCTGTCCCCACCGTGACGAGGCCCGTCGGATCTCCAGCACCTCGGTCTCCACGATCAGAGCGTCACCGCCCACCGCAGAGGCCAGGAACCTCGTGGCGATCTGGGTGACCACGAAGCGGTAGCCCTCGCCTTCCAAGCCTTGGAGGCCCAGGCCGGCCTCGTCCAGCAGCTCGACCCGTCCGGTTTCGAACAACTGCACGTAGACGCTGTGGTTCAGGTGGCCGTACGGGTCCAGCTCGTAGAAACGGACCTTCACGGGGTGGCGGTGGGGCACGGCGGCGACGCTAGCCCCGCCCCCAGAGGTCACCGGTACCCTCGATACCGTGACTGAGCCGACGTCGTTCGCCGTCGAGATCTTCTCGGAATGCTTCGAGCCGACGGGCCTCGGTGCTGGTGCCGTCGGCTGCGATGGGGAGGCGACAGCCCTGCCGATCCTGCTGGTGGCGGGCGCCGACGCCCACTGCACCAGTTGGACGCCGGCGCTCATCGAGCCCCTGACGGCCCTCGGCCACCGGGTGGTCCGCTACGACCACCGTGACAGCGGCCTCTCCACCAAGGTCCCGGCGGACGTCGGCTACACGCTGGACGACCTGGCCGATGATGCGCTGACCGTGATGGACGCCCACAGGATCGACCGGGCCCATGTGATCGGTCGGTCCATGGGTGGCATGGTTGGCCAGCTGCTAGCGCTGGACCATGCCGACCGGGTGGCCACCCTGACTCTGGTCTGTTCGACCCCTGGCCTAGGCGAGGAGCGGCTTCCGATGGCCGCCGACTGGTTAGTGGATCGGATGACCGAGAGGTTGTTCGCTGAGCCTCCCGGGACCGGAGCGGCCCGGGCGGCGTGGATCGTGGAGCAGGCCGAGTGGTTCGCCGGGCCCCGTTACCCGGTGCCCACCGCCGATCGGCTCCAGATCGCGGTGGCCGAGGTGGATCGCTGCTGGTACCCGGAGTCCGGCCACGGTGTGGCCGTCGGTGCCTCGCCGTCGCGTCTAGATCGTCTGGATGGCATCGAGCGACCCACGCTGGTCGTGCACGGCACGGCCGATCCGGTGTTCAGCGTCGAGCATGCTCGGGCGCTCGCCGAGGGAATCCGGGGTGCCGAGCTCTGGCTGGTCGAGGAACTCGGCCATGAGTTGCCCGACGGCCTGGTGCCCGAACTGTTGCCTCGTCTCCGGATGCACCTGAACCGGGCTAGTTGAGACCAGACGCGAAGGCGACGCCCTTCCGGCGGGTGGAAGGACGCCGCCATCGCCGAGCCCGGCTTCGAGTCGTCGCGCGTCAACGTTCTCCGTGGCCCAGCAGGGCTCTGGTCGCGAGAGCGTGAGGGGACCAACTCGTTCGGCGGGCCTCGAACTCACCCGTCGGGCGGTGATCGGCAGGGCGGGCCCGTCAATGCCCCGAACGGGGCGATCGGTGGGGTCGGAACCGACGAGGGGGAGGGTTCAGATTGCATGTGATCTCCTCCCGTTCACTCGTGGTCGTTGCCGTGTCCGTCCACCTCCAGATCCGCCGTATACCCGGTGCCCCGGTCAGTGGAGCGTCGGGATGGTCGCGGAATCGGGTGGCACGTCAACCGTCGCGCCGGAGCATGCTTCTGTCAACCAGATGCATGATCAATTCTGGAGATGTGCTACCACTCAGGCCTCCTGGATGATCACGGCGGTGACCATGCCGAACATCCCGTCGTTTCGTTCCACATGGCTGAGAATGTGGCAGTGCCGTACTCAGACACCGGGTTCGTCGGGACGGACCAGTACCGAATAGCGCTCGCCGGGCGCCACGTTGATGGTGTCGGCCAGGTACGGATGGTCGAGGGGGAAGCCGACCCTGCAGGGAGATGAACGAGGTCCGGTCCCCCGGTGCCGGGTCAGCGTTGGCCGGCCAGCGCCCGGTTCTTGACCTTGGCCTTCATGTAGTCACGGTTCATGAAGGCGATGAAGTCCAGCGAGATCTCCTTCGGGCACGCCTCGGAGCACTCACCGTGGTTGGTGCACGAGCCGAAGAACTCCTCCATGGTCTCGACCATGGCCTCGGTCCGACTCCAACGCTCAGCCTGGCCCTGGGGCAGGAGTCCGAGGTGGCCGATCTTGGCCGAGGTGAACAACTGGGCGGCCGAGTTCGGACACGCCGCCACGCAGGCCCCACAACCGATGCATGCCGCGGCGTCGAACGCCATGTCAGCGGCCACCTTGGGCACGGGGGTGAGGTTGGCGTCAGATGCTGCACCCGTGTTGACCGAGATATAGCCGCCGGCCTCGATGATGCGGTCCAGCGGTGAACGGTCGATCGCCAGATCGCGCAGCACCGGGAAGCCGGCCGCCCGGAACGGTTCGATGACGATCTCGTCGCCGTCGCGGAACTCCCGCATGTGCAGTTGGCAGGTGGCCGTTGCCTTCTGCGGACCATGGGCCCGCCCGTTGATCATCACGCCACACGTGCCGCAGATGCCTTCTCGGCAGTCGCTCTCGAAGGCCACCGGCTCGTTGCCGGCATCGTTGAGCTGTTCGTTGAGCTGGTCGAGCATCTCGAGAAAGGAGGCATCGGTGCTGATGGCCTGCTGGTGGACGTCGAAGCGGCCAGCGTCGTCCGGCCCGTCCTGACGCCACACCTTGAGGGTGACGTTGATAATGATGCCGTGCTCTGAAGAATCTGGTCCTGAAGACATGTTGGTTTCCCCTGTTCCTCTCTGGCCCGGGCCTACTTGTAGGAGCGCTGTGCCAGCGCCACGTTCTCGAAGTTCAGTTCCTCGCGGTGGCGGGTCTGGGCCGTGCCCTCGCCATTCCACTCCCAGGCCGCCACGTGGGCGAAGTTCTCGTCGTCGCGTTGGGCCTCGCCCTCGGCCGTCTGGTGTTCCTCGCGGAAGTGGCCGCCGCACGACTCCTCCCGTTCCAGGGCATCTCGAGCCATGAGTTCAGCCAGGTCGAAGAAGTCGGCCACCCGGCCAGCCTTCTCGAGGGACTGGTTGAGGGTCTCCGCGCTGCCCAGCACCCGCACGTTGGAGTGGAACTCGTCGCGCAGAGCCGGTATATCCGAGAGGGCCCGGGTGAGGCCGGCCTCGGTGCGGCCCATGCCGATGTGTTCCCAGGTGATGCGACCGAGTTCCCGGTGGTAGTAGTCGACCGACTTCGTCCCGTTGATGGACAGCCAGCGATTTTGCTCGTCGGTCACACCGGCGATCGCCTCGGTGAACACCGGGTCGTTGGTGGGTACCGCAGACTGGCCGAGCAGGCCGGCGAGATCGTCACCGATGGTGTACGGCAGCACGAAGTAGCCGTCGGCCAGGCCCTGCATGAGGGCGCTCGCTCCGAGGCGGTTGGCGCCGTGGTCCGAGAAGTTGGACTCACCGATCGAGTACAGGCCGGGCACCGAGGTCATCAGGTGGTAGTCCACCCAGAGGCCACCCATCGTGTAGTGGATGGCTGGGTAGATCCGCATCGGCTGCTCGTACGGGTTCTCACCGGTAATCCGGTGGTACATATCGAACAGGTTCCCGTACTTCTCGGAGATGGCATCCACGCCGTCACGGGCGATGGCTGCCTGGAAGTCAAGGAACACGCCATTTTTTAGCGGGCCCACGCCCCGGCCCTCGTCGCACACCGTCTTGGCATTACGCGACGCCACGTCACGTGGCACCAGATTGCCGAAGGCCGGGTACTTGCGTTCCAGGTAGTAGTCGCGCTCAGCCTCGGGGATCTCGGCGGCCATGCGTGCGTCGTCGTTTGTGTCGGGCACCCAGATGCGACCGTCGTTGCGCAGCGATTCGGACATCAGGGTGAGCTTGGACTGGAAGTCGTCGCTGACCGGGATGCAGGTCGGGTGAATCTGTGTGTAACAGGGGTTGGCGAAGAAGGCGCCCTTCTTGTGGGCCCGCCATGCCGCCGTGACGTTGCACATCATCGCGTTGGTGGACAGGAAGTAGACGTTGCCGTAGCCGCCGGTGGCCAGCACCACGGCATGCGCCGAGTGGGGCGTGACCTCGCCAGAGACGAGGTCACGGGTGACGATGCCGCACGCCCGACCATCCTTCTTGACGACGTCGAGTAGTTCGGAGCGGCTGTGCAGTTCGACGGTCCCGGCGGCCACCTGGCGCATCAGGGCCGAGTAGGCGCCGATAAGCAGCTGCTGCCCGGTCTGGCCACGGGCGTAGAAGGTCCGAGACACCTGGGCGCCACCGAACGAGCGGTTGTCGAGCAGGCCGCCGTAGTCGCGGGCGAACGGCACACCCTGGGCGGTGGCCTGGTCGATGATGTTGACTGAGACCTCGGCCAGCCGGTGGACGTTGGCCTCCCGGGAGCGGTAGTCGCCACCCTTGACGGTGTCGTAGAAAAGTCGGTGGACCGAGTCGCCGTCGTTCGGGTAGTTCTTCGCTGCGTTGATGCCGCCCTGTGCGGCGATCGAGTGGGCACGTCGGGGGCTGTCGTGGAAGGTGAAGGCTTTCACCCGGTAGCCCAACTCGCCAAGCGAGGCGGCTGCCGAGGCACCGGCTAGACCGGTACCGACGACGATCACGTCGAACTTGCGCTTGTTGTTGGGGTTGACCAGCTTCATGGAGAACTTGTGGTTCTCCCACATGTCGGCCACGTCGCCGGTAGGGATCTTGCTGTTCAGGGCTGGGCTCGTCCTGACCTGGTCAGGCGGGGTTGCGTTGCTCATGGTGTCTCCTGCCGATCCGTCGCCTAGTGGTCCGACGCCTGGGCGGCCAGGCATTCGAGAACGTGTGTGGCGTCGGCCGGGCACTGGCGCCCGTCCTCGTCGACGAGGCCGGCTTGGGTGAGGATCGGGAAGCTCAGGTTCCCGACGAGGATCAGCGCGGCCAGGCTGGTGGCCAACGTGCGCCGCAGGTGGTTGTAGCGGGGGTTGTTCACGCCGAGGCTCTGGAACATCGACCAGGCCCCGTGGTAGATGTGCCACGCCAACGCCATGTTGGCCACCACGTAGAGGATGGCCACCGGCAGGGCCCCGAGCGACGTCGCCACATTGTGGTACGGATCGCCGGCCACGAAGTCGTCGCCTAGCCACCAGCCCCAGGTCAGATCGGCCAGGTGGTAGAGGACGAACAGGGCGATGATCGGGCCGGTCCAGCGCATGGTCCGACTGGCGAAGGTAGCGGCGATGTGGTCCCGCCCACCCTCGTACTTCTTGGCTCCGCTGACTACGCCGGCCTTCTCGCTGGCGTTGCCGCTCATCCGGCTGAGGGTGATGGCCGAGTGCAGGTGCAGGACGAACATGGAGAACAGGCCCGCCCGCATCAGCCAGAGGACGGCGCCCTTGGGCACCAGGCCCCCGCCCAGAGTCCGTAGCGACTCGGCGTACTCGTGCATCCGGGCTGGGCCCTCATACAGGTGGAGGTTGCCGATCATGTGGACCAGCACGAACCCGATGAGGCCGATGCCGGTGAGGGCCATGACCCACTTGCGACCCACCGCGCTCTGGTACAGGTTCAGCGGGAAGGGCCACTGGCGGCCCCGCGGTCGGACCGGCGTCACGCGGTAGCGCTGCTCAGTGGTTTGGGCCATGGTTCCCTCCTCGTGCGATGGCCCCGGTGCGACGGGTGAGGCGTTCGCAGGGGTGAGAGTAGCGCGCTGGGGATGGCCATCTCCGAGCCAATCGCCACTTCAGATGCCCGATCGGTGACAGGGGTCGGGGTCGCCTCGGCCTCCGGCTCAGTCAGCGCCGATCCGACCCTTGTAGCGGTTGGTGGCGAGGGTTGTTCCATCGACGGTCAGGTCCAACTCGAGGGTGACGGCTCCGGTGGCGTCACCGAGGGGCACCTCGAGGGTTCCGATCAGGGTCACCGAGTCGGCTTCGAGGGCGCCACCCCACGATCGTTCGATGACCGGACCGTCGGTGCCGATCCGAAGCCGGGCGTCCACCCGACAGCGTTCGACAGGGAGCCGACCGTCGTGGACGACCACCACCTGGACCGCCACGGTGGAACGGGGGGCAATGGACTCCAACGGTGGATCGGCCACCACGATGGTCGGAGCGCACGCCGCGGTGACCGTGGCGTAGGCCGGTTTGGGGCTCCGGAGGTGGTCGACCAGGGATCCGGAGATGGCCGGTGCTCCGTCGAGGAGTCGGTCCAGCGTGAATCCTCCGGTGGGCTGGTACTTGCGGCGGCGCAGGGCCTCGATCTGGATCCGCAGTAGGCGGCCCTGGTGTTGACGGGTGTCGGCCGCCCACTCCTCGGGCCCGGACCGGTTGGCAGGGGGAACGCGGCGTACCAGCACGTCGACCTCGGCTCCGAAGCCGGCCAGTCGGTCAGAGTCGATGACGGGCCACGATCCGGGGTCCAGCGTCCCATCGGCCAGGGCCGGAGAGCCCACCGGTACGGACTGGGCACCGAAGGCCGACACGAATCGACCGGCCCGACGTACCCGGTCCACGTATCCGGCTAGGTCTCCCTGCCGTCCGCTGTACCACCCGAACCAGAGGTGGCCGGTCGCGTCGTCGATCCGGGGTGGGTTGGGCAGCACCCCGGAGTGGCTGATCACTGGACGGGAAGGATCGGCCTGATCGAGGGAGCGGCGAACCGTGCGGTCCAGCACCGTCCGATTCCACGTTGGGAGCTGCTGGTCCATCTGGCGCGGAACGGCCCGGGTCCGGTCCACGGGATCGGGGGCGTCGTGGCCACACCAGACGATCACCGACGGGTGGTGGCCCAGGAGGTCGACCACGTCGCGGGCCTGACGGGCCGCCTGGCCACGGACCCCCCGGTGGTAGCCACCGGTCAGTGGAAGGTCCTGCCACACCAGCATCCCGACCCGGTCGGCCTCGGCGTACAGCTCGGTAGCCGACACATGGCCGACCAGGCGGAGCAGGTTGAGCCCGGCGTCGCTGGCCAGTGCAACGTCGGCGACCGCCGAGTCGTTGGTCACCCGGGACAGGTCGCGGTCCAGCGGAGGGACGAGGGCTCCCCGGAGGAAGATCCGTTCCCCGTTTATCGACCACACGTGGTCGTGCATCCGGACCGACCGGAAGCCGGTACGTCGCACCACCCGGTCACTGACCCGACCGTCTTCGGTGGCCACCTCGAGCTCCACGTCGTGCAGTGGCTGATCGCCCATCTCGGCGGGCCACCACAGCGGTGGGCGCGGAACACGGACTGACCACTCGACCCGGTTTTCGCCGCCGGCCAGCGACTGGCGGTGGCGGTGGTCGATGCCCAGGACTCGGGTGTGGAACACCGCGGCCCGGGGCCGATCGGCGTGGACCACGGCGCGGAACGTCAGGGCGGCGACGGACTCGGTGGCCCGGGTACACACCACCCGGACGTGGAGCAGGGGGACCGGCCCGGTCTCGCGCAGCCGGACCGGGCGTCCGATCCCACCGGGGTTCCAGGGGGCGATGCCCCGGCCGCCCTGGGTGGTCCCGGTGAGGGTGCGTTTCTCGTCGGGGTTCCCGACGGGTGGGCAGGTGGCCTCCACGGCCAGCAGGTGGTCGGAGCGGGCCCGGGCCGGTTCGGTCACCTCGAGGAGGTGGGGGGTGAACGAGCCCTCGGTGGGACCGAGGTACGAACCGTCCAACCACACGTCGCCCTGGAAGGTGACCCCGGCGAACTCCAGGAACGTCCGCCGATCAAGGCCCGGGGGTTGGGTGGAAAAGCGGGTGCGATAAAGGAGCGGTCCGTCGGCGTCGGCGAAGGCCGGGGTACTTCGCCATGCACCAGGCACCGTGACCTCGGGCCAGTCGCCGTCGTCGAGGTCCTCGAGGGGGAAGTCCCGCCGTAGCATCTCGTCGGCCTCGATGGCCCGCCATGGTCCGGGCAGAGCCCCGGGCGGCTCCATGCTCCGATGCACCATGTCCAGACGCTACGCCCGGCAGGATCCTGATCAGGGCGCGCTGACTATGGTGCCGCCATGACCCGGCGGTGGCGGACCGGCCGGGTCATGAGGAACCTGCTCCGGAGAGTGAGCCAGCCGCTAGGACAGTGAGCCGGCCGGTGGTCGGCCGGTGATGTGCTCGGAGAGCCAGCGTCCGCTCTCCTTGAGCCGTCGATTCCTGGTCACCAGCCCGCGGGGTCCGGCGAAGCCCGGGACAGAGCCCCAGCCTGCGGTGGAGTAACCGTCGAGGAGAGCATCGTGGAACAGACCCACGACCGGTATCCCGTCGGCCGCCGCTGATTCGACCTGAGCGACGACGTCACGCAGCAACTCGTCGCGCCAGTCGTCGTCGGTCGTGGACACGCCCCATCCGGCGACCACGAGTTTCCGCCCGTCGAGCCGGTCGTGGATCCCGCGGAGGGCCACGCCGAGTTCCTCGGCGAGGGGTGCGCCGCCGCCGGCGTCGACCCGGGCGCCTGTCGGGTAGGGCCCCATGGTGCCGTCGCCATCCACGGCGATGGGATGGTCGCCGACCACACCCACAAGGTCGAAGGCACCGGCCAACTCCGGTCGGTCCACTGGGGAGCGCCAGGGCCAGGCCATCTCACCGTCGCTCAGGGCTCGCAGCCACGGATCCCAGAGCACCTGCTCCCAGTGGAGGGCCTGGTCGCGGGCCAGAGCCAGGGCCTGCTGCCCGGCCTGGCTTCTGACCTGGTTTCCACCGATGGCTCCCTCGAGGGACGCGGGGAACACCGACGGTGCACCGAACACGCCCATGACCGGAGCGTCACCGCTCTGCAGGAGGCGCCACGCCTCGAAGTTCGCTTCGAGTGCGCCCTCGACCGCGGCCCGGGCTGCCTCGGGGTTGGTCCTGCCGGGGGGGCGGATGCCTAGCAGGTGGCCCCGGACCGCTGATCCGATGGGGTCCTCGATGGGGACCCAGCCGGCGGCCAGATCCTCGAGGGCCTCGGCGGTGCGGTCGACGTGGCGGGCCCACCAGCTGCTTCGACTCGTTGACTCGGCAAACCCCCGCTCGTCGTCAGCGAACCAGCCGGGGAGCGTCCCGTGGACCAACGTGACCCATGGTCGTAGCCCTGCCTCGACGGCGGCAGCCAACACCTCGCGGGCCTGATCCAGCGCGTCGGTGTCGACCACCCCGGGTCGGGGTTCGAGTCGGGCCCACTCGACGGTGATGCGGACGTCGGTGAAGCCCAGTGCGGCGGTTAGCCGGAGGTCATCGGCGTGGTCGATGGCGAATCCGGCTCCGTCACCTGAGGGCGGTACCCGTCCGTCTCGTTCCCAGCGCGACCAGTCGGCGGTTGGCGCCACCCCCTCGGCCGACAGGGACGAGTCGGTCACCCCCCACAGGAAGTCCGGCTGGCGTACCCCTTGTTGCTGGACCGCGGACGGTTGGCTCATCGCCGAGGAACCGTGGTTCGTCTAGGAGCGACGGTTCATCACACCGGAGTCGAAGACCACGCGGTCGCCGACCCGGGTCTGGAAGAGGACGGTGGCGTCGTCGACCTCCCACGCATGAACGTCGAGTACCTCGCCGGGCATGACCGGCGACTTGAATCGGCCGCCCATGCCGCCGAATCGGGCCGGGTCCGAACCACACGTCGCGTGGAGCAGGGCCCTGCCGGTAAATCCGTAGGTGCACAGGCCGTGGAGGATCGGCTTGTCGAAGCCGGCGGCCGAGGCGAACGTCGGGTCGGAGTGCAGCGGGTTGCGGTCGCCACTGAGGCGGTACAGCAGGGCCTGGTCGGCCCGGGTGGCGTAGGAGACGACCTGGTCGGCGTCACGGTCCGGCGCCGTCCAGTCGGATGACGGGCCACGGTCTCCGCCCCAGCCGCCCTCGCCGCCCAGAAAGAGCCCGGCGCTGGTCGACCACAGCGGTTCGCCGGCGGAGTCGGTCACGTCAGTCTCGAGGTAGACGAGCGCCGCCTTGCCCTTGTCCCAGATCGGGCCGATCTTCCCGGTGGCGATGCCGGCGCCCTCGGCGGGAATCTCCCGGTGACAGGTGATGGACTGTTCAGCGTGTAGCAGGAAGACTGGATTGAAGCTTCCGAAGTCGGGGGTACCGCCTCCGCCCATGACCACACCCTGGGTCGGAAAGGCCCGCTGGCTGATTCCATCGGAGTTCTCGGTCGTGAACTCCAGTTCGAAGCCGGTCGGGTCGGCCACGCCGGCACCGATGCCGAGGGCGTACAGCAGGCTCTGCTTGGAGGTCCAGGAGATCTCGGTCGGTTCACCGACTGATCCAACGGCGTCTGGGTTGATGGGCATGGTCACTTCCGGGTCTGTGTGGGGAGCGCCTGATGAGGCGCGGCGGGTGGTCCCGATGACGTTACGGGCTGGTCGACTGGTGCTTGCTGGTCGGGGACGTGCTGGTGGACTTTGTGGAACAGCCTCGGACGGTTCGCTCTCGACGCTGAATTGATTGGGAAATCCGGGATTTCCCTTGCAATTCAGGGAATCACAGTGGTGTAATTCCATGGAAGGAACTCCTTCGGGGGTTCCGGGGGACCGAGACCGGCCCCGGCGACCGGAACGACCGGTCGATCGACCGGTGAAAGGCGGATCATCAACATGGGGATCATCGCAAAGCCCGACCTGGATACCGACTGGAAGGACTCGTCGAACTGTCTCGGCGTGGATCCCGACCTGTTCTTTCCCGAGCGTGGGGCTAGCACGCGGGAAGCCAAGGAGGTGTGCCGGGGCTGCATCGTGCAGGAGGACTGTCTCGAGTATGCGCTGGCCAACGGCGAGAAGTTTGGCATCTGGGGTGGCATGAGCGAGCGGGAACGTCGTCGCATCCGTCGCCAGCGGGCCCTCGAACGGCAGGCTGCCGCCCGGACCGCCGAGGCCGTCTGAGCATCGTCCCCTCGGGGTCGACATCGAGCGTCAGAGTGACCGGATAATCGGGTGACCGGGCCAGTAGCCGGGCCAGTAGGTAGAGTCGCTCCATGAACACGCTTGCATTCTTGGGGACCCAGGAACTGATCATCGTGGCGGCCATCGCCCTAGTCCTATTCGGTGGGAACCAGATTCCGAAGCTGGCCCGCAACCTCGGCAAGGCCCAGAAGGAGCTCCAGCGGGGGCTCGCCGAGGGCCAGGCGGAAGCCGATAACCAGTCGGAGGCCCAACCGGAGAAGGACCAGGAGTAGACGCCCTACGTGGCGCCCCGACCTTTCGACCCCAGCCGGGCCCCGGCGGGCCACCGGTACACTCTCCGCCCATGAGCACCTTCCCCGACGATCTCCCACCCCAGCCGCCGGTCGGCGAGGTGAAGGTCGTCTACCTCGGTCCGTCAGCCCCCCACTGGGAGGTCCGGTCCAGTTTCGGCGATCCGAAGATGATCGATATGTTCCATGATCGTGTGCAGGCCCGCCTGATGCTGCTGCCGCCCCACGATCCGCAGTTCCGACGCAACCGGGAGCGGATCAACCGCGACGCCGAGCGCGAGAACGTGCTCATCTCCTGGGACCTCGGCTACGAAGAGGAAGAGAGCCAGGCCTCAGCCTGAGCTTCGGCTTCTGACACCGGATCCTTTCTAGGCCTCCGGCTGTGGCCAAAACGACAGCAACCCCGACGTTTGGCTCGTCGGAATCACTGCCGCAGGGAGGCCCTGCACCGGGGCGGGAGGGGAACGCCCCGTAACCGGCCGGATGCTGCCTCGCAGCAGCCCACCGGGATCAGAACAAGAATCAGGCCGCCACGGCCACCAGACCGTTCGAACGGGCGGCGGCCCGACGGTCCCGCAGGATGCGTCGACGTTGGCGCTCCGAGCAGCCACCCCAGACCCCGTGCTCGATCCGATGGGCCAGCGCGTACTCCAGACAGGGGTTGGTGACCCGGCAGTCGGCGCAGATCGCCTTGGCGATCTCCACGCCCACACCGTCGTGGGGGAAGAAAACGTTCGGGTCGCTCTGGGCGCAGGCGCCGCGCGCCATCCAAGTCGACGCCACGCCCTCTGCCGTGGGTGAGGCGGCCAAGGGACTGGTGGGATTGAACTCCAGCAACTGGGTGCTCATGGTTCTCGGTGCTCTACTTTCTGCTTGCGTGCTCTCCGTGGGGGCGACCCGGAGAGTGGTCGCTCCGCCCGTGCAGGTGTCCCTGCAGGGAGAGTTCTCCCACATCGGACCGAAAACCCCCGTAAAGGGCGCGATGGCCGGGCCGGTCTCCTAGGGTTCGGCCCCGGTGACTCCCGACACGTCTTCCCAGAACAACGGTTCCCCGTCGCAGGGCCCGCCCTCGTTGCGGCCATTGTCAGACCAGCAACGCGAGATGGCGACCCTCCTGCGGGGCTTCCTCGTCCTGGCGCTGCTGTACCTGTTCCTGACCGGCGTCGAGTTGCTCAGCGGCGGCTTCAAGGTCATGGGCAAGGGCTTCGTGGACGGCCTGTTCGAGGGGGTGTCCAATCCCCTCGGTGGTCTCTGCGTCGGTCTGCTGGCCACCGTCCTGGTCCAGTCGTCGTCGGTATCGACGTCGGTGATCGTCGGGTTGGTCGCGTCCGGGGTGGTGGGCCCTGACGAGGCCGTGCCGATGATCATGGGTGCCAACCTGGGGACCACGGTCACCAACACGTTGGCCTCGCTCGGCCATGTCCGACGTGACCAGGAGTTTCGGCGGGCCTTCGCGGCGGCCACCGTGCACGATTTCTTCAACATCCTCGCGGTGGCCATCTTCCTGCCTATCGAGCTGGCCACCGGCTACCTGTCCGAGACGGCGGAATGGATCACTGAGCGCGTGCTGGGCAGTTCCGGGGCGGCGTTCGACAGCCCGCTGAAGGCTGCGGTCAAGAAGCCGGCCGGCCTGGTCAAAGACGTCCTCGTCGACCTGGGTGCCCACGGAAACTGGTACGGCGGGCTGATGATCATCATCGGCTTGGCCTGCATTTTCGTGGCGCTGGGCTATATCACGAAGAACATGCGGCTGCTGGTTGCCGACCGGGTGGAGGCCGCCATCAACCGGGCCCTCGGGGCCGGCTCGGGAATCGTGGCCATCGTGCTGGGCATGGTCATCACCATTGCCGTGCAATCGTCGTCCATCACGACTTCGGTGCTGGTGCCGCTCGCCGCGTCGGGCGTTCTGACGTTGGAGAACATCTATCCAGTCACCCTGGGAGCCAACGTCGGCACCACGGTGACCGCGTTGCTGGCCTCGCTGGCTACCGGAAACCCCGCCGCGGTCACCGTGGCCATCGTGCACACCCTGTTCAACCTCAGCGGGATCCTGCTCTTCTACCCGATCCGATTTCTACGGAACCTGCCGTTGCGTCTGGCCACCGGCATGTCCGATATCGCCGTGGAGAGACGAAGCACGGCCATTGCCTACGCCCTAGGCATGTTCGTGGTCGTCCCCCTCCTCGGCGTGCTGTTCCTCCGATGAGTGAGCGCATCCGCTCGACGGTCAGCCGCCCATCCCGAGTGGGATCCGGCCGTGGCCTGAAGCCCCGCCAAACCCCGCTGGTACCGTTGCCCCTAACCTGTCAGGAGTCCCTTCCATGGTCATGAGCTTCTTCCGCCGCCCCGATGACAGTGGTATCGACCACATCGAGGCCCAGGTCCAGCGGATGGTGAACGACGCCCGCCATACCTTTGACCTGGCCATGAACGCCATCACCGGAGGGTCAGTGTCATCGGTGGCCGACGAGGTCCGGCGAACCGATCGCCAGATCAACATCACGGAGATGGAGATCCGCCGTGAGCTGGTCGTCCACTTCTCGGTCCATGCCGGCGGCGATGCCACCGAGATGCTCGTGTTCATGAACATGATCAAGGATCTCGAGCGGATCGGCGACTACAACAAGAACGTCTTCGACCTGGCCGAGGAGGGTGTGTCGTTCGCCGAGGCCGCCGACCTCGGACTAATCCTCGGCTTCCGTGACGAGATCTCCTCTCGTATCGCTCTCATGGGCGAGATCTTGACCGTGCGTGACGAGGAGCGTGCCCGGGAGTTCATTTCCCGAGGGGGCGAGATGTGTCGCGAGTTCGACGCCCTGGTGACCGACCTGGTGCACGCCACCGCCCCGGCGTCGCATGCCGTGCCCCGTGCACTGCTGTTCCGGTTCCTGAAGCGGATCACCGCCCACAGTCTGAACGTGGTGACCGCGGTGGTCATGCCGGTGGACCGCCTCGACTACCACGACGAGGTCGCCGACACCCAGGTATGACCGGCTCGGGTCGCCCGGGAACGGGTGGTTTGGGAGCCGGTCGCTCAAGAGTGGGTCTGCCCATCATGAACCGCTCCTAGGGTCGAACCGTGCGTGTACTGGTCACCAACGACGACGGCATCTCCTCACCGGGCCTGCACGCGCTCGCCGCGGCGGTAGCCGGTGCTGGCCACGAACCGGTGGTCGCCGCCCCATCCACCGACTGGAGTGGTGCCTCGGCCTGCCTGGGTCCCCTCGATGATCCCGATCGCGTCTCGGTCCAGCGAGTGGAGGTACCCGGTGTGGTCGGTCCCGACGGCGGCGCGTTGATCGGCTACTCGGTCGGCGCTCCGCCGGCCCTGATCTCGATGCTGGCCGATCTGGGTGGCTTCGGTCCGCCGCCCGGGCTGGTGGTGGCCGGCATCAACCGTGGGCCGAACACCGGCCGGTCCACCCTCTTCTCCGGGACAATCGGTGCCGTGCTGGCCGGTGAACGGTTTGGCCTGTCCGGTATGGCGGTGAGCGCGGATGTCATGGTCACCGGTGGGACGGGTGCGACGGGGGCACCGGGCGACGTCCACTGGGAGACCGCCGCCCGGGTAGCCCGGGTGGTCCTGCCGTGGCTGGTTGATGCACCGGCCCGGACCGTGCTCAACGTGAACACCCCGGACATTCCGTTGGCTGACCTCCGGGGGGTCCGATTCGCCGAACTGGCCCCCGTCGGTGGCGTACGGACGGTGATCACCGGCCGTGATGACACGGGGCTGGACCTCGACCTGGTGGCCAACGAGGAACCGATGCCCGATGACAGCGACACCGCACTGGTCCGCGCGGGTTGGGCCGCCGTCACGCCGATCTCCCCGGCGGCCGCGTTCTGCCTGGACCTGCCGTTCGCTGACTGGGAGCGAGACGTCGGCGGTGAGGACGGGCCGCGGTGAGCCCGGCCATCCCATGAGTCCGTTCACCCGATTCGGCCGTACCCACGGCCTGGGCGCCATGTCCGACGCCATGCTGGCCGTAGCCCTCGCAGGCTCGATCTTCTTCTCCATCGACCCCGATGCGGCCCGGTGGCGGGTCGCCCTCTACCTGCTGTTGACCATCGCACCGTTCGCGGTGGTCACCCCGCTCCTCGGCCCGTTGGTCGATCGGGTGAAGGGTGGTCGTCGGGGCATGATCATCACGTCGATCCTGGCCCGGATGCTGATCGCCTGGCAGATGATCGAACACATCGACGGGCTGTTGTTGTTTCCGTTGGCCTTCGGCCTACTGGTGATGCAGAAGACGTACTCCATCGCCAAGAGCGCGGTAGTGCCGTCGCTGGTCCGCAACGACATCGAGTTGGTCGAGGCCAACGCCAAGCTGGCCATGCTGAGCGCGGTCTGTTCGATGGTGGGCGCAGGAATCGGGGGCATAGCCCTGCTGTTCAGCTCGTCGTCGCCGGCCGTGGTGGCGGTTATCGGCTACGGCCTGACAATGGTGGCCGCCGTCCAGGTGCCCAAGGTGCTGGTGGCCGACGCGCCGGTATCGGCCGGCGAACGGGCCGTGCTCCGCCAGCGGGGGATCCTCACAGCGTCGTTGGCCATCGGACTGCTACGGGCCGTGGTCGGCTTCACCTCGTTCCTGCTGGCTTTCGAGTTCCGGGGTGGTGGTGGCGGTGTGTCGATCGAGTCGGCCGGCCGGCCGGCTGGCGCCGGTTCGGGGCTGGTCCGAGGTGAGTCCGTGCTGGCTGCCGCACCCGCACCGGCCTGGCACTTCGGCCTGGTACTCGCCTCGGTCGGGCTGGGAGCCTTCGCCGCCGCCCAGTTCTCACCGGCCCTGCGAACCCGCCTTCTGGAGGAACGGATCATCCGCGGTGTGCTCTTCGTTGGGGTGACGTTGTCAGGACTGTCCGTGTGGCTGGGAGGGCTCTGGGGGGCCGCCCTGATCGGCGGCACGGTGGCCATGTGCAGCGGGACGGCCAAGTTGGCCTTCGACTCGTTGGTCCAGCGGGATGCACCGGGTACCAACCATGGTCGGTCGTTTGCCAAGTTTGAGGGCCGTTTCCAACTGGCATGGGCCGTCGGGGCGTTCCTCGCGGTGTTCCTGCCGCTGTCGATCGAGGTCGGTTACCTGTTCATCGCGGCGCTGTTCGCTGTGGCACTCACCTGGTTCGGCCTGGCGGCACCGCCGATTCCACGCATCGAGACCCCGGACGAACCGGACCGACCTGATGGTCAGTTCGGCTTCTGGCGGCGCGGCGACCCCGGCGGGAGCTGAGCGCCGGATCCCGACCGGTCAGTCGTCCGACGTCAGATCGGGAAGATCGAGGCGGGCCAGCCACAGCCCGGGGGCGTCCACCTCCGAGGGGGTGGGGAGGTTGCGGGCTTCGGTCCAGAGCAGGGCCAGTCCGTCTTCGCCCGCCCGCTCCACGACACCGGTCACGAAGGCTGATCCACGGTCGACCTGTTCCTGGGTGAGGTTCAGGCCGAGGATGCGCTCCACGAAACGGTCGGCGTCGGACGTGGTCACCCGGCGGCGGCGCAGCGCCTCGGTCACCTGGCCGTACGAGCCGATGAGTCCGGTGCCCACGGTGTCCATCACGTGGTCGACCACGCCGACTACCACGGCCACCAGGGCCTCGAGGCGGGGCAGCAGCGCTTCCTGTTCGGGAGATCGCACGGCGCCCAGCACGGTTTCGGGGTCCAGCGCGTCCTGGAGACGGGCCAGTGCCTCGGCTCCGGCGGCCGTATCGGGTTTCGTGGGGTCGAGGTCTGGGAGACCGTCGAGTCCCAGGTTCTCGAGGCCCAGGTCGTCGAGATTCAGGCCCAGTCGGTCGCCCAGATCAGCGGGGTCATTTCGGAACGCCCCGGCGTGACGGGCCAGGAGGTCGCCGATGGCGTCACGGACGTGGGGGATGCCGAGCACCGCATGGTGGGCGACCTCGTGTAGGCAGATCCAGAGCCGGAGGTCGTCCGCGGGAAGGCTCCAGTCGGCGCTGAACGCCTCGACGTTGGGGGACACGATGAGCAGGGTGTCGGCGTCGGGTCCGCCGGTCGGGCGGGGGATGGGGAGGTCGTAGGTCCCGAGGCTGCGAAGGGCGAGGCGACCGACCATCGTGCCGGTGGTCATCCCGGCCATCATCGGGGCCATGGCCGCCATGAGGCCCGACAGCCACTGGAGGGTCTGCTCGCCGCGGGGATCATCGGGGTCGATCGGCTCACCGTCGATCTCCAGACCCGACGCGCCGCCCAGATCGCCAGCCAGATCGGTGGGCAACTGGGCCATCTTGGACAGGTACGGCCGGTAGGCGTCGACCGACGAGGATGCCCAGACGGTTCGGGTCACCGGTCGGACCGACAGTGCGCCCGAGCGGGCCACGGTGAGGCCGGTGCAGGACGCCACCTGGAGTTCGGCGACCCGCAGCAGGGATTCGTACTCCATGCGGACCACCGGGTCGACGTTTGGCTCGCTCGCCCCTTCCGACGCGATGGCCATGGCGATCTGGCGGGCCGGATCGGCGCCGGCGTGGCCCGTTCCGGGAAGGCCCGTACCTGGAGGCATGCCCGTATCCATTCCGGGGAACATGCTGCCGAACGCCCGGGTGAAGGCGGCGAACGGGTCCTCTGGTGGATCCTCGGGGCTCACGGGGGCACTCTATGGGAGTGACTTCCCCCGAGTACTCGCGACCCGCCGCCCGCCGCCCGGCGGACTCGCCGCTCCCTGTGAGTACCGGCCGTTCCCGATGAGCCGGGTCGTGGTCACCGGATCGACCGGTGCGGTCGGACGGGAGACCTGTGTGGGTCTGGCCGAGGCCGGACACGAGGTCATCGGCCTGGATCGACGGTCTAGCACCGCGCCGGCGCCCGGAATCGAACTACGCACGGTCGATCTGGCGGTCACCGACCTGCGTACACAGTTGGCCGACGTCGACGTGGTGGTTCACCTGGCGGCCGGGGTGACGGCCGGCGACCAGGGCACCGACGGGGGCCGCGACCGCCTGGCGGTCGTGGAACGGTTACTGGCTGCGGCGTCCGACGCCGGGGTGACCCATCTCGTCGTCCGCTCATCGGCCATGGTCTACGGAGCGTGGCCCGACAACCCGGTGCCGCTGACCGAGGACGCTCCGGTGCGGCCGTGCCCGGACTTCGCCTTCGCCGTGCATAGGGCCCGGATGGAGGAGCTGGCCGGAGCGTGGGCCGCCGAGTCCGACGATCGTGCGTTGACCCTGCTGCGTACCGCTGTGACCGTCGCCGAGGAGCGCCCGGGCGGTCTGGCCACCGTGGTCGGTGCCGCGGCGTCTATCCGGAGCGACGAGGGCGAGCCGTTGGGGCAGTTCCTCCATTCCGACGACCTAGCGTCCGCCGCGGTGTGTGCCGTGCAGGCCCGTTACGACGGACCGTTAAACGTGGCGCCCGACGGATGGATCGGCGTGGAGGTTATGGCCGAGCTCGGTGGTCCCGGTCCCCGGTTGCGCCTGCCCGGTCCGGTGGCCGCCCTAGTGACCCGGGCTTTGTGGAAGGCCGGGTTGTCTCCGGCGCCCCCGGGGGTGTTCCCCTATTCGGTGCACCCGTGGGTGGTGGCCAACGACCGCCTCCGTGACCTCGGCTGGGTGCCCACCCATTCCAACGAGGAGGCCTACGTGGCCGGCCACGAACCGGGCCTGCTGGACCGCATGGACGCCCGGGCCCGACAGCAGGTCTCACTGGCCGTAGCCGGGGTTCTGGTGCTCATTCTGGGCTGGTTGATGGTGCGTCTGATCCGCCGCCCCCGGGGGTCGGGTCGGGCACCCTACGATGCGACCGATGGCCGGTAAGACCCCTTCCGATGGCCGTCCCGATGGGGCCGGTCCGGGTGCTGTTCCCGATCTCGTGGACGGTCCGGACGGCGAGACCTGGGTGGCGTTGACGGACGGTCCGCTACCCGTCGACGAGGTGACCCGCTGGATCGGGCGACCCGACTGTGGGGCCGTCGTGGTGTTCCGCGGCGACGCCCGGGACCATGCCGAGGGGCGCCCGGACGTCACCGCACTGGAATACGAGGCGTACGAGTCCCAGGTGGTGCCGAGGCTGGGGCGACTGGCCGGCGAGGCCCGGAACCGTTGGCCCGACCTAGGTCGCATTGCCCTGATCCACCGAACGGGACCGTTGGCCATTGGCGAGGCGGCCGTGGTGGTGGCCGTGTCGTCGCCTCACCGGGACACCGCGTTCGACGCCGGTCGGTGGTGCATCGACACACTCAAAGAAACTGTGCCGATCTGGAAGCGCGAGGCGTGGGCCGGTTGCGAGCACTGGGGTGTGGACGCCCAGCACGTGGTCGAGGTGCCGGTTTCAGCTCCGCAGGACAGGCCTCAGGGGGCCGCGTGAATCCGGCGGTCCTCTTCCTGATTGGTGGGGTCGGTCTAGCCGTCGTGCTCTCGGCGTTCGTCTGGCTGTTCAGTCGCCCGAAGAAGGTCGTCGAGGATCCGAACCAGGCCCGGGCCAATCTGCGGGCCCTCCGCCACGGGGCCGGCGGTTGGGCGCCAGCCCGCGGACCGGGCGCCGTGGGGACCGGCGGTATCCGTGTGCTCGGAGACGTTCCGTCCGAAGAGCCCGGATCTGGTTCCGATACCGGATCAGAGGGGCGCTGACCTCGTGGCACGGGACCTGGCCATTGATCTGGGCACGGCCAACACCCTCGTCTATGCCCGAGGCGAGGGGGTGGTGCTGGCCGAGCCGTCGGTGATCGCCATCAACGAGCGCTCCGGCGAGGTGCTCGCCATGGGCGACGAGGCATGGCACATGATCGGCCGCACGCCGGAGCACGTGGTGGCCAAGCGGCCACTCCGCAAGGGGGCCATTACCGACTTCGAGGTGACCCAGCGGATGGTTCGCCTGCTGTTGGAACGGGTCGGGGTGAGCCGGTTCAACCGGCCGAAGGTACTGATCTGCGTTCCGTCGGCCATCACCGCTGTGGAGCGGCGTGCGGTCACCGACGCAGCCCGTCGGGCCGGCGCTACCGACGCCCAGTTGATCGAGCAGCCGTTGGCCGCGGCGATCGGCGCCAACCTGCCGATCTCCGAACCGGTCGGGAACATGGTCGTCGACATTGGGGGCGGCACGTCGGAATCCGCGTTGCTCTCACTGGGAGGAGTGGTAGCCCTCGAGGCGGTGCGGGTCGGATCGTTCGACATCGATGCCGCCATCCAGGCGTACGTGCGTCGGGAGTACGGGCTGGCCATCGGCGAGCGGACTGCCGAGGAGATCAAGTGGACGATCGGTTCGGCGGCGCCGACTCCCGATGAGGGCCGGGCCGAGGTCAAGGGTCGGGAGCTCATGAGTGGCCTCCCCAAGACGGTGGTACTGACCCCACTGGAGATCCGTCGGGCCATCGAGGAGCCGGTGGCCCTCATGGTCGAGTCGGTGATTCAGTGCCTGGCCCAGGCTCCACCGGAGTTGGCGCAGGACCTATTGGCCCACGGGATCTGCCTGGTGGGCGGGGGCAGCCTGCTGCGGGGACTCGACGTGCGGATCGCCGAGGATGCGGGCGTACCGGTGGTGAAGGTAGAGACGCCCATGGAATGCGTCGTGCTGGGCGCCGGCCAATGCATCGAGTCGTTCGAGGCCATGCGGGTGATGTTCATGGAAGGCCGGCGTTAGCCGGGGGCGGGATCCACGCCGAGGAGGTCCTCGGCGGCCTGGCGGACCTGCCAGTCCCGGTCATCCAGCGCCTCGGTCAGGGCGGCTTCGACGTCGTCGCCTTCGAAGGCGGCCAGGGCCAGAACCGCCCGGCGGCGGATGGTGGCCTTCTGGGTAAGTCCGGCCAGGACCGATGCCCGTCCCGCTTCGTGGCCGAGAGCGCCGAGGGCGGACACCGCGGCCTCCCGGCACAGGTGGTCAGGATGGCCGGGTCGTTCGGCCTCGGGGCCCAATCCAGTGCCGGCCACCGCCACCAGAGGCTCGACCAGGATGTCGGCGCTGCCGGGGTGTTCGCCGGCCGCCCAGCAGGCCACCTCGACCACCGTGGGGTCGTGATCGCTCAGCAGGCCAGCCAGTAGGCCGGCCAGCAGCTCGACCAGCGACCCAGATGGGGCGCCAG
>Ga0257111_1000291_pt1 | contig 20989 bp, 10 predicted proteins | sample LP_taG_6_FD_191567 | JGI IMG/M metagenome (GOLD analysis project Ga0257111, IMG submission 191567) | Marine microbial communities from Northeast Subartic Pacific Ocean, Canada - LP_J_2015_P26_500m | ecosystem: Environmental > Aquatic > Marine > Oceanic | place: Canada: Northeast Subartic Pacific...
TCAGCGACCCAACAATAACAGTTAAGTTAGGCACCATAAACAGGAAGTATCTGATTGGCCAGGCCAAAATCCCAATCACCATTGTAAGTCTGACACCCAATTTCTGAATCGAAACATGCAGTAGGAAAAGCAACACCACAACTTCAGCAATTTGTGCCACTGTTTTTATAGCCGTTAGCCAAGCTTCTTCAGCGCCCATGTCTAACAGAAATGGGGCTGTGGGTATGTAATAAAACTGCAGTTCTGTAGTTACAACAAACGAAGCCATCATAAAAATCAAAAAATTTCTATCTTTGAGTAACGATAATGCTTCAAGAAATGCGAGGGGATTTTTTTGGCTAGCTACGGGAGGTGTTTTTGGTAAGGTGAAGCAAAATACACCCATGATAATTGAAGTAACTGCAGCAAACATCAATAAGTCACTGCCGCCAGTCCAATTCTCGGTGTGCCACTGATTGCGCATGAAAGTGACCATCCAGCCTACAGCAATCCACCCAATTGTGCCCCACATCCGTATCTTACCAAATTCTACTTCAGCATTCTTCAGATTCCTAAAACAAATGGAATTTGTCAGCGCGATGGTTGGGGCATAAAAAAGACAATAAATAAACATCCAAGTCCACATTGGACCAAATTCATTCTGAATAGCAGTAAAATAAAGAAGAACACCACCTACGAGATGGGCCGCACCTAAAAATATCTGGGTTTGCAGTAGTCGATCAGCAATCTGTCCGCCTACAAAAGGAGCAATTATACAGCCCAGCCACAAACAACCATATATGGCCGCAATTTCACTACCAGCGAAACCAAGTTTAACCAGATGTGCCCCTAAAGCTGTTGTCCATGAACCCCAAATGGCATACTGGAGAAACATCATAATGCCAAAACGTGTTTTTGTATTACCCATTTTTACATCCCCTCCTGATTATGTAATGTGTAGTACTAAATAATTTACTCTAAACGATTTGCCTTTTGACTGGATCCCATTCCACTCTACGGCCCTCTAAATACGATTGGGTAGCCATATGACAGGCTACTGCCTCCTCAAACCCTTCTTCAATATTGCATCGCGGCGCACCACCATTACGAATACAATCCAGCCAGTCAGCAACATGAAGGTGTGTCGGGTCTACCCTTTTGCCCTCTTTGTATGTGTACATAAGACCTTTCTGCGCAAAGTATTTCGCTGTGGCAGAAGTTACGCCGTCGATATCCTTTGACCCGGGGGAATAGGCAAACATTGGCAAAGACGTGTTAATTATTCCATCGGCAATCTTTTGTTTATACCGCGTAGAACTATTGTCAGGGGTTACGGTTAACCCACTACCAACTTCCATGGTTGCATCATGACCCATGAATACCTTACCGCGATGATTACTATTTGTCAATGTAGCACTGTACATAACGGTGAGATTCCTTTCCGGGTATTCAAAGACAGTTTGAAAATTATCCGGAACATCCCGTTCATGTTCAATCATATCAGGAAAATTTGCTTTTGTATAACGATAAATTCCTCCCGACGAAGAAGCCGTTTTTGGAATTCCCAAATCCATAATCTGGTTTACAGCGTCAAAATCATGAGATAATAAATCTCCGGAAAGTCCCGTTCCATAATCATACCAGCAACGCCACCTAAAATATCTTTCCAAATTGAATGGCACCTTGTTTGGCGCTGGTCCCTGCCAACGATCCCAATCCAATGTCTTTGGTGTCGCATAACGATCCTTTGATCCATATTTTTGGTAAACATCTTCTATTGAATTCCATTGGATCGGATACACCCAGGCACCACCAGGTGAATTACGATTTGTTGTTACTTCAACAAGTGTAATCGGGCCAAGTATATCATTCTCAATTATTTCTTTCGCTTTTTCATGACTAGCTGCTGCTCGACTATGATGGCCCAATTGTAATTTCATTTTACTACTATTGAAAGCAGCATACATTGCGTGCGCTTCATCCATAGTGCGCGTCATACATTTTTCCACATAAACATGTTTACCGGCTCGCTCAGCATCAGTAGCAATTCTTGAATGCCAATGGTCCGGTGTAGTAATAATAACCGCATCAATATCATCACTCGCTAACAGATCCTGGTAATCCAGGTACCCTTTTGCTTTTTCGGTTTGCTGAGCCACTCCATTTGGGCGAATAGCTGCCGTGGATGAAGCAATTCCTTGCTCTCTACGAGTATCAAAAACATCGCAAACACCAGTAAGGGCCAGATTGAGATCATCTTGCTGTAGATATGTTTCGAACCGTTTATCTAGCTTGTTTTTATCAGCCGCGGCTTTCGCTTTCGCTGCCCATTCCGGATTACCAAACCCAGCCGCTTTTACATCCTGCGCTCCGCGCCAGCCATAACCAATCACACCCAATCGAATAAGATCACCTGGTTTTTTATTTTTTAATACAGCTGGTGCTTTCTTTTTCAAAGAAAGTTCTTCCATGATTTCACCGCTACGCATTTTATCCAGGGCTTGTTTCTTAAAATAATTCCATAAAAACAGCAGCATAGCTGGAACAGCTGCCAAACCTTTTATTATATCTCGTCTTTCGAATTGCAATCCGGAATTTTGACTTGATTGTTGTTCTTCTGTTTTATTGGTCTTTTTATCTGACATAAAAACGCTCCTTTAAATTGATTGATCTTTATTTAGAAATCTGTCTAAACCGGTGATGTGGCTGGTAGGAAACATTGCTAAAACAAACAAAGCACATGCTTCAACTAAATTTTTATCGACTAAAAGATAGCTGCCTTCGGGTGGCTTGGAATAATCCAATCCAACTAGTGGTGGATGAAAAAGATAATATACAACCAATAAGCAGGCACCGGCTATGCTGCCCCAGCGTGACAGTAAGCCAAACATTAGGCTCAAGCCGATCAAGGTAAGACCCCACATGTTCAATGTATCAACAAAACTTAATAATCCAGGATTTGTAACTATCCATTTTGCTATACCAGAAAATATCCATTTTGAATCAAGCAGATAAGCGGCTGACGTCCAGTTTGAATTAGCCAATTTGGCCATTCCCTCGTATAATAGGTGCCAGCCAACCAATACCCTTAATAATGATATGCTTACCAGCTGATAATGGCTATAATCAGGAGCAAGCGGGTTTAATCTTTCATTCATTTTATTTTTCCCTCAGAAGTGTGTTTAATTGCTACCAGTAAAATTAAGATAGATAATAGCGAAGATTCTCGACAAAAGCAAATAACCAGCCTTAATAAACCTGAATATATTTATAGTTATTTAGTAATATAGAATACCTATTTAAAAACACTTATTCAGGGTTCAATAAATAATTTTTAATAAACTGGAGAAATAGATACACCTATGTTTTTAAGAAAAAATAAATCATTATTATTAATAGTTATATTATTCTTATTTGCTGGATGTCAGTCAAAGAAGTCATCCCAAGCAACAGACAAAAATAAAAAAGAACTAGAATCAGTATTAATTAAGGAACAATTAGTGGATAGATCAACACAGGTACCTACAGATAGTTCTCTGTATAAAAATTCTGACTTACCAGTAATGGACCGCGTGCAGGATCTGTTGAGCTATATGACTCTCAAAGAAAAAATTGGTCAAATGACTCAAGTAGATAGACAATTTTTGGAAAGCGCTAATGATATAGGTGCCTATTATTTAGGTTCACTATTAAGCGGTGGCGGTTCCACCCCGCCAAAAAACTATCCGAAATCATGGGCGGAAATGTATGATGGCTTTCAAAATATTGCGTTATCCACCAGGCTTAGTATTCCAATAATGTATGGTATCGATGCTGTGCATGGACATAATAATGTAATTGGCGCTACTATATTCCCACACCATATCGGGTTAGGGTGTACAAATAATCCGCAATTAATTGAAGATGTTTATCGTGCAACTGCTGAAGAAATAGCAGCAACAGGAATTGATTGGGATTTTGCTCCCTGTCTTGCGGTGCCAAGAGATGAACGCTGGGGACGGACTTATGAAGGTTTTGGTGAAACCCCTGATATTGTTAAATCAATGGCTGCAGCGGCCGTAAGGGGCCTTCAAACTGACAGGCTTGACGGTCCGACTAGTATATTGGCCTGTGCAAAGCATTTTATAGGTGACGGAGGCACAAAATGGGGAACTGGATTAAAGGAAAAGCTTGATCAGGGCGATACACAAGTTACCGAACAGGAATTACGTGAAATACATTTACCAGGTTATTTATCTGCACTAGAAGCTGGTGTGGGCACAATCATGCCATCTTATAATCAAATAAATGGTGAATACTGTCATGTAAGTAAAGATTTATTAACAAATTTATTAAAAAAGGAATTGGGGTTTAAAGGGTTTCTTGTATCAGATTGGCAAGGACTTGAAAAAATGGGTGATGATTATAAGTCTAATATTATTGCCAGTATTAATGCTGGAATGGATATGGTAATGGTCCCTGGTGCAGCAAAATATGGTGGGCAAACGTATACCAACTTCATTAATCTATTAATTGAGTCTGTCAATGAAGGATCCATAAGTGAAAAAAGAATTAATGACGCAGTTGCGCGCATTATCAAAGTTAAATTCGAAATGGGACTTTTTGAGAGACCATATAGCGATAAAACGTTGTTGAGAAAGGTTGGTTCAAAAGAACACAGAAATATCGCAAGAGAAGCCGTAAAACAATCTTTAGTTGTATTAAAAAATGATGGTGTCTTGCCGCTTTCTAAAGATCTTGGACACATTCATGTAGCTGGTAAAAATGCTGATGATCTGGGCAATCAATGTGGTGGCTGGACAATCTCCTGGCAAGGTGAGAGCGGTCCACTTACAAAAGGAACAACAGTTTATGAAGCTATTCAGGTAGCAGTAAGTTCCTTTACAAATGTCACCTATTCAAAAGATGGCTCAGGCGCCAAAGGGGCTGACGTTGGCATTGTTATTATTGGCGAAACACCCTATGCAGAAATGGAAGGAGATCGTGAATCTCTGGCATTAGATAAGAAAGACTTGGCAGCGATAGACCGGGTCAGAAAAGCAGGAGTACCAGTCGTTGTAATCATCGTATCAGGACGTCCACTTATAATTGCAGATGAGTTGGATAAATGGAGTGGGTTAATTGCCGCCTGGCTACCGGGTTCAGAAGGCAAAGGTGTTACAGATGTTATTTTTGGTGATTATAATCCTACTGGGAGATTATCGGTAACATGGCCGCGCACCATGGAACAAATCCCCATCAATTTTGGAGATAGTGATTATGATCCATTATTTGAATACGGATACGGTTTAAGCTATTAAGAAAGCAATGGTTAAAAAAATCCCCAAGCTTTAGCGGGCTTGGGGATTTTTATTAATCCTATATAATTAGTATTGATTATAGTGTGAACTGCACTCCAACGCGCGTCACAGGATCAAATACACCAAAATCAGTGTACGCTACATCGACACTAAAACCCGCAACTTGAAAACCAACGCCTAAATTCATCCCTGCTTCATCAGTGGGCGTTACATAACCAGCTCTTAAAGCTAACATGTTCATCAAATTGTACTCAATACCTACGCGAGTTGTCGATAAATAATCACGGGGGCGCTCATTAACAAACGACACAGATAGGTTCTCTATAAGATCACCAGCAACGCCCATTCTAAAAGTCAATGGCAGTTCAAATGCTTCTTCTGAATATTTCAGGCTTTCAGAGAAATTCCTAGCGCTCATGGCAATCATCAAATTTTTCCAATCCATTTGATACATTAGCCCAAAATCATATGCTACTGCATCCATGTCCAAACTCTTAATCCCTTCTACGCTCCCTCCAGTATCCAAATATGCATTCCCTAATTTTTCATTAACGAATTTCACTTGTCCACCAACGCTGAAACGATCCGTTGGCGCTATAGCATAACCTAATCCTACAACATTAGCAGTTGGTGTAAACATTTCGGTATCTGTATATCCGGCAGTATTGGTAGAACGTATGGTGCCCTGGATTTCTCCATAGTCAACATTCATTACCGATACACCGAATACCCCTGCATCCGAGGCATAGGCAACGCTAACTGCATTATAAGTAATGCCGGCAATCCAATTTACCTGTCCGGCGGATAAATTCATTCCTTCTAAACGCGCCATGCCAGCAGGATTGTAAAACAAGGATGATGCGCCTCCTGTTTTAGCAGTAACAGCATCACCAAGTGACGCTGCTCTTGCATCGGGACTGAAACTTAAAAATTTCATTCCGGTCTGGGCCAATTTATCTGTACCAGGGTCCCCATCATCATCTTGTGCAATAGTAAATGAGCACAAAAGAGTGAGGATAAGAACAGGTATTAAATTAAATGTATGTAGTTTTTTCATAATCTATCCCTTTTGGTTGTAATCTCCTTGATTAACGAATGATAACAAATTTTCGTTCTGCAGTCTCGTCAGTAACATTATCTGTGATATGAGCTATATACAGACCACTGGCGACCACCTGTCTAGAGGAAGTAGTTTGATCCCAATATTCATCACCACTTCCATCTGTATGTTCAATTGTTTCAACTAATTCACCCAATTGGGTATAAATCTTAATGGTACAATTTCCAGGAACATCTAGAAAAGCTAATCTATCCTTATCTGAATACCGCACGTCTGTGTCTGCTTTTACATGATATGGATTTGGTACCACACGAACATTTTCTAATCCACTACCCGGTGCTCGCTTTAAACTGGCCGGAAGATACGTCTGGGTCCAGTGCTGGTTACTTTTCAGTGCTCCAGCAGGAGTCATTGCGCTTCCATCATTAGCAGCAGCATTACCAACAGCCTGGATGAAATAATAATAATTCTCACCGCGAGCAGCCGTTGCATCTTCATAGCTGGTTACATCGGCGGCAAGAGACGCAATAAGTTCATGGCCTAAGCCACCATGGTTTGCAAGTGGAGCCTCTCCTCCAATATAAGGAAAACTGTAGGTTCCCTTAGCCCGGTACAAATGCCAGCCAGTAACGAGCGGGCCGCCACTCATAGTTTCCCAGGATACGGTAATCTTATCAGTTCCTGATGTAACTTCAAATTTTGCAGGGGGATATGGTGGCTGGGGAATATTATATCCTACAGCATGGTTTGCAATTGCGCGTTCAAAAGTCTTAAACAGTGAGTCTTTTGCTGTTAATGCCCACTGGTTCTTGGTCATACTGGAACCGTTATACGACAGCATTGCTGATTCGCTCCCGGCTGCTTTATATAATTTACCAATGTCATATTTTGCTTTCATACTTAAACCGCCAACAGCATCAGCAACAACAATATTTACCGTTGAACCAAATGGTATATCATAAGGACCATGGCCTTCAATTACAGACCAACCACCTTCATCATATGTACCATCAAAAATGTTTGGCGCATTTGTTGGGGTATCAAAATTTCCTTCTGGCTCAATATCATCCGCGTGATGAGGGTACAGTCTTCCTGATGCCATATAGGTATTATACTGAATTTGCATCGAAGATGCATCGTATTCATCAGTGGTTAGGTTGGGGTCATCGCTCCCCATAACGCCCATTGTGGATGGTTGATCTTGACTATCTGATCCACCCGGCGTATCAGGCGAATGAATAGTTACACGACCTACCATCTGTGCTGCGGCTAGGCGACCTGTAGTATCCCATCCTGCTGATGCCCAGTGAGGGAACATCATGGGACCGCCAATTGAACTAAAACTTGTGTTGTCTGGATTTAATCCTGCCCAGGCATACTGAGCGCGAAAATCGACATCATAATCTTCATGGCCATCGCCAACTGCGTCATTCATGGTGAATTTACCCCACGGTGCACCTCCTCCTCTGATCCATGATGAAGCATCATGAACCATATAGCGATGAATAAAGAAAAAATATACACCTGTTAAACCACTGTATAATTCAATCTCTTCATCACCGTCTACATTCCCTGTATTAGTAAACGAGTATTCTATTATATGATAATCATCATGATATTCTTGACTGAAAGCATTCATAACGGCTGTAGTGGTTATGCCGATTCTACTATTATTTTTAACTGTCATGGCCCTGTCTGCATCCATATTCGGATCAATCGTATTAACATATACATATTTTTCGAATGATTTGGCGCCATCTACTATAACTTCTGGATCAAACCTGCCAGCGATAGACTGCTCTACAGAAAAGAATTGTATATCACCGCCAGACCGGGGTCCAATATGAGCGATTTTGTGAGGATAAGTGGTGCCATTTTCATCAGTAAAATTCGTCGCCCCCATCCAGAAAGCCTGGGCTCTTGAATTTCCTGAGTTAAAATCAATCGCAGGCCACATCAGCGGCGCATTGCCCCAAGGTTCTTCCTCTCTATTTACTAAACCTTCGGAATATGGACTGTGAAAGTTTCCAACATTCAGCCATTTGATAGAATACTGCGCACTTAATTCATTCAGCCCGGTTGATAGTATTAATACAAATACTGCAAAAGCTGAAAAACAATGCTTTCTATATTTTTCGATTTTCATGTGTATCTCCTATTACGTTAGGATTAACCAATTGTATTTTATTCTTAATTCTTATTACCTAGAAAGAGACTCGTACACCTATGCTAATTGTTCTTGGATTAAGAAACGTTCTGTGCCATTCGTTAGGCATATCTATGTACGCTTTATCTTTTTTAACATCATCAACAAAACTACCTGGCGCTGGACCAAGATTAGTCCCATCCCACAGGTAATAAAGACCTGCTTCATGGTCATAGTAGAGCACATTTTCAGTTTGTATTAAAGTTGGAAGTTGTGTCAAATCAGCTGCAAGATTCTCTATGCCTGAAGTAGTAGCTACTACTTCAATGGGTACATAAGCAACATCGCGTTCTCTGAAAGTACCTGGACGATCATCACCCGCGATACTATTGTACGTCATTTCATTATCATCTACCTCTTCCCAGAATTCGGTTGGCATATGAAGTGAAGTCATATAGTTATCCCAGTCACTTCCACCGTGACCTTGGCCCTCAAACGGTCCACCATCCGGATTGTAAGGACTGAAATACATATACTTCCAATTTAGCAGATTTTGTATATCTGCGAAAACCATTACGCGACTACCGCCAACATTAAAGTTTTTACTTAGCCGGGCATTCAGGAAGAAGAAATCTCTCATCTGAATATTATTGTTCACCCCTGGGACTGATGCGCCTCCTGGCCCAACCCACGTGAAGTGTCGGCCAGCGCGCCAGCCGCCATTTAGTGTTACACGAAAATCAGCCAATGGGCCCATGCTCTTAGGAGCCACATATTCCAAGTTAGCTGAAGCAAACGGTTCGGCCACCGGTTTAATTTGGTAATGATCTGTTGCAGTAAGTTCATACGTAGCCTGGGTAACATCGTTCTCGTATTGTGAGCCCCATCCAAAATTCCCCTGGGTACGAACAGAATACGTGTAATTAAAATAACCTCTCATGTCGCCCATGTTCTTGCTAAGTGAGAATTCCAGACCACGGGTATCACTGTAGTTATAGGGCTCTGATTTATTATAAGATACTTCGGAGTCAATACTTTGATACCAAACCGTCTTAGGTTGCAAGGAACTGTCCTTATAGTACCCGCCTACCCGCAATAAATATGCATCGCGGAGCGCTTGTTCATAACCAACCTCATAGCTAACTGTCTTGGGCATTGGGTTGCTTGGATCACCAATCTGATGCACTTCACCACGCCAGGCCTGCCAGATCATAAAACTTTCCTGAGCGGTCAATTGCTGACGATACGTGCCATAATTAAAATATAATTTGCTATTCACGGTAATTGGAAATGCAATTCTAATTTTTGGGTTCCACGTAATTTGCGTTTCGGCTGCTTCTGCATCAACATCTGAAAAACGTTCGTCTCCGATTTCGCCTTTTTCCTTAGCTGTTAAATCGCGGGCATAGTCACCATAATTCCACCAATCTGTATTGGGATTATAATAATCCATACTCAATCCTAAAGTTGCGATCATGCCTTTGAATTCCAATTTATCTTCTGCATATAAACCTGCTTGCATCGGCGTTTTTTGCCATTTTTGAGCACCGCGTTCAACGTGCACAATAACAGAGTCGCTGGATCCATATTCCATATCATAATCATACATGGACATCCAAACACCAGCATTGACCTGGTTTGTACTATTCAGCTGAGTAGTATAATCGAAATTAATGTTTGTGCTTGAAATCGTGGAATTATCCCGACCACGAGCCCAGTGACCGCCAAGACGGGCTCCGCTACCCGGATTACTCATACCATCTGAGGTCCAGCCCCAAGGAGTCCAGACTAGTGAATCAACGCCTGTCCCACCTGAGCCATATAACTTTACTACAGCAGCAGGCACATCACCATTTGATTCGCCTGGGCCAGAATTCGTTGACCCTCGGCGTGTATTAGGACCGGTCTTGAATTCCTCAGAATTAATCGAAAATCCAAGATTATAAAAAGATTTTGCATTAAGTGTGTGCGTAAATGTTGCACCCATAATATTGGTGTTGTAATCTGTTACAGCATACCTGTCCCAGGAAAAAATCACACTTCTACCAACATGATCCCCATTCTGGTTAATCAGCGTTTCCGTAGGCGATATTCCCTGATTACTATTAAAAACCAATGTTGAGTTAGCGCTCCCAGCCCCCCATGGATACAATGGTGTACCGCCGCGCTGTGGATAGGGGACATGCAACATATCCCATGCTTCGTGGGCCGTACCTTCTTGGTTCGCCGTCTTGACAAAAGCCATTAATTTCATTGAAGAGCTCAAATCATACATAAGTTTGGCATGAACACTGTTCTCTTTAAATGATGCACGAGCTTGTGGATAGAAATAAGGCTCGTTGTTATTCAAATAAGAAACCAGAAAACGCATGCCAGTCCCACCTAATGGCATACCAAAAGTCAAATCAATAGAAGAAAATGCTTCTGTTACTTCCGTGTTTTTGCGATGGTGCCAGTCAAACACTTCTATCCAATCAGCTTTGGTTAGTAATGCACTCGCACCTGTTGTGCCGGCTATATGGGCATCCCAGCCGGTAAATGCCGGGTATTGCCCTTTAAAGTAATTATCCCAGGCACCGCCATCTGTCCCGGCTGAGTTCATTGTTTCATCTTTATACGGTTTCCACCAGTAGGCATCATCATCTTTTACAATTTCCGCACCTTCGGCAAAGGACATATTGTTAGCTGGTGATTGATTTATCAAAACATCCAGGATCATTCTATCTCGTGGGTCCTTAGTCACTATATTAATGGCACCGCCACGGGCATTGCCCACAGAGGCGCTCATACCGCCAGTTTGTATCTGTAGTTCATCTACTGAAGTCAACGCTATGGCGGTCGTTGGTGTTCCGTCACGTCCACCGCGCGTACTGATACCGTCAATAACAAACGCTGTTTCGTTGATCCCAGAACCCCTGATAACCATACCAGCCTCAACGCCAGCCTGCTGACTAATATAATCGCCAACAGATCGCACGGGTATATTCTCAATATCGGTACCGCTTACATTAATAACCGTACCTGCAACATCAGGCTGGATGATTGAACGCCGTGCAAAAACTTCTACAGCCGCTCCTTCTAAGGCCTCTGTGCTAGAGGAAAAATCAACGGTTGTGGTCAGGTCTATATAAACGCGTATATCTGACTCTACATCTTCTGCATACCCAATCAGCTGTGCTCGCATGGTATATGTACCAGGCGCAACATTCAAAATAAAATATTCACCGTTTTCATCAGTTGCAGCACCCAGGCTTGTCCCATCAATTAGAACATTCGCACCAACAAGGGCTTCACCGGTACTTTCATCGGTCACAGTCCCTCTGACCTTACCGGCGGTTTGCCCAAAAAGGCTACCACCCATAAAAACTGTAAGTGTTAAAAAAAGCACTATTTTACTGGCATAACTATTACGATCCATCATTTTGTTATCCTCCATGTGAAATAATTGTTTGAATTTGGCTTTCAATTAATAATAATGAAAATCTTTACGCAAAGATGCGTTTTTCCATGGCTTTTTTGGCTAGGCTACCGACCATTGAAAGCGAACTTCGCATATATTATCACTATTAGTCAAGAAAAAAAAATTACAATTAATATACTATTACTCCTTAATAGATATATAGCGCCTGGTCAGTGTTTATTGATCAATGAAGACTTGTATCTTAAGACTACAATTATAATGTAATTTTCCTCAATCTTGATGCACGCAACACTAAACCAATTGCATCCTGTTCCGCCCCTAATATCCCGGGTAATGAACATGCTGGTTCTTATTGTATTATTTAATAATGCCGCTTGCAGCAAGGAAAAGCAATCACATGCAAAAGAAATTTTTGATCTCCATGAAAACGCAACGGCGAAAATAAACTTTTCTGAAGTAACCTCGGAAGCTGGGCTGGGAAACTTTCGCCACGATAACGGTTCCTTTGGGGAAATGTGGTTCCCAGAACAAATGGGTTCCGGGTGCGGATTTATAGATTATAATGATGATGGCTGGATTGATATTCTGTTGGTTGGTGGTGGCGGATGGAATGGACATACCAAACGGTACGTAAAGGCGTTATGGCTCTATAAAAATAATAGGGATGGTACTTTCAGCGAAGTAACTGAGGAGACAGGCCTCGGATTCATAAATACATACGGACTCGGTATTGTAGCTGCTGATTACGATAACGACGGTGATCAGGATATATTTCTAACATCATTAGGAAGAAATATACTGCTCAGTAATCATGACGGGATCTATACAGACGTAACCCAACAGTCAGGGCTAGGAAATAGGATAGAATGGAGCAGTTCAGCTCTATTTTTTGACGCTGATAAGGATGGTTGGCTGGATCTATACGTTGGGAATTACGCTATCTGGTCTCCTGCCGGTGATCTTTGGTGTTCTTTGGATAGTAAAACGAAAGTGTATTGTCCCCCGGAAATGTATGTAGGTCTACCCAGCAGATTTTATCATAATAATGGGGATGGCACATTTGCTGACCATACACAGATAGCCGGTTTCCTACCTGCACCGGGAAAATCACTGGGGGTAGTTCAGCTTGATTACAATAGTGATGGCTGGCCAGACCTAGCCGTGGCCAATGATGGTGAGCGAGATTTACTATATCAAAACAATGGTGACGGCACATTTACTGAAAAAGGTACTAAACTGGGTATGGCCTACGGAGAAAATGGCGAAGCCAGGGCTGGTATGGGAATCGACGCCGGTGTTGTTGATAGCAGCGGGTATCCTTCTATATTTGTGGGGAATTTTTCCAGCGAAATGATTGGTGTATACCGCTATTCCGGCAAAGGATGGTTTAATGATCGGGCTGCCTTATCGAGAATCGGGAGACCGAGTTATTTATCGCTCACATTTGGACTATTCCTTTTCGACGTAGACCTGGACACAGATCTAGATCTTTTTGTCGGCAATGGTCACGTCTACCCCCTGCGCACCAAAGACCAGGAAGGCATAACCTATCAGCAGGCATCACAGTTGTTTACAAACGACGGCAGCGGTGTGTTTGCCAATGCAAACCAAATGGTTGCTGGCGTTTTTAACAACAAAATGGTAGTACGTGGTGCCGCAGTAGGAGATTATGATCGTGATGGTGATCTGGATATTCTGCTTACGGAAAATAATGGCCCTGTTCATTTATGGCGCAATGATATTGAGGGGAAAAATTTTATGCGGGTGATGCTCGAAGGGAAAACCAGCAATAAAGACGCCTTGGGAGCAAGAGTTGTAGTCGCCGTGGATGGTTATAAAATGGATCGTATAATACGTACGGGATCCAGTTATCTTTCCCAGTCGGAGGTAACAGCCTCTTTTGGACTTGGATATCACACCATGGTTGATTCTCTATCTATCTTTTGGCCCAGCGGGAAAAGAAACACGTTTAAAAAAATAAAAAAGAACCGGGAAATATTCATAAAAGAAGGTTCTAATCTAACCGAGGATTTGTCTCGGGATTAACCTGCATGATAATATGCCGGTTCATTCTCGTAATCTGGTTCTGTGTTGGTATATTTGGCTGCGATAGCAAACTAGACCCTTATAAATCCTGGGGAACATACCAGGGAGATCCGGGAAGCAACCAATATTCTTCATTAAACCAGATCAACAAAGGCAATGTTGACCAGCTGGAAATCGCCTGGGTCTATCAAACCGGGGATAATCTTCACAAACAGTCCCAGATTCAATGCAATCCGATTATTGTTGATGATATTTTATACGCTACATCCCCTACAATTAAATTGATTGCCTTGCGTGCTGCAACAGGAGAATTATTGTGGGAATTTGACCCGGCGCTGGATTTTTCACCGCACGTAAATAGAGGTGTAACTTATTGGGAATCAGGCAATGACAAAAGAATATTATTTACCGCTGGATCACTCTTATTTGCTATTAATGCAATCACAGGTAAACCGGTGGTAAGTTTTGGGACAGAAGGAGTCACATCACTTAAGGCAGGATTGGGTGCCAGAGCAGCGGATCTCTTTGTTATTTCGACATCACCTGGAGTTATTTATAAAAATTTATACATAATTGGCACCCGTGTTTCAGAGAATGCTGATGCAGCCCCTGGTTATATACGTGCTTTTAATGCAAGGACTGGTGCTGTGGAATGGGTGTTCCATACCATCCCGAAACCTAGTGAATATGGGTATGAGACGTGGCCCAAAGATGCCTATAGGAAAATAGGTGGCGCTAACGCCTGGGCGGGTATCAGCTTGGATGTAGCGCGGGGAGTGGTGTATGCACCTACTGGATCGGCATCATTTGATTTCTGGGGCGGAAATCGAAAAGGATCCAACCTGTTTGCAAATTGTATTATAGCGATTGACGCAGAGAATGGCCAGCGTTTATGGCACTACCAGACCATACATCATGATCTCTGGGACCGCGATCTACCGGCAACGCCAAACCTTATTACTGTGACACATAATGGGGTAAAGATTGATGCGGTAGCGCAGGTCACAAAATCAGGTTACGTATTTCTTCTTGATCGTGATACAGGAAAACCATTATTTACTGTCGAAGAACGGCCTGTAAAAAAATCAGATCTTAAAGGTGAAGAAGCCTGGCCTACACAACCATTTCCTGTAAAACCGCCTCCCTTCGCTAGGCAACATTTCAGCGAGGAAGAAATTACAGATATTAGTCCTGAAGCTCATGAATATGTAAAAACTATCTGGACAACAACTAAAACAGGTGAACAATTCATTCCACCCAGTAAAGAGGGTACCATGTATTTCCCTGGTTTTGATGGTGGTGCTGAATGGGGAGGCGCTTCCTACGATAGCAACGCGGGTGTTTTATACGTGAATGCTAATGAGATGCCCTGGATACAGCATATGGTTGAACTAGAGTTGGATATGGGTAATCAATCAGAGCCTAAAACAATGAAAAATGTCGGCGAAAAAGTATATAAAACCAATTGTGCTATTTGTCATGGCCAAAGCCGACAAGGAAATACCGCCAGCACCTACCCTCCACTTTTGAGCCTTAATAAAAGACTTACTAAAGAAACTGCAATGACTATCATTGAAAAAGGCAAGGGTTTTATGCCGTCATATAATCAATTTTCTAATGAAAAGATAAACGCACTACTGGCATATTTATTTGATGATAACGTTCAAAATACCCAAGAAAACATCGGTGATCAAAACTGGTTAAATGATCTCAGCAAAGATTTGCTGGAGTTTACAATCCCCTATTCGCATACAGGGTACAACCGCTTTTTTGACCAAGAAGGATATCCTGCTGTTAAACCACCTTGGGGGACGCTTAATGCTATAGACTTAAATAAGGGCGAAATTTTATGGCAGGTGCCGCTGGGTGAATTCGAAGAACTGACCGAACGCGGAATTCCACAGACGGGTACGGAAAATTATGGTGGTCCTGTGGCAACTGCTGGTGGACTGATTTTTATTGCTGCCTCAAAAGACGAGTACATACGGGCATTTGATAAAGATACAGGGGCAGAATTGTGGAAACATAGACTACCCGCTGGCGGGTATGCCACACCTAGCGTTTTTGCCGTGGATAGACGACAATATGTCGTTATCGCTTGTGGCGGCGGAAAAATGGGAACAGCGCCTGGGGATTATTATGTAGCATTTGCGCTACCTCAAGTTCATTTAGATACTGAATAATTACGGATTGCATCCTTAAAGGAATTAGTGGTAACCGTCCTAGTATTATACATACTAATATACTCTATATAATCCGAATCGGTGGGATAAGCATCTCCAAACCCATAGGGGTAAGCGCTCATACCATGAAATGGTAATGGTTCTACGGTTTGTCCGTGGGCTGTATTCAAATCACCATCCTTTAACCAGCCATCATTATAAAATAAAAAGTCACGACGCCAGTTTTCAGGTAATCCAGGCAAATCAGAAGCAATAAATTCCAATGAAATTTCATCACCTGCATTCATAATTACATACTTACTATCTGATTCCAGTAATAACGGTAATACATCACCATGCCTCGTATACTTACCAGTCAGATCCCGCCATTTCTGACCCGTAGTTATATTATAATAATCCGGTATGTGCGGACTGCCAAAATCCTTCCGAGATATCACAGAAAAACCACGATAGTGAAGATCTGCTGAAGCAGGCTGTAAATTGACCACTGCAAGATCATTGTTGGTCACATCGGTAGCCATAAAAATATGATCCCAATAAATTTGCATATTTGTACGTATACGAACTCGATAATCAGATACTATAAATCTTCCAGTGAGATCAAAAATCATGGTTTTATTTTTCCCTTTTGGAAAACCAAGGTTATCGATTACCGTTTCCCAGTTCCCCTCTCGGTTTACTATCTGCAGCTGGGGAAAGATGAGACCTGTTACACTAGCTTGGGAAATATTCACATTGATACTGGCATCCGTGGGGAACAACCAGCCCTGCAGGAACAAAAAGATCGAATCGGCATGGTCGAGATCGCCAAAATCTAAAATCAGATCGTGCAGTTCTGTAATGCCCTGATATGTACCTGGCGTTAAATGCATCGTGTATGCTTGATCTTGGGCCATCACGGCATTGCGCAAATCATTTCCCAATTGATCCACAGCAGATAAAGGTAAGTATTTATTGGCTACACTATAAATACGAAATTGAGGGTAGGGCGGCGGTGTAAATGTTTCATTAATATATACATCCACACTTTCAGGGTGATCTAAGACAACCAAATTGATATTATCCAAATAGGGGCTTTCCCACAATTCAGTAGTGAGTTGCAGGGTATACTTTCCGTTTCTGGCGTGGACTTTCTCTCCAGGAATGTGGAGATATTCATCGGTTGAGTTAGGAAAAGCATACAGGGGTTCACCTGCCATGATACCCAGGGGCATACCCAATGCGCTGGGCCATAATACGTCCGTCACAAAAGCATATTCACTGCCATTCCAGGCATATAAGTATGGGCAGGAACCTTTCAAGATTTGTGTCTCTACAATCGTTTGATTGTTTTGTGGGGTGAAGCGGTTTTGAGGAACCCCGTTACTCCATAAAACCCTTACAACATCAGCACCGTCTCTATTACCCAGACCAAAGTGGCTGACTGGTTTATCAACATAGCGCATCTGGTACAAACCACCAGATTTCACTTCCAATTTCGAGCCAAATCCAAAATAATTATTTTTACTGCTACCCGTTCGCAGCCCGGCAAGTCTTACTTTTAAATAATTGTTAAGATTGCCCCCATCATTTCTCATGATACGTACATTGCCACGATCATTCATTATAATAATATCCAGATCACCATCATTATCCATATCTGCTGTCTTGACCTGTTCAATTAATCCCAATTCGGCAGGCAATGAATTAGAAGCATCGGTATATTTACCCTGACCATCATTGTGTAATAATAGTAACCCAGACTGATATTTATCTGTTCTGGTGGGGATACCAGCAACTAACAAATCAAGATATCCATCATTATCCAGATCAGAAAAATCGGCTTGCATAATCACAAAACCAGTTAGTCCATCTATTGCTGATAATGATAGTTCATCTTTTATAAAGGTACCGTCCCCCTTGTTTTGAAATATTGCATGCTGTTTTCCCGCTAAATCAGCAATAAAAAGATCCAAATAACCATCATTATTGTAATCCCCTGAAACTACGGTGCTGGGTTGGCCTACAAAATTCAATCCAACCGTTCCAGTAATATCGGCAAAATACCCCTGGCGAAGATTGTCATAGTACCTACTGGCCCCATCCTGGTTCAACACAAACATATCCACATCACCATCATCATCAAAATCGCCAAATGCTGTATCTTTGCTTTTCACTGATTCCCCTGCTGTCCCGGACTTATCAGAGACTTCCGTGAATGTACCATCGGCATTATTCCTGTACAGTTGGTTGGCCGATTCTGAGGCAATGTACAAATCCAAGTCACCTTCAAGGTCATAATCGAAAAAGCCCGCTTGCATACCATTACTTATGAAATCGATGCCTATAGCGGATGTCATATCGATAAATTTTCCTTTACCGTCATTTTTATATAATCTTGATTTCAGGTTATTAATGAACAATAGATCCAGAAAACCATCATTATCATAATCAGCTGTCAGGGCGGTAATGTCCCGTCCTTTATGATTAATACCAGTTATTGTGGATATTTCTTGAAATACCCCACTATTATTTTCGAAAATGGATTGTTCGCTAGATTGATCCTGATCTGACCATTGAGAAATAAACAAATCCTCGTCACCATCGCTATCATAATCACCTGAAATTACTGTGGTTGCCTGACTAATCCCCCGCAAGCCGATTTTATCGGACACATCAACAAACTGTACAGTGGCTAATATGTCTTCCTGTGTATCCATAATCGGGATATTTAGGTTCGTAAAACGGTATATTGGTGAACCTGGAATTGGTCCTGCGTTACCTCGTAACTCTATAGTGCCCGATCTATAATACGTCGTTGATTTCAGCAAATTATGAAACATCCGCGCCTGCGCCAGTGATTGATTTGTATTGTTTTCACGTAATAATTGAATAGCATTATTAAAAATAGGAACAGCATCGGCTGGCAAGACTGGCAAAATCTGTCTAACTGTTTCCATAGAAAAAAGTGCAGCCTTTGGATGGTTGTTTTTTATTGATAATTCAATTTGTTTCATCTGCGCAGCGATATTTCCCGGAGCAACCCCTACTATTTCCTGTAATAATTCTTCAGCTTTTTGGAGATTAAAGGCTGCTGATGGTTGGCGATAATATTCAGATAATTGATAAAGTGTCAATACATGTTCTGGGGATTGTTTTCGTGTATTCTGCAACACCTTTATTGCTTCATTTTGACGGTTAGTAAGTTCATACATTTTTGCTGCTAGAAAGGCTATATCAGGGTTATCCGGACTCAATTTCATAGCGTGTTGTAACACGATCTCTGCTGAATCAAGTTTGCCGGGAGACTGCAAATAGGTCCAACCCAAGTTTGCGTAGCCAGAAGCTTCTGCGGGTGCTATATCAATGAATGACATAAACTCTCTTGCTCCATCAGAATACCGTTCTTCCTCCAAATAAGCCAAGCCCAGATTGCGATAGGATATTAACTTATTAAAACTACCAATACTTATATTCTGCTCATGACTACACCCAGAACTAATAAGGAAGATAATAAATAGGTTTATATAGACCCTTTTAGATTTCATGAGTACCTACTGATTGAAAAATTCCGTTCAATTAATATAATTAAGTGTAAGACTGGGGGGATATCATACAAATCAGTTAAAAAGCCCCATAAGAGACCAATTTAGCGTTAATGAGACTGAAAAGTACAGATGGAATCTGGATGTTTTTATGCCTAAATAAAAAAGCTCCTTATACAGGAGCTTTTTTATTCGTTAGTTTATTATCTAAAAGGTTTTAGAAAGCGATCTTAATTGAATAGACCATATTATTTTCAAAATAGTCTACAACAGTTCGCTGAGCCATCTCCAAAGAAACGACCATACTTCCGATGGGATAATTAATTCCAGCTCCAAAAGTTGCGCCAAAGTTAGAACCGGTATACTCAGTCCAATCGCCTGAAACAATATCATCTGGTTGTTCATCGTCTACATTTCCTAAGGCAACTGCACCGCCAACCCAAACAGATGATGTACCAAAGGCCAAATTATATTCGCCGCCTAAACATGTCTGGTTGGTTGTAAAGCTGTTATTGTTGAAGGATGCCATGAGAGAAAGATTCGGAATCACTTCATAGTTGATTGACATATTCAATTCAGCTGGCATTTCAAACCCTTCAGAAATTATTTGGAAACTTTCATTCAATGTCCCTTCTCCAGTATCGTCAGGCATATGTTTCTGCTCCAAATCTGATCCGGCATACTGCATTTTCGAACCTAGGTTGCTCAGCATAACACCTACTTTAATAGGTCTATTAGAAAAGCTGTATTGAACACCTATATCCACACCAATACCAGAAGCTGAAGTACTCATAATACGTTCCTGGACGAATTTCAAATTCGCACCAAAATTCATACGATCAGCAAGAGCCTTTGACCATGTTGCACCAATCGTCATGAAGTCCGGAGAGAATGTTTCACCTGTCCCTTCTGTATTTTCCGCTGATGTTCTACGAATATCACCAAAATCAAATGATTTGACGCTAAAACCAAACACACCGGCTTTACCGGCATTGCCAACAAGCGCAATATAGTTCACATTAATGTCACCTATATAAGACATATCTGTAACCACGGTTTCAAATGATTTATCAAAGTTGGCGGCACCCGCAGGGTTAAAATAGAGTGCATCTACGCCACTAACAGTCGCAAGGTTCGCTCCATTCAATGCTATCCCATGCGCTCCCACAGGTACAGATAGTTGAGTCGCACCGGCAGTGCCTCGAGATTTAACTGTCCCAGCAAAGGCTGTAGCAAGCAATGCGCCTGCAACAATTAAACTTGTGTATTTTGTTTTCATTATTATTATCTCCTTTTGCCGTTAATAAACGTCTATGCGTTCTTCTGGTTG
>Ga0257111_1000292_pt1 | contig 20899 bp, 18 predicted proteins | sample LP_taG_6_FD_191567 | JGI IMG/M metagenome (GOLD analysis project Ga0257111, IMG submission 191567) | Marine microbial communities from Northeast Subartic Pacific Ocean, Canada - LP_J_2015_P26_500m | ecosystem: Environmental > Aquatic > Marine > Oceanic | place: Canada: Northeast Subartic Pacific...
AGCCATTTACCCCCCCCACATTCGTGGGGTTTTTTGTTTATGGGATGATGGGTAGATTTGATAATGAGTAGTAATCTAAAAGAATGGATGTTGTATATAGACATAATTTTGCTTTCAGCTTGGGTTGGCTATGGTGGAAAGACACTATATAACGGAGGAACATTAGGTATCGGTTACATATTTATAGGTCTATTAACCATTGTTGGAATAGTTACTTTTTTTTATGTCAAAAGAGACGAATCGTTTTTAAGTATAATGAGTCTTGATGAAGAAGAATAACGGACTTTCTTTCGGACTTTAATTTTCTTTACAACGGACTTTCTTATTAACACTTTCAGATTCACACCTCGTTTATTGACAGGGACTTCTGTATTTTTGCTTACTTAATAATTCTGTCATAGTTTATCATTGTAGATGATCAGTACATTTCATTATGCCTAACATTGTTTACCAATGTACAAATTGTAAAAAAACTATAAAGAAACCACCAAACCCAGTGTGTCTCTGTGAATGTGGGAAGCCATTATATGTACATTATAAATGGGAAGGTAATTCACGAGAGATATTAATTGATGAAAAAAATGATACCCTCTGGCGTTACGCAAGTGTATTACCTAAAAAATGTATCAATGAAAAAATATCTTTAGAAGAAGGTTGGACGCCGCTTACACCATTTGGTAATAATGTTTATATAAAAAATGAAACTGTAAATCCAACGGGGTCCTTTAAAGACAGAGGCATGGCCATGGCGATAACAATGGCAAAAATTCAAAATGTTGAAAAAATATGTTTGCCATCTGCTGGTAATGCCGGGGTTTCAGCATCAGCCTACTGTCAAGCAGCTGGTATTGAGTGTTTCGTTTTCTTACCAGAAACGATACCAGAACCATTTATAAATGAAACAAAACGTTATCAATCTAATTTAGTATTAAATGGTAAAACAATATCCGAAGCATCTAAAACTATGATTGATCATAAAAAAGATGATTGGTTTGATCTCTCAACCTTAAAAGAACCGTTTCGTGTGGAAGGTAAAAAGACATTGGGTTATGAAATTGCTGAACAATTCAATTGGTCACTGCCTGATGTTATTATATATCCAACTGGTGGTGGAACTGGCTTAATTGGTATGTGGAAAGCCTTTAAAGAGATGCTGGGAATGGGTTGGATTTCTGGCCGTTTACCACGGATGGTGGTAGTTCAATCTGATGGATGTTCACCAGTGGTGGATGCATTTGAGATAAAGAAAAATAAAACTGAATTTTGGCCTAATAGTGATACCATTGCTCTAGGTTTGAACGTTCCTGGACCACTAGGTGGTTACTTAATTCTAGATATAATATCAGAGTCTAATGGGATTGCGATTAAGGTCCCAGAGAGCAGTTTACAAATTGAGACTGAAGATTTTAGAAAAATGACTGGAATTGATGCTAGCCCGGAGGCCGGCGTTGTCTGGTCTTCTTATAAAACACTTTTAGATAGTAAATGGATATCAAATAATGAAAAAGTTGTACTTTTTGCCACCGGTATTGAACGCCGGTAAGGTTTAATATTTTTTCTATTTATAAATGGCCAATTATTATGTATACGTGATTGAGCTAGATCCTAAGGTCGCTGATTTTCGGAAATTTCGTGCAAAAAACCCCAAATATATTAAAGGCAATGGTTGCGTTTATATTGGGCAGTCTTCAAAAAAACCGCAGATTAGGTTTGAACAACATAAGGAAGGCTACAAATCAAATAAATATGCAAAATATTATGGAATTACACTGAGACCTGATTTATATGAAAAATATAATCCAATTCCAACAAGGAAAGATGCTGAGCTTATAGAGGAATACTTAAGCAAGAAATTGCGAGATAAGGGGATCGCAGTCTGGTTTAACTAATGATGATATAGATTATATTGGTATTGACCGGTAAGATAAAACTAATTGCCATACTTTTACTCGTTGCCCTATATCACCCTCATTTCCTGAGAAAGATCCTTTAATAAAAAACGGTTTTTGAATTCCAATACTCAGAGCACCTTTTTTTAGATTAAACAAGTAGCTAAATGAGGGCGTTACAACGAGCGCTTCAGAGTTTGGGGAGGACTCATTGTCCCAATAAGCCTGGGATAAGGTTTGTACTCCAATGCTGAGGTCTATGGAACCATCAAGACTGTCAAACCTTTTATAGATTGTAGAAAATACAGCATCAATCTTTGTTGGCGGTAAGTATAAATATTCATTCTCCCTAAAAGGTTTTTCAATAGAAAAACTGCCACCATAAAAAACAGGATTTGATGATCTTTTGTAATACACTTGTAAGTCAGATACATAGTTATAGGTACCATTACTCATACTAAAATGTCGATGTGGTGTGTATTCACCATCTGTTTCTAAAAAGGGATTGATCGTGATAGTGTTTTTTGAAGGAATGACGATGCCTCCTCCAATGATAATTCTGTATCCATCTCCTGCACCTGTATTTTTCAGAAGGTAACGCATAATAATTTTTGAATCACCTAACATTCCACCATTTGCATTTCTAAAGTCATTATTTGAATCCTCATCACGATGGTGTACAGAGTGGTTGGTTCCAAACCAGTCCATTGTACGTATTCCAAAGGTTGTGCTAGCATATATATTAATTTTATTGCTTAGTCCATAGATAACCCCAGGGTGAAGAATAAAAGAAAACAATGAGCCTTCATGGTCAAAAACCTCACCAGGAACTGGTTCATGCCACCAGTCAATATACTGGGTGCTATTTTGTAGCGATAGATAGATTTCATTTTTCATTGCTCCAAGTCCTTTATCTGTATTGCCACCTGGCAATGAGGGATTTCCTCAGAGCGCTCACTGCCCGTAAAGCGCAGCAGCTAGAAAATAAAAAATAATGGATATAATGTTCTTTAGAGTAGGCATTTAATGGTGTTTAATTTATGATTTTTATTATTAAATAGAAAAATATGAAAAGATTAATTATTTTAACTAGAAAAATTAAAATATTATTAAATTGACATATAAATATTAATTTATTAAGTTTTTCTTACTTAATAATAAATAATATTAATTATTAATGTTGTTTTCTTAATAAAAATTTATCAGCCATGATGAGATAGTCTTTAATTAATCTAAGTAAGTTGCCCCTCTTCAAAATAAGTAGATTTTCTACTTCCTTCTTGTGTTCTATATAAAAAAAGAAGAGGGGCACAACCATTAAATGATTTTGGTTTTATTGACGTATAATCTAATACGTTCTATATTCACAGATATATATGAGTAGAAATAATCAATGAAATGCCTATCTTGTTCTAACTCCTGGAAAAGAAGCAAGTGGACAGAGTATATATCTCTTCTTTCAAAGTGTCCTAATTGTGGAAGCCGCTTTCTTGCTAGAAATGATATGATTCTATCAGCCTGGAGTTATTTTAAACATATATTAAATAAGCCCTGAATTTCTTATTTAATTATAATAATTATCAGACATTGTATATAAAGGTAAAAAAATGAATACTAAAATGACTCTATATTTTTTGATACTTTTGAGTTTTCTATATGCACAGGTGGATTATGAAACCCAGATCCAGACTATATTTAATAATAGTTGTACAAGCTGTCATCAATATGGTCACAATAGTGGTTTAAATCTGACCACATACTCTACGACAATGACCGGTGGAAATAGTGGTGCGATTATAGTAGCAGGAAACCATGCTAATAGTGAGCTTTATAATAGAATAACTCTGCCAGAGTCAGCGCAAGGGGATATGCCTCCGACAGGATCTTTGTCTCAGTCAGATATCGATCTTATTTCCCAGTGGATCGATGAGGGCGCCTTAGAGGTTCCGGCTGTAGAGGTAGACACGCCTGATGTTGTTATTAACGAGTTTTTGGCAGGCAGTGAGAATTGTTGTGGCAGTGATATTTTTGATGGAAATACGGAAGACTTTGTAGAGCTATATAATTATGGAATAGAACCCATTAATATTAATGGTTGGGGTTTTAGCGATACAGATGGAACAATCACAACCACAGCCACAGATACAAGCATCGCACCTGGTGATTTTCTTGTTGTATGGTATACAGGTGATAACAACGGTTTTCCTGAAATAAATGAAAAACTTTCAAAAGATGGTGAAACCATTTACATAGCAGATGCAGATGGCAATCCAATGATAAGCTATGACTTTGGACCACAGACAGATGATATATCATATGGACGTAATCCTGATGGTTCAGAGACATGGGAATATTTCTCAAGTCCAACCCCTGGAGCTTCTAATATGATTGAAAACTCACCTCCAGGACCGTTTTCTATCCTTTATCCTGAATATAATGATACACTTGTTATTAATCTTGAAAACCAGAATGATATTACAAACTTTTCGTGGGAAGAAAGTGTAGACCCAGATGGAGATAGTATACAATATATTTTTCAATTCTATGGTATGGATGGCGCAGGAATTAATGGTGGAGAATTTGCCATGTTCTATGAGCATACTTTAGATAATACAGAATTATCACTTGCTAACAATTTTATTGCTGATATTGTAATCGATTTTTATACTGATGTAATGGATGGGTATTTTTTAGACTCTTTGTCCGAATCTATTCCCGTGTGGTGGGGTGTAACTTCATCGGATGGTATTGCTACTTATGGTGATATCGATATTGATGATCTAGGATATAATAATAATGGTTTTGTTTTAAATATCGATATAAGTGGCTATGAGATTACAGAAGTAGACACGCCTGATGTTGTGATCAACGAATTTTTAGCTGGTAGTGAGAATTGTTGTGGTAGTGATATTTTTGATGGAAATACGGAAGACTTTGTAGAGCTTTATAATTATGGAACAGAGCCGATTAATATTAATGGCTGGGGCTTTAGCGATACAGATGGAATAATTACCACAATAGCCCCAGATACAAGCATCGCGCCTGGTGATTTTCTTGTTGTATGGTATACAGGTGATAACAATGGTTTTCCAGAAATAAATGAAAAATTATCAACTGATGGTGAGACGATATATATAGCTGACGCGGATAGTAATCCAATGATCAGCTATGACTTTGGTTCACAGACTGATGATATTTCCAACGGGCGCTATCCAGATGGGTCAGAGACATGGGAATATTTTTCAAGTCCAACACCAGGAGCGCCAAACATTGAAAGCCTCCAATTGCAAAGTGAAATTATACCCGAATCTTTTACAGTTTTTCCTGCATATCCAAACCCGTTTAACCCTGTTACAACTCTTAGCTATGATATACCAAACGAAGGTTTTGTTGATGTTACGGTATATGATATGATGGGCAGAACGATAAAAAATCTAGTGCGTTCCGATCAATCCTATGGGTACAAGTTTATTAAGTGGGACGCCACTAATAATCAAAATCAGGTAGTTCCTGCAGGCGTCTATGTATACAAGATAGAGTTTGGGAAGTTTGTAGCTACTCGGAAAATGATTCTCTTAAAATAGACTGACTAGTTTTAGAAAGTATATTCGAACCATACTGAATAATAGCTAACCACTTCTAGGACTCCTTATTTTCACATTCTTTCATTCTCTTGACCTTAGTTTTTATGAGCTGATCCTCATGGGGTTATGTGCTATTGGAATAGGGATGGCAAAAACAGGTTTGGGCGGTATAGGCATGCTCGTTGTCCCCGTCCTTGCAAATATATTTGGGGCCAAGTCATCAACAGGAATATTACTAACATTGTTAATTATGGCAGATATTTTTGGTGTTCGATATTATCACATGCACTCTGACATTAGACAGCTGTTTAAGCTCATACCAAGCACAATCATTGGTATCATAACTGGGGTCTTTATTGGTGATCAAATATCAGACGAGTATTTCCAATTACTACTTGGCATAGTAATTATCTCTGGTGCACTTATGACGGTCATTAAAGTGGAGATAAAAGAGAATAAATTGTTCTCAATTATTGTAGGGTTTTTAGGAGGTTTTGTTACCATGATAGGGAACGCTGCAGGGCCTATCATGTCGATATATTTTCTTTCGATGGGATTTAATAAAAATAAATTTATCGGAACAGCGGCCTGGTTTTTTCTTTTCGTGAACCTGTTTAAGGTTCCATTTCATATATTTATATGGAACACAATTGATCTAGAGATATTTTTATTTGACCTAAGCCTGTTTCCATTGATTTTAATTGGAGCGATTATCGGAGTGTGGATCGTAAAGAAAATACCTGAGAAGCCTTACAAAATATTTGTAATTGTCTCAGTGGTATTGTCAACCTTTAACCTATTTATTTAATTATTATATAATTTCTGTAATAATTTTTATTTCTAGGGATATTGTTAGTAATTTTTCTAAACAAATATAATTATGGATATAGAATTATTACTCTGGCTTCCAATAATACTTTTAACATTTGCCAGTATTATTAAAATGCTTACTAAAAATAAAGATAATCAAAAACCCTGGATAAGGATTGAGGAGATAAAAGAAAATGAATAGGCATCTTAGTATGCGAACAGCAAACCCAGCACTGCAGTCAGAGACTTTCAAAAAGTCTATCTCTGGCTCTGTAAGATCAAGCGAATCGATGACAATTAATGGGGTTGTAAATAAAACAGGATTATCTCTTTTATTGTTAATTATTAGTGCATCAGTCACATGGTCTGACCCAACACTCTCAGGCCTAGCTGTACTTGGATTTGTCGTTGGTTTTGTTGCCGCCATTGTTACAATTTTTAAACCAACAATAGCTAATATTACCGTGCCAGTGTATGCAATATCTCAGGGGCTGGTATTGGGGGCGATATCAAGGGTCTTTGAGATGCAGTATCCTGGGATAGCGGTCCAGGCTATATTCCTTACATTTGGGACACTTGGCTCTCTACTACTTGCCTACATGTCTGGATTAATTAAGGCCACAGAAAATTTCAAGCTTGGTGTATTTGCGGCAACAGGTGCAATCGGTGTTTTGTATTTAATTAATTTTGTGATGAGTTTTTTTGGGACTGGTATTGGTGTAATACACAGTAGCAGTCCGATGGGAATACTATTTAGCCTTGGGGTAGTTGTTATTGCTGCTCTAAATCTTGTTTTAGATTTTGATTTTATTGAAGAGGGTGCAGAGATAGGTGCACCAAAATATATGGAGTGGTATGCAACGTTTGGTCTCCTTGTTACTCTTATCTGGTTATATATTGAGATCTTAAGACTTTTATCCAAATTAAATAGTAGACGATAAGCAAGGTATCATAAAAAAACTGATTATTGATTATGTTTTTTTGCCTATGTCGCTATATTAATAGGGCAGGTTGACTATACGACCCAGGTTCAACCTATTTTTTATATTCAAAGTAAATATTATATATGATCATGATAAATAAAAATATTAGGCTCTTTAGCATAATAATTATGAGCATCTTTTATGTTTTTGTCGGAGTAAATCATTTCACCATCCCAAAATGGTTTTTACAGATTGTTCCTCCTTACTTGCCTTATAAGCTGGAGCTGGTATATATTAGTGGATTGTTGGAGATTCTTCTTGGGCTTATGCTACTAATTCCTGCTACTAGATTTTATGCAGCCTGGGGGCTTGTTTTGCTACTTATTGCTGTTTATCCTGCAAATATTTATTTAGCACAGACTAATGGTGCCGCGATGAACACCACACCGCTTGTTGCCTGGGGGAGGCTGCCGTTTCAGTTTGTATTTATTGCTCTTGCTTATTGGCACACAAAATAATTTTTAGGCTAATTTTTTTTTGTGTGTGTAGGAACAGGGTCTTCTCCATGGGTACCCCACCAGGGGTTACATCGCATTATTCTTTTTGATGCAAGCCAGGTTCCTTTAAATACGCCCCACTCATTTATTGCCTGAATCGCATAATTAGAGCAGGTAGGGATATGCGCACAATTTTGGCCTAAGAAAGGCGACAAGGCTATCTGATATATACGAATTGGGATGATAAATAGTTTTGAAAATACTTTACTAAGCATTAGTTAAAATTCTTGTAATTTTACATAGATTAATGATCTAAATGTAACTCGCATGGTTCAATTGTTTCATTTCAATAATTATTTAAGCAATATTCTAGCTTTCGCTATAATCTGATATGGCACGGCTGAGATTATATAACTCTCTTACTAATAAGAAAGAGGATTTTTCACCAATTGATCCAGACCATGTGCGTGTGTATACCTGCGGACCAACAGTTTATAACTACGCACATATTGGTAACGCTCGTCCGCCACTTGTTTCTGATATTCTTATAAGGCTACTTAGATATCTGTACCCTAGAGTAACATATGTCTCAAACATTACAGATATTGATGATAAAATAATTAATGCGGCAAAAGAACAAGATATTCCTATTAGTGATCTAACAAAAAGGTATGAAAATATATATAATGATAATCTCAAAGAGCTCGGTATATACCCACCAGATGTGCAGCCTAAGGCAACAGATCATATCGTAGAGATGATAAAACAAATTGAGGCTCTCATCGATAATGGGCATGCATATGAGGCAGAGGCACATGTGCTCTATAGCGTAAATACTTTTCCTGGTTATGGATCACTCTCAGGAAGGGACAAAGACGAGCAGATCGCCGGTAGTAGGGTAGAGGTTGCTCCTTACAAAAAAGACCCAACAGACTTTGTGCTTTGGAAACCGAGCAATAAGGATCAACCTGGTTGGGCCTCTCCCTGGGGATTTGGTCGTCCTGGGTGGCACCTTGAGTGTTCCGCTATGTCCGAAAAAACACTTGGTGTTCCATTTGATATTCACTCAGGTGGACAGGATCTTATTTTTCCGCATCATGAGAATGAGCTTGCACAATGCTGTGGTGTACATAATAAAACAGATGACAGTGCTTCTTATGCTAAATACTGGATACATAATGGCATGCTCAAGTTTGATGGAGATAAGATGTCTAAGTCTCTTGGCAATATACGGTTTATAAATGATTTGATTAATGACTATAAGGGAGAGACCTTAAGGATGGTTCTGCTATCAACCCAATATCGTCAACCGCTTAACTGGTCTCCCAAAACGATTCAACAGGCTCAAAAAACCTTGGACAGATTATACCGCATCTTAAAAAAGGTAGATGTTTTTATAGACATGCAAGAGGCTGAGCCAACCAAAAAAATAATTGACGCATTGTGCGATGACTTGAACACACCTGAGGCCTTAGGCCAGTTAAACATTTTAATAAACAGCCTCCAAGATGCTGATGAAGCCCAGAAAAAAGAAATAATGCCTACAATATATTCCAGTGCCAGAATGCTTGGTATACTTCAGCATGACCCAGACAGTTGGCTTGGATATAGTAAAGTAGATGATGGTAAGGATACAGAAAAAATAGAGCAGATGATCGAAGAAAGAAATAACTGTAGAAATAATAAAAACTTTGAACAGGCGGATAAGATCAGAGATGAGCTAAAGTCAATGGGAATAGATATCGAAGATACGCCTGATGGAACTATCTGGCGGAATGAGGATTAGGTTACAATTTAAATGATGGCTTGAATCTAGTGATTTAACCAGGTGGCCAGTTCATTTGTCTCCCCCCTAATACGTGAAGATGAATGTGATAAACCGTTTGTGCACCGTGGTCATTACAATTAAACACAATACGGTATCCATCATCTGAAATACCTTCTTTTTTTGCTAGATCTTTGGCAACGATAAATAATTCTCCTATTAAATCTTTATCTATATCATCTATATCGTTTAATGTTCTGATTTCTTTTTTAGGTATCACAAGAAAATGAATGGGGGCCTGAGGATTAATATCTCGAAACGCTAAAACATTTTCATTCTCAAATAATATATCCGCGGGTATTTCTTTGTTAATTATTTTTGTAAATATTGTACTCATAGTTTTTATCCTCTAGAGGTTTTCTTTTTTTGTATCCTAAACTGAAGTCTATAACTCAATTTGAAAACAAAAAAGATTATTTAGTCAATGAAGTTGATTTAAGAGTCTATCAAATGACTCTATAAGCAGGAGCTTATGAATATTTTAGTTGCTTTATCTTTAGTGAAGAGTATTCTACTTGTAATAAATAGTAAGCGCCAAATAAGACAGTAGTAAATAGAACATCGCTTATAATAGTATTATGTATAAATGGGATTCCAGCTGCATAACAAGTAATAAGTCCACCAAAATTTTTTGGGTACATTGTACCACCTGCCCAGACTCCAAAATTAGAAACTAAAAAGAAAATTCCGCTAGAGCTTATCACACCACCAACCGTTTTTGTTAGAGATATACCTCTATTAAAAATAAATAGACCAGCAAAAATTATTAGTATATATGAGATATACTGCCAATAAAAGCCACTATAAAACCAAACAATATTTGAGCTGGAACTACTGTAAACATAATTATTGATCACTAGATCACTGATCCAAATTCCGATAAGGGGAATAAAAAAGGCTTGCCATTTTTTTGCAAAATGTGCCGCTCCAAAAAGACCAATCGCAGCCATTGGAGAAAAATTAGGTGGATGGGGCATTATCCTGGTAAAAGCAGCCAGTAAAATAATTATAGAAAGGACACCAGTTTGTAGATTTAGTTTTTTCACAATTATCTGTTAAATATTGAGACAGATTTTATGTCTTCATAAGCATATGAGTCTATAAAAAATAACTAATTTTATGAAAATATTATAATTACCACATTGCTATATAATATTTCTTCATATCAGAATGATTATAATTAACTTTTATTCTCACATTTATAGAATATTCCATATCTTATTGAATAATGATTGAATTATCGGACGTCACAAAAGTATTTACCCTCACAAAAGACCAGAGAAAAATTGTTGGCAGCTCTGAACTTCGAACAAAATTATTTACAGCGGTTGATTCTGTAACTTTTAAATGTGACTCTAGTAAAGTATTTGCCTTGATCGGGCCGAATGGATCAGGGAAGACGACAATACTTAGAATGATTTCTACAATGATGTCGCCGACCTCTGGTATAATTAATATAAATGGCAATAATACAGCTGAAAATGGGCGCTTCGCTAGAAAATCAATAGGTTTTATGACGAATCAGACAGCGCTCTATGATCGTTTAAGCCCTTATGAAATGGTAAAATATTTTGCAGATCTAAATAGTATGGATAAGGATACTTTTGATCAAAGGTGCAAAGATATCTTTGCACGTCTAGATATGAACTCATTTGCGAATAAAAGAATTGGAACACTTAGCTCTGGCATGAAACAAAAAACATCAATCGCACGGACCATTATTCATGATCCAGATATTATAGTTTTTGATGAGCCTACAACGGGCCTTGACGTAATGACATCAAGGGCGATAATCGAACTTATAAGAAACTCAAAAGAAGAAAAGAAAACTATTATTTTTTCATCTCATAGGATGGAAGAGGTGCAGTCTTTAGCAGATAATATTGGAGTTATTTATAATGGTAAGCTCATATTTTCCGGCTCAAAAACTGATTTTGAATCAAAAATGGATTCGATTAGCTATGATGATACCTTAATAAAATTGATTGATAACGCATGAGAATAATAGTAGCGATATTTAAGAAAGAACTTACCGATGTGTTGAGAGATAAAAGAACGCTCTTTTTTATGATTGTTATCCCAGTAATTGTCATGCCTCTGATTTTTATTGGATCAATAAAGTTTCAGGAATACCAAAGTAAGAAGTCTGATGAAAAGATATTGAATATTGGTTTAATCAATAAAACTAGTGATTCACAAATAAGAGACTATCTATTGGACCAAAAAGGTGTATATCTGGTGGAAGATATTGATCTCGACAGTCTGGAGCTAGGAATAAAAAATGATTCCCTCCAGGGCGGGTTGTACATACACAAAAATTTTATTAATGATATATCTACGAATGCAATGGGAAAGGTTGAGGTCTATTATAAATCCTCAGACCTAATGAGCAAAGCGAAGAATAGAATAAATAATGCATTAGAGATTTATAAGAATAAGATTGTTTCTGAAAGGTTATCACAGTTCAATGTTGATAAGGATTTACTAGAGCCACTAGATATAATCAATAAAGATATATCCACAAAAAAAGAAACTATAGGCAAAGCAGTTGGTGGACTTATACCATATATGCTCGTTATTTTTATATTTCTAGGTGCGATGTATCCTGCTATTGACCTAGGAGCGGGTGAGAAGGAGAGAGGATCTCTAGAGACATTACTCTCTTCTCCAGCAACAAAGTTTGAGATCACGGTTGGTAAACTTATGGTAGTGTCTCTTGCTGGTATGGTCTCCGGTTTGATATCTGTTATCGGAATTTCCGTGCCATTTTATTTTATAGGTAATATTCCAGATCAAATAAAATCAACAGTGCTTGAAATCATCAGTCCGTTTATAATTGTTTCGGTCATTATATTAATGATACCGATAGCTATATTTTTTGCTTCAATGCTTCTTTCAATTTCTTTTTATGCAAGATCATTCAAGGAAGCACAGAGCCTTATGGGGCCACTCAATATAATCATTATTGTTCCATTGATGTTGACACTAGGTCCTGGTATTGAGATAGACCACATAACAGCTTTGATACCACTGATTAATGTTGGCCTTTTAACCAAAGAAATTTTAGCAGGTTCTGCCCAGCCTATTTATTTTATTGAGACCTTATTTTCGCTTTTATTTTTTGCTGCTATCGGAATCAGATTCTCTGTATACTGGTTTAACAAAGAAAATACGATTTTTAGGGTTTAGTATTATTACCATATTATTTTTATTAAAGGAGTCTAGATATGATAAATAAACGCCTGTTTATTTTATTAGTCAATTTGTTCGTATTTGCCTATCCACAAACTATAAATATTGAAGGTAAAAAATTAAACATTGGTATGGACAAAAGTATTGCTTTAGATATTATGCATGAATTTTTAGACCAAAAGGATCATGATTCTAGCGCTGATAATTTTTGGCTTCAAAGCAATGATAAAATTATCGGGACTATGGGTTTTAAAGATGATAAACTGAATTATGTCACAACAGACTGGGATGAGAACATAGATTATTTAGACTCAATTGAACTTTTTAACACTCTGTTCAGTGTATTGAAGAATACTTTTGGACCAGATTATGGTGGAGATATTATTCTTGAATTAAAAGAGGTTCAAGATACTAACCTTGAAAAATTTGTGATCAATATGTATTCGAAAGATGGCCGTAGTGTTCGTATTAACCGTAACAACATTAACCTAGATATTCGTCAGGCAGCACAAAAACTTTAGTATAAACATCTTAGAATAAGTTGGCTAAAGATTTTGACTCCAAAATTTTAACATTTTATTATAAAGATGTATCCTCGCAGGATCATCTGATATACCATGCTTTCGCATTGGGTAGAACATCATATCAAATTGTATATTTGCTTTTACAAGCTCATCAATAAAGTGCCATGAGTTCTGAGGGTGAACATTATCATCATATGTGCCATGTACTAGGAGGAGAGAGCCATGAAGATTTTTAGCAGTTTTTACAAATGACGTTTTTTCATAACCATCGGGATTATCTATTGGCCTTTTCATTGCGAACTCAGTCCATTTGGTGTCATAATAGTGCCAGTCGGTTACTGGAGCTACCGACACTCCTGCTTTAAACTCTTTTGTGTTTGTCATTAGGTTTAGGGTAAAGCTTCCGCCGCCACTCCAGCCCCAAATTCCTACCCTATTTGGATCAACATATGATTGTGACTTCAACCAATTGATGCCATCAACAATGTCTTCTCTTTCGATAGGTCCCGACATCATGTTTAGAACACGATTTTCTAATTTTTTGCTCTTTGCTGTGCTGGCACGGTGGTCAAATTTTACTATTAGATAGCCCATATCAAGGAGCATATTATCGTAGAATAATGAATGACCCTGCCACTGGTTAAACACTGTTGGGGCAGAAGGTCCACCATAAACATGGAATATGATGGGGTATTTTTTAGTTTTTATAAAGTTCTTTGGTTTTAGAATCTGAGCGGGCATCATGAATTTATCTTCTGTCGGAATAGTAAAAAGTTCTGGAGTTTGTAGGTTATAGTCTTTAATAATTTCTGATCTGTGATCGACTAGCGTATGAATTTTATCCCCGTTATTATTATACAGTGTTAAAGTTGGTGGAGACTTAGTATTAGAGTGGATATCAAGATAATAATTTCCATCTTTGCTGAAATTAATCTTATGCACACCTTCCTGATCAGAAATTTTTTCCATCCTCTTTCCATCAATACTAGATCTGTATAGGTGCCTTTCGATCGAGGATTCTTTTAGCGATGTGAAATAGATCACATCTTTTTCCTTATTAATATTTACAACAGACTGCCTTAGCCAAAAAGGACCGCCTGATGATCGAAGTGCCCAATTACCATCTGTAATTTGGTTAATCAGTTTACCATCATATGAAAACTGATACAGGTGAGCATAGCCATTTCTTTCTGACTGCCAGATGAAGCTATTATCTAGAAAATATAGGTCATCATTGATATTTACCCAGCCGCTATCTGTCTCGGTAATTATTTTTTCTATGTTTTTTCCTGTAGCACGATCTACAAAAAATAAATCAAGCTTATTCTGAGATCGATTCATGGTCTGAACACTGAGGCGTTTATTATCGGGTAGCCATTTTACTCTGCATAGATACTCAAAGGAGTCCAGGTTTATCCATTTTACTTTAGGGTTATTTATTTCCATAATCCCTAGTTTTACAATTGGATTTTCTGTTCCTGCTTTTGGATATCTTTGTGTGATTAATTTTGGCTCTTCAGGCTTCCAGTGCACATAATGCATCTTTGTTACTGAGGACTCATCTGTTTGTAAAAAGGCTATCGCTTTTGAGTCATCAGACCACCAGTAACCGATATCTTGTCTTCCAAAAATCTCTTCCCAATAAACCCAGGACACGGTACCATTAAGTGTCGTCTCTGATCCATTATAGGTTAGCCGCTTTTCGTGCTCCTTTTTTATATTATATGTGAAAAGATCATTCTCTCTAACAAAAGCAATATTTTTCCCATCTGGTGAAAATCTTGCTGATTTTTCTTTAACAGGAGTATCAGTGACTCGCAGAAAATTCGCAGTATTGATATCCAAAATAAAAATATCACCCTCATATATATAGAGACCGTATTTACCATTTGAGCTAAACGATTTCGGCCAATCAACATACATGGTAGTATCGTCTCTGTTAATAAAAGATATCAAATTATTCATAAGTTTATTAGCTTCAAAAAGAGGGATTATTTCATTGGGCGAATTAGGATCGAACTTTAGAATCGTTCTATTCTCTTTTGGCTCTCGCATATCCATTAGATAAAGAGAGTTATCATCCATCCATTCTGCTTTGTAGATAGCACCTACAGATTTTCCATCATCCGAGTAGAGCCAATCCATTGTGATGTTCTTTTCTTTATCATTGTCAGAGCAGGAAAAGAAAAATATCAATAAGAAGGCAGCTCCCGAAGAAATATTTTTCAATTGAGTTACTTTTAGATAGTGCATTTGTACGTTTTTATTTCAAATGGTTTTAGTGTTATAGTAGAACTGGTTTTTACTCTTAAAGCAGGTTTGAGGTTGCGACGCTCCATGAGATTGGTCTCTGTAATTTTTCCATTAAAATAAATCTTTCCTTTAGACGTTTTTCCAAGTGTTTCCACGGCTCTGATGATGATGTCATTATTTTCCTCAGACTTTTTAATTGCTGATATTTCTATTCCCTCTCCTTCAAAATTTATCGGGGCCCTGCTCTCAATATTTTTTAAATGATCAAATAATAAAGGTGGCTGGTTTAATTTCGTAGCCTCTTCAATCACATTCGATCGGATTAGGTCATGCTCGTGAGGATAAAAACTATAGGTAAATGAGTGCTCTCCAAGATCAGCATCAGGATCAGGATTATTTGGGGATCGGAGAAGGTTTAGGTCAATTGTTTTATCAAAAATAGTATAACCATATTTACAATCATTTAAAATAGCGATCCCGTAATCATTATCTGAAAGGTCAGCATATTTATGACCAACCACTTCAAACTTTGCTCTGTCCCAGCTTGTATTTTTATGAGTGTTTCTTTTGACGTAGCCATATTGAATATCGAACGATGCTTGCTCAGATACTATATTTGTAGGGAAATGAACTCTAAGCATTTTATGTTTTTCATCCCATTTTACAACAGTATCAAAATCCAAACGTTTTGACCTCTTTGATAATGAGATTATTTGCTTAATAGAAGAGTTTCCAATATTATAATCTATTTCTAATGAGCTCAAGACCGGGCCATTTTGGACTTTATTTATTTTTTTAATTCTAGCAGTCTCTAATAATGAATCCCTATAATAAAAATCTATATCCCAAGCATCCCAGTTTAGAGGCCTGTCTGCATATAGGGACAAGACATTTCCAGGCGCACTGAGCAAATTTTTATTTATTTCTTTATCTATTGCAGAAGTAAGGGTACCATCTATTGAAAAATTATATTGTACAAGCTCATTCTCTAGGACAAACCCCGATTGTTTCTTTGTCTGAGGTTTCTGCTTTTTACCTTTGTAAAAGTTTGTAAATGAAAATGGCGGGAGAGATACTTGGCAATAGTTGTCGCCATTAATTTCTTGTGTACTAATTTCTTCATTGTTTTCTGTAATAAGGCTATAGCCTATAAAGTTTTTTGGAATTTTTTTCACTCCTTCAAAGGAGCAGGATAAAATGTTTGAAAGAACAAATGAGTTATTGCTCTTTTGAAAAAGAGTGGTAATTACTTTTTCTATTAACTCATCACATTTTTTATGGATCTCAATGTATTCTTTATGGGTATTTTGATAGACAAGGTTTATGCTTGATCCAGGTATAATATCATGAAACTGGTTAATTAATAACTTTTTCCATGATGCATCTAGGTCTGCAGAAGGGTATAGCTTTAGTTCAGCGCACGACCATAAAAATTCTACAGCCTTTAGTTTGTTTTCTAATTTTCTATTTTGTTTTTTTACTAGTCCATGGGTGGTTAGGGTACCTCGGTGTAGTTCTAAGTACAATTCGCCTACCCATGTTTGAAGGCGACTTTTTTTCTTGTTTAGCCTCTTAAAGAAATTTTTTGCAGTATCAAAAGATACTCTTGGTGCGCTCTCGAGATTTTTTAGTCTTCTTCCTAATTCAATATTTTCTGGCTTAGGTCCTCCTCCACCATCACCAACCCCAAAAAGAGACATAAACTCATCTAGCTCGACCTTTTCTTTAAACGTATCCTGAGCAGGAACTAAAAATTTTGTATCGAGCTCGCTGTTATAGGTATTTTCTGGAGGGAAGTGGGTTAAAATTTCAGTGCCATCAATACCTCTCCAGTTAAACGTTTGATAGGGGAATTCATTGAACTGGTTCCAAGAAATTTTTTGTGTTAGAAAATAATTTATGTCAGCCTTTTTCAATATCTGAGGAAGTGCTGCTGAATACCCAAAAACATCAGGAAGCCAAAGGTTGTCTACATCTACGCCAAACTCTTTTAAGAAAAAATTTTTCCCATAGAGTAATTGTCGTACCATAGACTCTCCGCTAATAAGATTACAGTCAGCCTCGACCCACATCCCTCCTTGCAGTTCCCACTGGCCTTTTTTTACGGCTGCTTTTATTCGTTTAAAAATATTAGGATAGTAGTCTTTCATGAATTGATAATGTTGTGGCATCGAAGCACCAAAGATATAATCTGGATATTTGTCTATCAGATTTAACTGTGTTGAAAATGTTCTGGCACATTTTCTAATGGTTTCTCTTACTGGCCAGAGCCATCCAGTGTCAATGTGCGCGTGACCAACTGCTGCAGCCTTGAGTTCTGAAGAAGATGCACGTTTGTTCAGTTCTTGAGAAAGAATTTTCCTGGAAGCCTCAGCATTTTTAGCATCATCCTTAAATGCGATAATAGCATTATTCATTGTGTTAATGATCCTTGCACGGCGAACTGATTTTTTATCTAGTGTCTCAATCAGACCATATAGTATTCTTGCGTCTAGGTATAGGTCCCAGATATCTTTTCTGAAAACGCCAATATCTATCGTCTCAACTTTAGCATCAAAAGAACCGTGCCGCTTAGGATTGTCTTGCTCAGGATCAGGATCTACGAATATACCAAATAATGAATTGGCAGCAGCCTCTACCCAAATTTCAACATTGTTTTTATTAACACAGGTATTAGGTAGAATAACACGTGTCCTTACAAAATTAGGATCCCAGATCGATGCATTGGTGATACCTTGTATCTCATTTCCTTTTGGATCATAGACTAGACCCTCGCCAGAAAAGTCTAAATCAGCTACAATGATTTTTTTAGTCCATTCTTTTTTTATTTTTCCTTTTAAATGAAACCAAGCACTGTCCCATTCTTTACCCCATGATTTTCCTTTAGTGATAGATTTATATTTTTTTTCTAATTTTTTTGCAAAAGGTATAGGCTCTTTTGACCAGCAGTATTCTGCGGTTAATGATTGTCTGTCTTCGACAAACATTTCAGACAAACGGTTATACCATTTTTCTATTCTTGAGATAATTATATTTGTTTCTTTTTCGTTCATAAATATGCTTTACCTGTGTGGCTGATGAATTAATTTTACCGAATTATAGGAATTATATCATCATTCTTTACGATGATAGCACTGTACCTTCCATATGCTCCTCTAATTTTCTAGCGACAGATAAAAACTCATCTACGTTCATTTCTTTTAGATAGACTGTCCCATGAACAGCTCTAAGATGAGGATTGCTATTTTGATACCAATAGTCCCTGCCTAATAGTAGCTGAAGCTCTTTATGTTGTTCAACCCAGATGCTTTGTGATAAATCAGAGAACGGACCATCATGCTCATAGCTTGGGAATGACGCTTCCTTTTGACTCAGATAACAATTATTAAATGTAGACCTCATGATGGCCATAGAGTTTAGAGTGACAGGCACAATAATATCTGCTTCAGGTAAGTCAAACCTATACCAAACATTACGATATCCCCAGATCCTTAGCTCAGAAATATCTTCTGACCTTTTCCACATGCGTATTGCCTCTGCTATAGTCTGTAATACTTTATAGTGCGTGTCTGGGCCACTACCCTCTGGATCAAAGGCTATTGATAGAACCGTCGGTTTAATTTCTTTTAGCTGATTTAGTATTGGAAGAACATCTCTTTTCTTCTGTGGGTTTTCTGTAAAGATTTCTCCCTGATAGAAACCCAGCCTAAGGTGGTGAACATCCTGCACACGTACACCGTAATTTGCCCAGACAAGCTCTTCTTCATACTCTCTTATCATGCCCTTTAGTTTTTGTATCTCACTAGAATTTTTTTGACCATCGTAATAACTCTTTAACTCGTCTAATACTGAATTGATACATTTGTCTAGAGTCTCTTTATTCGGAATATTATATATCTCGATTATTGCTCTCACGATTCTGTGAGACATTCCTCTTTTTTGTTCCATAATATCATTGTCTGCTATAGCATCTAGATAGTGGAATACATCTTTATCCCATTTTTTCGTATGGCCTATGTCAAAGAAGTCGCTATAGTCTGCCATCTGAATCTTACCATCATTTAAAAAAGATAAAGTATGTGATAAGATATCAATGATAAAATTATTTGTTACGGAAGTGAATCCTGAGGTCATATTTACAAAATGGTGATAATTAGTTGGCTCTCTTATGAGTTGAATAATATACGGCATCAGGCCTAGCATGATGTCATCATGGTGAGGGCCTGTATGGTAAAAGGTTTGATCTGTTTCTTGCTTTATTCCTTTCTGAACCTTTTTATCAATATCACTAATTATTTCAGTGACTGTGTTTTCATTTAGGCCTGGTATATTTTTACAGTGAGGATCATTTTTTAGATTTTTTAAGGATAATTTTTTCCCATAAACATTTATTTTTCTTGATAGTTCTAACAAAGATTTTTGCAATTTTTGTTTGTCCCAGGTGTTATTATTCCAGTATTCGGTTTCAGTGTCATTTAATAATTTTGCAGCGCCCTGAGTTATATAGAAACAACTATGCTTTAGTTTATTTAAAGCAGTAGACGGATACTTTACATCGGGCATGTGTTCCAAAGAATTTTTTATAATTGGGGATTTAGCCTCTCCGGCTGCAATTATGATTCCGGTAGCATCAGGATTATATGTTATCGTACCCAGGCCAATAGTAATGACTAATCTATTTCTACTAATTTCTATTCCGCCTAGATCCGTTGCGGCTGCAGCCTGGGTTTCAAAATTAGTATTGGTAAGCCTTGTAGTCGAATTGTGGTCAGAGCCTCTGACATTAAATGCGATGTGGCCATCAGGGCCTATTCCTCCAAGGAAGAAACCAATCCCACCTAGAGAACGAATTCTATTCTCATATTCTGTGCACCACTGGTCAATCAGGAATATAGAATCCTGCTGATCCTTTTCTTTATCATTCTCAGCATCTCTAAAGCGTAGCGTAATATCCACCGTATTCTCCGGAAAAATTTTTCTACGGTTTTTATTATTCGATAGTGGAATTTCATCAGAATTAATCAAAAGCGCATTCTTTGGGTTTAGTCCAAATCCATTTATATAATACTTGTTAACATAGTTATAAAAGCTGTTATGCTGGTGTGGATTAAGAGGGTAGAACTCGTCAATCTGTACAAATCTTAAACCGGTTAAGTCAGGCTTATTATCTAGCATCAGTCCATTATTTTTTCGTAGATCGAGCAGATCTTTCTTGTCCCAATTATTTAATATATGATGGGTCCACTTAATAAAATATTCAGGTGTCTTTCCAGTAGGCAGGCTTATGACACCCTCAGGATTTTCTGAAGCCCATTCTAAAAAACGTAATGAAGTTATCAGCCCAAGCTGGGGGAAACTTTCTAATACTATATAGGGTATGTTAGTGGTTTGTTTTTGAATAT
>Ga0257111_1000295_pt1 | contig 20888 bp, 17 predicted proteins | sample LP_taG_6_FD_191567 | JGI IMG/M metagenome (GOLD analysis project Ga0257111, IMG submission 191567) | Marine microbial communities from Northeast Subartic Pacific Ocean, Canada - LP_J_2015_P26_500m | ecosystem: Environmental > Aquatic > Marine > Oceanic | place: Canada: Northeast Subartic Pacific...
GTATTTAGGAATTTTCCACCTCGAAATCCTTTCCTTACACCATATTTGAAGTTCATCTTCATTCTTCAATAAAGAATCATCACGTCTTATGCATGCACACACTTCTTCTCCATACTTTTCATCCTTTAAACCAAATACAGCTACTTCAAGAACACCGGCATGTTCTAGAAGATAATTTTCTATTTCTGCAGGATATAAATTCTCCCCTCCCCTAATTATCATTTCTTTTGCTCGACCTACTATATTAATATAGCCTCCTTTATTCATCGTCGCTAAATCTCCTGTGGCAAACCAGCCCTCTGAATCAACACCACTTTCACCTTCTGGGAGATTTGCATAACCAATCATTAAACCTGGTCCCTTGTAATGCAGTTCTCCTTTCTCTTCAAGAGGAACTATTACTTTATCTTTATCTAATATTCTAAGAGATACTCCGGGCATTGCACGACCAGCAATTGCCTTTAACTCCGGCGGATCTTCAGGAAGGGCTGTAGCTGTTACACCACAGGTTTCAGTTTGACCATAACCATTAATCATATCTACACCAAAAACTTTTTCACATTTCTTTAATAACTCAATTGGAGGGTTAGCTCCTCCTACGATAATAAATTTAAACTTAGAAAAGTCTCTTTCTTTTATAGATGGGTCTTCCATCATGGCTACAAGCATAGTTGGAACTCCAATAAATACAGAGCATCCTTCTTTTTCAATAATATCCAAAGTAGCTGAAGCCTTAAATATATATAAAGGTAAAGATACTGCTCCAGAAACTGCCGCTCCAAGAGTCATGCAAGCAGATCCACCGATATGAAATAAAGGAAAACCGTGGCATACCTTATGACCTTCTCCTATCTGCCATCGCTTATGGCTATTCTTTGCTGTTGTAACCAATGCTGAATGTGGCATCTGAGCTGCCTTAGGGTTTCCAGTTGTGCCCGAAGTATACTGAATCATAAAAATATCTTTAGAATTTACAGTAGGAAGCTGTTGGGAGCTTCGCTTCCCAGATTCTTCTAATTCCGATAATCCCAAAGAGAAAGAATATATCCCTCTTAATGACTGAACTTTTTCTTTAACTGATTCAATTTGAGCCCTAACTACATTCGCCCCTATCTGATCTGCATGAATTATTGCTACAGCTTTTGAAGAACTAAGGGCATATTCAAGCTCTAATTTTTTATAGAGCGGATTAAGTGTTATAAGTTTTAAACCTGCCTTAGCTAAACCATATTCTGCAAGTATCCACTCTGGATGATTAGGCCCCCAAATAGCAATAGCGTCACCAGAAATATATCCGGCCTCTAAAAATCCTTTTGCTATATTCGATGTTCTGTCATTTAGCTCTTTATAAGTCATCCTAATATCACCTATTTCAGGTTGAAAGGAATATACTAAAGCTTCTTGGTCTGGCCATTTTTTAGCAGATTCTATTAACATATCTCCAATAGTTAAAACTGAGGGCTCTACTGGCTCATCTGCTATCCATTCTGAAATCTTTACTTTAGAATCTGTCACTGAATCCCCTTAAACTCCTTCAAAAATATAAAAATCTGTATTTCCAGCGTTTTTTCTAAGCTCCATGAATGGCTTATACTGTGGGTCGTCATACCATTTTTCCGCAGACTCTAAATCAGGGAATTCTAATAAAACATAAGCTGCGGGATGCTCCTGTCCTTCTCTCATTTGCGGGTTATTTCCTACGGCTAAATATTTACCTCCTTTACTTTCAATTAACTTTAAGACTTCTGGGCGATATTCTTTTAACCACTTCCATTCATCATGATACATAACACCAAACGCATATCCCTTCATACTCATTCTCCTGATATATTTAAACCTGCTCTTCGTCCAGAAAAGATACCATCTGCTATTGAAAGTCCGCTTACATAAATATTACAACAAATACCAACAGCTGTTCTTCCTCCGGCATAAAGTCCCTTTATATCTTTTCCTTCCTTATTTTTTACATTTCCAGTCTCTTCATTGATGACTAAACCTCCTAATGTAATAACTGGACAAGGAATATATGGGCTATCTACAGAGATATCAATAGCATAGAAAGGACCTTCTTTGATTGGCTTACAATCCTTCTGCGCCTTGCCGTATTCGTCTTCAGCATTGTTAGAAATATCTGAATTATATCTATCAACTTGTTCTGCCAACTTTGAAGAATCAATACGTAGCTTTATCGCAAGATCTCCCAAAGTATTACCTTTTTTTGAACCTAAAACCATACCTAGGATTGCTGGATTCCTTTGGAAAGCCAACAACTCGCCTGACCTTATATGCCGCCAAGATTCTTTCCATAAATTTTTGTCTAAAATAATAAACCCTTTTCCTTTATTATCCTCACACATTGCTTTACCAAGACTAGCTCCATAAACCATCTCATTGTTGTATCTTTGACCTTGCATATTTACAACAATTCCTTGAGACCAAGACACAGGGGGATTAATCATTCTCCAAGCAGAACCTAAGTCCATTCTATCTACAGCTCCTTGAACAGACTGACCTAGTCTTATTCCAGCACCATCATCTCCTGTCGTTCCTAGTGGATATCCAGAAGAATATTTTGGGGCGTAATATTTTAACATTGGTCTATTAAAGACAAACCCGCCGCAAGTTAGAACTACCCCTTTACGAGCTTTAATAAATTTTAGTTCTCTTCCCTTTTTTTCTAACCTTGCTGCTAGTCTTCTAAAATAATTAGCTAGAGGCGTTACATACATATGCAAAGCAGAAGCTCTTTTAGAGTATTTAAGATGTTTCTTAGCATCTTGAGCATTAGAGAATTCATAAACTTGAACTCCAATAATTTCTTCTTCATTATTTGTAACTAAACCCACGACTTCTGACTGAATCTGTATATTTACTCCATTTTTTAATGCAGCATCTCTCAAAGGATTAAAAATAGTTACTCCATGTCCTGTGGCCAGTTTACTCTCTACAAAACCCCTATGGCCTCTTGCAGCTGGCTTAGCATTTTTAATATATTCAGGCACAAGAGAATTATCTGCATGATATAAGAAATATCCAGGTGGTGGATAAGAAGTTTTCTTCTTATATACAGAGCCTTGAAACTTAACATTATGCTTAATGAGCCATTCGGTATTAGCTCTACTATCTTCACAAAATTTTCTTAAGGTTGAATCCTTAACTACGTCTTGTACTTCCATCTTGAGATAGTTATACATATTATCTGGCGTATCCTCAACACCTGCCTCTTTTTGAATTGATGTTCCTCCGCCTGCATAAAAGACACCTCCACTTGCTGCTGTAGCTCCTCCCTCATGAAATCTATCTAATAATAAAACGTCAGAACCTTGCTCTGAAGCTTCCAACGCTGCGCTAATCCCTGCTCCACCAGCACCTACAACCACAACATCTGTTTCAGAATCCCACTCCACTGGATTTAAAGAATCATTGATAGGCAGAATTACATTTGAAAACCAATTCTTATCTCCTGGTTTGATTTGATTTTCCATACTTAAGTGTCTCTATTAATATAATGGTAAGAAGCTAAAAAGTAACCTCTCCTCCATTTACATCTAAGCCAGATCCTGTAATAACTTTTGATAAATCTGAAGCAAAAAATAAAGCAGCATTAGCGCAATCTGTATCTTCTGGAATTATTCCTAATGGAATATTTGCAGTTATACCTGCTATCACTTCTTTTTCTGAAATATTATTTTCTAATGCAGTCTGCTTTACATATCCTTGAACGGCTGGACCCCACATCCAGCCCATGTAGAGAGAATTAACTCGAATCTTATAAGGTCCTAATTCTATAGCTAAAGAGTTGGCTAACCCTCTTAGTGCAGCTTTAGCGGTGGCATAATCAGAATGATTAGGAAGTGGCTTTCTTACAACCATACTATTAATCATTATTATTGAACCTCCTCCATTTGACTTCATAGGCTCTATAACTTGCTTAGAAGTATGTAAAGCACCATAAAGCATAATATCCATTGCTTCCTTCCATTTTGTTAAGTCAGAATTTTCTAGAGGCTTCATATCATAACCACCAAAAGCATTATTAATAAGAGCATCGACGGTACCAAAAGCTTTAACAGTCTCATCAACAAAATTCTGTGTCTGATCAGGATCAGAGATATCAGTTTTTACAGATATAGCTTCTGCTCCTAAATCTTTAACTTCTTTAGAAAGTTCATCTAAATAACTCTGGGTTCTACAAGCTAAAGAAATTTTAGCTCCCATTTTTGCTGCTCCTATTGCCATTCTTCTTCCTAGTCCTGGACCAACACCAGAAATCATAATTACTTTATCTTTCAACATTAAACTCTCCCTCATGAAGATTATTTATAATAGACTAATTAGATCACGCTATTACGAAACCAATGGTATCGCAATAATATAAAAATGTGTATATTGACTTAAAAATAGTTTCAAGGTGAGATTAGGAGATATAAATAATGAGTTCAATATCAAATCTATCAGAGAAAGATCTTTTTCCAGAAGGAGTGGCAATTGTTATTGGCGGTAGTGGAGGAATAGGAGAGGCGATCTGTGAAAACTTTGCAGTCAATAAGGTACCTGTAATATTCACATATCATCAAAATCTTAAGACTGCTAAAGTTTTAAAAAAAAGAATAGATGATTATGGAGTGTCTGCTGAATTTAAGAAATTGTCTTTGACTAATATAAAAAATGTTGAGAAATTTTTTTTATCAATAAAAGAATCGGGAACTAGAATTCATAGCATTATTAATGCAACTGGTGCAGACATAAGAATGCGATGGATAAATGAACTAAGTTATAAAGAATGGCGGGAAGTTATGCATAATGATGCTGACGGCTTTTTTAATCTTTTAAAGAGCAGCCTACCCTTACTAAAAAAATATGGAGGATCTTACACTACAATTAGTTCGATAGGTTTATCTAGATGGCCAACAAAAGACGTACTATCCGTAGCCCCAAAAGCGGCGATAGATGCCTTAATTAGAGGCGTAGCAAAAGAAGAAGGTCGGAATGGTATTAGAGCCAATAGCATCCAACTAGGCATAATAGAAGCCGGTATTTTTTTAAGAATTAAAGATAAAGATTATGATGATCGTTATATTGAAGCTGCTAAAAATAATACTGCTCTTAAGAGACTAGGAAGCGCTCAGGATGTAGCTGATGCAGCAATATTCTTAGCTTCAAATAAAGCAAGCTACATAACAGGCCAGACGCTTTACTTAGATGGTGGGTATAGGATTTAATTTACTAAAAAAATTATGAAAGAAAAAAATAATATAAAAGAAATCAAAGAGATTGAAAATCTTTCGTGCTTGTATGCAAGTTTAATTGATTCAAAGCAGTTCAATAGATTAAATGAAGTTTTTTCGAAGGATGCAATCCTAAAGATTCCTGAATTCCAATTTGACGGAGTAGAATCAATTATTTCTTGCATGGAAGCTTTACGCGAATACGATAAAACTCAACATTTCGTTACCAACCAATTGGTAAATATTGACAACCTCACAGCTACCAATGAAGTTTATACAGTTGCCTCTCATCTTTCTAAAATAGAAGAGATTTGTAATAAACTAGATTGGGGGATAATTTATAAAGATAAGTTAAAAAAAGAACAAGGTTACTGGAAAATATGTAGAAGAGAATTGAATCTTCTTTGGGAAAAAAATTCAACCGTTAAATATTAGAAAAATGGGGAAAAAAATGTCTGATCTAAAAATTTCTATAGGATTATTTGGACTAGAAAATCTTTATGAAGGAGACCCAAGAGGATATTTAGAGGTTGCTAAAATAGCAGAAAAGAAAGGTATAGATTATATAACTATAACGGATCATGTAATTATGGGTGAAAGAACTGATAGGTATCCTTTCGGTGAATTTCCTGTTCCATTAGAATATCCTTGGTTTGAACCTCTATCTGTTCTTTCAAGTATTGCTGCAGTTACTGATACTATAAAATTAAGTAATGGAATTCTTATTAGTCCTCTTAGATCAGCTGCCTTATTAGCTAAAGCGTCAGCAACTTTAGATGTTATTTCTAATGGTAGATTTGAGTTAGGTATTGGTACAGGCTGGCAGAAAGAAGAATACGAAGCTTCTGGTTTAAATTTTGACATAAGACTAGAGACATTAGATGATCAGTTGGGTGCTATTAAGCAATTATGGACAACTAGTCCATCTAACTTTTCAGGCAAACATCTGTCTTTTGAAAAAGTATATTCTCTACCACACCCCATTCAAGAAGATGGCATACCTTTGTGGTTTGGGATGATAGCAAATAAAGAAAATGCTGATCGTATAGCTAAGCATGGTATAGGTTGGGTACCTATACAAGCGAATCCAAAATTCATCAGCGCAGGAGTTAAAATACTAAAAGATGGATTCTCTAGACATGGTAGAGATCCTGAAACTTTAAGGGTTAGAGGTCAATTACAAATGAGTTTTGACGACCAAGGTATACCAAACTTAGATAAAACTCTTGAAAATCTTCAAGCTGGTTTAACTGCCGGTATTACTGACCTAGAAATATTTCCAAGTGGATTTATAACAAATGCAAAAGATCTATCAGGTTTTTTTGAAAAAATAGCTAATCTAAAAAAATAAATAAACTAGGTTAGTTTTTATTAAAGGGTTGAGCATAATTATGAAACCTTAAGCATAGAAAGAATATTCCGAGCCCCAAATCTTGGATCTTCTTTTTTTATAACCACTCCTCAAGATCAGATAAAGTATTACCTGCTATATATGAGAAAGTTAAAGCAGGTCCAATAGTACCCCCTCCCCCTCCATAACTTGTCCCTGGTGAACCAACACCAGAACAATTACCAGACGCGCAAAGTCTTTTTATAGAAACTCCATTAACATTCAATACTTCAGATAAATGATTTACTCTTGGACCTCCGCAAGTCCCTAAATGTGAAGGGGCTACTTCTGCGCCATAAAAAGGAGGTATATCAAGAGGTTGAAGAGCTAAACTTGTGTCATCAAGACCCATCCTATCATAATGAGTTTCTCCTCTATGAAAATCAGGATCTGTTCCTAAAACAGCATTTCTATTAAATACAGAAATAGTAGCTTTTAAGTTTTTTTGATTTATTCCCAATTTTTTGGCTAACCCTTCTATGGAAGATGATTGTGAAAACCATTTGGGTAATGTTTGATTAATTTTTTTTCCTGCAATGGTACCGTTTTTTCTGACCTTATGATCATATATTAGAAAAGCTGGAATATTCTTATATTTTAAATCTCCCCAATTTTCTTTAGCATGAAATGAACGCCATGAAGAATCATAATCTGCCTTTTCATTTGAAAACCGTTTTCCATAACGGTTAACTAATAAGCAACTAGCATAATATTTTTTTTCTGTAACTGCATTCAAAGAACCGGTTATTTCAGCTTCTCCTTTATATACTGCGCTACCCCAAACCTCGTTCATATTTCTTAAGTCAGCGCCTAATTTCATTGCCATTCTAATCCCATCTCCTGTATTTGATTTGACTCCTAAACCATAAGAAGGGACTGATAAAAAATTTTTTTTCATTTCAGTATTATGATCAAATCCACCACTTGCAAGATGAACTCCTTTTTTTGCTTTTAGATTAAATACTTTACCATTTGAAAGATATGAAACACCTAAAACTTCTGTTGAACCATCTTTATTTTCTCTGCTAATTAACTTTTGAGCTGGTGCATCTAAGATAATTTTTCCACCTAAACTGTAAAAAGCTTCCAATAAATAAGAAATTAAATGTCCTCCCAAAAGAGCTCCTGTAGGAGCGTCAGAATCTGGTTCAATACTGCGACCTTTAAGAACACTGCCCTGCCAATCAGTATGGTACTCAGAAGCTTCTCCCATAATTTTTGAAACTCTCCACCTTAAGGAAGTATTATCTTCAAGGAATTTGATCATCTTAGGTCCTTCTTTAGCAAATGCTTCTATCAACTCTTTATCAGACTGCCCTTGAGATAGTTGATTAAGGTATGTCAAAGTCTTGATTCTTGAATCAATAAAACCCTCCCTTTTCATAACATGATTATTAGGAATCCAAGCTACTCCTCCAGAAATAGCAGTGGTACCTCCAGGTGAAACTGCTTTTTCTAGAACTACAACTCTTAAACCTTTTTTTAATGAAGTTATGGCGCCAACTAAACCTGTACCTGATCCTATAACTGCAATATCTGTTTCACCATGCCAAGTGATATTATCTTGATCTACATCTTTATCTTGATTCTTTAAGCCTAAAAGTAAACCTATACCTGCGATGCCTAATAAGCTTTTAAAAAAAAATTCTCTTCTTTTCATAATACTCTCAATACAAAATTAACCCCTATTAACTCCTGCTAAATGTTTTCCTGCTATATACCCATAAGTCATTGCTGGACCAAGAGTTGCTCCTGCACCTGGGTAAGTAGTTAATAAAGCTGCAGAGCTATTTCCTGTCGCATATAAACCTTTAATTACTTCATTTCTTGTATCGAGTACCTGACCATTTTTATTTATTGCCATACCTCCACAAGTTGCAAATTCCCCTGGGTCTATTCTCATTGCGTAAAAAGGAGGGTTATCTACCGGACCTAAACAAGGGTTAATAAAAGAAGGATCGCCCGAGAACCTATCTCTTTCGTTATCACCTCTTTGGAAATCTAAATCTTTTCCTTCTTTTGAATATTGATTAACTGTATTAATTGTTTTTTGAAGACCTTCTGGATCAATACCTGTTTTCTTAGCTAATTCTTCTATTGTATTTGCCGAAGTCAAGAAGTCTTCCTTGAACCAACTCCTATGTACTAATTTCACTATAAAATCAGGAAAAAACTTACCTGGCATTAATGGTCCCACTGGATACTTACTGCGATGGTTTGCATCAAAAATCATATACATTGGAGCACATGTCTCTCCTTCTTTTTCTTTTTTGAGGACCTCCAGCATAAAAGTTAAATAATTTTGAGATTCATTTGCAAATCTTTTTCCAGATTTATTCACTGTATAATTTCCTGGTAGCGATTTTTCTACCTCACTTAAACGTGGAAACTCTTCATCTGGAGCTTTAACTGTTGTAACCCACCACGCTTTATCCATAAATTTTAATTGGGCACCTATTAACTCAGCAGCTTGTATGGGCGTTCCAGTATTTGTGGATGGCTCACAACCCCAATCTTTATTTGTTGGTTTTGGAAGATATTTTTCTCTCATCTCTTGGTTCTGACCAAATCCACCAGAAGCTATGATTACTCCTCTTGATGTTTTAATTCTCATTAAATTACCGTCTTTCTTTATAACAGCCCCTATAACTCTTTTTTCTTGAACTATAAACTCAATAAATTCAGTAGACCTCCATAATTCTATTTTTCTTTTTTTTAGGGAAGTAATAAGTCTTGTAATTGAAGCAGAGCCAAAACATAATCTTCTTGATCTTCTTCTTCTGATCCTCCACCTAAGATCCAACCAATATGTTAGGAAAGTTCTCATAAAGAGTAAAAGCCATCCAGGTGATTGTAAGGCAATTGCATGAGATTCATTAAAATCAACACCATATCTTCCAAATACTATAGTTTGAGGACCAGAAGGATGTAGGTTATCAACATCATCGCCTAAAGTTTCCGCTGAGACTGGTAAAGGCTCCAAGGATCTATAGCCTTGTTTTACTCCTGGGGCATCTTGAAAATAATCAGGATAATGCTCTAAAACGGTATACCTTACATCTGTATGTTCTTCTAAGAACTTAACCATCTTAGGGCCTTGACTCAGATAAGCATCAATCATTGGCTCATTGAACTCATCTTCTGGAATTGTTGCTTTGAGATAGTCTTTAGCTTCAGCTGCCGAATCTTCTATGCCTAATTCATGAGAATGGTGGTTATCCGGAATCCAGATGACTCCACCAGAAGTAGCACTTGTTCCTCCAATAAGCTTACTTTTTTCTATAACTAAGACCTCACTACAGCCAGAAATTTTAGCTGTTAAAGCGGCAGTTAAGCCTCCACAACCAGAACCAACTACCAAAACATCTACACTTTTATCAAATTCTCTCAATTTTTAAGTTATAAAATATTATGTTTGATACTCAGCACGTTGCATTAACTTCTTAGGTACTTGATCTCTATCAATATAAAACTGGTTATACCATTCTCTTAATTTATGCAAAGGTCCATCTCCATCGCACAATAATGGATTATCCACTCGATATTTATTGTGCCAAATATCTACATCTTGTTTGAAGGATAACTGAGTCATCTCCGTGTACTCACTAATAACGTCTTCATTTTCTTTATCACTTAATGTAGGAATCTTCTTAACCATGACTCCGTGACGTAATAAAAAACTATCATTATCTATAGGAACGTGACTTACTAATTGCCTTGAGCTATGAGTGAACCCCATGGATTCATTGTCTATCTTGCTGATCATATAAGCAGGTCCATAATAAGTAGAATTAGCAATCATTTTTCCACCTTCTCCGAATTCTGAACCATCGCTGTTAACGCAGTGCATAATTTGAGTAAGTTTATGACCTTCAACTATGTTCTTAAAAAAAGTTGGCGATTCCATTCCATGAACTTTAACAAAATGGGCCTTATCCGCCATATTATCTACCAACTCTCTACAGTTAATATTAATGACATTTTCTTCAATCACCCATTCCGACCAATCATCTGAAAAGCATTCTTCCTCTCTAGGAACAATTTCATCTGGATTAGGCGGAAGACCTTCAGGATCATTCCAAATAAGGAGCAGATTGTTTTCTTCACAAACGGGCCAACTCGTGATTCGAGCTCCTTTGGGAATTTTTTTAGCATAGGGAATATCTAGACACATACCTTCTGCACCCCATCCCCAGTCGTGATATGGACAACGCACAAGATCGCCGTCCACTCTTCCCATAGTCAAATCGCCCCCCATATGCGGACAGGCCGCTTGCAGAGCAATAGGCTCTCCAGAAGTATTCCGATAAATCACAATTCGAATACCAAAGGCTTCAACCGCAACAGGTTTATTTTTAAAAGTTTTACTTAACCCAAGACAATGCCATCCTCTAGCAAATCTATCGGGAGGTGGAGATTGATCTATTTGTCTTACAGGAACCTTATTCATTTTTTAGAGATTAAAATCAGTATTTTCTAAACCTAGTAATGTGCCGCCGTAATTAACAGCAAAAGGTTCAGAAATATTAGCTACATGAACTTGTATGGTCATAATATCTAAATATCTTTCCATAACTTCATGGCCAAGATATACGCTTGCTCCACCACTCGCTTTGACTAACTTTGAAGCACCTGCAACACAACGATCAACAATAGCACTTGCGTGGTATCTGTATTTAACTCGATCTTCAACTTTAAGATCTTCTTTATTAGTAACTAACGTCATCAAGCTTCCAAAATTCCTATCAATAGAATTCCACATTTCATCAATATCAGTTATAACTTCTGCTATAAGTTTTTGAGTAGCTGGATGTGTTTTAGCTTCTACTCCAAAAGCAGACACCCTTGTTTTTCCATATTCTATGAAAGCCTCAATAGCTCCTTTGTAAGCTCCTAGCGCCGCAACAGTTACAGAATAAGTGAAGACCTGACCAAAAGGTAACTTATATAGAGGCCCTGTGTTAATTGCATTTCCTGGGCTAATAGTTGCATGTGCATCTAAAAGCTTGTGAGTCCTATATTCAGGAACAAATGCATCTTTTACAACTATTCGCTTACTGCCAGTTCCTTTAAGGCCATAAACATGCCAGTTATCAATGATCTCATAATCAGCTCTGGGAATAAGAATCGTCGCAAAACCTCCAAACCCTAGGGCTTCTTTATCTATAACGCCTCCTAAAAAAACCCATTCACAATGATCACACCCTGATGACCAATCCCATTCACCTGAAATAAGATAACCCTGATCTTTTTTTGTTACTTGTGCTTTTGGAGCATATGACGAGGAAACCAAAATAGAATTATCCTCTTCCCAAACATCTTTTTGTGCTTGCTCATCAAATAAAGAAAGTTGCCAGTTATGTACACCTACCACACCATAAACCCAAGCCACTGGCATACTAGCCTCTCCTAGAATTCCAACTATCTTATAAAAGACACGGGGATCCATCTCATATCCACCCCATGAAATAGGCTGTAAAACCTTAAAAAAACCAAGATCTTTCATTTCTTGTATTGTTTCATCAGGTAGTCTTCTCAATTTGGCAGTAGCTTCTTCCCTTTCTTTAAGAATAGAATGAAAATCTCGAGCCCTTTGAAACAACTCTTCAGGTGATGGAATATCAACGGGATTTAATCCTTTAGAATCAAGTGACATTTTATGATCTCTATAAACCGGAATCCAGTAAATCTCAAGATCTACTGGATGCCATTAGTTTTACCATCTTATAGTAAAATCTACGCCAAACTCTGCAGGATCATTAAAAAACTGTCCTGTCCATCCAAAAGCACCGAAATCATAACCTGTATAAGGATACTCTTCATCTGCTACATTCCTTCCCCAAATAGACAGATCAGCTGTCATATTATCTCCCAAAGAGAAGTCGTTCATATAAATTCTGATGTCTATAATGTCATGACTAGGTGTTTCAGTTTTCAACGCGTCATAAGTGTCTGGGAAGTGAACATATGAATCACTATGATAAGCGTCTATTCTAATACCAGGAGTACCCATAGCTCCTGCTCCAAAATTATAATCTACAGTAAACATAGAAGACATATCTGGGGTATAAGGATGTCGAAAAGTGTTAGATACATCATTACCCGAATCATCAAAAGCAGAATTATATTTTGCGTCCATAGTACCTATTGAAGCCTGAAAATATAAATTAGGAGTAGCTTGATAATATAGCTCAGCTTCTATACCGGATATCTCTTGTTCTCCAAAATTCATGACAATAGACTCCGCTGCATTCGTTGCCAAGAAAATAAACTCTTGTTTTTCTTCATGAGTATCCTGAAATACAGCTAAGTTAAATGCTCCCTTTCCATCAGCAAATTTAGATTTAAGTCCAAATTCTAGAGAAGTTGTGCTCTGGGGTTTAAAAGCTGTCGTGGCAACAACTATATCGCTTGACTCACCATTAAAAGCTCCAGCTTTCCATCCTTCCGACCTTTTAAAATAAAGGTTTAAATTCTCATTTACTTGCTTCGAAACTATAAAGTTAAAAATAGAGTCACTAAAATCTTCAGAAGCTTCTGTTCCAGCAGGAATCGTATACAAAGGAAGTAAAAAAGAAGGGATATCGGTATTTTGTAAAATTCCAAAAGTCCTTTGACCAACCTTTTCTTCTTTGGTGTACCTTGCTCCCAAAGTATAAGTCCAAGAAGGAGAAGATTCAGGTGACCAATCAAATTGCCCATAAATGGCATCAGAATCTGTCTCTGTTCCATATTGACTGTCATACTTTTGTCCTCCAGGACCAAAAACCATTAAAAATTCTTGAGGATTATAAGCCCATCCTTCATCTTCAAAATGATAATAACCTGCAACCCAATTGACATTACCAGCTTGATTCACTCCAGATAATTGAATTTCCTGTGAGAATGATTCATAGTCTAAGTCTCTTTGAGTCCTTGCGATCTGAATAGGGGATCCATCATGATCAAGAATATCATGTGCTTCAAAAGTTCTTCTAGTGGTTGTAGATTTTATGTCATAAGTTCCCATATCCCATGTCATAATTAACGAATGGCCATCTGATTCGCCATCATCTCTTAATGCGCTATCATTACTTCCAGAAGTTTGTCTATCCTTACAACCTGACTGACAACTGTACTGAGCCATTCCTAAAAAAGATAAACCATATGGCCCTAGAGCAGCTACTGCAGCAGGACTAGGATCCATAATTCCAAAAGGTGTGATAGTAGTAACTTGATAAAATTCATTAGTTCTATCAAGATCGTTAGCATCGAAGAAATAATCTAAATTAAAATTATCTGAACTATAGTTAACGCTGAACATTACAGCTGTATCATCTTTCTGGCCAAAACCATCATTTGAAGGTGCTGCGACTGGAGGAGGCGAAGCAAAATAATTGTTCAATGGGTCAGCAACATTATCTATCCATCCATCATAATCTTCTTTACGAACACCTAGAGACATCTTAAGGGGTCCACTTGAAGCAGGGCTAAAATTTGCTTTTACTATACGCCTTCCATTCTCTCCAACAGTAAGCTTAACAGAACCTCCTCCTTCACCTGAAGGTGACTTACTAATGATATTAATAGCTCCACCGGTAGTATTCTTTCCATATAGAGTTCCTTGAGGACCTCTAAGAATCTCAATCCTTTCTATATCAACTATGTCAAAAAGAGAGCCCATATTTTTTCCAACAAAAGCTCCATTCAGATATATACCTACTGAGCTCTCATAAGCTATAGCTGGATTTGGAGCAGCCCCTCCTCTCATGCTTGGAAAGGTACCTGTAGCACTATTAGGCGACTTCATAATATTTAAATTAGGAGCAAATTTACCTAAATTTAAAATATCAGTTAGATTCATGTCATCTAACATTGAACCCGATAAAGCTGTAAGAGCTATCGGTGTATCTATAACAGATTGATCCCTTTTTTGAGCTGTTACTATTATTTCTTCTAAAGTTCCATCAGCTTCGGCAGAATTTATTACCCCACTGAAAGATAATGAAGCTAATAAAATAATTGCTGAAAGATTAGCAAAAGACTTGTTGAAAGCATTCATTTTGTTCATAATTTTCCCCACATTTATTAAAAAATTTTATTTGAATCTTCTTTAATTTAACTATACACACATTTAAAGACATTTCAAAACTCTTAGTATCGAAAATAATGAATTAAAAAAACTAAGTTTCTGCTTGAAAGAATAGTTAAATAAACTCAACTCCTGCACTTCCTAAATCACCCAGTGTAAGTCTCATATGATCTCCTGCTTGCACTGGTTCTAAAGGAACTAAAGAGCCAGATAGAATTATTTCTCCAGAAAGAAAAGGAATGCCTAATTCACCTAAAGTATTAGCTAACCAGGCAACGGCTTTGTAAGGGTTTCCTTGAACTGCACTTCCCTTTCCACTACTAATTAGATTATTATTTTTATACATCTTTAATTCTAAATCTGCTAGATCTAAATTTGTTGCGTCTATTCTTTCATCACCAAGAATAAAAACTCCACATGAAGCATTGTCTGCGACTGTATCTTGAATTTTAATTTTCCAATCTTTAATTCTAGAATCAACAATTTCAAAACAAGGGGCAATGCTCGCAGTAGAATCTTTAACATCTTGATCAGTTATTCCTGGGCCAGAAAGATCATTAGATAAAATAAAAGCTATTTCACCTTCTGCTCTTGGTTGAATAAGTAAATCTTCAACTTTAATCTTTGCATTATTTGGATATTTCATAGAAGAAGTTAAAAACCCAAAATCTGGTTGATGAACTCCCAACATTTCTTGTACTACTTTAGAAGTAACTCCTATCTTCTTTCCAACTACTTTATCTCCGTCATCTATCCTTTTTTGTAAAAAAATTCTAGAAATTTCATAAGCATCTTTAATAGATATTTCTTTGTAAGTATTAGTTAGGGGTTCTAAACAATATTGATCTTTTAAAGCGTTATATAGTTTTGTGGCTACTTCTTTATAATCCATGTCTAACATTAAATATATTAGTTTTTTCTCTTGATAATATACTGACTCATACCGATGAGATCAGTTGGCTGTTCGTTGAAATCTATAAACCTAGAGCAGCTCTCCATCATTAATTCAATGTTTTTTAGCATCTTATCTTGATCACCATTAGCATCATAAAAAATCATAGGGTCAAACATTGCATCTTCTTCAGGATAGCCTTCTTCGACAATGGCTTGATAATCTGGTGCCTCCTTAGTTAAAGGTCTAACAATTACATTCTGGATATATCTACAAGTTGATTGAGTATCAATTGCAACCTGTGTGTGCAATTCTTGCCAATTATAGAGCCATTCTTTGTAATCCATATTTAAGGGTTTTTGAAGAAATGCTACTTGATCAAATCCAGGAGTCCTGACTGCAGGTGTTAATGCTTGCGTTTCATTTGGTAAAGGCTCTGATTCAGTTACAAGATAACCATGAAAATATTTAGTAAAATATTTGAGCTCTGACTCTATGCTGTCTATCTTAGAAATAGAATGAACCCATAATGCAAGCATTGCGTTTGCTGCTGGTGATTCAGGTAACTGATTCTCCGCTTCCTGACCAACCCTACTTAAACTTGTTCTTGAAATAGCTTCGTCTACTACATTAATCTGTATACTTTCAGCATGCTTATTAATTTTAGGAGTTAATATATTAATCAATGAGTCTTTAAATTCTTCTTTCTCTGAATGATCTTCTTTTGTTAATAAATATATAACTTTTTCCATCTTAATTAATCTTTTTACTTGATAAAAATTAAGGGTGCTGACTACTCACAGAGATTATTTCTCCAGTCATATAACTGGAATATTCACTTGCTAAGAAAATAATTACGTTTGCTATCTCCCAAGGTTCTGCGGCCCTTCCAAAAACTTCCTTAGACGACAACTCATCCAATAAATCTTGGCTATTTGTCTTTGCAAGATGCTCATGGATGGCAATACTAGGTGAAACTGCATTTATTCTTACTCCAAATTCAGCTGCTTCTATTGCAGAAGATCGAGTAAAAGCCATTATTCCAGCTTTAGCTGCAGAATAATGAGATTGGTTGGCTTGCGCTCTCCATCCAAGAACAGAAGCATTATTAACAATCACTCCATTCTTATTCTTTTCCATATGATTTAATGCAGCTCTAGATACCTTAAAAGTACCAGTCAAAGATACATTCAGCACTTTTTCCCACTGAGTATCGGTCATTGCCCTGACTGAGGAAAAACCTCCTAGACCCGCATTGTTAATCAAAACATCTATTGATCCAAAGATCTCTTTCGCTTCTGATATCAGATTATTTACTTGAATAGAATTTGTCACATCACATACAAAGGTAGAAGGCAAATAGCCAGTATCATTATTTAATTTTAAAGCTGCTTCATTTAATCTTTTTTCATGAATATCACTAATAAGAACTTTAGCTCCTTCTTCAATGCACCTCTTAGCCGTTGCAAAACCTATACCTGAACCTGCAGCTGCTGTTATAACTATATTCTTATCTTTTAAAAGATTATGAGACGAAGGATATGAAGGAGGTTTAGATAAATCTGTCATAATTAATTATCTCCCCTTGGCTCTTTGGGCATTCCTAATGCTCGCTCGCTTATAATATTTCGTTGTATTTGATTAGTACCAGCATAAATAGTATCTGCTCTGGTGAACAGAAATAATTTCTGTAATTTAGTTAAGTTGTAATTACCTTCTTCTCCTATTTCTGATTCCATTCCTAAAACATCCATTGCCAATTTTCCTAAATTCCTATGCCATGTGGCCCAATATAATTTAGAAAGCATCGCTTCTCTTGATAGTAATCCATCATCATTATTACTTAACATTCTTAATGCGTTATATCTCATGATCTTTAAGCCAATCCATGCCTCAGAAATCTGATTACGTATCAATGGGTCATTTGTCTTTCCATTTTCTTTAGCGAATGATAAAACAGTTTCAAACTCTTGTTCAAAAGCTATTTGTTGCCCTAACGTAGAAGCTCCTCTCTCAAAACCCAAGGTTCCCATGGCAACTTGCCAACCTTTTCCAACTTCCCCAATTACATCATTTGCATCTGCTTTTGCATCATCAAAAAAAACTTCATTAAACTCAGATTCACCTGTCATTTGTTTTATTGGCCTTATAGTTATACCCTTTTGATCCATTGGTGCAAGAATATACGACAATCCATCTCTACCTTTTGATTTTGGAGTAGTTCTGCATAAAACAAATATCCAATCTGATTCCTCTGCAAGGGAAGTCCATATTTTTTGACCGTTTATCTTCCATTTACCATTAACTAATTCAGCTTTAGTTTTTACTGCAGAAAGGTCTGATCCTGCACCTGGCTCAGAATATCCTTGGCACCAATACTCTTTCCCTAGACGGATATTAGGTAAGAATCTTTCTTTCTGATCTTCAGTTCCAAAGCTTAATATAGTTGGTCCTGCCAAAGTTTCACCTATGTGCCCCACTCTCCCAGGACCCCCAGCACGAGTATATTCTTCATAAAAAATAACTTGTTCATTAATAGTAGCTTCCTTCCCTCCATATTGTTTAGGCCAACCTATACAAGTCCATCCATGTTCTCCCATATGTTGTTCCCATTTAACTCTCTCAGAAAATAAACCCGTTTGATCTCCTGAACCCCCTCTTCCAATTACTGAATCAAAAGGGCCTGTTAAATTTTCTTTCAACCAAAAAGATATCTCATTTCTAAACCTTTCTTCTTGCTCTGAAAATTCTATTCTCATATTAAAGGCCTAAGATATTAGAAATTTTACTTTTATGAAAACTAGGATCTCCAAAATAAATTTCAGAGGATTTTGCTCTTTTAAAAAATAAATGTGCATCGTATTCCCAAGTAAAACCAACACCTCCATGCAGTTGGATTGCATCCCCTGCGCATTTAAAAAATGCTTCGGAACAATAAGATTTAGCAATAGAAACTGTTTCTTCAAATTCTTGCGAATTTGCGCCTGTCATACAAGAAGCGTAATAAGAAGCTGATCTTGCTGATTCCACTAAAACCATCATATCTGCCAATCGATGTTTAATAGATTGAAAACTTCCAATTTTCCTACCAAACTGCTCTCTCTCTAGAACAAAGTCGCATGTCATATCCAGGCATCTTTGAGCCCCTCCTACCTGTTCAGCTGATACTCCTAATGCACCATATAATCTTAACTTCTCTAATGCATTCCATCCGCCACCGAGCTCTCCCAAAACACAATCATCTGAAATTCTTACTTTATTTAGATTAATTAAAGATTGAGGTCTAGTTTGATCCATGGTATTTAGTTTTTTTATCTCTAAATTTTTTTCTTCAGAATCTACTAAAAAAAGTGAGACTCCCTCCGCTCCATTGGAACCTTCTTCCCTAGCTATCACTATTATTTTATCTGCTGAATGACCATAAGGTACATACTTTTTAATACCTGAAACGATAAATTCATTATCGATTTTTTTATAAGTAGATGTAATTCCATTTGGAGACCAATCTCCATTTTGTTCTAGGCATGCTAAAGTTATCTGTAAACTCCCATTTACAATTCTTGGAAGAAAACTAGTCTTTTGATCTTCATTACCAAACTCCAACAAACAAGTAGCTCCTAAACATATAGTTGAATGAAATGGACTACATAGTAAAAAATACCCCATTTGCTCTAATAAAGCTGTTAATTCAATCCAAGTTAAACCTAATCCGTCATATTCTTCTGGAATTAATAAGGCTAACCAGCCCATTTCTTCTGACATTTTCTGCCAGACTTTTTGGTCATATACCAAAGATGACTCCATCGCCTCTCTAATTTTCTTAGAATTAGAATTCTCTGATAAAAAACCTACAGCACTTTCTCTTAACAATCCTTGCTCTTCTGTAAACGCAAATTCCACTTTATTATTCCTAACAGTTTTCTAAAATAGTAACATTAGCTTGACCGCCCCCTTCACACATAGTCTGCAAACCATATTGAACATCTCTTCTTTTCATCTCATGAATTAATGTGGTCATTAGTCTACTTCCTGTAGCGCCTAATGGATGACCTAATGCTATTGCCCCTCCATTTACATTCACACGATCTAAAGAGTAATTTAACTCTTTATGCCAGGCTAGAACTACCGAAGCGAAAGCTTCATTAATTTCAACTAACCCAATAGATTCTAACGAAATTCCTGATTTCTCTAAAGCATATCTTGTTGCTGGTATAGGTGCTGTTAACATCCATACTGGGTTATCTGCTCTCACGCTAATATGTTTGACCTTGACCAATGGTCTTAAGTTATGTTCTTGTAAAGCTTTCCTAGAAACAACTAACATCGCAGCCGAAGCATCTGAAATTTGACTGGATGTAGCTGCTGTTATTAAACCTCCTTGCTCTAGAGGTTCAAGACCGGCCATCCTTTCTAAAGATGTGTCATTTCTTGGGGTCTCGTCATCCTTGAAATCATTAAAAGGTATTATTTCATCCTTAAATTTTTTAGCTCCAATAGCTGATAAAGCACGAGTGTGACTTTCTAAAGCAAATTCTTCCATATCAAGTCTATTTATTTTCCATTTCTCTGCGATCATTTGTGCTGAAGTAAACTGAGATAAAATACCTGAACCATATCTCTCCTTCCACCCTTCTGAACCTGTAAAGGGATCTTCAAAACCGAATTCCTTTCCTGCAAGCATAGCTGAGGAAATAGGAATCTGGCTCATATTCTGAACGCCTCCTGCTACAACAATATCATTTGTGCCGCTCATTACGGCTTGCGCAGCAAAGTGAAGAGCTTGCTGAGAAGATCCGCACTGTCTATCTATAGTAGTTCCAGGGACTTCTTCAGCTAACCCTGCTGCAAGCCAAGAAGTTCTAGCAATATCTCCTGCCTGAGACCCAATGGTATCTACACACCCAAAGATGACATCTTCAACTAAAGAAGAGTCTATTGAAACCTTATCTAAAAGAGCCTTTAAGGAGTGAGCCCCTAAATCAGCCGAATGAACACTTGCCAGACTTCCATTCCTTCTACCTACAGGAGATCTAACTGCTTCTACTATATATGCTTCAGACATAATACAACTTTATACGAAAGTCTGACCAAGACCTAGTGCTGAACCTGTGTTTAATATCTCTTCTTCTAGCCTATTTTGATGCCAAGAATGATTTCCCCATAAAATATCTAACACCCAAATTCTTTTCATAAAGATTTGAAGATCTGATTCCCATGTATACCCCATAGCACCATGCACCTGAATAGAATTCTTTGCAGCCAAACGGCTTGCTCGAGAAGATGCCATTTTTGCATGCGAAACATTTC
>Ga0257111_1000296_pt1 | contig 20861 bp, 16 predicted proteins | sample LP_taG_6_FD_191567 | JGI IMG/M metagenome (GOLD analysis project Ga0257111, IMG submission 191567) | Marine microbial communities from Northeast Subartic Pacific Ocean, Canada - LP_J_2015_P26_500m | ecosystem: Environmental > Aquatic > Marine > Oceanic | place: Canada: Northeast Subartic Pacific...
TTTAGAAGGTTTAAATGGAAAAGAACTACCGGCAGCATTGAATAAGATAATTGTTGGTGGTAATGGAGAATTGTCTGAAAAAACTATTATCATTGGTAAACGCTTGGCCGATGCATATCAATTAATCCTTGGCGACCCATTTGTAGTATTTGACCTGAGTTCTATGACAGATATAACTGGAATGAAACGATTAACACAATTTACAATCGGAGGGATATTCCATTCTGGTTTAGTGGAATATGATAATTCAATGGTTTATACAAGAATTGAGGACGCACAGTATTTATTTAATATGAATGAAGAAATATCCGGTAATATAATCTATTTAAATAATACGGATTTCCGGTCGGCAGCAAAGGAAATAGAATCTCGTCTGGAATATCCTTATTATACTCTAACTTGGAAAGAAAAACATCATACACTTTTTAAATGGTTAGCCGTACAAAAATTACCCATTCTTCTAATTTTTGGTATGATAGCTTTAGTGGCAATCGTAAATATTATATCTGCGCTTACCATGATAGTATTAGAAAAAATTCGATCCATTGGATCATTACAAGCGATTGGCTTATCACGTAGATCAATAATATCTTTATTTCTTGTTAAAGGAACGATAATTGGATTGGTTGGGTCGATATTTGGATTAATCCTGGCGTTATTATTTGGCTGGGTACAAATGAAATATCATATTCTATCCATAGCAGAAGATATTTATTTTATGGACCATATTCCGGTATCATTCGATTTTTCTCAGATTTTAATTATAATAATTTTTGGCACTACCTGCTCTTTATTAGCTAGTCTTTGGCCAACGATTATTGCATCGCGTGTAAAACCTGCTGAGGCGTTACGATACGAATGAAATTTCAATTAATGATAGCGAAACGATTTATGCTTGGTGGCAGAGGGTCTGGGCCTAGCCGTCTTACTGGATGGATATCAATTATTGGAATGATGATAGGTACATTTGCAATGATAATAACTTTGGCGGTGATGAATGGTTTTGAAAAACGGGTGATTAATAAGTTGATTGGATTTGAAGGGGATATACGTATAACAGCAATAAATAAACATACCACGCTTGAACAAGCCTATAATAAAGTTAAAAATGATGCTTCCATTGATAAGGCTATGTTGTACAAGGAAAGAATTGGGATGATAATTGGCAGGGATGATGCAAAAAGAATGGCTACGTTCAAGGCAGTTGATCTGGGAGGATTGGATACTTTTTATGATATCGAATTCATTAACAAGGGTATGAAAACTTCCAATCCTGAAATAATTATAGGTAATTTATTGGCACAAAGGTTAAATGTAGATATTGGTGACCAATTAACAATTATGAGCCCAATTGATCAATCAAACTTTTTTGGATTACCCCAAATGATCGATGTTACTGTCAGTCGAATTTTTCATGCCCAAGTGTTGGATTTTGATGACCGAGTAGTATTTATTTCACCCGATGTAGGCAACCGCCTATTCCTGCGCAAGAAAAATTATGATGGAATCGATATACGACTAGTTGACCGTAAAAATCTGGTTGATATTAAAATGCAGTTAGAAAAGACCTTTTCGGATCATTTATCCATAAAAACATGGGAAGATTTACATCGCGGTTTGATCAGTGCCATGCGTGTTGAACGTTTAGGTGCTTTGGCTGTATTGTGTTTGATCATATTGGTGGCCAGTTTTAATCTGGTATCAACGTTAGTTTTGGTCATCATTCAGAAAATCCGTGAAATTGGAATTTTACGTGCAATTGGTACATCTAAAATTAATATTAAAAAAATAATTCTTACTCAGGGCTCTTTAATCGGAGGAGTCGGTGTTGTGATTGGAATCGGTATAAGCACGGTCTTAATATTTATTCAAAATCAATATGGTATTATCCCGCTTCCTGCAGATGTGTATTTCATTAATCAATTACCCATGGTAATAACAACAACTGACCTTTTTGTTGTACTATTAATTGCAATATTCTTTATTCTTTTTTCCGGATTAATTGCATCAAAGCGAGCTACTAATATTGGCATTAGGGAGTCTTTGCAGTGGGAAAAATAGTAATAGATACAAAAAAACTTGTGAAGTCCTACTCTAATGGGGAAAAAAAGTTAAATGTACTTACGAACTTAACCTTGAAGGTAAAATCAGGCGAAATCATAACCATTATGGGACAATCAGGCTCCGGTAAGACTACTTTGTTAAATATACTTGGTACGCTGGATCAACCTGATTCAGGTCAATTAACAATCCTTGGAAATAATGCAATGGAAATGAGTGATAAGCAATTATCTGAATTGAGAAATAAGGATTTGGGTTTTGTTTTTCAATTTCACCATTTACTTCCTGAGTTCACTGCGTTTGAGAATGTGTTGATGCCAGCAATTATTAATAAGAATGCCAGAGCTAAGGAAGAACTTGCAGATGAGTTATTTCACTATATGCATCTTTCGGATCGGAAAGACCATCTACCTGCGGAACTGTCTGGTGGTGAGCGGTTACGGGTTGCTGTATTGCGAGCATTAATTAATCAACCTGCCTTAGTGCTGGCGGATGAACCAACAGGTAACTTGGATATCAATAATGCAAAACGATTGCTGCAACTATTTAAAAAAATAAATTCTGACTTTAACCAAACATTTATTATCACTACCCATAATCCTCAAGTTGCGGCAATAGGTAGCCGTAAACTAAAAATAGTTAATGGGCGATTAAGAATAAATAAGTAACTGATTATTTATAGGTTTTGGTATCATGATAAAGGTGTTTTAATATTTCTAGTAGAATGAAAGAAAATTTTTCGAAACGCGTTCAATCTATTATTAAATATGCCAAGGAGGAAGCAATCCGTCTTGGTCATAGTTATGTTGGGTCGGAGCACTTACTTCTTGGTATGATCAAGGATTCAACAGGTTTATCCATAAAGATCCTTGAAATTTATGATTGTAGTCTAGCAGATCTTAAAGATATGATTGAAGATATGATTAAGAGTTCCGGAGGTACTTTGACCTTGGGGCATTTACCATTTACCCGTCGCGCTGAACGTATTTTACGGAACTCGTATAACGAAGCAGTTGCACTTGGTTCATCAGTAGCAGATGATGAGCACCTAATGCTTTCTATGCTAAAAGAGACTGAAGGAATTTCCTATGAAGTCCTCAATGCCTATAATTTGGATTATGATAGCGTTCTTGGATTAATGGATAGTGAAGATATTGATGAACCTGAGGAATTAGGACGGCGGAAGATCACTCAACCTAGTAAATCTAAGACACCAGCTTTAGATCATTTTTCCCGCGACATTACAAATTTAGCTGAAAAGAAAGAATTGGATCCTGTGATAGGTCGTGAAGATGAAATTGAGCGTGTAGCGCAAATACTCACGCGTCGAAAGAAAAATAATCCCGTATTAATAGGAGAACCTGGGGTTGGTAAAACAGCGATAATAGAAGGCCTGGCGCAAAAGATTGTACGAAAAGAAGTGCCCAGATTATTGCACAATAACCGAATTTTATCATTGGATTTACCTGCAATCGTAGCTGGAACAAAATATCGTGGTCAGTTTGAAGAGAGATTAAAGACAATAATGGTAGAGCTGGAATCAACGGAAGATGTACTAATATTTATTGATGAACTCCATACCTTGGTTGGTGCAGGAGGTGCGTCTGGCTCATTGGATGCATCAAACATGTTTAAACCAGCGTTAGCACGTGGTGATATTCATTGTATTGGCGCAACGACACTAGATGAATATCGCAAGTATGTGGAGAAAGATGGGGCACTAGAAAGACGGTTCCAAAAAATAATAGTTAATCCTCCAAGTATTGAAGAATCAATAGAAATATTGAAAGGTCTCCAAGAATCTTATGAAAATCATCACAATGTGACTTTTGATCAAAAAGCTATTGAAGCGTGTGTTTATCTATCTCATCGGTACATAACAGATAAATTTTTGCCTGACAAAGCAATTGATATTTTGGATGAAGCTGGCAGTAGAGCCCACATGCTCAATATGGATGTACCGCAAGATTTGATAGATCTAGAACTAAAAATTGAAGAATTACGTCGTAAAAAAGAAACAGTGGTTGTAGCTCAAAGATTTGAAGATGCAGCTGCACTGCGAGATAAAGAGCAGTCATTATTAGGAAAACTTGCATCAATGCAGAAAAAATGGCATCAGGATGAATCCAATCATCCATTTCAGGTGACTGAAGAAAATATAGCTGATGTAGTAAGCCTAGTGTCGGGAATTCCTGTGAATAAAGTTGCTCAATCAGAATCGCAAAAGTTGTTGAAAATTAGAGATGAGTTACATAAATCAATTATTGGTCAGAATAAAGCAATAGATAGTATTTCTAAGTCTATCCAGCGAGCCAGGATGGGCCTCAAGAGTCATAAAAAGCCAATTGGTGTATTTCTTTTTCTTGGGCCTACGGGAGTTGGCAAAACTGAATTAGCAAAAGTATTAGCAAATTACCTATTTAGTCATACGGATTCTCTTATTAAAATAGATATGTCCGAATATAGAGAGCGTTTTTCTATATCACGACTTATTGGTGCGCCACCAGGATATGTTGGGTATGAGGAAGGAGGTGACCTTACAGAAAAGGTACGGCGCAATCCATATTCTGTGATTCTGTTTGACGAATTTGAGAAAGCGCACTTAGATGTATCTAATTTATTATTACAGTTATTTGATGAAGGTATTTTAACTGATGGGTTAGGACGTAAAGTAGATTTTCGAAATACTATCATTATAATGACATCAAACTTGGGGACAAAAGATATAAAAGTTGATGGCAGGTATGGTTTTGTCAAAAAATCTGGAAAGTCAGATTACGAAACTATGCAGTCCACAATAATGGAACGTGTAAAGAATGTGTTTAGTCCTGAATTATTAAATCGCATCGATGAAACAATTGTTTTCCATATGTTGGATGAAACTGACGTTTTAAATATTATTGATTTGCAATTAAGAGAATTGATTGAAAATCTACAGAAAATGGAAATTAAAATTACAATTTCCAAGCGCGCCCGTAAGCTATTGGCTAAGAGGGGTTTTCATGAAGAATATGGAGCGCGGAACTTGAGACGAGAGATACAAAATTCGCTTGAAGATCCCATATCTGAATTATTGCTTGAAAATAAATTCGCTTATGGTGATAAGATTACCGTTGATAGTAAGAAGGATGAGTTAATCTTTTCTCCGGTAAAAAAACGGGCAAATCAGTCAGTAAAACAGACCGGAGAAACAAAAAATGCGAAAAAGAACAAAAATCCTCAGAAAGTTTGAAATTTACCTCGTATTTCTGCCATAATTAAATAATATCACCTTTTATATCTGCCAAATAGGTTAATTAAATTTTCTGGCATAATTATTGTCTGTTATTTACTTGAATCGTTCTAAAAGGAGTAAATAATGGAAAATATTCAAACATTTATGATCAACCATCCCTTATTAAGCATGGCAGTGATACTACCTTTTAGCCTCATTATTGTCATTGGCATTTTTTCAATCCTCATCAATTTCGTGTTGCCAGTGATATTAGCCTTTTGGCTATCCGGTTGGGTTTACACTGCAATTGTAGGTGAAAAAGTTCAAAAATATTACCAGCAGCCTCTTTGGTTCATTAGATACAAGTCTGCTGTATAACTAACTACATGAAAAATTAGGAGTAATAAATCATGAGTAAGATAATTGGTATTGATCTAGGTACAACAAATTCTTGTGTTGCAGTATTAGAAGGTGGTGAACCTTCTATCATAACGAGTCCAGAAGGCGGACGCACAACCCCTTCTGTTGTAGCATTTACGAAAAAAGGAGAAAGATTGGTTGGTCAGCCAGCTAAAAGGCAAGCAGTAACAAATCCTATAAATACTGTTTTCTCTATCAAGAGATTTATGGGGCGTATGTATGATGAAGTTGGGACAGAAATTGAAGAAGTACCCTATAGAGTACAAAAAGGTTCAAATAATGGTGTAGTTGTTAAAATAGAGGATAAGGAATATAATCCCCCAGAAATCAGTGCCATGGTATTACAAAAATTGAAGCAAATGGCTGAAGAACACCTTGGTACAACAGTAACCGATGCAGTGGTAACAGTTCCGGCGTATTTTAATGATTCCCAGCGACAAGCTACCAAGGATGCGGGTAAAATTGCTGGACTTAATGTAAGAAGAATTATTAATGAACCAACAGCGGCAGCACTTGCCTATGGACTTGATAAGAAAAAGGACGAAAAAATTGCAGTCTTTGATTTAGGAGGTGGTACTTTTGATATTTCTATACTTGAACTGGGTGATGGTGTTTTCGAAGTAAAATCTACCAACGGTGATACCCATTTAGGCGGAGATGATTTTGATCAAAAGGTCTTGAACTGGATTGCTGATGAATTTAATGCTAGTGATGGTATTAATTTGAAGGAAGATCCGATGGCCTTGCAAAGGTTAAAAGAAGCTGCGGAAGCTGCCAAAAAGGAATTATCAAGTTCTAAGCAGACTGAAATAAATCTCCCATTTATTACTGCAGACGCATCGGGGCCTAAACATCTTAATTTGACCCTTACACGAGCAAAATTTGAAGAGTTAGTGTCAGATTTAGTGGAAAGAACAATTGCTCCCTGTAAGCAAGCAATTAAGGATGCTGGTCTAAAAGCATCAGAAATTGATGAGGTTGTTTTAGTGGGTGGCTCAACTAGAATACCAAAAATTCAAGAGAAAGTGAAAGATATTTTTGGTAAAGAATCGAATAAAAGTGTTAATCCAGACGAGGTAGTTGCCCTGGGTGCATCTATTCAAGGCGGTGTTTTAGCAGGTGATGTAGATGATATTCTTTTGCTTGACGTTACTCCTTTATCACTTGGTATTGAGACGCTAGGTTCAGTTGCCACAAAATTGATTGAAAGGAATACTACCATTCCGACAAAAAAATCGCAGATATTCAGTACCGCTGCGGATAATCAGACCACAGTTGAGATTCATGTATTACAGGGAGAGCGTGAGATGGCCTTAGATAATAAAACAATTGGTCGTTTCCATCTTGATGGTATTCCACCTGCACAAAGGGGTGTTCCGCAAATAGAAGTAACGTTTGATATTGATGCTAATGGGATTCTAAATGTTGGCGCCAAAGATAAGGCTACAGGAAAAGAACAAAGTATTCGCATTGAAGCGTCAAGTGGACTAAGCGATTCTGAAGTTGATAAAATGGTAAATGATGCCAAGAAACATGGAGAAGAGGATAAAGATAAACGCGAATTAATAGATTTAAATAACCAGGCTGAACAATTGGTTTACCAGACTGAAAAAAATATTAAAGAATTTGATGAAAAGTTGAATGATGATGACAAAAAGAAATTATTAGATGCGGTAGAACAATTGCAAAAGGTAAATAGTGGTTCAAGTAAAAGTGATATTCAATCCTCAATTGACTCTTTAAACACTGTTTGGAGTGAGCTAGCAACAAAATTATATGATGAAACAAAAGCAACTCCTGGGGATGATCAAAATGAAGATGAAAAAAACAAAGGAAGAGGTAAGTCCAAGGGAAAAGAGGAGGGTGAAATTGAAGATGCGGATTTTGAAGTTGTGGACTAACCTACATTAAAAGCCAGATAAAAAAGCGTCTACCTAGACGCTTTTTTTGTTTTTGGAACAGGACGCATGTATATTCGTTAGCTTAGTACATATACGAAATATAATGAAATTACTGAAAACTCTTATATTGACCTTTGTAATTCTGTTTAGCATAACAATGCTAGTTTTATTAACACCATCTTTATGGAAAGAGTTAATTGAATATCGAATAAATGACCAATTAACAAAGAGAGGTGACTGGGAAATATCTTTTGATAAAGTTAGCGGTCATTTACTTGCCAATGTTTCCGTACAATCCTTGAGATTAACCAATCTTAATAAATCAAGTATTTTTATTTCGAATGTTGATCTCCGTTTAAACATATTGGAATCATTGTTTGGATATCCAAGTTTTAAATACCTGAAACTAAAAAAAGTTACAACTACTCTTTTCCAGTCAAAAAAATCATCTGATTTAAGAACAGATCCCTTTGATTTAAAAGAAATCCTAGAACAAAATTTTACCGTTGATCGCCTTCAATTTGATGGTAGGATTATAATCCCCGAGTTAACAGTACTTAAGGACTTCTTATTTCAATTTGATGGGCGTTTTGATCTTGATATGAATTCACTCGACCTTGATGTCAATGAATTATATTTTGTAATGGAAGAAACTGGATTTGATATACGGTTGGTAGAATCACGAATAACATTATATCCAGCAAAGCTAGTGTGCGAAAATATAAATGGTACGATCGATTCATTGGGTGTTAAAGGAAAATTTAGTTATAACTGGTTAGATGATAAAGACATGAGAATTGATGTTTTTCTTGACCAATATAAAATCCCAAAAACATTTTTCGATAAATTACCTCTTCAACCAAAACTTTCTGCCTTAGAAACAGAAATTCATATCCAGTCAGATTTAAAAACCATCGAAGGGAATATTACGCTGACAAATGATTTAGGCTTACACACCTCTGGTAATATTTCTTTATCGAGTTTTGATGATTTCTTTTCTTTAGATCAGGTGAAATTAGAGGGTGAGGATGCCAGCCTGTCAATGAGTGGTATCTATCAAAAAGATGGTCATTTTAATATATCAATACAGCTATCTAATTTTGATCTAAATAAATGGATTATAGATGATCTTCCAACTGACTTGAATGGTCTTGTAGGAATTGAGGGCACAGTAGAGGAAAGTAAATTGGAGCATATTACACTTACGATGGAATTGTTAGAGACAAAGCTGTATAAAGATCGAAATATATCAGTATCTGGTACAGCTGATTATGTGAACGGGTTATTAAATATTGAGGAACCGCTGGAATTATCAATTGGAAATAGTAGAGTAATAGTAACAGGAACCAGTGACTTTAATAATGAAGTCTATAACTTAGATTTAGACCTAGATAACGCTGATGTCTTCATTATAAACAATTTTTGGTCGGACAGTCTGGAAAATGGTAAAGCGACGGGCAGCCTTTTTGTATCTGGTCCTTTTAATAACCCTAATCTTAGTGCTGAACTTGTACTGAGAAATATAAGCTATAAGAATTTTAATTTAGAAAGCTTTGAATTCTTTGGGAGTTTGAATAGTTCAGATCAATATACTACTGGAGATTGCCAATTGCGCATTGGATCAGGTACATGGAATGAACAATCTTTTGAAAGTGGTGTTGTTGATTTATCATATACAGAAGATGGTTTAGAGATCCAGAGTGCAGAATTCAAAAATAATAATAATTTTTTTCAATTGTCCGGGTTTTTGAAAAATGATGGCAATGGAGTGTTTGATCGTCTTCAGATTGCCACCGATCAGCAATATTTAATCAATACTAAACCAGTTGAATTCACTCTGGGTGAAGGAGTGGATTTACTTGAGTTGGATTGGGGTAAAAATGAATTGACATTGAAGCCTTTTGAATTTCATGTGAATGATGGGATTCTCACCGGTTATTTAACACTAACTGATGAAGTAGATGGTTTATTGAAAATATCAAATATAGGTACAGACATACTAGAATTTTTAATTCCTGATGAATGGATCAAAATCCATGGTCAGGTATTTGGCGAATTGTCTATTACATCAAGGGAACATTCTTTGGATTACTCAATAGATTTAGCGATAAAGAATGGTGAGATTGCGGCTCAACCATTTGATGAATTAATCATATCAACCTTCTATCGTGATTCAATATTACATATTGATGAAATTACATTGATCCATGGGGATAAAACCGGCATTCAGGTTGCTGGTGTAGTGCCACAACATTTCGAAGAATCCAATCCAATTGAAATAGACGCTATGATCAACATGAAAAAGGTGGATATTTCAATTTTCACTCAATTTATCCCTGACTGGTTCCCATTAGATGGTGTGGTAAGCGGGGATCTCAATTTTGGTGGTCTTCCAAATAAAACTAAATTTAATTTTGACCTGTCTATCGATGATGGTGTATTTGAGGGGTTGGATCTAGGGCATGTTACAGGAATTGGTCTTTACGATTCAAGACGTGTATATTTTAACCGATTTTCCGCGATAAGGGGGAAAGACCACGCTATTGTAGGTGCAGCTTATTTACCCTTGGATTTAAACCTGAATTCAGAGAATCTAGGAGAAATGTTTATGGACGATTCGATGTGGGTTGATGTAAGGGGTGATTTTAAACACCTCGAATTTCTTTCTGAATATTTAATTGATGTAGACTCCTTACCTGGGAATCATAATGTTTCTTTGCAAATTACTGGACCGCCTGATAAACTCGTCAGGAACGGAAAAATATCAATCAAAGATGGTTCTATCTACACGCTTTTATTAGATGAACCAATAAAAGGTGTTAATGGTAAAGGTATTCTAGTGAATAACCTGCTATCAATTGAAAACCTTGTTGGTGCTGCGACAAAAAAACCGGAAAATAATAAAGCAAATATTTTTGTTGGTGGAAACATAATTATGACAAAGTTTTTCGAGCCCTACTATGACCTCAGTGCTAAGGGAAGCAATGTCTTTTTCAAAACCTTATTAGGCGATATTGAAGGTATGGTTAATATTGATGTTTATATTACTGGAAGAGATACAATCACAATAGCGGGTGGAATAGAAGCTATTGATGCTGTTATGTATCAAGAGTTTGAGGTTAATAGGTTACCTACTGCGGAACTCGATCCTAGCAATACAATTATCAACTACAAATTAAATTTCCCAATCACTGGTAAATTTATTTTAAGAAATAGTCAAATCGATGCACAATTAGGTGGTGAGTTGAGTATATCTATGTTTGGAAACCAAAGCGCTGATTACTCGGGAGAATTATTTGTTAGGGAAGGTAAGTTTTATTACTACGGTGATATATTCAGTATCACAAATGGATATTTGGCTTTTGATACCAAAGGATTCAATCCATATTTAGATTTATCTGCATTTACCAAAATAAAAGAGGAAAACATTACCATTAGTCTTGTTGGGCCATTGGACAATCCAAAATTGGGCTTAGAATCCTCTAGTGGTTTTTCGGAAAGTGATATACTTGAATTATTGACAATAAGAAGTCGTTTCGAAGATCAAGAGATTAGTTCGTCAGGTCTAGGTAGTCAAGCCCAGTCAATATTTGTAGCCTATTTGGAGAAGGAATTGGAACGAAATTTTATGCAAATCAGTGGACTTGGGAGATTAGGTATCGTAGAGGATGTTAGTATATCTGGCGCTTCTGCTCTGATTGACCCTACAAGCTCAAATGATTTAGTGATTAAGGCAAAGGTTTCAAGAAATTTATCATTGAACTATTCTTACAAACGGTCATTCTCATTTGCAAACCCATACTTGAATCAGGTTGGTGTTGAACTAAAATTAAATCCTTACTTTTCCCTTATTGGAAATGTTGATGAATTGGGTAATATGCACGTAAAATACCGTCTACGTTATTCTTACTAGATAGTAATACCAAAATGAAATACTATTGCTTGGTTTTAATAGGCTTACTTAGTCTGAATCTCTTGTGGGCTTTACCAGAAGATGCCCCTCAAGTTAGCGGTGTAAGTTTTATCGGTAATTCAAGGATCAATAGTAAGTATCTCGAGCAAATTATCAATATTCAAAATAAAGCATTTTTTACCAATCAATCTTTTGATCGACGTGTTTTAAAACTTGATGCTATAAGCATTAAAAACTTTTACCTGACAAAGGGTTATTTGGATGTGGCTGTCATTGATTCATTTACGATTAGTGATAAAAGTGCAGATATATTCTTTAGAATTCAGGAAGGTAAACAATATTTTCTTCAATCTATTAATCTATCAGGCAATAGCACACTGATTGATAATCAAATAAAATCGATATTTAAACTAAAAGAAAATAAGCCATTCAACCCGGTAGCTATTCAGATCAATCGAAGCGCCTTAGATGAAGCTTACCATGAGGAAGGTAAATTATTTCTGAAAACAACAATATCTCAGCTTGTGAATGATTCAGTAGTTGTAAATATTGAAATCCAAGAGGGCCCAGATGTACATATAAAAAAAATTTACATCGAGGGCATGAAAAAGAATCTTGATTCTAATGTAATATTTAGAGAATTAGAGTTCAAAGTTGGGGACAAATATGTAAAAAGTAATATAGATGCCAGCCAAAGAAAATTAATGGAGGTTGGCATTTTTTCAATGGCTGCAATAATGCCTGTTAAAAATACAACCAATGATACTACGGTTAATTTAGTAATTGAATTAAGAGAATTAAATCGAAGAGAGATTATATCTTCTGGTGGTTATTATCCAGTCATAGTAAATGAAGGTGTTGATCCGGTTAGTGCGCTCGGTGGTGATGTTGCATGGAAAGACCGCCGGATTTTTAACTCCGCTGCTAATTTTGAAATAAAATCATCGCTTGCATTACCACTGGAAACTGGATTTGAGTTTCCCCGCGCCACGGTTGATATACTTTTATCAAATCAATGGATTCTTGGATTACGCGTACCAACTGAATTAAGCGGTTTTTTCCAATCATTTCGAAATTATGAGCAAACGGATGGTATATATCGTTACGGTTTTCAGCTTGCAAATATTTTACGTTTAGACGAAAGATCATTTATAAGGACAATCTTACGTTGGGAATTATTTGATGATAAGGAACGGGTTGATAAGAATGATATAGAAAACCGATCATTCAGAATAGTTGGAAGGTTAGATAAAACAAATAACCCAATATATCCATCAACAGGATATATTATTAATGCAGAGGTAATAAGTGTTGGGGGTTTACTTCGTGGAAATAGAACTTACCAGAAGATCGATACAGGCATTCAAGGATATTTTCCTATAAGTAAGGGTTGGACTTTTGCTAGTAGAATAAAATATGGTATGATTTTTAATTGGAATGAAGAGTATGATGATTACGAAACATTATTATATGATAAATTTTACTTGGGTGGCAGTTCAAGCCTTAGGGCATGGGAAGCACTTAAATTTTTAACAGAAGCAGTCAACAACTTACCAAAAGGTGAATTAACTCGACTTTTAGTCAATTTAGAGATTCGATTCCCACTAGTTTGGTTATTTGGAGGAGAATTATTTCTTGATGGAGGTCAGCTTACGAACCAAGTAAAGAATATTTCCTTGGATTCTATGAAGTGGGGAATGGGATTCGGAATTACATTTGCATCGCCGTTGGGGCCTATACGCCTGGATTATGCTTACCAAGTTGATAATCCTGAATCTGGGCAACTTAATCTTGGTTTATTATACATATTTTAAGAGGAACATTAAATTATTTATTATGTAAATGATCATAGTTCTTTCTTGATGATGGGTATACTTGCATATAAATTCCGCAGTTTTTAAATACAGGTAATTATCTAGAATGAGGAAAATACTTTTTATCTTAACAATTATTGGGGTTTTTATTTCTGGCTGTGGCAGTAATCAGACTGCAGATGAATTATTTAGCGGAGCGGAGAATGCTAGAAATGAAAAAGATATTAAACGCGCATTATCTAATCTTGATTTGCTAATAAAAAAATATCCTGACCATGTTCTGGCTGCAAAGACGCAATACCTAATTGGTGATATTTACATGAATGATTTGCGTGATTTTGATAACGCAATTGCTGCTTACGTCAACGTGGTTAATAATTATTCAGGAACAAATCAAGAAGCACAGGCACAATTTATGATTGGTTATATTTATGCTAATATTTTAAGTGACAACTCTAAAGCAGAATTGAATTATAAGATTTTTCTAGATCGATTTCCTGATCACGAATTAGCACCATCGGTCCAATTTGAACTAGATTATCTTGGTAAGGACATAAATGAGATTGATGTCCTAAAGCATATTACATCATAAAATATATCAATATTTTTTATGGCAGAGTTTAGTTTATCAGAAATAAATGAACGTATATCTCGCGAATCGAGCTTTGTGGATACACTCAAGGAGGCTATTAGCGGAACGATTGTAGGCCAGGCTGATCTTGTTAATCGGCTTTTAATAGGTATATTAGCTAACGGACATATACTCGTTGAGGGGGTGCCAGGCCTAGCCAAGACTTTGCTGGTTAAGACAATAGCGCAGCTTATAGATGCCAAATTCCAGCGCATTCAATTCACACCTGATATGCTTCCGGCAGATTTAATAGGTACACTTATTTATAACCAAAAAACAGGCGGGTTTGAAACAAGAAAAGGTCCAATCTTTGCTAATATAATCCTAGCTGATGAGATCAATCGTTCGCCCGCAAAAGTTCAGAGTGCCTTGTTAGAGGCAATGCAGGAAAGACAGGTTACCATTGGAGAAGATACTTTTGTTCTTCAAAGTCCATTTCTTGTTCTCGCAACGCAAAATCCAATAGAACAAGAAGGTACATATCCGCTACCAGAGGCACAGGTAGATAGATTTATGCTAAAGCTGAAAGTCGACTATCCAACAAAAGAAGAAGAAAAACAAATATTGAGGAAAATGGCGAAAACATCCGTTAATCAATCAATTAACCCAGTGGCAAAGCCAGAACAGATTTTGACAGCACAAAACATAATAAATGATATTTATGTTGATGAAAAAGTTGAAGAATATATATTGAACCTCATATTTTCTACACGAAATCCTGAAGATTTTGGATTAAGTGATTTGGCTGGCCTTATTGATTACGGAGCTTCACCAAGAGCTTCAATTAATATTGTATTAGCTGCGAAGGCCCGTGCTTTCATAGAACACCGTGGTTATATAACGCCTGAAGATGTTCGTTTCGTAGGCTCAGATATTCTTCGTCACCGCATCATTTTAACTTATGAAGCAGAAGCAGAAGAAGTAACATCTGAAGAGATTATCCAACGACTTTTCGAAACAATCGAAGTCCCCTAATTACCTTGTAATATGATCCCGAAAGAGATCATCCAAAAAGTACGTCATATTGAGATCAGAACCCGTGGTTTAGTTAATGATCTTTTTGGCGGTGAATACCACTCTGTCTTTAAAGGTAGAGGCATGTCTTTTTCTGAGGTAAGAGAATACCAGCCTGGCGATGATATTAGTTTAATTGATTGGAATGTGACCGCGCGATCTAATGCACCATATATTAAGATCTTTGAAGAGGAAAGGGAATTAACTGTTTATCTCATAGTTGACATGAGCAGATCAGGGAATTTTGGTACACTAAGGAGATTTAAAAATGAAATTGCTGCAGAAATTGCTGCAGTATTGGGCTTTTCAGCTATAAAGAATAATGATAAAGTTGGATTAATCCTATTTAGTGATGAAATTGAAAAATATGTTGTCCCGAAAAAAGGAAAATCACATGTCCTACGTGTAGTTAGAGAACTACTTTACCACAGGCCAAAAGGAAGGAGAACCTCAATTAAAAATGCACTTGATTTCTTACTGAATGTAGCAAAACGCAGAAGTGTTGTATTTCTAATCTCTGATTATATGGATGAAGGATATTGGAAATCACTTAAGGTTGCTAACCGAAAACATGATCTAATAGGCATTCAAATTAATGATGTAGCAGAATCTGATATACCTGATCTGGGTTTGTTAAAGGTACACGATCCAGAAACTAATGAACAATTCTGGATTGATACGGGTTCAAAAGAAGAACGTTTACTATTTAAGAAAGAACAGGAAGAAAAACGGATGAAATTCAACAAAGAATGTGATCGTATAAAATTTGATCTAATCCAAATTTCTACCACTAGTGATTATGTTGACCCGCTAATGAATTATTTTAAGCGCCGTGAAAAGCGTGTATAACTGGTCATGATCCCAAGAAAAAAACTTTTCTATATTGGCCTGATACTTTTTTTAAATACCTGTGGAAAAGACGATAGTTTAAATGGTTCCTTTCAATTATTTGTATCAACTGATACATCATCTGCAGCGATCGGAGATTTGATAAAGTTCAGGATTCAGGCAAAATTCCTTGGAGACAATTATTTGGTCATACCACAAACTCAGTTTAATGAACCATTGGAATTACGACAATTAGAACCGCTATATAATGAAAACGGAAAAATTACTGGAATGGATTATATCTTATCGGTATGGGATACAGGTAAGGTGGTTATTCCGGCCATCGCGGTAAATGTTTTTAAACCTGACAGTACCTTAGATTTTGTAATAAATACCGATTCACTGGAAATTACTGTTTTGTCAATGGTTACTAAAACCGGTTCACAATCCATGCGACCAATCAAAGGTCCAGTACCTGTTTCTAGAAGATGGCCAGTGACGACAATTATTTTAGTCTTGTTGCTAGTTGGAATTTTATATGGATTGTACGTCATTTACGGTAAACGCATACCAACTGAACACATAGAAATAGAAACTGTACGGTCTAGCAGGCCAGCTGATAAGATGGCACTTAAAAAACTTAATCACTTAAAGGACAGTACATATCTGCAACGTGGAGAGATAAAAGAGTTTTATGTACAACTTTCCTATATCTTAAGAGAATATGTAGAGAACAGTGTGTATATAAAAACATTGGAAATGACTACTGAGGAAATAAAGCAGTACAGGTCAGCAATTCCTTTTGATCGTGACCAATTAGGTATATGGATGGATATTTTGCATCGGGCTGACCTAAGTAAATATGCAAAATCAGATCCAGAGAAATTGATTTGCCATGAAGACCTAGCTGCAGGGAAGACATTTGTGAAAAATACCATTCCATCTTGGAAAATACAAAACACGTAAAATAGAATTATAGGTGTGTAACTAAAATTTGAGATAGAAAAGGAAAAGGTTAAATTCAAATTATAATACGGTATTATCCATGGCTACGACAAGTGATATAAAAAAAGGTGCGGTTCTTTTGGAAAACGGCAAGCGAATGAAAATATTGGAATTTCTACATGTTAAACCTGGTAAAGGTAATGCATTTGTTCGCACAAAATTGCGAGACATGCAATCAGGGAAGATAGTTGAAAAAAAATTTAATGCTGGTGCAAAAATTGAATTAATTAGAATTGAAGCAAAGGCAATGCAATACTTATATAAAGATGGTGATAGTTATGTATTCATGGATAGCCAGACGTATGATCAAATCAATATTTTAGATGAAATTATTGGTGATAAAATAAATTTTCTCAAATCAGGTCAGAATGTGGATATATTATTTGATGGTTCTTTTATTATTGATATTCGCTTGCCTGCGCACGTTAATCTTGAAGTACAACACACTGAGCCAGGCGAGAGAGGAAACACGGCAACAGGGGCCACTAAACCAGCGATAGTTGAGACTGATTATGTGGTAAATGTTCCTTTATTTATCGATAGTGGTGATGTCTTAAAAATTGACACAAGAAGTGGGGAATATATTGAAAGAGCAAAATCTTAGGGTTAGTTTTCTTACTTGAAACCTATGTAAGTATATGTGGCAGGATAGGCTAAAAGAACTTCTTTATATTCTTGAAAACAGCAATGTTAATGAGATCGATGTGACTTTTCTCGGTATTCGGTATCGTGTGGTTAAAGAAGCGCCTGGCGTTGAGGAAGGCTTACCGGAAGCTACGGTAAGTCCAAAACAAACCTCTGACCAACCAGATATACCCAAAATGAGCGAAACGGCGGGCGAAGAACCGGATTCAACTTCTGGGGTTGAAGTATTATCGCCGATGCCAGGAACATTCTATATAGCACCATCTCCTGATGATCCCCCCCTTGTAAAAGAGGGTGATTCTGTTAAAAATGGTGACACACTTTGCATCATTGAAGCCATGAAGATCATGAATGAAATTGAAGCTGAGGATAAAGGTGTAATTCAGAAAATTCTTGTTGAAAATGGACAGGCGGTAGAATTCAATCAGCCTTTGTTTATTATCGAGTCTAATTAATTTATTATGTATAAAAAGATCCTGATTGCTAATCGGGGTGAAATTGCACTGCGAATTATTCGGGCCTGTCATGAACTTGGCATAAAAACTGTAGCTGTTTATTCTACGGCAGATGAATACTCGCTCCACGTAAAATTTTCTGATGAAGCTGTCTGTATAGGGCCACCTGCTAGTAATGAAAGTTATCTAAGTATACCTCGTATCTTGGCCGCAGCTGAAATAACCCATGCTGAAGCGATTCATCCCGGATATGGCTTTTTAGCAGAGAATGCAGAGTTTTCACGTATTTGCCAGGATAATGGTTTCGTTTTTATTGGTCCCACAGCAGAGATTATCAATGCAATGGGAAATAAGTCAGAGGCAAAAAAAACGATGAAGAGTTGCGGCGTGCCAGTTATACCTGGCAGTGATGATGTGATTAATGAAGTAGTTGAAGCAAAAAAACTTGCAGAAAAAGTGGGCTATCCCGTTATGATAAAAGCATCAGCGGGCGGCGGTGGCAGAGGGATGCGCCTGGTGAAATCGCAAGATGAGTTGGAATCCGCTTTTGGTGCGGCACGGGCTGAGGCAAAAAGTGCTTTTGATAACGGTGATCTCTATTTGGAAAAATTTGTTGATCATCCGCGCCACATTGAGGTTCAGATATTAGCTGACAACTCTGGCAATACAATTCATCTGGGTGAGCGAGAGTGCACTATTCAAAGACGGCACCAAAAATTGATTGAAGAGAGCCCATCAGTGATAATTGACAGTGATTTGCGAAAAAAACTTGGATCATCTGCAATTAACGCTGCTAAGACCGTGAATTATGTTGGTGTTGGCACCGTGGAATTTCTTGTTGATAAAAATCTTAACTACTATTTCATGGAAATGAATACGAGAATACAAGTAGAACATCCGGTTACAGAGATGGTCTCAGGTGTAGACTTAATTAAACAGCAGATCAGAATGCATGCTGGTAAATCTTTTCCATCTTTCCTTGAAAATTTTCACTTAAGGGGACATGCAATAGAATGCCGCATTAATGCAGAAGACCCAGCTAATGATTTTGCCCCCTCACCAATGAAAATAACCAGTTTTCACATGCCTGGCGGAAAAGGTATCCGGGTTGATAGTCATGCTTATGCGGGATATCAAATTCCCACATATTATGATTCCATGATCGGCAAATTGATTGTTTTCTCAAGTTCTAGAGAACGGGCAATCATTCGCATGGAGCACGCATTGGAAGAATGTATTATTGAAGGACCGAAGACAACAATTCCATTTCATCAGGCCATCATGCGGGATAAGCAGTTTAAAAGTGGTAATTTCGATACTAGTTTTTTAGACAATTTTCATTACAGCGTCGCAGAATAACTCTAGGGAGATAAATTAATGAATGTACCAGGTGATTTATTATACACCAAGGATCATGAATGGGTGAATGTTGACGGGGATGTGGCCACCATAGGTATAACCGATTTTGCCCAAGGAGAACTAGGCGATATTGTATTTGTCGAATTTCCAGATTTGAATTCAACTGTAGAAAAAGGCCAATCCGCAGGTACTATTGAAGCAGTAAAAACAGTTGCTGATCTTTATATGCCCATCTCCGGCACGGTAATTGCTGTGAATGAAAACCTTGATAATAATCCTGAAGCAGTTAACGATACACCTTATAGCGATGGTTGGATGGTGAAAATCGAGATAGCTAACCAAGATGAAATAAGTGATCTATTAACTGCCACCGCATATGATGATCTAATTTCGTAAATTTAACTATTATGATGAATTCAAAAGTCTATAACCATTTATTATCTGTTCGAAAAAAGAAGGGCGCCGGGTATATTGTACTTATTGACCCTGATAGAAAAAGTGAAAATGGTTTAGCAGACAAGGTCAAAAAGATTAACAATTCTGGTGTAGACGCAATATTCGTTGGTGGTAGTCTAATGATGGATGGTCGTTGCAGTGAACGGGTTGCTCAAATTAGGTCTCTGGCTGAAATTCCTGTGATATTTTTTCCAGGTGGGATTAGTCAACTAAACAGCCATTATGATGCGATTCTATTCATGTCCATTATTTCGGGCAGGAATCCCCATTATTTGATCGGTGAACAGGTTATTGCTGCACCCATCGTAAAAGACCTAGGTATTGAGGTTATACCAACGGGGTATTTATTGCTGGATGGGGGCAGTGACTCTGCAGTACAGTTTATGAGTGGTACGGCACCTATTCCTATGGATAAACCGGATATTTCAATAGCCCATGCACTTGCGGCCCAATATCTAGGAAAAAAATTAATATATCTTGAAGCTGGCAGCGGCGCAAAACAGGCAGTGCCAAATGAATTGATTAAAGAAGTAGTTGAACATGTGGATATCCCCTTGATCGTTGGTGGTGGAATTCGCAAGCCGGAAGTTGCCCGCGAAAAAGTTGAAGCTGGAGCTAGTTTTGTGGTCACCGGGACTATAATTGAAGAAAAAAATAATGGAGACATGTTGAAAATATTTGCTGAAGCTATACATGTAAACCAAACATGAGTGCTAAACTAGATTCTAAGCAGATAATTTCCATTAGTGCAGACGTTAAACGGGCCATGATCGATGCTTGCGCTAAAGATATTGACATTGCAGCAAATATTTTGACTGATGCTGTAAAAAACGGTAGAAAAATTCTGTGGTGTGGTAACGGAGGTAGCGCTGCGGATGCCCAACACATGTCCACTGAACTTATGGGTGGGCTTCGAGATCATGATCGTCCAGCGATCGCATCAATTGCATTAACTACGGATTCATCTTTTCTTACGGCATGGTCTAATGATACAGATTTCAATACAATATTTTCCCGACAGCTTGATGGTCTGGGAAAGGCTGGCGATGTACTCGTTGCCATTTCCACCAGTGGTAACTCAGAAAATATTGTGCAAGCCGTTGAAAGGGCGAAGGCAATGGATATGGCTGTAATCATTTTAACCG
>Ga0257111_1000297_pt1 | contig 20852 bp, 16 predicted proteins | sample LP_taG_6_FD_191567 | JGI IMG/M metagenome (GOLD analysis project Ga0257111, IMG submission 191567) | Marine microbial communities from Northeast Subartic Pacific Ocean, Canada - LP_J_2015_P26_500m | ecosystem: Environmental > Aquatic > Marine > Oceanic | place: Canada: Northeast Subartic Pacific...
AGCGGACCTTAGAGGGGATCGCGCGCTTGAAGGCAGAGTTCGGCCCGACCTTCCATCTCCATATGTACACGAGCATACCATTCAGGCCCGAGTGGGCATCCGAATTCGCCGAGGCTGGCCTTGACGAGATCCGATTCCATTTGCTCGACCTCGAAGCCGAGAGGTACCGCGAAACCATCGCAGCCTGCTCCAAGGCTGGTATCTTGACGGGTGTCGAGATACCGTGTGAGCCTGATAAGGAGGACGACCTGCTCGAGCTTCTGGAGACGCTGCGCGATTTCGAGGTCTCATTCCTAAACCTCAACGAGCTGGAGATTACCGTCGGCAACCACCACAACATGGAACTGAGGGGATTTAACCTCTCCACCGAGATTACCGCCGGCGCTGCAGGTTCGGCCGAGCTAGCCATTGCCATGCGCGACCGTGTCATGGCCGCAGAGCGCGGCGAGCCTGACCCGAAGGATGGGGAGATACGCGAGGCGTATGGCTACCACCTCAAGTTCTGCACGGCCGTGTACAAGGACGCTGGGCAGCTGCGCCGGCGATTCCTGAGGAGGGGCGAGGCGACGATCGCGCCTCACGAGGTCTTGACCGACGACGGCACGCTTCTGTTCGGTGCCATCAGGGCGAGCGAGGATACCAAGGAGGAGTGGATGTCGGAACTGGTCAGCGTCACGGGGCTACCTCAGAGGTTCCTGCTCTGGGACGGGGTGAACGAGCGAATCGAGATGCCCCTAGTTGTCGCTGAGTCAATAGCCGAGGACGTCGATGCTCCCATTTCGATGGTCGAGGTCCTGCCCACGCACGAGCGCTTGGAGGTCACCGTCGTCTGGCTCAACGCGCAAGGGAGTTAGCCGCCCCTTCAGCGCAAGTTGATATGACCTCGACTCGCAAAGAACGCCATGCCCGTAAGGAGGCCCGACCCGGACAACTCGAAGGTCAACCCCTATCGAAGGCTCTCCGCCACTCAGGTCAACGCTTGGAGGAACTGCCCCCGACTGTGGTACTATGGTTGGATGGAACGGCTCAAGACCCCGCTGCCCCCGCAGATCCTCCGCGGCAACGCTGTGGAGAATTGCGTCTGCAGGGTGCTTCGCGACTCCCCCGCGTTCATCTCTGCCGACTCAGGCGTCTCCATGCTCTCTCCTCTGGCCAACGACGGCTCCCCAGCCTTCGATGAGCCCGACTACTGGGTCGGTCCTGCCTTGGAGGCACGGCTGAAGTCAGAATGGCCTACCGACAGAGCCTCCCTCGAGGCATGGGCCACATCCCGGGCAGAGACTCATTTCCAGCGCTGTTGGGACGAGGCGGTGGCAGATTGGAAGGCCAGTCCCAATCGCACTGGCTCCGAGGATGACATCGACGTCGCGGAGGGACGCGAGATGGTCGACGCTGCCATCAGACTGCATCTCGACCAAGTGGGAGCGTGCATCGATGCGGGCGGGGGCCCAGGCATCGAAGCCTGGCGCCGGGGCTCGCGGGAGCATTGGCCAGCTCCCGACGGCTTCCCTAGATCGTGGGACGAGCCGCATCCGACTGCAAGCAGCGGCCCGGTGTCCTGGGCAGAGGCGTGGGAGGTCGCGAGGCCGTGGTTCGTGGACCCTGACGCGAAGTCCTTCACACAAACTAGCACCATCCCGGGCGAGTGGTTCCAGGGTGAGTACGATCTAGTATACCGATGGAGTGGAAGCACGAGCATTGTCGACCTGAAGGCATCAATTGGGAGGGGCGACCGTTCGGGAAGCTACCTCGACCAGTTGCGCATGTATGGGTGGCTGTGGTGGGAGACCCACGAGCGGGCTGAAGAGGTCGAGGCGCTGGAGATTTGGTACTTGGGGACTGGCACCGTGAAGGACGTGCTAAGACCGAACGCAGAGGAGATGTCAGGGATGAGCGAGCAATTCGAGCAACTCTACCAGATGATTCGCGCCCGAGACCCCGACATGACGGAGTGTCCCCCAACTCCGTCCCCACTGAGATTCTTTGATGACGGCGGGGTACCAGGCGACCCACCCGCGCACCCCGATGAGAGGGCCAGGTGCGAGCGCTGCGATTATCGTGGGTTCTGTGAGGGTTCCGACCACGACTTAGCCCTCCCGATGGAGCGTAGGATCGAGCGCTTCGGTCATGCTTGGCCAGTAACTCCAATCAGCGAGATTCAGACTAGGGTTAGCGTTGTGGGTGAGGTGGTTGGCCTCCAAGGACCGAACCTGCAGGACGACGGCACCGTGAGCCTCGAATTCACCCTACAGGACGGTTACGACAGGGCCCGTGTCAGGCCATCGAGGTACGGCGCGCCCTCGGAGGTCACGAGGGCAATTGCCGAGGGCTCCAGAGTCAGGATAGGGGATGGACTCGCATCGGTCTGGCGCGGCCAGCTTCAGATCGACCTCGACGGCAAGTCATCGATCACGGTCGCCGAGGACGGAGATGAGGCACCTATAGTGGAGGTCGAGACTAGGGTCAGCGTAGTGGCTAGGGTGTGGTCCATCGACGCTTACCCCAACGGGGTGGACGTCCATCGCTGGGCAATCACTATCATGGACCAAACCGGGTCAGCGGCTTCGGTCGCCTTCAGACAGTTCGTCCCCCTGTCCGCTGCGGCGATCACTAGAGGGGATGAGATAGCCATCCTCAACGGCGAGGTTGGCGAGTGGGCCGGGAGGCCCCAGGTCAGAATCGGGCCAGGGGCCCGTGTGGTAATCCTGAGGCACTCTGACGATACGCCCGACTTCTAGCTATTTGCCGAGGAACGGAATTAGGTCCAATACGTTCCTATCAAGAATGGTATTCCACTTCGTGGGAACAGGGGACAGTAGGACCTTTCCAGTTCCAGAGATAACATTCACGAAGCCCTCTCCCCCGCCGATCTTGGACATAATCCCCTTGCCCAGAAGTTGCGTCTTGAACTGAAGCGAGCCCTCTCTGGCTACGGCGAAACTCCCGTCGACAGTCAGCGTCTCGCCGTTGAGTTGAATCTCTTCCAGTGGCCCAGGGGACCTGAACACGACCGTCCCTGTGCCCTGGACTGAAGTCTGAAAAATCCCTTCGCCACCGAATGCCATGGTTCCAATGCCCTTGTTCCTTATCGCCCCTATGTCGAGTGACATGTCCGAGCATGTGTAGGCTCCCTGATCCAGGACCCATGACTCGTTGTTGAGCTCCATGACATGGTACTCGTCGAACGAAGGAGGGCCGAAGTAGACCTCTCCCGTCCCTTTGTAAGTGGGCCTGAAGATACTCTCTTTGGAAACTACTGACTTCAGCAACTTCCCCATACCAGGTATCTTAGTGACCATCTCGATCTGCCCCCTCATGTAATGCATGGCACCACGTTCCGATCTCACTTCGTCTCCTTGCAGGGCCACTTTCACCATTCGCAAATCTTCGCTTTTCACAACCTCATATGTTGGCATAGGGGTGCCTTTTATTCAGCCTGTTTAACCGTTTTCCATACGTATTCTGTTGTTGGCGCCGAGAGAGGGATTTGAACCCCCGCGTCCAATGGACAGTGGATTTCGAATCCACCGCAATACCGGGCTATGCGATCTCGGCAGCGAGTCGGCCACCATCGGATTAGACATAAGGCTGACTCGTGCCCCGCAGGACCGTGCGCATAGCCGTCGAGCACCTAGGCGAGACGCTCTCAGTAGATGTGGAGGGTCCCATCACAATCAACGAGGTACTGGAGCATCTCAGTATCCCCTCGTCGACGGTCCTAGCTGTACGTGACGACGTTATCGTGCCCCACACCTCAGTCATCAGCGCGGACCTGAGGCTGGAGCTCGTGGTGGTCTCCTCAGGGGGCTGACATGTTGCCCCTGACGAATTTGATGTAGCGCTGCTCCTCGTTGTCCTCGAACGGGTGCTCGCCCACGTTCTGCTGGTAGGCGATGCCGATCCAACTGCCGTCGGGACTCAGTACGGTCTCGAAGAAGTCGTGCAGGGCGTGCACATCGCCCTCCTGCTGCTCGTAGGCCGTGACCGTGTGGAGGGGGGAGGGATCAGCGACCGTGAAGTCCCACGAATCCCCTTCGGTCGGGTACTGCAGGGCGCCCGCATACAGGAACCACTGCTCGCCCTCCACGTAGTCGCCCCCCAGCTCCCCGTCATCGAAGTCGAGACCGTAGAAGGCAATGGAGACGACGTCCCCCTCGCTGATACTGACGAAGGGATACATCTGGATGCCGTTGATGTGAGAGACGTTCCACGTCGACCAGTTGGAGCCGTGGTCGTAGGAGATCGCGAACCGCAGCACCCAGGGCCCCGTTCCACCGTTCGGGCAGTCGGCCCAGACGACGGCCACCGTACCGTTCTCGTTGGTGTTTACCACCGGGTAACCCTCGGGACAATTGCCCTCTCTGAGGCCGACCTCGATGGGTTGGGACCAGGTACCGTCGGTGATTCCGGTGCCTCGCCCGTGGTCGTCGCTGACGCGCACGATTACGCTGCCGGACTGAGTGTCGGCGTTCTCCTGGGCGATGTAGACGTAGGGGCCGTGGCGCTGACTCGCTACTGTGCTCCAGCCCCCGGGTACGGCGTAGCACTGCGTGAAGGTCGCCCCTCCGTTCTCAGAGTGGTAGTACCAGTAGCGACCTGAGTCGCCGGTGCACTCGGGGGGCGAGGCTCCGGAGTTGCCGAGGTAGTGGATGATGCCGTCGCTCTGGGCTGCGACCCAGGGTCGGTCGTCGGCTGCCATGGTGTTCATGCGCTGGCACATCGGAGTATCGTAGTCCGTGCCTTGGTCGGCGAGGGTGTGCCACCAGTTGTCCTCTAGGGTGGTGTCGAGGTAGTAGACGGTGTCCTGCGCGTCCACCGAGATGTCACCCTCGTCTCCGAGGCACTCGGAGCCACCTGCGAGGTAGTTGGCGGTGAACGAGTTGCCGGGTGTGGGTCCGAAGTTGTCACCGTGCTGCCACGTGGAGCCGTTGTCGTACGAAGCCCAGAACCACGAGGCCCAGTAGTCCCACGTCGTGTCCTGCCCTTGTTGGCAAGCGTACCAAGGTCCGGGATTACCACCGAGGAGGGGGAAGAAGGGGTTGCTCTGGCCGCCCCAGCGCAGGTCCTTATGCGCGGTAACGAACATGTTGCCGTTGCTCGTAATCGATATGCTCGGCTCGTAGCCGACGCCGAACTCCGGGAGCCCCTGCCCGTTACCCTCGTCGATGCACTCTTCGTGCCTGGGCATGTACAGGCTCTCGCCCCACTCTATGCCGATTGAGCCTGCGCTGTCCCCGCCCTCCGGGCCGCTGTCCGAGCCCCTAATCACCAGCGCTTGGTATGTAGCGAGCAGCAGGATTAGGACAACGACCACCGAACCAGTGACTACCGCGGCTCGGCCAAGATCGAACGGCAGATTCCTCACCGAGTCCACCGGCGCCTCGGCTAGCTCCGCTACGATGATGTCTTCATACTCATCGGCCACGACACTGCGAGTTCAGCGTCCCTCTTCACGCTCACGCCCATCCGGGACGCCTAAACCTCATTCCGGCTAGGTCACGAGTCGAAGGACCGTTGGGCTAGAACCAGCGAGGTGGATGGCTCCAAGGTGACATCAATGAGGGGAACAAGAACGGCTTGACGAAGCGATAACCAATCATCGCTGTTTGGCGCGTTTCCTAGCGGCCTTCCGGCGTCGGAGTTTCTTCTTGCGCCACTTCCATCGTTGCTTCCCCTGCTTCTTCCAAGCACGGGAACCTCTCTTCATTAGGTAATGGCCTCCAATGGTACGAGGTCTCCCGACCTGCTCCGCGTATATGAGCGATTCGCGCTGTCTGTGTTTCCCGGTAGTGGGCGATACAAGATTCGAACCCGTGTCACGTATCGGCACGCTCGTGTCCGAGGTTGCCACTACCGCGCTCTCAGCACTCGACGCCGGAGACCTCGGATCGGTGCGCTCCGTCCTCAACCTACTCTCACGCTTGGGGGGTCCGAGATGATGTCAGAACGCTCAGAAAAATTCGAAGAGGACCTGCATAATCAAGAGGAAGGCCCCCAATACGTATCCAATCCAATCGTTCCGTTTCCAGAACCCTTCCTCGTCCTCGGTGCTGGAGTAGCCCTCGAAAGAGTCAGGAGGAAATATGAGGCTGGACTCGACCTCGGGGCTGTCCTTTGCCTCCCACCATCCCTTCTCGGACCTGACTTGGCTAGGAGGTGCCAGCCTTGAACGACGCGCCCGAATGAGTGGGAGAAGGGGGAGTGATGTTGGCAGTTTAGATGCCGCCCTAGGAACCCCCAACCCCCTTGTTCTCGGGAGGGAGAACATACTCCTGGGCAATCTGCCAGTAGGGATTTCACTGATTAATGAATTGGAAAGGTATCCTCACGGCTGATCGAAACTCCTGATTGGCTTGGCAGAGGGGGCATTGCCTGATGACCCCGTTGCTTTCGACCCCCATTCATTGGGCTCGTCCTTCTTCTCCTTCTTCCATGTCCGGTAGCAGGGTTTGCACAGGGACACCCTGCGTACCTTGTGGGATATGCCCGAGGCCCCCCATACCTCCACTGCCCTGTCATAGGCCATCTTGCGCCCCCCGATCTTCTTGTCGGCCCAGTTGTCGCATTCGATGATGTCGCATCTGATCTGGCCCTCGTACTCCTCGGACTCTCCGTCCTCCGAGGTGCCTTTGGCATCTCCCGCGTCCCCGCGGCGTTTACGGGCCCTCGACTTGAATCCCATGGGGCTTCCACCCCGGGAGCGAGACATTATGTTCACCCCTATGGCGACTAGAGGGACTACGTTCCCGGTAGCTAAACTGCGTCTGAGAATGAGGTGACCCTGAGTTCAATAACGAAAACACCCACCGAGCAACATGTACGAGTTGGTATATTTCGCATCGCCCGGACTCATTGAGGGGGCCAGGTTGTGCCTCGCCACCTCCTCCTTGGACTGGACGAACACGACGGTCGACTGGGAGGGTTACTTGGAGATGAAGGAGCGCGGGGATTTACCCTGGGGCTTACTCCCAATCCTAAGGACTCCCGAAGGAACGCTCGCAGAGTCCAAGGCGATTCTGCGATACACGGGCGCACTCGCCGGGATAGAGCCGGAGGACCTGTACGTCAGGGCCAAGGTGGATGAGCTAATCGACGTAATCTCCAACTGGCGGCAGGTCATGGAGCCTTCCTTCGGGATGGATGACATCGAGGAGAAGGTCGCTGCTAGGAGGGAACTCTTCGCGGACGGCGGCGGAATGTCCGAGGTGATGAAATCCACAGCTAGTATGTTTGAGAGGTCCCCTACTGGGAAGCTGGCCGGGACTGACTCGGTGACTATTGCCGACATCAAAGCGTTCACTGAACTCTTCGGACTTTTCTCGGGGCAGTTCGATGGCATCACAAAAGACCTGATCAACGGTCACGATACACTGCTATCGTTCCACTCAATGATGGCTAACGAACCCCTGATACAGAACTACTACGACTCAGCCGACGACTCTAGGTGGATGTACAAGCCCGGGGCCTTCGACTGACCTCGGGTTCGCTCCTCGATGAGGCTATCGCGAAGGGACTGGTGGGCGATACAGGATTCGAACCCGTGTCACCGGCTTAGAAGGCCAGCATGATATCCAGACTACACCAATCGCCCGATTGACTCCGGCAGCCCCACTTAGATGAACTCTCACTAGGTCTTGAACGGCCTCGCGCACTTCGGGCATCGCGCCGGCCGCGTCACCCTCCTGCGCTCCCAGGCGTAACCGCAGTTTCCGCAGATCCACTGTCCCTCGGGCAGCCCAGATAGGACATCCTGCCTCAGCCGTCTGAGCACTGGCGAGTCTTTGAGACTGGGCGCCGGGGCCACCCTCTTGACAATCTCGGCGTGCAAACCGTCGTGGTCGAGCAGGCCTGCGGCGTGCAGCAACTCGTGCGCGAGCGTGTGGGCGAACAGGCCTTCGTCATCGGCGAGAATGGGGTTGAGGGCAATAGTCACTGGGCCGGGCGGGGCCTTGAGTCTCTTGCGGCGGTAGAGCTCGTTGCGGTCGCACTCGAACCGGGTCACGCCCAGCCTAGTCTCCCCCACTGGTAGCCACTCGAGATCGAGGTGCTCGTCGAGGTGCCTGAGGAATGGCGCGTCCTCGCCCCCCAACCCATCTCTGAGGGTCCCCAGCAGTCCGGCTGGCATGACTGGGAACTGTGACATCCCCTCATCCTCTCGCTCCATGCCCATGGCTCTCCCCGTCCCCCTTAAATGACCGCCGAGGGTCGCCAGCCCGCTGGGCGTGTGGCGCAGCCTGGAAGCGCGCTTCCTTGGCATGGAAGAGGCCCCGAGTTCAAATCTCGGCACGTCCACCAACAAAAAATCCCCTTATCGTAATGCTGAGTAACTGTACTTTCTGTATCCAAGAACCCCTGAATGGCGTTTTTTGGCGTTTTTTGGGTTCATACTAAATATCCTACGCAGCCTCGAAGGCGCTATGAAGACTAAAGCGACTGCTCTTCTACTATGCACACTGATGATTGCATCAACTCTGGCCGGTTGCGCTGGAGATGATGTGGTAAGGACGCTGACACAGGCTGACTGCGACGCAATCGGAGACGATTACACGCTGGACAGTGACAACAACGCGTGCGTCCTGACCGTAACCGAAACCGTGACAGAGACCGTGACAGAGACCGTGACAGAGACCTTGGTCCGAGGCTGCACCGATCCGGCCGCCAACAACCACGACGCGGCTGCCGAGCTTGATGACGGTTCTTGCGACTACGGTCGCGCCCAGGCTGACATCATGGCCGACTACGCTGCTGACATACTAGGCTTCGAAAACGCGAGTTACGAGCTCGAGAAGTCCAGGAAGTGCCGCGAGTTGGGTGCCAACAACCCCTGCGAGATAGTCGAGATGTCCATCGGGGACGCCTCGACCATCGACCCGCACGACGCCTACGACTCGGCTTCGGGCGACGTCATTGAGCAGGTCTACGACACGCTCTACCGGTACGCTGGTGACGGAACCGGCAACGCGATTATCGAGCCTCGCCTCGCCACTGGCTTCACGGTCAGTACAGACAGTCTGACCTACACCTTCACCCTGCGTGACGACGTGTACTTCAGCAACGGCGACAAGATGACGGCAACTGACGTGATATACTCGTGGTGCCGTGTCCTAGGATACGGCTCGCCCGACAGCCACGTCGGCTGGATTCTAGAGCAGAGCTTCGACTGCAACGACGCCGATGGCAACCACAGCGACACCGGCGGCCTGAGCTTCACATACATCAGCGCGACCTCTTTCTCGGTGACGCTGTTCGCGCCTTCCTCGGCGTTCATCTCGACGATCGCCTACACGGTCGGCGCTGTCATCAACTCTGCGCTGTGCGAGGCCAACCGCGTTATCACCCTCGACGCTGAGGGCAACGTCAGCACGGATGACTACTGCCACAAGTGGATGGACGAGGCTCCGTTCGGAGCAGGTACCAACGCTTACTTGGTACAGTCTTGGGTCCGTGAGGACAGGCTGGTCCTAGTCCCCAACTGGATGTACTGGGAGAGCGGCGACTACAACATCAACCGCCACACCGTGTCCATCGTGACCGAGGCCACTACGAGACTGCTCGCCTTCACCGACGGTGAGGTCGACTTCGGCAGCATCAACATCGAGGATTTGGTGAACTTCTGCGACAACCTGGCTGACAAGCCGAACGTACAGTCCAAGGCAGGATATGTTTGCACCTACAGGGAGACTTTCACTACAACCCTGTCCGCCTTCAACCTACACCCGAAGGCCCTAGATGCAGGAGAGGACGTCACTAACACTAGCGCCAGCTCGACCCTCATCCTCAACCACGACTGCAACGGCAATGGCACCAACGACTGCAGCGTCATGGCGGTAGGAGCGGTACGAGCGGCTATTTCCTACGCGTTCGACTACGAGACCCACCGAAGGGATACGTACGACAACTCGCTGGCACCGCAGTACGGGCCGATCCCGACTGGCTTCTTGTACGCTGACACGCAGACCGAGACCTTCACCTACGACCTAACGTACGCGGAGCAACTCCTCGAGGATGCTGGCTTCATCCGCCAGTACGACTGCACCACTCTGTCTCGCAGCGATGCACCCACCGTGGTTGCCGTCGCAGCCAGGACCGGCGATGAGTGCCGCCTGCCGAACATTCTGGGCGTAATGGCGAACGAGGGCAACGACTACCGAATCGCCATGGCCGGCCAACTCGCCGAGGCCCTGGGGACTATCGGAGTCGCCACCGCCGGAGATGCCAAGCCATGGGCAGAGTACCTGACCATGTACTACACCAGGACCTGGGACATCAGGTTCAGCGGCTGGGCCCCTGACTACCTTGACCCGGATAACTACTGGTCGCCGTTCGCTGGCGGCGATTCCATCGGCGGCGACGCCTATGGTACGGGATACGAGAACGCGGACGTCAACGCCGCCCTTCTCACCGGCAGAACCTCGCAGGACGACGCCACTCGCGAGCAGGCGTACGTCGATGCCTTCGCGGCCTGGATTCTAGACCCCAACATGATCATCATCGGACAGTACAACGGTGTCGGCGTCAAGCACGACGACATCTGCAGCCCGCCGTACGCGGCCATTGGGTCCGCCCACTGGTTTGACTACGACAAGCTGCCGATGGTCAACGGCGCGCTAGTTGGCTCCTGCTGATTTAACGCGTGAGAACGTAAGGCCGGCGGCGTCCGCCCCACGGGCGGTCGCCGTCGTGCCGTAATCGCTGCTCTTCCTGCCTACCGCGGGCGGAAGGCAACTGTGATAGAGACGTCTCAGTTCGGTCATCTTGAGGGATTAGAATGAAGTTACACGAGTTCGTAGTTCGACGCCTACTCCTACTAATCCCCGTGTTGGTGGGGGTCACAGTCCTGACATTCACTATCTCTCATCTCATTCCCGCAGATGCCGCCGCTGCACAGTGTGGCGACAAGTGCGGTATCGTCACCGGTTACACCGAAGACGGCGACCCCATATCTGCCTATGAGGCCAACAGAGAAAGAATGGGGATGAACGAGCCACTCACCACGCAGTTCAGGCTCTACGTGACTCATCTCTTGCATGGTGACTGGGGAGAATCGAGCACGTATCATCGTCCTGTCGCAGATGTGGTGAAAGACGCGGCCCCGATCACATTGGAGATGTCTTTCTTCGCTCTGCTCATAGCCTATCCCTTGGGGATCACCCTCGGCATCATCAGCGCTGTCCGGCAGGACCGGATGTTCGATCACATCTCACGATTCTTCGCCATAGCGTTCGTCAGTCTGCCGATATTCTGGTTTGCGATGGTTCTGCAACTATTGTTCGCTACCCAAGCCCCCGAATCAGGAGTTGGAGGAATCTGTGACCCCCTATTCGGGACCAACGGGGGATGCTTCCCTATCTATGGTAGACACGATCCCAGCCTCACGTATCCCGAAGACGGATTCGCTTTTTTATACCCGGCCGGAGGGACTGGATTTCACCTGATTGACAGCTGGTTCGTGACTGACGGGAAGCTGGCCACACTGCCGGCCGAGTTTGGCTCCAATTGGCTGCTCTTCAAGGACACCCTGTTGCATCTGGCACTGCCCTGTGCATGTCTTGGCATCGCTTCCTCCGGCTCCCTGCTGAGGTACATGCGCGCCAGCCTTCTCGAGGTCCTACACGAGGACTACGTGAGGACTGCCCGTGCTAAAGGTCTCTCCGAATTCAGGGTAGTCATAGTACATGCTTGCAGGAATGCTCTAGTCCCGATAGTCACCATCCTTGGATTCTCAATCGGCGGAGCGATAGGCGGCGCCGTACTAACTGAGACAATTTTCGCCTTCAACGGCATGGGCCGAGTGGCGGTCAAGTCAATCCAGTACCTCGATTTCCCCGTCATAATGGGTGTGACGCTGATTACTGCGGCCATCTTCCTTCTGTCCAACCTTGTTGTGGACATATTGTATGCAATCATAGATCCAAGGGTGAGGCTTGAATGAGGGGCTGGGACGAAGGCGAAGAGGATCGCAAGGAAAGCCTGAAGAGGCTCCTCGAGGCTCTATCTCAATCCAGGAGTGACATTTCGCGGAGCTGGAGGATATACCGCCGGTCCCTGCTTGCAGTAGTGGGACTCTTACTGGTCATGTCTGTTGTCACAATCTCGATTTTGGCCAGCCGTATAGCAGTCGAGCACCCCTACCGGAACCTGCAGGACACGGAGGACCTCTGGTCCATCGACTACGAGCCCCGGAGGGCCCACCCTTTCTCCGAGGAGTGCGACTGGCACGAGCAGTCGATATCGCTGACCCAGCAGAGGCGCAACGAAATGGTGACCGTAGTCGCCGAGTCAGACGACAAGGTGGGCGACGACAACAGGTACTACCGCGACACGCTCAGTGTAATCGAGCTCGTCCACCTAGAGGATAACTTGGGCTACGACCTCGACGCCTCTCTGATCAGCATAGATCCGAACAACTCCTCCATCCTCGTACTATCCCCAGAGCTCTACGACAACATGTCTCTGACCACAATATGGCTAACCTACGAGTTCGATAACGATGCCATGCATGTCTGGTGGATGCCAGACGGCTACGAACGTTGCATCTTCGGAACCAACGATCAGGGGCAGGACATGTTCAGCAAGGTCCTGTACGGCTCCCGGGTCTCTCTGAAGATAGGGATCACAGTGGCCATGCTCACAGTGACCATAGGGACCATCGTCGGCAGCGTGAGCGGCTACTTCGGTGGCAGGGTAGACGAGGTAATCATGAGGATATGTGACGTCTTCTTCGCAATACCCGGGCTGATCCTCGCCATGGCCTTCGTCACGGCAATGTCTGCGATGACTAGCCTGACTATGCCAATCTGGTTGGGGGTCCTGATTCCGATGTTATTCCTGTTCGTGACATTCCGATCATACCTGAATTCAACCATCGCAGGAGACCAACTCAGCGACCAAGTAATGGGGTCATTAATGCGAAACCGGAACCTATTCCTAGGTTTGTTCGTATTCTTCTTCTTCGTCAGTTTGTGGCCGGATCTCTTCGGAACCTCGGACAGTAGGAGCTGGAGAATCGCCGCTGCCATGGGGGTAATCCTCCTCCTGGGGGTGATAACGCTGGCAGACAAGCGCTTCATCGAGAAGACAAGCTTCGATGGCGTCGGGGAGCGCGTGAGCAAATCCCTCGATTGGACTAACCCATGGAGGTACCTCACACTCAGGACTGTGGCGGTCTTCGTTGCCATCGTGGTCCTCTATCGCTTCTCAGGGAGCACTGGGGGTGAGATAGTCGTGATAAAGGACTTCGACCGTCTCTGGCAGATACAGGCCGCCCTGATTTTCACCGGATGGCCAGGCTATGCTAGGCTGATTAGGGGACAGGTTCTGTATGTCAAGGAGATGACATTCGTCGAGGCGGCTAGGAGCGTGGGCGCTCCTTCGGGGAGGATAATGTTCAGGCACATCCTCCCCAATGCTTGGGCTCCGCTCCTCGTTGCCTTCACTCTCGACATCGGAGGGACCATTCTTTCAGCGTCCGGGCTGTCATTCATCGGACTGGGGGCTGCCCCGGGCACAGCGGAGTGGGGCCTCCTCGTCTCGGAGAGCAGGCGGTACTTCGTTAACGACCCACACCTGATGCTCTACCCCGGACTCGCTATCGCAGTCACTACTCTCGGTTTCAATCTGCTTGGTGACGGAATTAGGGACGTAGTCGACCCCAAGAACAGGAGGTGAGAATGTGTCGGAAAACTTGCTCGAGATCGAAGGCCTCAGAGTCCATTTCGACACTCTTGACGGGCCAGTAGAGGCCCTGCACTCAGTGGACCTGAAGGTCGAGCAGAGCCAGATAATGGGGCTAGTCGGTGAGTCGGGGTGCGGGAAGTCAGTCACTTCACTGGTGACGATTGGTCTGGCTACCTGCGATGTCGACGAGGGCAGCGTGAAGTACGAAGGCGAGGAAATGCTGTTCAGTGATTCAGAGGGGGACAAGAAAATCCAAGACGTCTCAGGACAGATAACCGTGGTCGGAGTATTGGCATCGATAGTAGCGGTTTTCTGGACGATTTTGATAGATCCCAATCAGGGAGTTTCTCTCCTCCTCATATTCTTGTTCATAACAATGGCCTCATGGTTCGTCGGGTTTGCTGCCAAGAGGGAATTCCGACGCCATCAGAGATTCATGCGATGGGTGCGCGGCAACGAAATCAGTATGATCTTCCAGGAGCCCATGACGGCCCTCAACCCGCTTTACACGGTGGAGAAACAGATTTCCGAGGTGATGCGCGTGCACGACAGGCTCGTCGAGGCCGAGACTCCACGTTACATCAGAGTCGGTCAGGCACTTGTAAGCCCGGGCACTCTCATACGCGACGCTTTTTCCTCACGGCCACAAGCGTCGATTGCAACCTCCTCCGTTCTCGTCTTTGTCCTCGCCGCCCATCTGTCCGGCTTCACCGACGCCGCTGCAGACGCGCTCGTCGTTCCCTTCGTCTTCGTCTTCGGCGATCTCTTCTGGGTCCTCGTCGCCCTCCTAATCGGATATCTTGTTGTTAATTCACGCTTTGAAATCGAGGCGTTAAACGCCTTGTACCGACCTCTAGAGTACGCCGCCCCCCAGATCCCTCTTGTCCTCGCCTCCGCTTTGGTCATCTTCCTGATGCTGTGGATGCCGCTCTCCGCGTTCCTCGGAATGGCTGTAATCAGCACTCTCCTAGCCCTGCCGGCAATTATTTTACTGGACTATCTGAGACTCGACCCCGCTCACACTCGGCAGGTCATCGGTATCCTAGAGGATGTCAGGATTCCGAATCCGAACGCAGTTGTGAAGATGTACCCTCACGAGCTCTCTGGAGGGATGCGCCAGAGGGTGATGATCGCCATGATGATGTCTTGCGAGCCCAATCTGCTCATCGCCGACGAACCGACAACCGCCCTCGACGTTACTATCCAGGCCCAGATTCTCCAGTTGATGCGAGATCTGCGCGACAAGAAGGGCACGGCTATCCTGCTAATCACGCACGACTTGGGAGTTATCGCCGAGATGTGCGACGCAGTCACCGTGATGTACGCTGGATCGGTGGTTGAGACAGGCAGTATCCAAGATATTCTTTCTAGACCTCGGATGCCTTACTCTATCGGCTTGCTTCACAGCATCCCCACAATTGATGAAGAATCTGACCGTAGAGATGTGCTGCCAATCATCCCGGGTCAAGTTCCGGATCCCAACCTACACTTCGATGGGTGCAGGTTCCACCCCCGCTGCCCGTTCGCGGACGAGACATGCATCTCAACTCCGCCGCCGATGAACGAGGTCGAACCCGGTCACTTCGCAGCCTGTCACCACACCAACCAGACGGTGAACGTTGCAGATGTACAGGCCTCATTCGACGAGTTCGCTGCCGTGTACGGAATTGAAGGAGTTGTCTAAGATGCCGGATGACAGCAAGTTCGACGAGGTCCTCATAGAGGTCGAGGGATTGAGGAAGTGGTTTCCAATCAAGAGCGGCATGCTCACTACAGTGAAGAGCCACGTCCGCGCCGTTGACGGGGTCGATCTGCAAGTAAAGCGAGGTGAGACTCTCGGGATCGTCGGTGAGTCGGGTTGCGGTAAGACCACACTGGGACGAGTCATACTGGGACTCACCCATATGACCGAGGGGTCGGTCCACTACGCCGGAAAGGACATCCGGATGATGACAAACAGGGACATCAGGAGGAGACTCCAGATTGTGTTCCAAGATCCCGGGGGCTCGATGAACCCGCGGATGTCGGTGCGATCCATAGTGGGGGAACCACTCCAAGTGAATGGAATGGCCGAGGGTGCCGAGTTGACTCAGAGGGTAGCTGATTTGCTTGATTCCGTGGGCCTCAAGCGCGAGCACATGAACAGATTCCCCCACGAGTTCTCCGGTGGACAGAAGCAGAGAATCGCCGTAGCGAGGGCGCTATCTCTGGACCCTGAGTTCATTCTCCTCGACGAGCCAACCAGCGCATTGGACGTGTCCGTTCAGGCCCAGGTTCTGAATCTGCTCGAGGAGATTCAGGCGAAGCACGGTCTCACTTTCGTCTTCATCACTCACGCACTCAACGTCGTCAACCACATTTGCGACAGAGTCGCAGTGATGTACCTCGGAAAGATCGTCGAGATTGCCAATACAAACGACCTGTTTAGTGAGCCAGCCCACCCATACACGCATGCTCTGATGTCGGCTATCCCAGAACCCTCTCTAGAAAAGGCCACTAGGAGGAGAATAGTTCTGAGTGGTGACGTACCCAGTCCCGCAGACCCCCCTCCGGGATGCAGATTCCACACTCGTTGCCCGATTGCTGAGGGGGGGCTCTGCGATGTCGAGGAGCCGAAACTGGAGTCCATCGTTGAAGGTCATGAGGTGGCGTGCCACTTTCCACTGGGCCCCGGGATGAAACTCCCGATCCTCGACGATGACCAGATTCCTCCGGAGGATGACGACAAGCCGAATACGGCCATACTCTGAGGGACAAGAATGGCTGAGAACGAAGCCGACCTAGGCGGAACCGAGACCACCCCTCCGATGTTTGACAAGAAGGAGGAGGCCGAGGCTGCCTTCTGGAGGCTGAAAAGGGCCTCTGACGAGTGGAGGGAGGAGCGCGTCAAGCGAGTTCTGGCCCAGGAGGACGAGGGCATTCTGACCACGCTCAGCAGAGTGGTATACATTTCGTCGTGCATATTGTTCGATGGTGTGGTGCTGGCGCAAGTCCCAGTCAGTATGGGCAGGACCCTAGCCGCCTGGTCCCTGTTTGTAATCCTTCTAGTAGGCACCATCAAGCTACAGCGCGACCTCTACGAGAAGTGGTTCGGTGTCGACATTAGCCAGATTGACTTTGATTAGGTGTTATTGGGAATAGATCAGTCTTGACTCTCTCGAAGCGCCTGAATGAGGGAACGATCAGTCCGGCCATAGTCGTCAATACCATGAGAGAAACCGCAATAGAGTAAGTAGTTAGAATATTAGTTTCTGCAATCATCCAGCCTCCAATCAAAGGGGAGAGTGGGATGAAGATCAGTGAACCAATCGCATCGAGGGAATTCACCCTCCCCCTGAGGTGCTGGTCGACGCTGTCGGACATCGTGGTGCGCCAGATGACGCCAAGATTCCCACCTAGAAACCCCTCGATGAGCACGAACACCAGGATTAGCCAGAATGGAATGGGCATGGCCCACATCAGCATGCTCCAGGCGATGCCTCCGATGAAGACATAGAACACCGTCCCCCTGATTTCCTTGGGAATCGGGCGAATGCCAGCCACCACCGAGCCAATCATGGCACCCGCAGCTCCCACGGCGCCAAACACGCCGAACTCGCTGGCACCCAGGCCCTTGCTCTCGATGATGAACGGAATGCCAATTTCGATGGCTGAGTCCCCGATGTGCCAGACCATGAACATCAGGATGCCAGCGAAGAGCCACGGCTGTGTCTTGACGAAGGCCCACGCCTCCGAAACCTCCTCGCGCAGGTTTCCAGCCTCCCCCTCACGGGCCACCGGAATCTCCGAGATAGTCCACAGAACGGCTCCGCTGAAGATGAAGGTGAGCACATCGATCAGCAGGCATACCTCGATACCCCACTGACCAACCGTAATGCCCCCTATCAGTGGACCGAGCATCCATGCAAAGGTCATACAGACTCCTCTCAGGGCATTGGCCTGCGGCAGGAGGTCCTCCTCGACGAGATCGGGCACCAGAGCGCCTATGGCGGGAATTGAGAAGGCGCCTGCGCCGCCTGTCAGAAAGATCACGACGAGGAGAATCCTGATCTCGTCAAAGCCTGCCATCAGCACCAAGATTGCTAGTGTCACGAGCACGGCCTGAGAGATATCTGCAACCAGAGCCACTGTCCTTCTCGGCATCCTATCGACCACCATGCCACCGTACAGCAGCAACGGGAGGTGACCCAGGAAGTAGGCGGTGAAGATCAGCCCGTACGCCTTTGGACCTCCAATCTGGGCGACCGTCCAACCAATTCCGATTATGAAGATGGAACCACCCAGCATGTTGACCGTGCTGCCGATGAGCAAACGGCGGAACTCGATGATGTCCCAGGCCTCTTTCATCCCCACGCCCCGGCCCCATGCAATCCGTTATTCAAGGTGCTCGTCGAGGGGACGTCCACGAATGCCGGAGAGGTGAATTGTACGATTGAGCGATAAGGAGAAAATTACAATAAATGAAATGCTCATTCAGATAATAATTATCGTATTAATTGAATAATTGTCCAGTTTAACTCAATTGAAATGAAACTTCTAACAATTTTTCTTGATAATGATGCTCATTCGACCAAATTATTATATCGCTGTTTCATACGCTTACCCGTATTAGAGGGAGCAGAGTGCTAGATACGATAACCAGCGTGGAGCGTGAAAGCAGAACAAACCTGCTCACGCTCGAGGAGTTTGGAGCGGAATCGGCTAGGATTGGTAGAGAGATCGCCGACGGCTACGATCGTTACCACATCGATGTCAACGAGGTCGATGATATCGATCCACTACCTCACAGGTTCCTCGTCAAGGTCGGCAAGATTGGACTTGCAAAGTTCATCGCCAAGGAGGTGCTGATGTATTTCCCCCATTTCGATGTTATATTCTCTCGACCCTGCACCTACGGAGTGTTCTCTGGACCGGTAGGAGGCTTCGCCCCGCGTCCAAAGCTTTGCGTGGGCTGCCTGCGTTGCACCGTCCAGCACCCCGACTTTGTCAAGGTGCTGCCTAACCCGAAAATGCTTGCATTGGGTGACTCATACACAACGCACGGTCACATTGCCGCTATAGACGAGGAGGCCAAGAGGGGCATAGTCCCAGTCCGCGGCCAAGGATATAGGGGGCGCTTCGGCGGCCCTGGATTCGACGGCATGCTCACTGACATGTCCGAGATTGTGCGCCCCAGCAGGGACGGCATCCACGGACGCGAACTGATTGGAACCTCTGTTGATATCGGCAGCAAGCCGATGCACCTGTCGTTCGATGAGAACGGGAGCCTGTTGGATTCAGTTCCAGACATGTTCACAATCCAGATTCCGTTAGTCTTCGACCTACCACCCGGCGACCTCGGCTCTGACGCACTAGCCAAGGTAATCGATTCTACCAGCAATCTTGTGGATACCTTGGCCTGCCTCGATGCGAACACCGCCTCCCGCTTGGAGATGGACGCCCCAAACATTGTCCCCGTACTGGCTGTTGAGGATGCTGCGAGAGCAAGCGAGTTCCATGCTGCCCGCTTGGTTGAACTAGAGGGCTGGGATGCGCATGCTTTCGAGGCAGCAATCAATGCAACCGATGCGATGGTTGGCGTTCGAATCCACTTCGACGAGGGTTGGCAGGGAATGTTGACCAATGCTGTGGACTCTGGTGCCAAGGTCATACATCTGCTGGCCGATCTCCATGGCAGGGATCAGGATGGCACATTCGTCTCAGACCTATTCAAGGAGGCGCACATGCTGCTAATTGAGCAAGGAAGGCGTGATACAGTCACCCTGCTCGGCGGCGGCGGAATCGTCGGAGCCGATCACGTTCCCAAGGCGATCATCTCAGGCATGGACGCTGTCACTCTTGACCTGCCTGTTCTCTTCGCAATCCAGGGTCGGTCTCGCGGCTCCCTCAAGCATCGCGACAAGGTCCGGGGAAAGCTGCCGAAGAAGCTCGACCACGATTGGGCGGTACAACGCCTCACCAACCTGTGCGGATCGTGGAGGGATCAGTTGCTGGAGATTCTCGGGGCGATGGGCATCCGCGAGGTCCGCAGACTAAGGGGTGAGTTCGGTCGCTCTATGGTGGTCAAGCACCTAGAGGACGAGGCCTTCGGCGAAATACTCGGATACCATGGAGGGGAATACGCGTGACAATAATTAGGCCTACCCAGACTCTGATTAACAAGACGACCCACCTGATGAGGGATGGATTGAACGCGCACGCCTTTGGCGAGTTTGGCGTGCCCGAGGCTTTGGGCGATGCGCGCTGGACAGATGAGTTGATTCTCTCTACATGGTACATGGCAGAGACCGGGGAGGTCCCAGACAATCTGAACTTCAAGACCGGTAAGAGCGATGGCGGCTTCGACAGACTGGAGTTCAACTATCTCGAGGAGTCTGAATGGATAGGTCACTCCGAAGAGATTGATACGAGCCTGACCCTTAACCGCAGGAACGACTCCAAGAACAAAATCGAGATTGATATTCCTTGGTACGGCGGAGGCATGTCATACGGCTCGGTCTCTGTAAACGTGATGATGTCCAGGGCACTCAACGCCAAGCGCTGGAACACATTCATGTCAACCGGAGAGGGAGGCTACCCCAATGAACTCCTCCAGATTAAGGACCATGTGATTACTCAGATTGCGACAGGATACTTTGGAGTAGAAGAGCGGACAATCAAGGCCTCCCCTATTGTGGAATTCAAGTATGCACAGGGGGCCAAGCCTGGACTAGGCGGCCACCTCCTAGCCGCAAAGGCCGGTGAGGAGGTTGCCAAGATGAGGGGTTCAGTCCCCTTCGTCAGTCTGTTCAGCCCGTTCCCATTCCACTCGACCTATTCCGTCGAGGATCACTCGAAGCACCTAGACTGGATCGAGACAGTGAACCCACAGGCCATTCTCGCAGTTAAGGTCAGCACCCCTCACGACGTCGACATGGTTGCAGTCGGCTCTTTCTATGCGGGTGCCCACATCATCCACCTCGACGGCAGTTATGGGGGGACTGGAGCGGCTCCAGAGATAGCCAAGAAGAACATCGCCATGCCCATCGAACTAGCGATTCCGAAGGTGCACAAGTTCCTCCAGAAGGAAGGAGTCAGGGACAAGGTCACTCTAATTGCGAGCGGTGGCGTTCGCACCGCGGACGACATCGCCAAGGCAATCGCTTTGGGTGCAGATGGTTGCGTTCTTGGGACCA
>Ga0257111_1000299_pt1 | contig 20839 bp, 15 predicted proteins | sample LP_taG_6_FD_191567 | JGI IMG/M metagenome (GOLD analysis project Ga0257111, IMG submission 191567) | Marine microbial communities from Northeast Subartic Pacific Ocean, Canada - LP_J_2015_P26_500m | ecosystem: Environmental > Aquatic > Marine > Oceanic | place: Canada: Northeast Subartic Pacific...
GGCGTCCAACCGGCCCAGATCGCGGTCGAGGCGGGCAACCAGATCGGCGACCACGGTGGTGGCCAGGGCGCGGCCTTCGGTGGTGGCGTCGATCAGGGTGCGTCGCCCGTCGCCCGGGTCGGCCACCCGGACGACCAGTCCGCGGTCGACCAGTCGTTGGATGGTCTTGGTGGTCCCGCCCGAGGTCTGGACGGTCCACCGGGCCAGATCGCCGGCGGTGAGGGTGTGTTCGCCGGCGAAAGCCACCCCGGCGAGGGCGCCGAACTCCGAGGTGGTCAGGCCGGTGGCCCCGAGGGCCTCGGCCAACCAGACCTCCAACTCGCGGCCGGCCAGGTAGGCCCAGACGAGAATCCCGGCAGTGGTGGCGCTGCCAGCCGAATGGGCCGGGTTGCCCTCGGGTACGAGGCGGTCGACCGCCTGTTCCACCAGATTTGATTGTTCCGTCTGGTCCGCCGCCCCACCCATGGTCAGAGTCTAGCGACGGGGTTGCAGACATCTTCCGAGGAAGATACCTTCCGAGGAAGGAAACCATCGGAGAAGCACCATGGCATCGCCCGCCGACCTGACCCTCAGCGATATAGATCTGACCGATCCGGACGTGTTCGCCGAGCGGATGCCCCACGACTGGTTCGACCTGCTCCGGCGGGAGGCCCCGGTCTGGCAGCACCCACCGACCGACGAGCACCCCGAGCCGTTCTGGGTGGTGTCGTCGTTCGAGCACATCTCCGAGGCCCACCGGTCGGGCACGCTCTTCTCCCACCAGACCGGTCCGGGGCGCGACGGTGCGGGGGGCGTGGCCCTGAACGACATCGCCGACGGGCGTGGGCCGGGTCTCCAGATGGTGATGACTGACCCGCCGCAGCACACCCGCTACCGAAAGCTGGTCAACACCGGCTTCACGCCCCGCATGGTCCGGCGCATGGAAGAGGTCATGCGCCTGCGGACCGACATCATCCTGGATCGCATCTGCGAGCAGGGAAGTGCCGACTTCGTCCTCGACGTGGCCGCCGAGCTGCCGCTCATGGCAATCGCCGACATCATCGGCGTGCCCGACGAGGACCGTGAGCAGCTCCTGGACTGGTCCAACCGCACCATTGGCGGGAGCGACCCCGAGTACCAGGACGAGCCGACCGGTGAAGAAGAGGACTCCGATCACAGCGCCACCTACGAGGCGGCCATGATCGAGATGGCCATCTACGCCCACGGGTTGACCGACCAGAAGCGGGCCCAGCCCGAGGATGACCTGTGGACCGTCCTCACCACGGCCACGGTGACGCTCGACGACGGCACGGTCACCGAGCTAACCGACCTCGAGCGTGACCTCTTCTTCACCCTGTTACTGGTGGCCGGCAACGAGACGACGCGCAACGCCATCTCGCTCGGCCTTATGGGCTTCATGGACTATCCGGACCAGTGGGCCACAGTGGTTGAGACCGGCGAGATGACCGACGATGCGGTCGACGAGATCCTCCGGTACACCAGCCCGGTCAACTACTTCCGTCGGACGGCTACCGCCGACACCGAGCTGGGCGGGGAACAGATCCGGGCCGGCGACAAGGTCACACTCTGGTATCCGTCGGGCAACCGGGACGAGAAGGTCTACGACGACCCCCACCGCCTCGACCTGACCCGGACCGACAACCACCACCTGGCCTTCGGGGCTGGTGGGGCGCACTTCTGCCTGGGGGCCAACCTGGCCAAGATGGAGCTGAAGCTCATCTTCGAGGGCCTGGCTGCCCGGCTGCCCGACATCGCCATCACCGGCCCGGCCGATCGGCTCCGCATGAACTTTGTGAACGGCATCAAACACCTGCCGGTGGAGTTCACGCCCAGCCAGCCAGTGCTGACTGCATCCTCAGCCGGCTGATCTGGTCCGGCAGAGGGGAAGGTGTTCCACCGGCCTCAGCGGCCGGTTTCAGCCACTGGTGCCGGGGGAGTTGCGGAAGCGCACGCCATCGGGCCGTGGTTCATCACAGCGTTCCAACGCGGCGGCCCACGCCGGTGAGGCCCCGAGGGCGGCCCGCAGCACACGGATGAGCAGGCGACCCCTCAGCACGGCACCCGGTCGACGTCGGATGCCCAGCACGTCGAGCACCGGTGTGGGGACGGTGGCCACCGCGGCATCGTGGATGATCCGGTAGGCGAGGCGGACCGGCATGTTCAGGGGTGGTCCGGCCAGGAAGCGCACGGCGTCGGCACCCGCTGGAGACGGACCCAGAGACGGATGTTCGACCAGCCACCGGGTGAGGGCGTCCGCTGTGTCGGGGAGCGGGCTGGCGCCCATCCGGTCGCCGAGGCTGACCTGTTCGGCCACATAGGTGTCGGCGTCGGTATCGGTCATCGCCTCGGGCCCGAAGGTCCGGTGAGCCACCAGGAACGAGTCGACCAACGCATTGTGGACCCATGCCTTCATCTCGGGATCGGCCGCTGAATAGGCCAGGCCACGATGGGAGGTGCCTGACACGGGACCATGCAGGCGGCTGACGATGCCGACGGCGTGGTCTACCTCGGGCAGCGAGCCGTAGGCGGTCGCTGTCACGTAGGAGGCAGTTCGCGACAGCCGGCCCAACGGGTCGGCCCGATACGACGAATGGTCACCGACCCCTGATGCCACCTCGGGGTGGGCGGCCTGGACGATCAGGGCACGTACGCCTCCGATGAAGGTCGAGCAGTCGGACATGACCCGCCAGGTGATCGAACCGGGACCGAATAGGCCGGGGTCGCCCGGATGATCGAAGGTCGAGGCCAGCGGGTCGGGGGCGTGGCTGAACAGCCCGACCGCCGCCTCGGTGACCCGGGCCCGCCAGGGGATCGGGGGAACCACTCTTCGCCTGCTGCTCAACCGAGCCGGGTGGTCGGCGTGGACAGGAGCCCGCCGGACGCCAACTCGTCGACCGCGGCGACCGGGTTCGGGTCGGTGAACAGCTCGGTGTCGTCGGGCCGGAAGTCCAGATGGCCCGGGCTCACCGTCCACCATGAGGCCTCGAGGGCGATGCCATGGGGATCGTGGAAGTAGATCGACCGGAGGATGTGATGGTCGACCACCGGGGTGACCTCGCAGCCGGCGTCGATCAGTCGTCGCTGGAGGCCGATCAGGGCCGGTTCGTCGGCCACAGCGAAGGCCACGTGGTCGAACTGGATGGGCCGTGGCGAGGGAGCACCGGCCGGCTTGGCAAACGTCTCGGTACCCGGGACCTCGAAGAAGGCGATGGTGTTTCCGGGACCGAGTTCGAAGAAGTAGTGGCGCATTGGACCGGCCCGCAACGTGGCAACCAGCGGCATGCCGAGGACGCCGACGTAGAACCGGACGGTGGTGTCCATGTCCGGGGTGACCAGGGCGAGGTGGTGCACGCCCCGCCAGTCTGGATCGGGGGATGGGGAAGCCTCGGAGGGTGATGGCTCGTGGAGGACCATGTCACGAGTGTGGCAGGCGTTGGCCCCGGTCAGGCGCTGGCAGTCAGGTCCGGCGGGGACCACTCCTGATACTGCACGTGGTGCACACGCCGGTCGGCTGGGCCGAGGCACCGAACCGGTCGCAGACCAGCCCCACCACCTCGACGGCACCGGTCCGGTGGCACCTGGTGCACAACCCGGTCGCCCTGTTGTGGACGTCCTGCCTCTGGATGGTCTTCATGCGAGCCCTCCTCATTGAGTACCCGGTCACCGTCCGTCGACGGCGACCCTCGCTGACCTCTCCTGATCATTTTCCCTCGTCGTCGGTACCCGGATCGGGGATCCCCGGGTCGGGAGGTGGCGGCAGCCCGACCTCGCCGGGCCGTAGCAGCAGGAACTCGATGCGCCGGTTGGCCGCCTTGCCCGACTTAGTGAGGTTGTCGGCGATCGGGTCGGCGTGGCCCATCCCCAGGGTGACCAGCCGATCGGGTTCCACGCCTCGGGCCAGGAGCTGGGTTCGGACGGCGTCGGCCCGCACGGCCGACAGGTGCAAGTTGTCGCCGGGGCTGCGTTCGTCGCTGTCGGTATGGCCGATGATCTGCACACGGATGGCCGGTTCGAACAGCAGGAAGGCGCCCAGACGGTCCAGCGTGGGCACCGACTCGAGTGTGATGCGGTCGCCGCCGCTCTCGAACTGGATCGGGGGGTGGGCGGCTACCGCGCTCAGCCGGGCCTGCAGCACCAGGTCGGCCAGTGAGGCCGGGAGGTCGGGCACCGTGGTGCTGACTGGGACCAGGTCGTCGATGGGGGGTGGCACGAACAGCCGGTTCTGGACGCTGATGACATCCGCCTGGGCGAAGGCCACCCGTTCGGCGGCCTCCTTCAGATCCGAGGTGGCCACCCGGCCTTCGAGGATGACGGTCCAGTCGACGACCCGGACTTCCACGGTGGGCAGGCCGGCCTGGACCATGGCCCCCTGCACGGTGGCCGTCAGGTCCTGTTCGGTGGCCTGCTCGCTGGCCGGTTCGTTGCTTCCCAGGAGAATCACCGCGAAGAAGGCGACGACAAGCAATCCGAGGAGCCACGTGCCGGGGCTACCGGGGAGGCCGCCGGGGGAGCGTCGGGACCCTCCTCTGGGGGATGGTCCTCTGGGGGAGCGACCTCGGCGACCAATGCCGAAGGCCGGTCCGAAGTCGCGTCCACGCGACGAGCGCGGGTCGCGCATCATGCCGGTCACCGGTGGGCTCCCGAGCCCTTGGTGGTGTGTTCGTCCCCTCTGCGCACGCCGTCAGGGTAGGGCGCGGGCGTGCGGGGAGCGGTCGGCTACAGGTCGGCCAGCGGGGCGACCACTGATTCGCCGAAGGCGGCCAGTGAGCCCTCGGGGTCCCGCCAGAACAGGAATGACGGCACTATGACCCGGCTGACGCCCTTGGCAGCTAGCGCCGCCGCCGCGGTCACCGGATCCTCGCCGGCGGTCAGGTCGCCGGCCCACGTGACCTCGATGGCCTCCGGGTCGCGATCGTGGGCCTCGGCTTCACGACGCATGACGTCCAGCAGGTGGTCGAGGTCGCCCTTGCCGGGCCAGAAGCCATCGCCCAGTCGGCCGGCTCGTCGGGCCGCCGCATCGCTGTGACCGCCGATCACGATGGGAACCGAGCCGTTCACCGGCTTGGGGTTGGACGACACGCTCGAGAACGACACGAAGTCGCCGTCAAACGACACGCTGTTGTCGCTCCACAGGGTTCGCATGGCCGCCACGTACTCGTCGGTCCGGGCGCCCCGTCGCTCCCACGGGATGCCCAAGGCGTCGAACTCCTCGCGCAGCCAGCCCACGCCGATGCCCAGGTCGATCCGGCCGCCGGTGAGGGCATCCATGGTGCCCAACTGCTTGGCCAACACGACCGGGTTGCGCTCCGGGAGGATCAGGATCCCGGTCGCCAGACGGAGCGTCGAGGTGTGGGCGCCCACCCAGGTCAGCCAGGTCAGCGGGTCGGTGAGGTCGGTGTCGGGCGCCATGGCCATCCGACCTGAGTCGTCGTAGGGGTAGGCCGACCCGTACTCGTCCGGGTAGACGACGTGTTCGACGGTCCACAGCGAGTCGATACCTGCCGCCTCGGCGGCACGGCCGACGGCCACGGCCCCTTCGGCGCTGCCGAACGGCCCGATGTTTGCGAATGCGATGCCGACCTTCATGTGGGTGCTCCCGTTGCTCGACGGCCCGCCCCTGATGGGGTGGACTTGTTACCGAGTCTCAACGCTCGGGAGTCTGGCCGCCCAGTCAGCGGCCCTCCCATTCGGGCGGGCGCTTCTCGGCCCAGGCGGCCCGGCCCTCGGAGGCGTCCGCGGTGGCGCCGGCCACCCGGCGCATGGTCTCGCCGAACCGCACGGCCTCGGTCCAGCCCATGTCCCGGGTTCGCACGGCCACCTCCTTGGTGGTCCGGGCGGCCAGCGGTGCGGCACGGCAGAGGCGATCGGCCAGGGTCCGGGCTTCGGTCATGAGTTCGTCGTGGGGGACGACCCGCCAGGCCAGACCTATGTCCAGTGCCCGCTGGGCATCGATGGGCTCGCCGGTGAGGAGGAGCTCCATGGCGTCGGCCCATGCCACCTTGCGGGGCAGTCGGATGGCGCCCACGATGGTCGGTATACCGATGGTCACCTCGGGCCACGAGAAGGTGGCCCGCTCCGAGGCCACCACGAAGTCGCACGACACGACGGCGGTCAGGCCGTAGCCCACGCACGCCCCGTTCACCGCGGCGATGGTCGGTTTGAACACCTCAAGGCCCGACTCGAAGGAGTTGACGGTCGGTGTCTCCCAGAAGGTCCCGGAGAAGTTGCCGGTGGATCCGCCCGGGTCGCGTAGGTCAGCCCCGCCGCAGAAGTGGCGATCACCGGCGCCGGTCAGGATGGCCACCCAGGCGTCCTCGTCGGCCATGAATCGGTCCCAGGCAGCGTTGAGGTCACGGCGCATGGCGCCGTTTACGGTGTTGGCCGCCTCGGGTCGGTGGTAGGTGATGGTGGCCACGTGGCCGTCGCGCTGGTAGGTGGCCGCCTCGCCGTGGGGCCCGTCGCTGGTTCCTTCGCTGGTGCCGTCATCCATGGGGTGAAGGTAGTCGCGGGACTCCGTGGGGCGCCCGGGCTCATCGGTGGCTAGAATCTGACGGACCGTCAGAAACTTCGGACGGCCCTTGGAGTCGACCGGAAGTGCAACCTCCCCGATGAACCCGCCGTCAGAGAACCTGTCCTCAGAGAACGGGATCACCGAGATCCCGCCGATCATCAGCGTCGATGACCACATCGTCGAGCCATCCCACCTCTGGCAGACCTGGCTGCCGGCGAAGTACCGCGACCGTGGGCCCCGGGTGGAGCGCCGCCGTCTCGGCGACATGACGTGGGTCGGAGGGGCGAAGATGTACGAGTACGAACTGGACGCTCCCGACGCCCCGTGGTGCGACATCTGGTTCTACGAGGATCTGGTGCATCCCAACAAGCGCCATGTGGCCGCCGTCGGCTTCGACCGCGACGAGATGACCATGGTGCCCATCACCTACGACGAGATGCGGCCCGGCTGCTATGAACCGAAGGCCCGCGTTGAGGACATGAAGGCCAACCACGTTGAGGCCTCGCTGTCGTTTCCGACCATGCCCCGGTTCTGCGGCCAGACGTTCTACGAGGCATCCGACCATGACCTCGGGCTGGCCTGCGTACAGGCCTACAACGACTACATGGTTGAGGAGTGGTGCGGTGACTCGGACGGCGCCCTGATCCCGCTCATCATCATTCCGCTGTGGGATGCCGACCTGGCTGCCGCCGAGGTGCGCCGCAACGCCGAGCGGGGCTGCCACGCCGTCTGCTTCTCGGAGATCGCCCCCAACCTGGGCCTGCCGTCCATCCACACCGGCTACTGGGACCCGTTCTTCGCTGCATGCGAGGACACCCAGACCACGGTCAACATGCATATCGGTTCGTCGTCGAAGATGCCGGCCGCTTCGCCGGACGCCCCGCCAGCCGTGGCCGCCTCGCTGAGCTTCAACAACGCCATCGCCTCGATGAGCGACTTCCTGTTCTCCGGCGTGCTGGTTCGCTTCCCGGAACTCAAGCTGGCCTACAGCGAGGGCCAGATCGGCTGGATCCCGTACATCCTCGAGCGGGCCGACGACGTCTGGAAGGAACACCGTGCGTGGGGCGGGGTGGCCGACACCATTCCCGAGCCGCCGTCGACCTACTACTACCGCCAGATGTTCGGTTGTTTCTTCCGGGACAACCACGGACTCCGGTCGCTCGACGAGGTCGGGGTGGACAACATCACCTTCGAGACCGACTATCCGCATACCGACACCACCTGGCCCCACACCAAGCAGGTGGCCACCGACATGATGGGCCACCTCCCGGCCGACGTGGTGTGGAAGATCGTGCGGGGCAACGCTGCCCGCATGCTCAGTCTCGACATCGAGCCCTGCCCCACCGTCTGAGGGTGGGCGAACCGGGTCCTTCGTAGACTCGTTCCATGACCGAGACGGCCCGAGAGGAAGCGCCCGGCGACGGGTTCGCGGTGGACCCGTCCACCGGGGAGCGCCTCAGCGCCATCCTGCTGGAGGACGATTGCGTCCCCGGTCTCTGGGCCTCGGTGGACTCAGGAGAGATGGACAATCTGGTGCCCGAGTTGGGGGCCCTGCGAATGGAGCAGGACCCCATCCACCGGCACAAGGACGTCCTCAGCCACACCATCGCCGTGGTGGCCAAGACCGAGCCCGATCTCACCGTGCGCCTCGCTGCGTTGTTCCACGACATCGCCAAGCCGCGGACGCGCAGCTTCGAACACGGCGGGGTGACCTTCCGCCACCACGAGATGGTGGGGGCCCGCATGGCCCGTCGACGCCTCGCCGCCATGGGGTATTCCGAACCAGTGATCGACGAGGTGGCCGAGATGGTTCGGCTCTCGGGCCGGTTCAAGGGCTACGCCGAGGGCTGGTCGGATGCCGCGGTCCGGCGCTACGCCCGCGACGCCGGGCCGTTGTTGGGGCGACTCAACCACCTCATCCGCTGCGACTGCACGACCCGCAACAGGGCCAGGGCGGCTGGCATCCAGGCCCTGATGGACGACCTGGAGTTCCGGATCGCCGAGCTAGCCGAGCAGGCCCGGGTGGCTGCCGAGCGGCCGGACATGGACGGCGAGGCGGTGATGGCCCACCTGGGGATCGGGCCCGGGCGCGAGATCGGTGAGGCTCTGGCCTTCCTGCTGGCCCTCAAGCGGTCGGGGGGAGAGATGGTGCGGTCAGAGGTGGAGGCCCGCCTCGACGTCTGGTGGAGCGAGCGTTCCTGATTGACGAAACCAGGTCGGGAGAGATCGGGGAATCGGCCGTCCCATCAGTCGGTGACGACCTCGCGGATCTCGTCGAACACGTCGGAGGTGAGCCATTCGGCCACCTGGGCCATGCCGGCTTCCGACAGGTGCACCCCGTCGTCGCGGATCTCGCGTTCGCGCGCCGTGCCGTTCAGACCGGTGAACTCCCGGTAGGGCACCAAGGTCACGAAGTCGAGGTCGGCGGTGGCCGAACGGACCAGGTCGTTCAGCCCGTCGATTCGGTCCGGGTGGTTCTGGGGTCGGATCTCGCGGCGGATGTGGGCGCCCTCCAGCCAGTACACGTGGGCGCCTGCGGCTCCGAGTACCTCGCTGCCCAGGCGGTACTCGGCGGAGATGTAGGCGTCGTAGGCCGGGACACCGACCCACACCCACTCGTCACCCAGTGACGGCACCAACCGGTCGGTGACGTCCCATGCTGTGACATGGCCCAGCACTACGTCGGGTTGGAAGGCGGCCACGGCGGACGGCCACGACACCACCTCGGAGTCGAGCATCACGTGGGTGGGCACCGATTCGTTCCACGCCGAGCAGATCTCGCCCACCGGGCCCTCGTCCCCTTCGGGGATCCGCTTCAGGCCGTGGCGACCGACTACGCAACCCAGATGGGCCTCGTTGAGGACCACCATCCGGCCCGGGTGTTCGAGGGCCCAGCCGCAGAGGGCCTCACCGATCTGGAGGGCGACCGAATCACCCACCACCAGAACCCGGAGCTGGTCGTCGTCCGGCGGCGGGAGCAGCCCCTGTTCAGCACACGGACTGGCCGACGGGGCGAAGGCGCCGCCCTCGGCCGGCCGGGTGTTGACCCACAGGAGGCCGATGAGGATGAGCACTACGGCGGTGGCACCGGCCACCGTGCCGCCGACCGCGGTCATCTTCCGGTCCACGAATGGGAACCGACGCTTCATGACCGGCTGCTCGACGAGGTAGAAGCTGGCTGCCGCCGCGCCGAAGGTGATAGCCAGGTGCATCCAGACCAGGTTGTTGCCCTCAACCACAGCGACGCCAGGGATCAGGCGACCCGCCCGGGCCGGTGTGACCAGCAGGTAGATCGGCCAGTGGTACAGGTAGAGCCCGTAGCTGATCTTGCCCACCCAGCGGATGAGCGTCGACTCCAAGAACCAGTGCAGCGGCCCGACCGTTGCCCGGTCGGCTCCGTACCAGAACCAGCCGACGCCCACGCCCAGCAGGTATGGCCAGTGGTCCAACGCCGTATTGCCCCGGACCACGCTGACCACCGCCCACCCGGCGGTGAACAGGCTGGCGTAGAGGGCGCCACACGCGAGCCGGCCGGCCCACGGAGCGTCGTCGGCTGACAGGAAGGAGGGAAGTCGGCGGTGCCACGGCAATTCGCCGGGTTGGGCCACCCCGTAGATCATCAGACACGAAATGCTGGCCACCAGCAGGAAGCCGCCGTGTTCGAACATCCAGGCGTCCTGCTCGGAGATCTCGAAGATGGCCCACGTGAAGAAGATGGTCGCCGCGTATGCGCTGGCCACCCAGGCCAACTGTCCGGCCCGGCTCCGCACCGGTCCGTACATGCGGACGGCCACGGCGAGGATGATTCCGGCGAACAGGGAGTGGGCCCGGGTGTCGGTGCCGTAGTACACCCGCGACGGGTCTCCGTGGCCCGGATAGAGGTGGCCCATCCACCAGGCGGAGGCCACCGTGCCGGCGATCATGGTGACCAGCAGGGCCAGGTTGGCCCGACGCTTGAACAGGATCAGGACGGCGGTCAGGTACAGCGGGGCGAAGATATAGAACTGCTCTTCGATGGAGAACGACCACACGTGGCGCAGCGGGGAGTGCTGGAAGTCCTCGAAGTACGAGACGTCGGAGAAGATCTCGTACCAGTTGGCGCTGTAGGTCAACGTTGAGAAGATCGCTCCGGTCCAACGGGCGAATTCGCCCGGTGGGACCATCAGCACCAGGTAGACGGTGAGCAGCCCGAGGGCCACGAACAGGGCGGGGAGCAGCCGGCGGGCCCGCCGACCGGCGTAGGCCTTCAGGTCGATGCGACCCGTGGACTCGAACTCGTTCAGGGCGATCGAGATGATCAGGTAACTGGACAGCGTGAAGAACAGGTCGATGCCGAGGATGCCGCCGGTGACCGTGTCGGTGGCGGCGTGGTAGAGCAGCGGGCCGATGACGACCCAGATGCCCCGGATGCCGTCGAGGCCCGGGATGTAGGAGAAGCGGGGGCGTGTCCCGTCGGCGGCCATGCGGCGCTGACGCTACCGGTCGCCCGGGTCGGCACACGGGGTGAGGACCCGCCATGTGGCGGTGCCGCCGACGTCACAGAAACGGTCGGCGACCACCGCTGCGGGTGCCGGGTCGCCTGGGACCACCGAGGCGTTGGGTTCGGACCAGCCGTCGAAGCGGTCGGTGAGGATCAGCACGTCGGCAGCGGCTAGGTCGGCGGCCAGCCCACTCCCCGGACGGTTGGCCAGACCGGGGTTCATCTCGATGTGGCGGCTGGCCGGCACTAGGTCGGGGAGCAGGAAGTAGAGGGAGGTGTCGCTGTAGTTGGTCCGGGTCAGGTCTACGGGTCCGACGAAGACCCGATCGCCGGGACGGGTCAGGGCATCGACGAGGTCCACCAGTCGGTCGATCTCGTCAGCCACCGCCTTGGCGCCCGGCCCCCGGCCCACCGGCAGGGTGCGGCCGTCGTGGACCACGGTCGCCGAGGAACCATCTAGAGGTCGGTCGGTGAAGGCGTCGACGGTGAAGCGGCCGATGTGGTGGGGGGCCAGCAGGGCCAGTCCGCCCAGGACGGCGGCCAGGGCCATCGGTGGGGCCAGGTGGCGGACCGAACGGCCGAGGCGCTTCACCGAGAAGCGCCCCGGGAGGCGACCCAGCAGGCCGCCTAGTGGTTCGGCGATGGCCACGACGCAGACGGCCGCCGTCCACGCACCGACGAACTTGAGGTGGTTGGGGCTGGGTCGCTGCAACACCATGGGAACAAGCGCCGCGCCGACCACGGCCATGGTGGTCAGGCGTGACCGGGCCGATCCCCGCCAGCGCCATGCCACCACCAGGAGGATCACTGTGGCGGCCAGCAGGAGCCAGAACAGAGCGGCGACCTGGGCGGCTCGGTCCAAGCCCGGGAAACGCGACGGGCCACGTACCAGGTCGTCGAGGCGGGCGAAGAAGTCGCCGCTGTCGTTCGGATCCGGAGGCAGCGGGAGACGTCGTCCGGCCCGGAGTCGGACAACCGGGTCGAGCACCATGCCCTCGAACATGGCGCGGGGTCCGACCAGCACCATGTGGAGGAGGAACGGGAAGAGGCCGGCCACTAGACCGGTGCCCAGACGGGCCCGGCGTTCGTCGGTGGCCGAGAGGAAAGCGGGAACCACCACGAGCAGTGCGGCGGGGGCCAGCACGATCTGGTGGAACACGGCGAGTCCGCACAGGCTGGCGCCCACCGCGGCGGTGCGGCGGTCCTCCCCGTCCAGCACCAGGGTGGTACCGGCAGCCAGCAGGCCGAGGCCGGCCACCCACGGATAGGCGATGAGGCCGAACGGGGCGAGCACGGCCCAGGTGGCCAGCGTGGCGCACGCCGCGGTCGATAGCCCCCAGCGGCGGGCCAGTCGGTGGATGCCCCACAGCAACAGGAGGCGGTAGCCGAGGCCGACAAGGCGCTCGACGACTACCGAGGTGCCGAACACCGAGAAGGCCCCGGCCACCGTCCAAACACTGCCCGGGGCATAGAGGTACGACACGTCGGCATGGGGCAGCCGGCCGTCGAGGATCCCGGACGCCACGACGAGGACGTTGCCCTCCTCCATGGTGGTGGCGCCCGTGCCCAGCATGCGGGCCAGCGGGACTATTACGGCGACCAGCGGCACCAGCAACGACAACGCTTCCGACCAGGGGACGCGACGGTCGGGGAAGTCCATGGCCGCTGATCCTACGGAACCGGTCACCCCTGATCGGGTGGCCCGGTCAGCCTGGCCCGGTCAACCAGGCCAGGTCAGCTCAGGCTGAGGGGCTCGGTCTCCAGCAGGCCGGCGACCAGACCGGCCACCGGGGACCGTTCGGAGCGGGTCAGAGTCATGTGGGCGAACAGCGGGTGGCCCGTCAGGTCGTCGACCACGGTCAGCACGCCGTCATGGCGCCCGACCCGCAGGTTGTCGCGCTGGGCCACGTCGTGGGTGAGGACCACCCGACTGTTGGGGCCGATGCGGCTGAGGGCGGTGAGCAGCACCGAGCGCTCCAGGTTCTGGGCCTCGTCGATGACCACCCAGGTGTCGGTGAGCGTGCGCCCCCGGATGTGGGTCAACGGGAGGGTCTCCAACAGGCCGTCCTCCATGAGTTCTTCGACCACGTGGCGTTCGGTTACCGCCTCGAGAGCGTCGATCACGGCGGCCGACCAGGGCGACATCTTCTCGGACTCGCTGCCCGGCAGGTAGCCGAGCTCCTGTCCGCCGACGGAGAACAGGGGGCGGAACACGACGACTCGTCGGTGGGTTTGGCGCTCCACGACCGCCTCGAGGCCGGCGGCCAGGGCCAGCACGCTCTTGCCGGTGCCGGCCTGCCCGCCGAGGCTGACAACCCCGATGGACGGGTCGGCCAGCAGATCGAGGGCCACCCGTTGTTCGGTGTTGCGGCCCCGGACCCCGAACAATTCCAGGTCGGGGTCGATCCGGCGCACCCGCTTGTCGCCGTGGACCCGGGCCAACACGGACTGGGATCCGTTGGTGAGGGCCAGGCCGGTGTGGCACGGCAGGTCCCGGGCCTCGTCGAGGTCGGCCGTGCCGTCCCGGTACAGCTCGTCGATGACAGCACCGCTGGCCGTGAGCTCCTCAAAACCGGTGTGGTGACGGTCGCCGCTGCCGGCGCCGACCGGGTGGTAGTCGTCCGCTCCGATGCCGGCCATCGATGCCCGCAGACGCAGCGGTAGGTCCTTGGAGACCAGCGTGACCTTGTCGCCCCCGGCGGCCAGCGAGGAGGCGACAGCCAGGATCCGGTGGTCGTTGGACGAGCCCTGCAGCGACTCGGGCAGATGGATGGAGTCGCGGTGGTTCAGCTCGACCCGGACGGTTCCGCCGTCCTCGTTGGCGGCCATGGCGCTCTGGAGGTCACCGTGGTGGAGGCGCATCTCCTCGAGTGATCGCAGCGTGGTGCGCGCCGCCCACCCCAGTTCCGGGTGGTTTCGCTTGCCCTCCAACTCGTCGAGCACTACCACCGGGATGACCACGTCGTGAGGGCCGTAGCGGCTGAAGGCCATCGGGTCCGACAGCAACGCTGAAGTGTCCAGGACGTAGGTACGTCGGGGAGAGGCGATGGATAGACGGTAGGCACACCGCTGGGTGGTGTTGGGGGATCGTCAGCGGTCGGCGGGAATCCTGACCGTCTCGGTGTCGGTGCCCGACCGGAGCACGACGCCGGGAAGTTCACCGGCGGGCTGGCCGTCGACGATGGTGCACGTGCCGTTGACGTAGACCCGCTCGATGCCGAACGCATCGGCGTACAGGCGGGGGCTGTTGCCCGGAAGGTCGTGCTTCAGGAGGAACTCGCCAGCCCCGACCGTCTCGGGATCGAAGACGACCACGTCAGCGTGCCAGCCCTCGGTCAGGCGGCCCCGCTCGACGAGGCCGAAGAAGCGGGCCGGCACGTCGGTCATGTGGGCAATGGCACCTTCGACGGTGGCCAGGCCCTGGCCGCGAAGGCAGTCAGCCAGCCACTGGGTGGTGTAGCTGGCGCCGGCCATGCGGTCGAGGTGGGCGCCGGCGTCTGAGCCGCCGATCATCACGTGGTCGTGGTCCCAGGCGGTCTGACGCATGATCCAACTGGCTGGGTCGTCGTCGGTAGGTCCGGGCCACAGCACGGTGCGAAGGTCATCGGCCAGCACGACGTCGAGCAGCGTGTAGAAGTCGCGTTGTCCCCGCTCGCGGGCGATGTCGCCGATGAGACGACCCTTGAGGCCCTTGTTTGCCTCGGAGTAGGTGTCGCCGATGCGGTAGCGGCCCCAGCCGGTGAGGCGGGAGAACACGCCGGCGTCGGGAGAGGCGGCCCGGGTCTCGAGGTGACGGCGGGTGTCGGGGTCCGACAAGGCGGCCACCTTCTCGTCTTGCGGGAGGTTCATGACCTCGCCCCAGTCGGGTAGCGAGTAGAGGGCGCAGAACGTGTGGAAGTGCATGTTCATGCCCACGAGGATCGGCATGGTCAGGGCCATGGCCTTGCCGCCGGCCTTGGCCACCTCGTCGCACGCCCGGAGCTGGTTGCGGTAGTCGTCGGGCCGGGCGGCGTCGATGGTCAGGACGTTCCAGTTGAGGGGCCGTCGGCCTGCCAGCGACATCCGGGTCATGAGGTCGACCTCGTCATCGCGGAAGCCGTTCATGCAGCCGTCGGCCACCCATTCCAGTGTGGTGCCGGGATGGTCGGCCACCACGGCGCACAGGGCCTCGACCTCGTCGGCCGCCGCGGTTCGTGATGGCACCGGCAGGCCGTCACCGTCGCTGTGGGTGAACGACCGGCTGGTCGAGAATCCGAGGCCTCCGGCGGCCAGTGAGTCGGCCAGCAGGGCTTTCATGGCGTCGATTTCGGTGGGGGTGGCCTCGCGGCTGGTGGCGTCGTCCTTCATGACGGTGCGCCGGATGGCGCTGTGGCCGACCATGCCGGCCACGTTCACCCCGAGGTTTCCCTCGAAGCGGTCGAGGAACTCGCCGAACGTCCGCCAGTTCCAGTCGAGGCCCTCGGCCAGGGCGGCTGGCGACATGCCTTCCACCTTGACGAGCATGGCGGCCAGGTAGTCGGCGTCGGACTGGTCGCCGATCGGGGCGATGGTGAAGCCACAGTTGCCCATGACCATGCTGGTGACACCGTGCTGGCTGGACGGCGTGGCGTAGGGGTCCCAGAACAACTGGGCGTCGTAGTGGGTGTGGGGGTCGACGAAGCCCGGGCACACGATGCGACCGGTGGCGTTGTGGACCTCGGCGGCCTCGGGGAGCGAGCCGTCAGATTCAGCGAGGTCGCCAATGGCGCTGATTCGGCCGTCGGTGACCGCCACGTCAGCCCGGATTCCTGGGGCGCCGGTGCCGTCCACCACGGTGCCGCCGTGGATCAGGAGGTCGTACATGTGACGAGGCTAACCTTCGGTCTTCGCTGTTTCCTGACGGAGCGTCAGATTTTCGCTGGCGTCTCGAACAGGCGTGGCCGGCTCCGGTGGGGGGCGATCCCACCATGGAGGAAGATTCCGGTAGGGAGTAACCCATTATGGAGGACCAGATGTCGAACGACGGGTCGCTGAACCACGGATCGGTTGATGACGGGCCGGTCTGGATCGAGGGTGTGCTGGCCGATTTGACGCTGGCCGAAAAGGTCGACCTCATGTCGGGGCGCGACCTGTGGTCGGTGCGCCCGGTGGAGCGCCTCGGCCTGCCCGCGCTAAAGGTGTGCGACGGGCCGGCGGGGGCACGGGGCACCGGCCTGCTGGGCACTGGCATTCCCGCGCTGTGCATCCCGTGCGGCACGGCGCTGGGCGCCACTTGGAACCCCGACCTGGTTGAGGAGTTGGGCGGCGTACTGGCCGCCGAGACGCGGGCCCGGGGCAGCCACGTGCTGCTGGCCCCCACGGTGAACCTGCACCGCACGCCGCTGGGCGGGCGGAGCTTCGAGTGCATGTCCGAGGATCCGGTGCTAACCGGGAAGATCGCCTCGGGCTACATACGCGGCGTGCAGGGCGGTGGGGTGGCCACCACGGTCAAGCACTTCGTGGCCAACGATTCCGAGTTCGAGCGGCACACCATCTCGTCGGAGGTCGACGACCGCACGCTCCGGGAGGTGTCGTTGCTTCCCTTCGAGATGGCGGTCACCGAGGGAGGGGCTTGGGGTGTGATGTCGTCCTACAACCGGATCAACGGGACGTATGCCGCGGAGCACGACCATCTTCTGACCGCTGTGCTGCGCGACGAGTGGGGCTTCGACGGGATCGTGGTGTCGGACTGGTTCGGCGCAAAGTCCACGGCTGCCTCGGCATCGGCCGGCTTGGATCTGGAGATGCCCGGACCGCCCCGTTGGTACGGGGAGCGCCTGGTGAAGGCCGTGACGTCCGGCGAGGTTCCCGAGGCCACGATTGACGACGCGGTCCGACGCCTGTTGCGGCTCATGCAGCGCACCGGTGCGGTGGGCGAGCCCCACGACCGACCGGAACGGGAACTGGACGAGCCGACGCATCGGACGCTGGTCCGTCGGGCGGCCGCTGAGGGGTTCGTGCTGCTGAGAAATGAACCGGTGGGAGACGACCCGACAGTTGGAGCCCTGCTGCCGCTGGACCCGTCGGGGATCGACCGTCTGGCCGTCATAGGTCCCAACGCGGCCACGGCCATGATCATGGGAGGCGGATCGGCCGCCCTGGTGGCCCAGCACATGACGGCACCGCTGGACGCCATCGTCGATCGCCTCGGCGACCGGATGGAGGTCGTCCATGAGTTGGGGGCGATCACCGACCGTTCGGCCCAACCGTTGGGCGGCCAGGCCACCGCTACGGCCGGCGGCGAGCGGGGTTTCGACGTCGAGTACTTCGACACCGTGGACCGGTCGGGACCGGTGGTCGGCACCAGGACGTTCCGGGATGGACGAATCCTGCACTTCGATGCCGTCCCGGGAGTCACCGACCTGCGGGAGTGCTCGTTCCGGGCCACCACCCGGTTCACGCCGGTGGTCGACGGCGAACACGTGCTGGCCCTCGTGCAGTGCGGGCGGGCCCGCCTGCTGGTCGACGGTGCGGTGGTGATCGACGGCGTGGACGACCCCATGGGTCCCGGCGAGGCCTTCTTCGGCTTCGGAAGCGTCGAACGGACCGCTGTGGTGACGCTGACCGCGGGTCAGTCGGTGGACGTCGTCATCGAGTGGACCGCCGAGGGGGCGGCATTCCTGGGAGGGGTCGAGGTGGGCCTGCGGACCCCGGTGGCCTACGACCTCATGGACCGGGCGGTTGTCGCGGCGGGCGACGCTGACGTCGTGGTGCTGGTGGTGGGCACCAACCTGGACTGGGAGACCGAGGGGCGCGACCGTGGGTCGATGGACCTGCCCGGCGATCAGTCCGAGCTAATCCGTCGGGTCTGCGCGGCCAACCCGCGCACCGTGGTGGTGGTCAACGCCGGTTCGGTGGTGACCAGCGACTGGGCCGGGGACGCACCGGCCGTGCTGGTCACGTGGTTCGGCGGCCAGGAGATGGCCGATGCTCTGGTCGACGTGTTGGTGGGTGACGACGAGCCGTCGGGGCGTCTCCCGACTACCGTGCCCCACCGCCTGGCCGACACCCCGGCCTATCTCCACTATCCGGGCGAGAACGGGCGGGTCGTCTACGCCGAGGGGCTGTTCACCGGCTACCGGTGGTACGAGGCCCGCGACATCGACGTGGCCTTCCCTTTCGGACACGGGTTGTCCTACACCCGGTTCGAGTGGGGGACGCCGACGGTGGACGCCCCCGACACGGTGGCCGATCTGGAGGCGGGCCGCCCGGTGGTGGTCACCGTGCCGGTACGCAACGTGGGCGGCCGGGCGGGTTCGGAGGTGGTGCAGGCCTACGTGGGGTGCGACGCCCCCCGCCTGTCCCGACCAGTCCGTGAGCTCCGGGGCCTGGCCAAGGTCAGACTGGAGCCGGGCGAGGAGCGGGAGGTCGAGCTGGTGCTGGACCATCGGGCCTTCACCTACTGGGATCCGGGCGACCCGTCGTACGCCGAGCGGGCCGATGGGACCCCGCCGGCCGGGTTCGCGTCCCACGACGGCGCCCTTCGACAGGTCGAGGCCGGCTGGGTGGTCGATCCGGGTAGCCACCGAATCCACCTGGGGGCCTCGTCGGCAGACACCCGGGCCGTGGCGATCGTCGACCTCGCGTGATCAGAGGGTCGGCGGCCCGGGGCTAACCTCGCTGTCGACAATCGACCGGGGAGCTCGGGCCTTGTGCCGGGCTGAGAGGGCAGTGGCCGTTGTTTCAACGGGGGCACTGTCGACCCGACCTGAACCTGCTCCGGGTAATGCCGGCGAAGGGAGATCCCATGTTGCGATTCCGATCCGTGTACTCGGCGGTCGGCCTTGTCGCGGTGCTGCTGATCGGAGCCACCTCCTGTGGGGACGACGGCGCCTCCACAACTGTGTCCATCAGCTCCGGTGGACCAGTCGTCACCGAGGAACTGGCGGCCATCGAGGCACCGGCCACCACCACCGCTCCAACGGGGCCGGTCACCCTGATCACCCATGACTCGTTCTGGGTGTCGGAGGGAACGCTGTCCGCCTTCACCGAAGCCACCGGCATCCAGGTCGTCCTCCAGACGGCCGGCGATACGGGCCAGATGATCTCCTCGGCCATCCTGACGGTCGGCGATCCGCTGGGCGACGTCATGTTCGGCGTCGACAACACCTTCCTGCAGCGGGCGCTGGACGCCGACCTGTTCGAGGCCTACGAGTCGTCGGCCCTGTCCGGCGTGCCCGACGAACTGCAACTCGATGCCTCGCACCGGGTAACCCCGGTCGACTTCGGCGACGTGTGCGTCAACTACTGGATCGACCGGTTCGGCGACGACCTGGCCGCCCCGACCTCGCTGGACGACCTGACCGACCCGGCGTATGCCGACCTGCTGGTCGTGCAGAACCCGGAGACGTCGTCGCCCGGCCTGGCCTTCCTACTGGCCACCATTGCCGAGTACGGCGATGGCTGGGAGGACTACTGGGCGGCGCTACGCGACAACGGCGTGGTGGTGACCGCGAGCTGGGAGGACGCCTACTACGGCGAGTTCGTGTCGGGCGGCGGCGATCGTCCGATCGTCGTCAGCTATGCCTCGAGCCCGCCGGCCGAGGTCATCTACGCTGATCCACCGATCGACACGCCACCCACCGGCGTGGTCACCGACACCTGCTTCCGTCAGATCGAGTTCGCAGGGATCCTGGCGGGCACCGATCACCGGGCGGCCGCCGAGCTGCTGGTCGACTTCCTGCTCTCGCCTACCTTCCAGGAGGACATCCCGCTGAACATGTTCGTCTTCCCGGTTCTGGCCACCGCCGAACTGCCGCCGACCTTCGTGGATTTCGTTGAACTGGCCGACGATCCGCACGTGCTGGATCCCGCCGACATCGAGGCCCATCGCAACGACTGGTCCGAACGCTGGACGGAGATCGTTCTTCGGTGATCTCTCTTCGTAGCGTGCTCGCCGCGGTGGCTGTCGTGGTCCCGGCGGCCTTCCTCGGCGTCTTCTTCTTGTATCCGGTCGGGTCGATTCTGGTCCGGGGGCTGGGGGCCGACGGCCTGAACCGGCTGGTCGAGTTGCCGGGACGGTCGTCGTTTCGGGGCGTGGCCTGGTTCACCCTGTGGCAGGCCGTGGCCTCCACGGTGCTGACCGTGGCCGTGGCTCTGCCCGGTGCCCATCTGCTGGCCCGGCGCCGGTTCCGGGGACGGTCGTTGCTGCGCGCTGCGGCCACCGTGCCGTTCGTGCTGCCCACCGTGGTAGTGGGTGGGGCGTTCTTGGCCCTGTTCGAGCGCCTTGGGCTGGATGACGGACCGTTGCGCCTGACCCGGACGGCCGGGGCGATTCTGGCCGCCCACGTGTTCTTCAACGTGGCCGTCGTACTGCGAACCGTCGGCACCTTCTGGGAGGGGCTGGATCCCCGGGCCGTCGAGCAGGCCCGGGTTCTGGGGGCATCGCCGGCCCAGGCCTTCCGGTGGGTGACGTGGCCGCGGCTGTGGCCGGCGGTGGCCGCTGCGTCGTCGATCGTGTTCCTGTTCTGCTTCACGTCGTTCGGGGTGGTGCTGGTGCTGGGCGGTCCCACCCGGGCCACGCTGGAGACCGAGGTTTGGCGCCACGCCGTGTTCCGGGGCGACCTGGCCTCGGCCACCGCGCTGGCCCTGGTGCAGTTGGCTGCCGTGGTGGCCATGGTGGTGGTCACCAACCGCTTGCAGCGTCGGCGGGCCGTGGCCCAGCGGGTGGTGCGGCGGGTACCGCCACTCCGGGCGTCGCGTCGGTTGTTGGCTGCCAATCTCGCTCTGCTGGGCGTGGTGCTCGGGTTCCCGATCGCCGTGCTGGTCGAGCGCTCGCTGACCCGCGGTCGGAGCGGTGGCGGGTGGGGAGGTTTCACGCTGGACCATTA
>Ga0257111_1000303_pt1 | contig 20628 bp, 24 predicted proteins | sample LP_taG_6_FD_191567 | JGI IMG/M metagenome (GOLD analysis project Ga0257111, IMG submission 191567) | Marine microbial communities from Northeast Subartic Pacific Ocean, Canada - LP_J_2015_P26_500m | ecosystem: Environmental > Aquatic > Marine > Oceanic | place: Canada: Northeast Subartic Pacific...
GTAGATTCGCCGGAGAAATTCTCAGTAGGTGAACAAATAGAATGCAGAATCAATCATGATGTTAGGAACCGTCATGCCAAGATGCATACTGCACAACACATTGTATCCGCTATGGCTGATGATTTGTGGGGTGCTGAGACAGCTGGAAATCAGATTAGTACAGATTATACCAGAATAGATCTGCTGTTTGAAAACAGAGAGGTGTATGACTCTCAGAAACTAGAAAACACAGTGAATGATATCATCGGTTCGAATACTGAGGTGTTAGTACATGATTGGTCCAGAGAGAAAATTGTGGGGCATGAACAGATGAGGCATACGAAATTCATGGATCGAATACCTAGTTCGATTCCAACACTGAGAGTTGTAGAAGTGCAAGGCATCGACCTGTGCCCCTGTGCAGGAACACACGTAGCAAATACTGATGTTGTGGATCCGATCACAATTACGAATGTCAGATCTAAAGGCGCTGGTAAGTTCAGAATAACATATCAATTTGAAAATACATTAGAATAGGTACTATCCTATTGGTGGGCTCGGCAGGAATTGAACCTGCGATCTTCGCCATGTCAAGGCGACGTCATAACCCCTAGACCACGAGCCCGAATTTTTTTGGAATCGGTGCGCCCACATGAAGCATTCTATACCTCATCCTACTATCTTAGAAATTCGACCTTCACATTCTGTGTTAGAACATGATCCGGCTACTCTTAATCTACCGTTGGACATCTGTATCATCTTCGGATTTCTAATGGACCCGTATGTCTTGCACTTGAGACAGTATCCTGATGCTTGCATTTCACTTACTTACACGAGATGAATGCTATTCAACCCATCTAGCAAGGGGTAAAATTAGTAAATCTATGAATATTCAAATAATCAAGTCACTGAAAGCCTGTGCTCCTAATATGTTCCAACATTGTTTCCGATAACTGCTCTTATCGGACATACTATGTCTTGAATTCAAGGGTACAATTTCTATTCCAACGAAATTTTAGAAATTATAGATTGAAACAACATGCAAATAGGTTCATACTGTAAGAAACAATAAAATAGATTTGTAATTATTTATTCGAATTTACAATAGACCCACCAATTATCGTTGAGACGATGGGGTTCTCCCCGGGGGTCTGGCACCACCCGTCGACTGATTGAGACCATAGAATGTTGAGGTCCGCTCGACAACTTTCTACAATAGTGCCCGTAATAGACGGGTCATCCAAAGTTGTCGATGGGTTCCTCGTAGCAGCTACAAGTGCGGCAAACGGATCTAGGCCCATACGTGTTGTCGCCAAATTCCCAATGAAAGGCATTGATAGAATACGGCAGTTGGGATTGTAGTCCGTTGCAAGAGAGAATGCCCAGTTATTCTCGATACATTGACTCAGTGGCGAATCTAGAGGTTTGCCTAGAACATAGGGCGTTCCAGGTAGAAAAGTCTGCATTGTACCATTATCCGATGCGGCCTGTCTAGACTCTACAGATGACTTGGCCACATGATCACCACTAACTGAACCCAATTCCGCTGCTAAGGCCAGTCCACCAGAATCTTCGAACTCATCTACGTGCAATCTTGATGGCATACCATGTTCCTTGGATGCTTGGACGATATTTTCAGTCTCATCATTAGTGTACCAACCCTCCTCGCAGAACACATCGACCCATTTGGCAATACCCTGTTCCGCTACTGCAGGTAATTGTGAACTAACCAATTCTTCAAGGTATTCACTTCGCTTGCGCCCGTATGGAAAATCATGTGCACCGAGCCATGTCGGTAGTAACTTTACTATGCTGGAATCGTTGATGACTTTCATGGCCTCTAGTAATCTGAGTTCTGCATCAGTTTCCAATCCATATCCACTCTTGGCTTCAATAACGGTGGTGCCGGTCAATACAGCTTGGTTGGCCCTTGCCGTCCCGATTCGACATAAATCACCCAAAGACATGGTGCGAGTACTCTGAACTGTCTTTGCTATGCCACCTCCAGCTTCTGCAATCTGGCGATAAGTCATCCCTGCCTGCCTGAGGCGCATCTCAGATGAGCGATCACCGCCCCAAAGCAGGTGCGTATGACAATCAATTATTCCTGGAATGATTGCCTTGCCTTTGGCATCGATAACTTTCAAGTCTCCTGATTTTTGGTCTGAACCATCCCACCATGGTGCGAACTCCGACTGAAGAGATTCGGAGTCTCCGATAATATCGAATTTCTTATCCTGTATCACAATGCCATGTCCGGAGGGTAATATGTTGGCCTCCCTATCGAGCATCCTTGTGCCAACAAGTGGTTGTGTTGTGTCTCCAGAACCCATGTGGGCGACTTCGCCACAGTTGACTATTAGCACGCCCATACGCCCCGACATACACGATGCTTGAAAGCAGTGCCTGCTTGGAAGAGATGTCGAATATGATACTAGGCATTGAGAGTACCGCCCACACTCTGTCTTTTGGAGTGGTTGAAGATGATGGTCGCGCCAGGCCATCTGTATCAAATCTGTTCAGGCCAGAAGAAGGAGGAATTCATCCCCGTGAGGCTGCTGATCATCACTCTAATGTCGCCGGAAATCTTCTATCTCAAGTGATGTTGAATAATTCAATCAATAAATCTGACATTACAGCGATAGCATTCAGCCAAGGTCCCGGACTCGGTCCCTGTCTAAGAGTAGGGGCCTCTGTAGCCAGAGCTTTGGCAAACTCATGGGAGGTTCCACTTATCGGCGTTAACCACTGCGTCGCTCATATCGAAATAGGAAGGAATCAGACAGGATGCGAAGATCCAGTCCTGCTCTATGTCAGTGGCGGGAATACACAAGTCATTGCACGTAGGGAGGAGAGGTATCGAGTCCTTGGTGAGACCCTGGATATTGGCATTGGGAACATGTTAGATAAGTTCGCTAGATCACAAGGGATACCATTCCCGGGAGGCCCTGAGATAGAGAGGTTAGCCGGTGATTGGTTATCTAGAAATCCTGAATGCTCACTTGAATCGATATTATTGCCGTATGGAGTCCAAGGCATGGATCTTGGATTTTCCGGGATACTCACAGCCGCCATCCAAAAGATAACGGCAGGGCATGATTTGGGTGAGATATGTTGGTCTCTTCAAGAACACTCATTCTCCGCCTGCATTGAAGTTGCTGAGAGAGCTATGGCTCACACAGGAAAATCTGAACTCTTACTTGGTGGGGGAGTTGCTTGCAATGAGAGACTCAGGGAAATGGCATCTATCATGTGTCAGGAAAGAGGGGGGAAATCGTATTCTCCAAGTAAGGAGTATTGTGTCGACAATGGTACGATGATAGCTGAATTGGGCCGGAAAATGCTAGAATCTGGTTCTCTGACTGCATTGCAAGACAGTGCAGTGTCTCCTGGGCTTAGGACTGATCAGACCATAGTCACGTGGCACTGATGGAGATGTCCTGAGAAGGCTTATGAGACCCTGTTGCGCGTCCCGGACCGGAGTTTGGTCATCTAGTGCAGAAGCGTCGTCGGACCAAGGCAGTCCCAAAGGACATATTCGGCAATGCACCTAAGCCAATTACTCCCAAAAAAGTGGTAGTCGAACAGCCTTCACCTAGCAATCCACCTCCTACCCCCACTCCTGCCCCTGCCGCAGAAATTAAGGATGAGGGAGAGTCTCCTGTCATCGAAAATGAGTCACCCGAATCACCAGAAGAAATTATCGAATCACCAGAAGATAATGTCATTCAAGATCAGATACTCGGAGTCACTCGACGCAAATCAATTGGGCTGCAGCCGAAGCAAGAAACGCCGAAGCAAGAAGAGGGCGGGGAAGATTCCCCTGGCAAGGGTATCAGCGATAAGGCACAGGAATTGATTGACGAAAGCAAACTACGTGCTAAGAACGATCAACGGCCAAAAAAGGCAGTTAATAAAACCGTAAAAATACCGTCTATTCAGAGAGAGGCACCCACACCCAAACCCCCTGCACCCAAGTATAGACGTAGGAGAAGTTCGTTTCAACCCGCAGCACGCGACAAGAGACTAGATCGTAGCAGGCACATGGAATACAAATACGAGGTTCGTGGACTCATGGTAGATATTGACGTTGAAGAGGAACACCGTTCCAGTGTGCTAGGAACTATGTGGGCCAAAGGTGAGAGGCAAAACGTTGCCGAAGCAAAGGAGTTTCTTGAGAGCAAACATTCAGAAGGGATTCTCACAGAAGAGCAGCTTAAGAAACTCTGTGATGTCATAAAAAGATACACGGTCAGGAGATAGAATATGTCAGTAGTAGAGCAAGATTTAGTGGTTTCAGTAATGTATACGGGCACATTCCCCGAGTCCGGAGAGGTATTCGACTCAAATATCAACCAACAGCCGTTGGTATTTCTTGTCGGCCATGGTAACATGATAGCAGGTTTCGAACAGGAGATGCTCGGGGCGGCAGTGGGGGAAGCTAGAGAATTCACCCTGACACCTGAGATGGCTTATGGACACCGAGATGATGCTAATGTGCAGTCAGTTCCAAGAAGTCAATTCCCCGAGGGCATGGAACTAGAAGTAGGGGCGATCTTGGGTGCCCAGAGTGATCAAGGACCTATACAATTCACCGTCGTTGAGGTAGAGGATGAGATTGTTACTGTAGATTTCAACCATCAAATGGCTGGACAAACATTACATTTCACCGTCGAAGTAATTGAAATTCGAGAGGCTACTTCAGACGAACTTGCTCACGGACATGTTCACGGCCCGGGCCATCAGCACTAACACATTGTTCATGGTGCAATTCGTCCTCCCGGGACTATGCGGAAGAGCCGGTCCAAGACCATGAGTGGGATGGATAGGTCGGATATCTCGAGTAATGACGCTGCAAGAATAGCTGGATACCCCTCCGGGGGGCATCCGATGCCTGGAGATCCGCCCTACACTAGAGGGATACATTCTGATATGTACAAAAGCAAACTTTGGACAATGAGGCAGTACGCTGGATTTTCCTCTGCAAAGGAAACGAATCTAAGATTTAAGATGCTACTAGAACAGGGGCAGACTGGACTTTCGGTGGCATTTGACCTACCTACGCAACTCGGACTAGATTCTGATCATCCGCGTTCACTTGGTGAAGTGGGTAAGGTAGGAGTGCCAATAGATACCATCGAAGATATGCGGCAGATGTTTGATTCAATTGACCTTTCAGAGGTTTCAACATCAATGACAATTAATGCACCAGCAACTGCAATATTGGCGATGTATGTTGCAGTTGCTGAAGAACAAGGAGTCCCTCGAGAAAATCTAAGAGGAACAGTTCAAAATGACATACTCAAGGAGTATATCGCTAGGGGATTGTATGTCTATCCTCCTGCGCAATCCATGAGGCTTACAACAGATCTGATGGGCTGGTGCATAGATAACGCTCCTATGTGGAATTCTATTTCCATTAGTGGGTACCACATGAGGGAGGCGGGCTGCACCGCAGTGGAAGAAGTTGCATTTACGCTCTCTAACGCACTACAGTATACTCGCAGTGCTATCAATTCTGGACTGAAGGTGGATGATTTCGCCCCTCGAATGTCGTTCTTCTTTAGCTCACATAACGATCTTTTGGAGGAGGTAGCAAAGTTCCGCGCGGCTAGAACTCTATGGCATGAATTAATGCAAATAGAGTTTCAACCTGACAACCCGCGTTCAAGTCAATTGAGATTTCACACTCAGACCGCAGGAGTCACGCTGACGGCGCAACAGCCTCTGAACAATGCTGTCCGTGTCGCCTATCAGGCACTGTCTGCTGTCCTAGGGGGAACGCAATCTCTGCACACTAACAGTTTTGATGAGGCCATCGGCCTACCTACTGAAGAATCTGCAAGAATTGCCCTTAGGACGCAGCAAATTATTTCTGAAGAAACTGGTGTAGCCAACAGTGTTGACCCTCTAGCCGGATCCTATCTCGTAGAGGAAATGACATCGCGCATAGTCTCAGAAGCGAAGACTCTGATAGAACAAATTGACTCCCGGGGTGGGGGATTAGAATGTATCAAATCTGGGCTGCAGCAGAGGATGATACACGACAGTGCTTGGAAGAACTTACAGGAGATAGAGTCAGGAGAAATAGGAGTTGTTGGTGTCAATTCCTATCTCGAAGACAGCGTGCAATCAATAAATAAGCAGGAATTTGATTCTGCGGGTGTTAAATCTAGGATAGATGCTTTGGCAGAGTACCGCAATAACCGAAACCAGGATTCTGTAACTACTGCCCTAGAAAGGCTCGAAAATGCATGCTCGGGGGGAGAAAATGTGATGGAACCAATGATTGAATCTGTCAAAGTAGGCGCGACAATTGGCGAGGTTAACGGAGTATTGAGGTCGGCATTCGGCACCTGGACTTCTCCAAGCGGGGTGTAACATGAGTGATGTATCGATCGACCACATAGGTATCGCTTCCAAGTCCATTGAGACGGCTAGTGTATTCTGGGAATTACTTGGATTCAAACAGAGTGTCGAACATGTGAATGATGAACAGGGCGTTCGAATCAAAATGCTAGAGGGGACTGGATCATCAGCAAAAATCGAGTTGATTGAACCATTGGGAGAGAATACACCTGTTGGGAGGTTCATATCCAAGAGAGGCGAGGGGATTCAACAACTGGCTATCAAGGTCAATGACATCGAATCGACGATTACACAGCTGATTGCCTCTGGTGTGAGGATGATTGATGAACAGCCTGTAAGGGGAGTATCTGGGAGCATTATTGCATTCGTCCACCCCTCATCTACTGGTGGTGTTCTTGTCGAATTAGTAGAGCATATCAATTGAAAAGCATCAAAAAGGGCTCCTAATACGGGGCGTCATGAAGACCTCTATGAGTCGCCTAGGCCTGGGCAACGGTGGTGCTCCGGGGAAGTTGTTGACTTCACAAATCGTTTCTAAGGAGGTCGAGTTTCTCTCAGAAACACTAGGTAATCTGCGTGATTCAGGGGAAATATCCAATGATGCTTATCTTGAAGCTGGGGGCATCCAGGGAGGGCTGTCCCTGATTGCAAGTCTGATTGATCAGGAAGTACCCGATGATGAAATTCAAATGCAGTTAGATCGGTTGAATACCAGAGCGCTCAGGATTAGCACTAACTATCCAGAGATGGATCAAAAAATAGAGGATTACAGGCAATAGTATTCTCATAGTATTATTATACGAATACTTATCAATGAACACTCGGCGCGATTGATGTGCCTAAAGTGAGCCTTGACATACCTTCTGAACTGCTAAGCGACCTCCGAGATCATGTTGGTGACGACAAGAAATTCGTTTCACTTGCAGATGCCGTAAGGACCGCGTGTAGAAAACTCCTCGATCAATTAGATACGATTGATGAGATGCACGGTAGAACTAGGAGGAAATCAGATGAATGATGTTCCGAGCAAGCAACAGGCGGTATCCGCAGTTGATACTCTGGTAAGATACATCGAGTCTGCAAATGGTGAGCTTAGGGAGGGACTTGCTAGAACTCCCGAAAGGGTAATCGAATCTTTTGTGGAAATATATTCAGGATATTCTGGTGATGCGAAATCTATTCTCAATGCCACATTCAACTCGGAGGGATATGATGGGATTGTACTTTTGAGGAATATTGAGTTCCACTCTGTTTGTGAACATCATTTGCTACCGTTCTCAGGAAAGGCCCACATTGCTTACATTCCCGTAGACAGAATTGTAGGAATTAGTAAACTAGCACGACTACTGGACCTTCACTCGAGTCGATTACAGAACCAAGAGCGGTTGACTAAGGGGGTCGCTGACGATATAGAGAATATCATGGCACCTTTGGGTTGTGCGGTGATACTAGAGGCGTCTCATGACTGCATGCAATGCCGAGGAGTGGCAAAACAGAATGCCGTGATGACCACCAGCGCGATGCGTGGTGTGTTCTTCGAGAAATTGGAAGCTCGTGGGGAACTGTTGCAACTCATTAACAACCAGTCTGATAGGTGAGTGCATGGTACTGTTACCCACTGGACCAAATCTTGAACAGATGTTTCCAATAGTGGAGATATTTCACAGCATCCAAGGAGAGGGCCATCATACAGGGATATCATCAGTGTTTATTCGATTCGGCAGGTGCAACCTCAGGTGCCCGTGGTGTGACACTGAATTCGACGAGTGGGATGACATGACGCTGGGGCAGATTATTGATGATGTGAGCAAGTACGATTGCGACAGAATCATCTTGACCGGAGGTGAACCAGCACTACAGGACCTGCCAACACTGTGTGGGGCTTTGAGGGCAACAGGATACCATATCAGCATCGAGACCAACGGAACTGTAGCGATACCTGATGGAATCATCGACTGGATATGCGTCAGTCCGAAGGATCAGGAATATCCCGATGTTGCAATCAGGCAAAAGGAGGGGGATGAATTGAAGGTCGTTTACCTCGGACAAGATTTGTCTATGTACGACGACCTGAAAGATGGTTTCGAACACCTGTACCTACAACCTTGCTATGTCGAGGATGAAAGCGTTGAATGGAATGGCCTCAACTTCCATGCTACCTTTGAACAGGTCAGATTTAATCCTGAATGGGGGCTTTCTCTCCAGACGCACAAGTGGATGTGCGTTGAATGAACAGAGTGGTAATGGCACTCAGTGGTGGCATGGACTCGACCTCGCTGCTACTGCGTATGTTGGCACAGGGGGGCGAGGTCACCTGTATCTCCTACGATTACGGGCAAAAGCACATAATCGAGATTGATCGAGCGTCCGCAAACGTCGATTACCTTCTTTCTAAGGGATACAAAGTCGAGCATATCGTGGCTGACCTGTCTAGTGCCATGTCACTCTTCGACTCCACTCTAACCGATTCTGAAAGGTCTGTTCCTGAAGGCCACTATGAAGAGGAACAGATGAAGCAGACCGTGGTACCTAATCGAAACGCGATATTTTCGTCAATCCTCTACGGGTACGCCCTGTCTGTCTCCGCCAAGGAGAATGTAGATGTCTCCGTGACCTTGGGAGTTCACTCTGGTGATCACGCAATCTACCCTGATTGCAGGCCGGAGTTCTACAATGAGTTGATGCGCGCATTCAAGACTGGGAACTGGGGTTCTGAGAGAGTCACCATCAATCTTCCATATGTTGACGGAGACAAAGAGAGTATTCTCAGGGATGCCCTGATTTCATGCGACTCCTTGGGACTAGATTTCGATACAGTGTTCAGAAATACAAACACCTCATACAGCCCCGATGAATCCGGGCGTAGTTCTGGAAAGACAGGTGCTGATGTGGAGAGGATACTAGCATTCAACGCGATTGGTAGGAAGGACCCTGTTGAATACGTTGACGACTGGAATACCGTTCTTGATCACGCTATTGAGATTGAAAGGAAATATGAGGCTATACTATGACTGATCCTACACCAATGCCGAATTCTGAAAGGGAGACAGAGTGGCGTTCTAGGCTAACTGCGCTGCAATACCACGTTACTAGGGAAGCAGGCACAGAGATGCCTAACACTGGCATATACAATATGGAGGAAAGGGATGGTTGCTACAGCTGCTTATGCTGTGGCCATATACTATTCACTAGTGAGATGAAGTATATGTCCGGGTGTGGTTGGCCCGCTTTCCATACAGAGCACCCTGATGCTGGAATAATGAGACTGGAGGACAGAACCCATGGCAGGAGCAGGGTCGAAGTCAGGTGCGGTTCATGCGATGCACATCTAGGTCATGTTTTCCGCGACGGCCCATCTGAGTTCGGAGGAGATAGGTACTGCATCAACTCAGCAAGCATAGATTTCACCCAGGAGGCTAATCATGACGACTAAGATACGCAGATGGGTTGAGACGGATACAGGACATAGAGTCCCTAACCACAGTAGCAAGTGCAGGAACATGCATGGACATAGATACAGATGGGAAGCTGAGCTAGAAGGTGATGTAGTCACCGATGCCGGGGCATCAGAAGAGGGGATGCTGATGGATTTTGCTGATGTCTCAGCGATTCTCATGCAGCACATCCACGATGTGGTCGATCACGCGTTCATCGTTTATGAGGGAGATACTGAGGCCCTAGAAGCTCTATCTTTGATGGGAGATGGACATAGGACTCTGGTCGTTCCATTCATTCCAACTGCCGAGAACCTAGCCAAGTGGGCGTTCGAGATAATCGAACCTCACATATCGTCGGCATATGGGAATATACTCAGATTGCACTCATTCCATGTCAGAGAAACTCCCAAGTCTTGGGCTACTTGGAGTCCTTGAGGCCCATTTTTTCCAATCCTCTCTTTCTTCCACTAATCTTCTTCGAAAGCATCTGCAGCCTCTGTGATGACCCCTAGCAATCTGTGAATCTCATCGTCCTTCGGCAATCCTCTCATTATGACTCTGACTAGAGTTTCCTCTATTCCTTTTCTTTTGTGGTCCTTGGTGGGCATAGATTCTACCAACCTAGATACTTCAGATCTGAATGCAGTCCTAAGGTCAGAATTCAATAGCCTATTCCCCGTACCCGTTGGCTGATTGGTATCTGAATTCATGTACCAGCTGAAGCAAATGACTGTAACAGCATGGCTGAGATTCAGAATGGGATAACCCTCCCATGTGGGTATCGTGACCAATAAGTCACACATCCTCAGCTCCTCGTTCAGAAGTCCCTTGTCCTCTGGTCCGAATACTATAGCAACTCTGCCATCTATTCCTGAGAGTCTTTCTGGTAACTCCTCTGGCAGTAGAAAGTGCCTCATGACAGTCTTGTTGCCATCCTCCCTCTTGCCGGACGTTCCTATTACTACCGAGCAGTCACTAGTCGCATCTGCAATTGTGCTCACGAGTTTTGCCGAATCTAGTACCAACTGCGCGTTCTTAGCACGGTTTCTAGTCTCATCAGACCACTCTCCCGACCTACCAACCACTCTCAAATCAGTGATTCCAAAGTTAAGCATGGATCTGGCGACTGCCCCAATGTTGCCATCGTGCCCCGGATTGGCCAATACTATGCACAGGTTCTCGTTCCCAAGGGGCAACGGGACTTTTCTGTGGTTCCCCATGGCTGGCGCATGCAGTCATCTTTGAAGAGGATGGCCTCAATCTGTACGGCGTTGCCTATAGCGAGTGATGTATCCGGCTATCCAGTTCCTCATCCTCTTGTTATCTACGTCACTGTACTCTGAGACGAGGTGCTTGTTGGTATCGAAATCGTCAGTGAACTGATCTGGATATATCTCAAGTAGCCTGAGTGCCCTGATCTTGATGAAAGATGGTCTAATGTTTCCCATACTCAGGCCTCCAATAGTTTCACTTCGATTGGGAAGCCTTCCTCGCGCGTGCAAACTACGCGAATCTTGCGCGGAGGATGTTGCATACCACGAGACCAGATTGCATGGTTCACAGCCTCGTCAATCCAAAGGGCCTCATCATCTGTCATCTTCATGTGACGGGAGACGTGAATACGGATTTCTGCGATGGCCCTGTTAGCGCGCCGACTACGCGGAACGTTCCACGCAGCACGTAGTGGTATTGTCATTTCCTTCACCTCAGCCAATCAATCACCTCTGTAGTTTCGATCGGCGCCACATATGGCGCTTAGGATGGGAATTTACCTTGCGGTTTGTGCGAAGCATCACCCACACGGGAACTCGGCGATTCTGTTTAGTGACCTTCATCAGTCTCTGTTTCTTGGCGAATGGTTTGTTACTAGACATCATACCACCTCAGAACCCAGATAGCCCAGGATATCTCTCCTCTGCGCTGCCACGAATCGTATGAGCAGCATCGTCTAATATTGATTGTCCAGAACCAGTCAGAATCTTACCTAGGTTGACAGTTCCAGCAAGATTATGCTTACTGGTGATCAGTTCGCATGCAGATAACTGCTGGAGAATGGTTCTAGCTATTTTTCTGGACCCAGAAACCGCACGGTTCTGCTTGACCCCTCTGTCCTTGGGCCCTCCGAATTGCTGAGCCATGTGGTTGGCCCCAACCGGCCCCATCATTGCTACCTTTCTGAGTACTGCTGCTGAGCGGACATACCACCAATCATCCTGAACTGGTGGCCTCTCCCTGTGACTGCCTGTCTTGACGTAAACAGCCCAATCCGGCAGAGACACCTGGTCCATACCCTGCAGACGAGTTGCTAACTCGGCTATCAGTAAATCAGCAGGGACATCGTGGTATGTGGTCATTTACTCACCGTGCGGACCGGCCGTCCTAGAGACCATATTTAATCGTGATGACCATTGAATTGCCACTGCATGGTGGCATAGGTGTCTGAGTTGCCCCTCCAAGTATTGAAATCTCGGACTCAGCACGAGGCGTCATGCGCAAGTCCCTGTCGCGCAACCCCAACATGCTGAGGACGATGATTGGGATAGGTATGGTGCTAATTCTAGTACTGGGATACGCGGTATATTCGAATACTGTAGACTCTGAGTATTATGGCTATTCAACGTCAAATGAGCCTATTATGCTGCAAATAGAAGAGGAAGTAGAAGGGGAGGCGAAGTGGCAAACGACTTCTGATGGGGCATTGACATGGATCAACGTGACTGTATCTGGGATTTCCGTAGGCAATACAATCAGAGTCGAAACGTCGGGAGTTGAATGGTATCACTCCCTCCTGTTAGGTGCGGCTGATGCAGATAATTTCAACTGCAGAGAATGGAGTGAGGTATCCGAGTCTTGTGTACTAGCCAGCGCTCACGAGGTACAAGTCGAGAACGATATTATGACAGTCAGGGGCCTTGTCACGTTGGAGCTTCCTATTGATGGATTAGGGTATCTGCAGAGTGAAGATTTAGTCAGTGCAGAAGCCGAGGCTCTGAGCCTGATTGCAGAGAATCAAGATACAGTATCCTGGAGTGTTACTGTTCTGGATGATGGTGGGATTGTGAGTTCACAGGGCATCAACCTGACTATAGAGGTCGTCACTCATGAAATTGTATCCGTTAGTGAATTCAAACTAGACCCAATACAAGAATCTGTATACAGCTTCGCTACCTTGATCGGTTGCTTCTCACTATTGCTGGCCCTGCCTCTGATGGTGTACTACTCTGCTATGTACAAAGCCAAGAGAGATGAGCGTATCAGAGCCGAGACACCCGAGCCAGAACAGTGACTACTCCTCGGAATCCAAACCCAAACTCGAACTTGGAGGGAGGAGTTTTCCCGATGGATCATATCTGGGCGATACATTCCACTCGCCTTTGAATGATGTTGTCCTGACTATTGCCAGGCCGTCAGAGACTAGTAGATTCACAGAAGCTCGCAGCCTCTCATCGGCTGGGACTATTCTTTCATGAAAGGTTGCATCCATCAAGCGGCAAATTTCTTTGAATTGATTAGTTCCATCCATCAGTTCCCAAAGTACTGAATTCATATCATCCATAGGCCGACGAACCTCTTTTGGCGCCCTCAATATTCTAGATATTACGGCCTCCAATCCAGATAGAGATTTTGGGATTCTAATAACGACTTGTCTACCGGTTACACCTGGTCTTTCTGGGTGTGGGCCCGGTGGGCCCCTGTGGCCCCACCACACGGGAGCTCTGGTGGGAAATGCATCATCTGTAATCAACATCAGAGAAACACCCATGCCACCAGTGTAAGCATTGAGCTGATGCCTATGAGTGCAGATAATCTAGCTAGCCCTTCCCTATCAGTGAAATTACTGAGGTACCATGTGGAGACCCCTGTAATGGCACAAACCAGTAACAGTACCTCACTGCCTTCCGGCAAATTCTGCAAATTAATCCCTCAGCGTTTACTCCTGAGGTACTCGGCTGAATCGATGAGAGATCGTACCATATCACGAATCCTCAGATTCAACTTCTCGTCGACTAAATCTCCGTTTTCATCAAAAGCCGAACGGACATTGCCTACTGCAATCTGTTCAGGTATGGCCCAACCGTGTATCCATCGAACTGAAATCCTCATGTGATTGAGCGTATTCGAATTCGACTGACCTCCTAGTGTACTCATCAGAGCAAATGACTTGTCGGATGTCTGGTCGTACGATAAGAAATCCAAGTTATTCTTCATGACTCCACTCATGGTACCATGATACTCGGGACTAGAAAGAATGAATGCATCTGATGATAATGCGGTGTTCTGAAACGATTTAACAGATTCATCATCCCAGCAGCCCTCTTCTCCGACAAACGGTAGAGGATTCGAATTATCCCATTTTACACACTCTGCTCCCATGGACTCACAGTGCTTGAATGCTATCTCCAACAATCTACCATTGGCCGAATCAGTTGAGAATGTCCCGCAAATCCCCATCACTCGAATTGCCTCGGCCATGGGGTTACGAAGACACGCCACGCCTTGAATGCAAGGGTCAAAGCAGTATCAGGTTCAGAGAATGTTTAACCCATATGCGCCAAGGCGAATGCGTGGTCAAACGCACCGTAATCGACTTGCTCGAAGAAGCTTCCACCAGGGCATCCTCAGGAGACCTAATGGGAGCCATGGAATCATACGGCAGAGCCATCGATATAGATGCAGAGAGTGCATCCGCTTGGTACGGCATGGGAGTCATGCAAGCTAAGCGAGGTAATACGGCAGATGCCGTATCAGCATTCGACCGTGCGCTCAATCTAAATCCGGACCATGCGCCAACTAATGCTAACCTAGCAGTACTGCTTGAAGGTTCAGATTCAATTAGGGCTTCCGAATTAGCAAGAAAAGCACTTCTATCTATATCTGATTTGAAGGACTTGGATAGAATAGCATCGATGCACCCAGTTGATGATTCCCCTCTACTCACTTCCAAAGTTGCTGTAGAAGAAAAAGAAATTATCGAAGAGTCTCCGATGCTTGAGTCCAACCCGGTGGACGAAGAGCCGCCCCTGCTGCAATCAACCGCAGTACTCAGGGACATTGGAGAAGTGATTTCCGAGGCCCGTGTACACCTTCAAAGCGAATTATTCCAAGAAGCTCTCGATTCGATCCAACCGCGTTTGGAAGGAGATGCCTCATCCAACCACGAACTCTGGTCAATTTGCGGACTCTGTCTCTCAAAATTGGGACATGATGAAGACGCGATACAAGCCATGGAATACGCTATTTCCATCGGAGAAGACCAGGCTAAGATGCATTTCAATCTCGCACAGTTGCTACGAAAATCCGGACGTGTGGAAGAAGCTATGCAATCACTCGCGAACGCACTGCTGTCTGATCCAGCCCATATCAACAGCCTTGTGGCTAGAGGTGAGATTTTCGCAGATAAGGGAGAATCCGATCTGGCAGTGCGGAACTGGCGTCAAGTTGTTACGATAGACCCCGAGAATTCAATAAATATTCGGTTGGAAGAATTAGAAGAGGAAGAATCTCAAAAGTTCGATGATTTGAGTTCGGAAGAAAATTTAGAGGTAGATGAGATCAGAGAGGACGGGCAAGTCGAGCCATCCTTTGTAGAAACTAAGTCATACAAGATAACGAAAGCTCAAGAATTGACTGAAAGCGGAGAACACGTAGCCGCGGTAAATGCTTGGAAGGAATTGCTCGAAGAAGATAACCAATCTGCACAGATATGGCATGGTCTGGCTGACGCGCTGTCGATGGCAGGACATGTAGACAGAGCTCAACAGTGCCGACAGAGGGCAAGTTTTCTCGAACAGGAAGAGCAGAGTGCTTTACTTGACGCTGACGCAGAGACAGAGGCTGATCTGATTGAAGCGGCTATTGAGGCTGAGCAGATTAGCTCACGTCTACCTCCCAGTGAAGAAGAGAGTGTGAATGTCTGCATCGAGTGGTACAATAAGGGCTTGAATATGCTGACCGAGGAGAACGGATTGGAGGCACTGAATTGCTTCGAGAGGGCAATCGGAGGGGCGCCTAGAGAGGAACGGGAGTTGAGGATTAGAGCTCAGAACGGCAGAGGACACGCACTGTACCAATTGACTAGGTATCCTGAGAGTATACAAGCATACCACGCTGCGATCTCTATGGATCCCGCTGGAGTTACTGGAAGATCCCTATACAACATGGGGTCATCATATGCTGCCGTCGAATTGTACTCAGATGCCATCAAGTGCTTCGAACAGGCCCTTGGTAGGGGTCTCGATACGGGTGATACTGCTGTATGTAAGACTCAAATCAACCGCTGCAGATTATTACACAAAGAGCAGAAGAAGCGTCAGCATCAGGATGCCTGACGCAACTTTTTCCTCCAAAATCTCATCTTACTTCTAGAGGGCACAACGCTGACGCTGACTGATTTACTGGTCGGCGTATTGCTGCCTTCGGCAACACTACCTAGAGGTATCAAGGAGTTGGCTTCAGGGAAGTACGTTGCCACATTACCTCTTGGGATGTCATACTGCACTACTCGCCATAATTCTGAATTCCTAGTTGTCCCCTCAAAGTGAGAAGAGATGTCCACCATGCTTCCCTGAGTGATTCCTGTATCCTGCATGTCTTCACCGTTCATCAAGACTACTCTTCGTGCATTCTTAATGCCCCGATATCTGTCATCCAAGCCGTACACGGTTGTGTTGTACTGGTCATGTGACCTGATTGTCATCATGATGAATTGTCCAGGAGGGGCGGAAGCCCGAGTAATCGGATGCACCCTGAAATTGGCCCTTCCTGAATCTGTGTTGAAGGTCCTGCCGTCGCGTGGTGCGTTCGGGAGATAGAATCCAGCATCCAGTTTGATTCGATCATTATACGACTCGAATCCAGGTACAGTAGACTCGATGAGATTTCTGATTAGACCGTAATCCTCAGAGAACTCGTGCCAGAGTATTCCTGAATTACCTATGCGTGTTTCCAAGGCTGAGGCAATGCCCGATACGATGGCGGGTTCGGAACGTAGATTTTCAGAGGCGGGCTTAGCAGAACCCCTGGAGGCATGCACCACTCCCATCGAATTCTCCACCGATACAGATTGATTAATTCCATTAGACGACAAATCCCTCTCTGATCTGCCAAGACACGGTAATATCAGTGCTGTACGTCCAGTAACCAAGTGAGAACGATTAGGTTTGGTGGAGATTTGTACTGTTAGACTGCATTGCTCGATAGCTCTCGAAGTGGCTGCTGTGTCTGACATAGCTGAAACGAAATTGCCCCCCATCGACATGAAGACACTGGCCTTGCTATCGTTCATTGCCAACACGGAATTCACAGCATCGAGGCCAGGATTGTTGGGAGGAATAATGCCGATAGAACTGCGTATTGCATCCAAGAATCCGACAGAAGGATTGTGAGTAATTCCTACAGTCCGATCACCCTGAACGTTAGAATGACCCCTTACTGGACATACTCCTGCACCGGGCCTCCCTATGTGGCCACCAAGTAGAAGCACGTTCATGATCTCCTGTATAGTTGCTACAGAATTGCGATGCTGAGTCAGACCCATTGCCCAGCAGACAATAGTAGATTTCGATTCACGCACCGCCCTACCAAGATATTCTATTTCCTGACGAGATACGCCCGCGGAATCTGAGATATCTGACCACTTCGAACTCCTCACAGATTTTGCGTACTCCTCGAATCCGTGAGTATAGTCGACAATAAAATCCATGTCGACTTCGCCCCCTGAGATGATGAGTTTAGCTAGACCTCTGAAGAGTGCCAAGTCGCCATTCACTGCCACTGGGATGTGCAGGTCTGCAATTGAGGTGCCTGAACCGAGCATTTCTAGGAGGTCCTGAGGATGTTTGAACTTCCTCATGCCTGTCTCGAGTAGTGGATTGATGCTGACTATTGAGGCTCCTGCTCTCTTGGCATCCCTTAGAGCTGTGAGCATGCGAGGATGGTTTGTACCTGGATTCTGCCCGACGACAAGTATCAGATCGGCCTTATTGAAATCGTCCAATGTGACTGTGCCCTTACCTATACCGATAGAGTCGCCCAACGCGACACCAGAGGACTCATGACACATGTTAGAGCAATCAGGAAGGTTGTTGGTACCAAATCTCCTAGCGAGCAACTGCCACAGGAAGGCGGCCTCGTTACTGGTTCTGCCAGAGGTGTAGAATATCGCTTGGTCTGGATTCTGCAGCGAAGATAGCTCTTCTGCAATCAACTGGAAAGCAGCTTCCCAGGATATCTCCTCGTAATTCTCTGATTCTGGGCGCAGGATCATCGGGTGTGTCAATCTACCTTGTGAATTCAACCACCTATCTGACTTCCTAGATAGATTAGCGACTGTCCATCGGGACCAGAATGATGGATCTGCCCGTTCCCTCGTACCCTCGTCGGCAACAGCTTTGGCCCCATTCTCGCAAAATTCGAAGTGAGTCCGATGGTCATCCGGATCTGGCCACGCACATCCAGGACAATCGAAGCCATCGAATCGATTTACCTTGGAGAGGTTGGAAATGGATTTTATTGCCCCCATGCGGCTCAGTCCGTGATACATCGACGATATCACCGCTGGTATTCCAGCCGCCACGTGCTTCGGTGACGATATCTTCGGAGACTTCCCTTCGACCGGAGTCAGGTGCTTGACCTTCTTGTTCACACCACTCGGACACAGGTCGCTTACATCAGGGTCTCGCTGTGTAACCAGCGGATTGTGGCATCTCTACCCTGCCACTGCCGCTGAACACAGTCATTCTGGTTTCGGTGGCGAATGAAATCAATGTCATCCCGTGCTCATTTGCCATATCTACAGCAAGACTACTGGGGGCCCCAACTGAGATGAATACAGGGAACCCCGCTCGGAGAGCCTTTTGGACTAATTCAAAGGATGCTCTGCCTGATACCACCACCATTTCTTCCGTAATTGGGATCTGTCTAAATTTGACTGCGTTGCCGATGAGTTTGTCCATTGCATTGTGTCGGCCGATATCCTCCTGGGCATCAATAACTACCCCTCCGCGCTGTACTCTGGCACAGGCGTGAGTACCTCCTGTAAGCTTGAATGCATCCTGATGTTTACCGAGGTTCATTATAGCGTTAGAGACATCCTGCTGATTAACTTTGAATGACTCACTGAGAGGGGGTCCATGGACATGCAGAAGATTCGAAATCGAATCCTTACCACAGATGCCACATGATGAGGTGATAGTTGACCTTCTGACCTGCTCATTTGGCTCAAAATTTGCATCTTTAGTCAGATGGGCAGTTATGGTGCCCTCCGTAACATTCACTTCCGTAACATGATCTATCGAGTCTATGATTCCCTCAGAATGTAGATACCCCAATATCAATTGCTCGTCCCGACCGGGGGTCCTCATTGTCAGCCCTAATGACTGCTCGTCCATTCCTGGGATAGATACTACCATGGATAATGCCGCCTCAACAGAGACGATATCAGGCTCGCGCGTACTCCGACCGGATACAAATCTGACTACTGGCTTCTCCTCTGTACCTTCCACGCACCGCGTATCGCGTTCATCGTATTGGGTTATGGCTTGAGTGGGATGGTTTCCGCAACCGTTGAAATACCCCTGTCGGCAGGCGGGTATCGTGGGAATACTCGGAGGCGAGGGGTTCAGTCTACCCATTGTTACTTCTACTGATGTTGTTGATGTGCAGATTGAGTTCACCGAACCTGCCAAGCAGGCATTGAAATCTACCATGGGTGAAGATGAGACTACGCATGTGGTAATCATCAGCGCCGAATCAGGAGGATGTTCTGGATATATGTACGACATGCAGATAGTCGAAGACCCTGATGACGATTCCTTCCAGCGTATGGACGTCGGTGGACTGACTGTGCTCGTCCACAATAAGGACAGCGAAATGCTTAGTGGAATCCGCGTAGATTACAAAGACACACTTATGGGTGGCGGGTTTCAAATCGACAATCCTAACGCGGACCGTTCTTGCGGTTGTGGCCAGTCATTCGGTTGAGCGCATGTCACCACTGGATCTACATCCTGTTGCGGAGGTAATACCTTCTCCTTGTAGTGTCAGTGTACTCAAGGGAGACACCGCCATAGAGCACCTGAATAGAACACTGACTGTAAAAACTTCAGAGATTCAATTCAGTGAAAGAGTGGACGGGTTGCTTTGCAATGCTAACGGGAGGATTCTAGATAGGCTGATGATCTGCAACCTAGGAGAAGAGATACTCCTCATTGGCAATCATGGGGTCGGTGACGACACACGCGAGACTCTCATCCAAGGAATCCCTTGGGATGAAGAAATCACAGTGATGAACGGTGATGCAGCAATCACTCATCTGAGACTTGTTGGCAGGGCTGTTAACAGGTGTCTCGCAGGACTCGGTATCGACCCATTGGAAATAAGTGAAGATCGGTGGATCGAATACGGGAGTGCTTTGGTTTCACGCACTGAATATAGTGAGTCTACAGTAATCGAAATCCTAGTGCCATCGGCAGAGCTTGTTGCCTTCACATCCCTATTACATGAAAACGGCGCCATATCATCGGATAGAAACAGGTGTGAAAGTCTCCGTATAGAGCTCGGAATACTCGATCACAGGGAGATGAATTCAGCATTCCTGCCTTTTGAATTGGGACTTGAACATATGGTCAACCTCAACAAGGGATGCTATCCAGGGCAGGAGATTCATGCTAGAATGGACAGTCGGGGCAAGGCTTCTCGCGGTATTGTGAGATTGTATCTACCTTCTGATGTGGCCGTAGGAAAGCACAAGGTGCCCGGAGTAGGCAGCATCACAGTCACAGCATCTGCAAAAGCGTTCGAAGGATCCGTGGCCCTTGCCGTTGTACCTCTTCCGGCGATTGAC
>Ga0257111_1000306_pt1 | contig 20543 bp, 21 predicted proteins | sample LP_taG_6_FD_191567 | JGI IMG/M metagenome (GOLD analysis project Ga0257111, IMG submission 191567) | Marine microbial communities from Northeast Subartic Pacific Ocean, Canada - LP_J_2015_P26_500m | ecosystem: Environmental > Aquatic > Marine > Oceanic | place: Canada: Northeast Subartic Pacific...
GTCAACGACCTCGCCGAGGTGGAAGCACGTCCCGATCACCGACGGGTCGTCGCACACAGCGAGAAACGCCGGGTGAGGGACGTCGCTTCCTGACAGGGCGGCCAGCACCCGAGCCTCCCGGAGCATTGTCTCGTCGCTGTTTGGCCGGGGATGTCGGGGCGGCCGTCGAAGGACCATCGCCGTCCCATCCTCGCGGGTCAGGTGGAAGAGGTGGTTCTGGGTGCCGCCCGCCAGTTCCCGGAAGGCCACCACCGGACCATTGCCCGGCGCTGGGCTACTGGTGAGCCAGATCTGCAGGGCCGGCCAGTCGAGGAGTCCACCTCTATCGTCCAACGTTCCCCCGAGTCCAATCATCTGTTCAGGTTGCCACTACTGTCGGCGACCGCGACGCGCTGTAACGGTCGGTCCGGAAAGTTTCGCTCCGGCCTTGAGGATGTGGCGTCGACACGGACACTAAGGATGTAGGAGGCGAAGGTGGCGAGCGAAGTACGGGCAGCGATGGTCCAGACGGGCTGGACCGGTGACAAGGAGTCGATGATCGAGCTCCACGAGAAGTACTTGGCTGAGGCCGCTGAGGCCGGCGCTCGGGTCATGTGCTTTCAGGAACTCTTCTACGGCCCCTATTTCTGTCAGGTCCAAGACGCCGCCTTCTACGACTACGCCGAGGCCATCCCCGATGGCCCGACCACTAAGCGGTTCCAGGAACTGGCGGCCAAGTACGGCATGGTGCTGATCCTGCCTATGTACGAAAAGGAGCAGGAGGGCCTGCTCTACAACACCGCGGCGGTCATCGACGCCGACGGCTCCTACCTCGGCAAGTACCGGAAGACCCACATCCCCCAGGTCAAGGGCTTCTGGGAGAAGTTCTACTTCCGCCCCGGGAATCTCGGGTACCCGGTGTTCGAGACCGCCGTGGGGCGGGTCGGCGTCTATATCTGCTACGACCGCCACTTCCCCGAGGGGTGGCGGGCCCTGGGCCTCAACGGTGCCCAGATGGTGTTTAACCCGTCGGCCACCAGCCGGGGCTTGTCGGCCTACCTATGGCAGCTCGAGCAGCCGGCGTCGGCCGCCGCCAACATGTACTTCGTGGGGGCCATCAACCGGGTGGGCATCGAGGACCTAGGCGAGAACGACTTCTACGGGACCACCTACTTCGTCAACCCCCGGGGCCAGTTCGTAGGCGACGTGTGCTCCGACCAGGCCGAGGAGCTCATCGTGCGGGACCTCGACCTGGACCTGGTCGACGAGGTCCGCAACCAGTGGGCCTTCTACCGGGACCGTCGTCCCGATATGTACGACCCGCTCACCCGGGCCTGAGCGGGAGCGCCAGCGGAGACTCCGATGACCACCAACGCCGAACTCCTGAGCCGGCACCGCGCCGTCCTGCCGAACTGGCTGTCGCTCTACTACGACCCCCCGATCTCGTTCGATCGGGGCCAGGGCCGACACGTCTACGACGTGGAGGGCAACCGCTACCTCGACTTCTTCGGCGGGATCCTCACCACCAGTCTCGGCTACGACATTCCCGAGATCACCAAGGCCGTCCAGGAACAGGCACCGAAGACGTTCCACACGTCCACCCTCTACCTGTCTGAGTCGATGATCGAGCTGGCCGAGCTCATCTCGGAGCTGTCGGGCATCCCCGATGCCAAGGTGTTCTTCACCACCTCGGGCACTGAGGCCAACGATGCCGCGCTGATGCTGGCCACCGTGGCTCGTCGCTCCAACCAGATCCTGGCCCTGCGCAACAGTTACCACGGACGGTCGTTCACGACGATCGCCATCACCGCCCAGAAGTCGTGGTCACCGACCAGTGTCAGTGGCATGTCGGTCAACTACGTGCACGGTGGCTACCGTCTCCGCAGCCCGTTCCGCCATCTCGACGACGAGGCCTACACCGACGCCTGCGTGGACGACCTGAACCAGGTCTTCGACATGATGACCTCGGGCGACGTGGCGGCCATGATCGTCGAGCCCATCCAGGGTGTGGGCGGGTTCGCTACGCCCCCCGACGGCTTCTTTGCCCCCATGAAGAAGGAACTCGAGAACCGCGGCGTCCTCTTCATCTCCGACGAGGTCCAGACCGGGTGGGGCCGCACCGGTCAGCACTTCTGGGGCTACCAGGCCCACGGGATCACGCCCGACATTCTCACCTTCGCCAAGGGGGTCGGCAACGGCCTGTCCCTCGGCGGCGTGATCGCCGGCGCCGAACTCATGGACTCGCTGCCCGGCAACTCGATCTCGACATTTGGTGGGAACCCCATGAGCAGCGTCGGGGCCCTGGCGACGATCCGATACATGCTGGAACACGACATCCAGGGCCACGCGCTGCGGATGGGAGAGCGTCTCGTCGGGCACCTGCAGCCCGCGGTAGATGCCTCAGACGTGGTCGTCGAGTTGCGGGGCAGGGGCCTGATGCTGGCCCTCGAGACCGTGCAGCCGGGCACCATCGAGCCCAACGGCGACGCGGCCGGCCGGATCATGGAGCAGGCTCGGGCCGCCGGCCTGTTGGTGGGCAAGGGTGGTCTGTACGGCAACGTGATCCGCATAGCGCCGCCCATGACGGTCACCGAGGCCGAGATCGACGAGGCGGGCACCACGCTTGCCGGGATCATCGAACGCCTGGGCTGACGGGCCGGGCAGGAAGGCCGCCGGCTGGCGGCACGAAGGGGGAATCAATGACGACGCTAATCAAGAACGGCACGGTGGTCAGCGCCACCGGTCGCCACGCGGCCGAGGTGCTGGTCGACGGGACCACGATCGCCGCCGTGCTCCAGCCGGGGTCGACCATGGCCGTCTCGGCTGAGTCGGGTGCCGACCGGGTCGTGGACGCCACCGGGAAGTTCGTGGTGCCCGGCGGGATCGACTGCCACACCCACATGGAGCTCCCGTTCGGCGGCACGTTCGCCAGCGACACGTTTGAGATCGGCACCCGGGCCGCCGCGTGGGGCGGCACCACCACCATCATCGACTTCGCTGTCCAGAAGACCGGCGAGAACGTGCGGGACAGCCTCGAGGCTTGGCAGGCCAAGGCCGACGGCCAGTGCGCGGTGGACTACGCCTTCCACATGATCATGGGAGGCGTCGACGACGCGGCGCTCAAGGAGATGGACGCCCTGGTCGACGAGGGCATCACCAGCTTCAAGCTGTTCATGGCCTACCCGGGCGTCTTCTACAGCGATGACGGCCAGATCCTGCGGGCCATGCAGAAGGCGGCCAACAACGGCGCGCTGATCACCATGCACGCCGAGAACGGCATCGCCATTGACGTGCTGGCCGAACAGGCCGCGGCCCGGGGTCAGACCGATCCCGTGTACCACGGCATCACCCGGCCCTCCCGCATGGAGGGCGAGGCCACCAACCGGGCCATCCAACTGGCCCTGGTGGCCGGAGCGCCCGTCTACCTCGTCCACCTCTCGGCCAGCGAGGCCCTCGAGAGGGTGGCCGAGGCCCGCGACGCCGGACACAACGTGTTCGCCGAGACATGCCCCCAGTACCTGTACCTGAACCTGGAGGACCACCTCGGGGCTCCCGGTTTCGCTGGTGCCGGCTATGTCTGTTCACCCCCGCTGCGGACGAAGGAGCACACCCATCACAAGGACCTGTGGAGGGGCCTGCGGACCAACGACCTGGCCATCGTGGCCACCGACCACTGCCCGTTCTGCATGAAGGACCAGAAGGAGCTCGGGAAGGACGACTTCCGGGCCATCCCCAACGGGATCGGCGGTGTGGAGCACCGGATGGACCTCATCTACCAGGGCGTGGCCATGGGCGAGTTGAGTCTGGAGCGGTGGGTGGAGACGTGTTCGACCACGCCGGCCCGCATGTTCGGGCTCTACCCGCAGAAGGGGGTGATCGCCCCGGGTTCGGACGCCGACATCGTGCTGTACGACCCGGAGGCTAGGACCGAGATCTCGGTCGACACCCATCACATGAGCATGGACTACTCGGCCTACGAGGGGTATTCGATCGACGGGAAGGTCGACACGGTGATGTCCAAGGGGCGGATCCTGATCGAGGACGGTGAGTACCACGGGGCCAAGGGCCACGGGGCCTACCTTCGACGCGGCCTGTCGACCTATCTCCAGTAGCACCGGCCTCCGGTAGCCCTCGTAGTTTCCGGCGCCTCGAATGGTCCGGCCTCTTAAGGAGAACCTGATGAACGAGATCCAACACCTGATCGACGGGGTCGCGTCGCCGTCCACGTCCGGCAATGCCGGTCCGGTCTTTGACCCGGCCACCGGCCAGCAGACCGGGACGGTCGCCCTGGCCTCGGTGGCCGAGGTGGATGCCGCGGTGGCCTCGGCCCGGGCCGCCTTCGACGGCTGGGGTGAGGTGTCACTGGCCCGCCGCACCAAGTTGATGTACGAGTTCCGCAACCTGCTGGTGGCCAACGCCGACGGGGTGGCGGCACGGTTGTCGGCCGAGCACGGCAAAGTGTTGGACGACGCCCGCGGCGAGGTGGCCCGAGGCATCGAGAACGTGGAGTTTGCCTGCGGCATCGCCGATGCGCTCAAGGGCTTCCACAGCGAGGGCGCCAGCACAGGTGTGGACGTCTACACCGTGCGCCGGCCCCTCGGGGTGGTGGCAGGAATCACCCCGTTCAACTTCCCGGCCATGGTCCCCATGTGGATGTTCCCCAACGCCATCGCCTGTGGGAACACTTTTGTCCTCAAGCCGTCTGAGCGTGATCCCTCGGCACCCCTGTTCATCGCCGAACTCTTCCAGGAAGCAGGCTTCCCCCCGGGCGTGTTGAACGTGGTCAATGGCGACAAGGTGGCCGTCGACCGCCTGGTCGAGCATCCTGATGTGAAGGCGGTGAGCTTCGTCGGGTCCACACCGATCGCCCGGTATGTGTACGCCTCGGCGACCGCCAACGGCAAGCGGGCCCAGGCCATGGGCGGCGCTAAGAACCACATGGTCGTGCTCCCCGACGCCGACGTGGATATAGCGGCCGATGCGGCGGTGTCGGCGGCCTACGGGTCGGCCGGCGAGCGCTGCATGGCCATCTCGGTGGTCGTCGCGGTGGGAGACGTGGGCGACCGCCTCGTCGAGGCCATCAGGGTCCGCATGGAGAAGCTGGTCATCGGTCCGTGGACCGACCCCGCATCGGAGATGGGCCCGCTCATCACCCGTGAGTCCCGCGACCGGGTGGCCGGCTACATCCAGGCGGGGGCCGACGCCGGCTGCCAGGTGGTGGTCGACGGTCGGGCCCAGGCCTTCGAGGGCGACGGGTTCTTCCTCGGGGTGTCGCTGCTCGACCACGTCACCACCGATATGAGCGTCTACACCGACGAGATCTTCGGTCCGGTTCTGTCGGTGGTGCGGGCCGACTCGTACGCCGAGGGTGTCCAGATGATCAGCGACAACCCCTTCGGGAACGGGGCGGCCATTTTCACTCGGGACGGTGGGGCGGCCCGCCAGTTCCAGCAGGACGCGGACGCCGGAATGGTCGGCATCAACGTGCCCATCCCGGTACCCGTCGGCTACCACTCGTTCGGAGGGTGGAACGATTCGGCGTTTGGCGACCACACCATCTACGGGCCGGAGGGGCTGCGGTTCTACACCCGACCCAAGGTGGTCACCAGCCGGTGGCCCGACCCGTCGACCAGCGGCGTCGACCTCGGCTTCCCCCGTAACGACTGAAAGGAAGGCTGGGCGAATGGACTTCGGAGTGGTTCTGCAGACGGACCCCCCTGCATGGCGCGTGGTCGAGTTGGCCCGCCAGGCCGAGACCCTCGGGTTCACCCACGCGTACACGTTCGACAGTCACGTCCTGTGGCAGGAACCGTTCGTGATCTACAGCGCCATGTTGGCTGCCACCAAGAAGATGGTGGTCGGCCCCATGGTGACCAACCCGGGTACCCGGGACTGGACGGTCATCGCCTCGCTGTTCGCCACCCTCAACGACATGTACGGCGAGCGCACGGTGTGCGCCATTGGCCGGGGCGATTCGGCCATGCGGGTCATCGGTCGCAAGCCCTGCAATCTGGCCACCCTCGAGGAGTCCATGGGGGTCATCAAGGGCCTGGCCGAGGGCGGCACCGTCGAGTACAACGGCACCACTCTGACCTTCCCGTGGCGCAATGGCGGCTCGCTCCCCATGTGGATGGCCGCCTACGGGCCGAAGGCCCTCGACCTCTGCGGCCGGAAGGCCGACGGCTTCGTACTCCAGTTGGCCGACCCGCAGATCGCCGAGTGGACCATTGCCGCCGTGAAGCGGGCCGCTGTCGACGCCGGGCGAGACCCCGAGTCGCTGACCATCACCGTGGTGGCTCCGGCCTACGTCGGCGATGACCTCGCCCACCAGCGCGACCAGGTGCGTTGGTTCGGAGGGATGGTCGGCAACCACGTAGCCGACCTCGTTGGCCGGTACGGCGCCGACGGGTCGGAGGTGCCCCAAGCTCTGACCGAATACATCGAGGGTCGGAAGGGCTACGACTACACGGAACACGGCCGGGCCGGCAACGAGCACACCGACTTCGTACCCGACGAGGTCATCGACCGGTTCTGCATCCTCGGCGATGAGGATGCCCACATCGCTCGGCTCCGCGAACTCGAGAGCCTCGGCGTGGACCAGTTCGCCATCTACCTAATGCACGACCAGAAGGACGAGACCCTTGACGTATACGGCCGGAAAATTATCCCGGCTCTAGCCCGTTAGCAGATTCAGCACCATCTCTAGGCCGAATCGCTTCCGACCTGACCTGGACGCAACAACTGAGAGAGCGTGACCACCTTGTTATTTCGGCAAAGAAAGATCTATGTCGTGGTTGAAGAAACCCACCACGACTTTGGCCCGTCACCAAGTCGGCCCTCGTTGAAAGGGGCCGCCGCGGCTGTTGTGAGCAATCCATTCGTTGGTGACTATGTAGCCGATCTGAGCCCTGCTACGGAGGAACTACGCGACCTGGGCCATCAACTGGGTGAGTTGCTGATTGGGCACCTAGGTGGCGATCCTCACGCTATTGATAGCTATGGCAAAGGAGCGATCGTCGGGGCAGAGGGGGAGATCGAACACGGCGCCATGTGGCACATCCCTGGTGGCGGCGGGATGAGGGCTGCCCTCGGGAAGGGAGAGGCCATCGTCCCGTCCACCAAGAAAGTAGGACCGCTAGGAGCAAGGCTAGACGTCCCCCTTACCCATCTCGAGTGGTCTTACGTCGGAAGCCATTACGACGCAATCGAGGTAGGAGTTCCAGACGCACCTAGGCCGGATGAGTTGGTACTGATCCTTGCCATGGCAATTGACGGACGGATAAATGCGCGCCTTGCCGGAGGTTTCACCCTGGAGGACCGGGGTCAACCCGGCGTGCCGGCATGAGGGTCGCGTGCCTTGGCCTTGGGCGCATGGGTTGGCACATCGCTGGACATTTGGCCGATCACAGTGATGCCCATGATTTAGCGGTTTTTGATGTCGTCGATGGCCTTACAGGCCGGTGGGGCGAAGAGCACAACGGCACGGAGGCCGACTCAGTGGAGTCGGCAGTCACTGGCGCGCAGTTCATCATCACCTCGCTGCCCTCAGACCAGGAGTTGGCAGAAGTCGCGAAAGAGGTTTTGCCCGCCATCGCTGAAGGGGCAATCTGGATCGACCACTCCACGACCTCTGCGCGGATCGCTTGTGAGTTAGGAAGCGACATATCCGCGGTTGGTGGCCACTTTCTTGACGGGCCTGTCTCCGGCGGTGTCGATGGAGCGCGCCGGGGGGTGCTCTCGGTAATGGTTGGTGGTGATCAAAGCGCATTTGCCAGAGTTGAGCCCTTAGTGGAGATCTACGCCTCTCGGGTGCGACACATGGGTCCGGTGGGTGCAGGCCAACTGACCAAGATGACGAATCAGATCTGTGTGGTCGGGCTATGTCAGGCACTTGCCGAAGGTCTGGACTTTGCCTCTCGGGCTGGACTCGAGGTCGAGAATGTGGTCGAGGCGATGTTGCAAGGTTCCTCAACTTCCTGGCAGATGGAAAATCGGGCCGACAAGATGCTGGCCGGTGAATACGACTTCGGTTTCTCCACCGCGCTGATGCGAAAGGACATAGGGCTTGTTCTCGAGGAGGCCTCTTCCATGGGTGTTTCACTTCCGATCACCGCATTGGTGGGCCAGTTCCTGGCAGATGTTGACGCCATGGGGGGAACCACTTGGGACTGGTGCAGCTTGATGGAGAGACAACGGCGATTCGCCCCCGCGAATCTGCCACCGAACAACGTAGATGGTCGTTGAACGATGCGTCATGACGTCCTAGAACATTGCGGGCGCAGTGACTGCAGGACCTTTCGAAATGAGAGTCCCATGAGCCCTGGTCCGGTTGCCTAATGGGACACGGCGGGAAGTGGCTACGTGTAGCCATGACCGTGCTTGCCGCGGTCGTCCTCCTCTTCGGCATGTGGGAGGGCTACAAGTGGGTTGGTCAACAGACCGGTGACTACTGGCCCGGCACTTCAATCGAGCTCCCAGCGTCAACCGATGACCTCACCATGCCCCACGCAATGGACATCGCCAACGAACTGTTCGAAGAGGTCCGAGATGGCCGGGCCCGTTTGCCGCTGTTCCTATTCCTACTGAAGAAGGGTTGGTTCACCCTTCAGGAGGCGGCCATCGGGTTCACCCTCGGTCTGACAGTCGGACTCGGTCTGGCCATCCTCATGCTCCGTTGGCGGGTTGCCGAACGCGGGCTGCTGCCGTGGATCAACGTGTCCCAGACGATTCCACTGATCGCGCTAGCACCGATCATCGTGACCTGGGGGCGCCAGCAGGACCTACCCGACATGCTTTCAATCTCACTGATCGCTGCCTACCTAACTTTCTTCCCAGTTGCCGTCAGCGCTCTTCGGGGCTTGCAGTCCCCCGATTCTGCCCACGTGGAGCTCATGCGTTCCTATGCAGCCCCCTGGCGGACCACTCTCTTCAAACTGAGGCTTCCTGCTGCACGTGCCTACCTGTTTCCTGCATTGAAAATTGCAGCAACGCTCAGCGTTGTTGGGGCAATCGTTGGTGAGATCTCCATCGGCACCAAGACCGGTCTGGGACGGGCGATCCTTGAATACGCGCAGCGCTACGCCGTCTCGCCTGAGCGGCTCTACGCGTCCGTGATTGGTGCAGCGGTGCTTGGCCTCTTGGTTTTTGGACTGGTCTCCCTGGCCGAATGGATCGTGGTGCGACGCACCAGTGAGGTCACGTCATGAGTAATCCAGTTCTGGCAGAAAAAGCGGTTGTCGTAGATGGGGTCGACAAGGTCTTTAACGTCGGGAGCGATTCCGAGGTGGCAGCGTTGTCTGACATCAACCTGACCGTTGAGGCCGGGGAGTTCATATCGCTAATTGGCCCCTCGGGTTGCGGTAAGTCGACTCTCTTGCGCCTGATTGGCGACTTACTCGCCCCAACTACGGGAGCGTTGACGGTATTCGGCAAATCAGCCCACGAGGCTCGCCTGGATCAGGACTACGGCATGGTGTTCCAGCATTCCGGTCTATTCGATTGGCGTCGGGTGCTGGCCAACATCGAGCTGCCACTCGAACTTCGTGGCTGGTCGAAAGCTGAGAGGTCAGCCCGATCGGCAGAGATGCTCGGGTTGGTAAGGCTTGAAGACTTCGGTGGGCACTATCCCCGCCAACTCAGCGGCGGCATGCAACAACGGGTGTCTATCGCCCGGGCGCTCTCGTTCCAGCCGAAGTTGTTACTGATGGACGAGCCTTTCGGGGCGCTCGATGAGATGACCCGTGAGCACATGCAGCTTGAACTACTTCGGATATGGCGGGAAACCCATACCACCGTGGTATTCGTCACCCACTCGGTACCCGAGTCGGCTTTTCTTTCCAACCGAGTAGTGGTCTTGTCACCACGGCCCGGTCGTATCCACTCTGTAGTTGACGTTGACCTAGGTGAGCGCAGCGACGATACGCGGCAAGATCCAGCCTTCTTCGCGAAAGCCACTGAGATCCGCGAAGCGCTCCGGGCCGTAGAAGGCGGCGGGTGATGGTTCGGCGACTTCGTGGCCGGATTTCTGTCCTAGGGCCGCCGATCACGGTGGGTGTGGTCGGTCTCCTGCTTTGGGAAGCGTTCGTAAGGGGATTCGGTATTCGGGAGTTCCTGTTGCCAAGGCCCACGTCGATCATGGAAGAGCTTGTCGACAATTGGCCCGTTCTGCGCCATGCCATATGGGAGACAGGATGGATCGCTGTAAGTGGCCTACTGATCGGCATCATGGCCGGCGTAGCGCTGGCTTTCGTGACCACACGCTTTCGTACCCTCGAAGAGGGGCTTACACCACTTGCCGTGGTCGTCAACGCCACGCCCATAGTGGCCCTTGCCCCCATCTTTAATGCCTGGTTCGGGATCACCGGCACGCTCAGCAACCAGGCCGTAGTAATCGCCGTGGTCTTTTTCCCGGTTTTCATTAACACGTCTCGAGGCCTCACCGAAGTACATCCCGATGAGATTGAGCTCATGCGTTCCTATGCGGCTAGCGAGTGGACGATCCTTCGGGAGGTTCGAATTCCCAACGCTCTTCCGTTCTTCGCCAACTCCCTCCGGTTGGTGGCGCCCTTGTCGGTAATCGCCGCGATCGTGGCCGAGTACTTTGGCGGCCCCCAGGACCGCATCGGCAACGTGATCACGTCGAACGTCGCATTCGTGAGATACGACGTTGCTTGGGCCGCCATCGCAGTCGCCTCGGCTCTTGGCCTAACTTTGTTCGCTGTAGCCCTACTAGTTGAGCGCGCAAGCATGCCTTGGCGAGCGGCGATGGGCGATGGTGATTACACAACTACACCCGGGAGGGAATGATGAAGAAGCGATTGACGACGAGACTGCTGGCGGTGCTGGCAGTCCTAACGTTGTTTGCTACTGCTTGTGGCGATGACGAAGCTGCGGTCGGCATTGGTGACTGTGACTCAGTTGACTCTGTTTCGCTGCAACTGCAGTGGCTTACCCAGGCCCAGTTTGCGGGTTATTACGCGGCGGCCGACGAGGGGATCTACGAGAAGTACTGCCTCGACGTGGAGATACGCGAAGGCGGTGTCGACATCGCTCCCCATCAGCAGTTGGCTTCAGGAGCTGTGGATTTCGCCGTGTCGTGGGTACCCAAGGCCTTGGTGCCGCGCGAGGAGGGCATGGACATCGTAAACGTGGCCCAGGTATTCCAGCGCTCGGGCACCCTCCAGGTCTCGTGGGCTGATGCCGGCATCGACGGTCCCGCGGACCTGGCTGGCAAGGTCGTCGGCAACTGGGGCTGGGGCAACGAGTTCGAGCTCCTAGCCGGCTCGCGCAAAGCGGGTCTCGATCCGTCCAGCGATTACGAGTTGGTCCAGCAGAGCTTTGACATGCTGGCCCTGCTCACCGGGGAGATCGACGCTGCCCAGGCAATGATCTACAACGAGTACGCCCAGATGCTTGAGGCAACCAACCCGGCGACCGGTAAGCGTGTCACCGCGGACGACCTGTCGGTCATCGACTGGAACGACGAAGGGACGGCCATGCTCCAGGACGCCCTCTGGGCGGACGGAGCCCGACTTGGCAACGCGGACTACGCCGATATCACCACCCGCTTTGTGGCTGCCTCTCTTGAGGGTTGGATGCACTGCCGCGACAATTCAGCGGATTGTGTTGAAATCGTGCTGAACAACGGCTCGTCGCTTGGTGCGTCACATCAGGCTTGGCAGATGAACGAGATCAATGGCCTGATCTGGCCGTCTCCCGGTGGGGCCGGCGTGATGGACGAAGGCCTGTGGGCCCAGACCGTCAACGTGGCGACTAGCCAAGGCATTCTCGCTTCAGCGCCCGACTCCGGTTCGTACACAACGGAGTACGCCGAGGCGGCCGTGGAGATGTTGAAGAACCGTGGCGTGGACACCACCGGCAAGAACTGGCGTCGAGTGGATGTGACCCTCAACCCGGGCGGCGAGTAGCTGTTCGGAGGGGCGGCGGCGTCTCTGCCCCGCTTGCCTCAACTTCCGGGTGCTCCGGGCGGCCTGACCGACATCATTCGGTTGGGCCGCCCGGCTCCGGACGTATACCCGACCCCATCGGGCTCGTCCCGTGACTGATGACCAGCCCCCTCGTCGGGCTCGTCACATGGCGCGGGCGAGAGAATGACCTGATGAGGGAGATGGTCACCAGGGTTGCGATAGTCGTCGTGGGCCTGACTCTGTTTGGCATCGGGATCGGCGCCCTGTTCCTAGCTGACCTAGGTGTCGGACCCTGGGACGTCCTGCACGACGCTTTGGCCGGTCTGCTCGATCGTCAACCGGGCACGGTCATTCTCGGACTGGGGGTGGTGCTGCTCGTCCTGTTGGTCGGGCTTCGCCAACCGATTGGCTTGGCCACGTTGGCCAACGTGGCCATCGTTGGCACGACGGTAAATGTGCTGCTGGCCGTTGTGGACACGCCGTCGGCCATGGCGGCCCGTCTCGTGTTGGTAGCCACTGCTCCGATGGTGGTGGCCTTCGGCTCGATGCTCTATATCGGTGGTGGCATTGGTATTGGGCCTCGTGACGGCCTGATGACGGCGCTGGTCGATGCAGGGTTGAGCTTCCGTGTCGCCCGGACGCTGCTGGAGGTCACGGTGCTGTTGGTCGGCATCGTCCTCGGAGGCCGGTTCGGACTGGGAACCGTGGTGTTTGCCTTGACGGTCGGTTCTGCTCTGCAGTTCTTCCGCGCCAGAGTCTGGGCTGGATACCCCGAGTCGCCCGGGCGGGTCTACCGGCGTGCCGGGTTTGCCGACTGACTCATCGTCTCGACCGTTACCAGGCGATCTGCAACTCGGTTGGGCCCCGGAAGGTGATGTTCGGGAAGTAGTCCAGGTCCTGGTCGTCGACCAGACGTAGGCCGGGTATTCGTTCGGCGAGGATCTCGGTCACCACCTGGGCTTCGAACTTGGCGTACCGGGCACCCAGACAGAAGTGCACGCCCTTGCCGAACGAGATGTGCCGGTTGGCGTCCGGCCGGTGTATGTCAAAGGCATCCGGGTCGTCCCAGATGTCGGGTTGCCGGTTGGCTGATGCGAAGTTGAGGAAGACCGTGGTTCCCTCGGGCACCTCCACGCCTCCCACCACGGTGTCCCGGGTGGTGATCCGTCGCCACGAGACTTGGCTGGATTCGAAGCGCATGACCTCCTCGATGGCGTTGACGGCCAGCGTCGGATCGGCGCAGATGTCCTCCCACTGGTCCCGTCTGGGCAGCAGGCACAGCAGGGTGTTGCACAACAGCGAGGTGATGGCCTCGTGGCCGGCGAACGACAGTCCGTAGATCACCGACTCCACCTCCCGGTAGGAGATCTCGTCGGGGTGGTCGGCGTGGGCGGCCAGCAGTTCTGAGGCGAAGTCGTCGCCCGGGTGGTCCCGCTTGGATGCGGTGAACTCCCGACAGTAGCGCCAGTAGTCGACCATGTGGGTGGCGATCTCGACCTGCTGGTCGGCGGTGGGTCGACCCCACGAGAATGCCTTGCGTTCACCGCACCATGCCTTGAGGCGGGCATCGTCGGCCTCTGGGAAGCCGATGAACCGGAAGATGGTCTCGCCGGGCAGTGGGAAGGCGAACGACTCGACGAACTCGGTGGGCGAGCCGGCTTCCAGCATGGCGTCGATCAGTTCGTGGCTACGGCGGCGAATGTAGGGCTCCAGGGTCTGCAGTCGTCGGTTGGAGAACCCCTGCCGGGTGTGCACCCGGATGCGACCATGGTCGGGCTCCGGTCGGTTCGACATCACTGCCACCGGGTCGTAGTCGGGAGCGCCGAGAACGTCGTGGGCTTCCGGGGCTAACGGAAAGACCGGGTCCTGGACGTTGGTCGAGGCGAAGGTCTCGTGGTCGGTGAACACCGCATCGATGTCGGCCATCCGCGTCACCACGAGGGCGCCGATGCTCTCGGCGTAGAAGACGGGGTGGTCGGCGGCCAGTTGGGCAGCGATCGGGTAGGGGTCAGCCAGGTAGTCGTCGTCCAGCGGACTCCACGATGCGTGGACCGGGCAGCCCGTCGGCGCCGGCGGAACGTCGGCGCGCTCGCGGTGGTAGTCCTGCTTAGTCATCGGTGCCCTCCGGCGCCGGGGCGAAAGCGTTGCGTAGGTCACTGGTGGACCGGGCCAGCACCATGGTGTCGACGCCCACACCCACGAATGAGGCTCCGGCTGCCACGTACTCCTCGACCAGTTCGGGCGTGGTTGCCAATACGCCGGCCGGCTTCCCGGCCGCTCGGATGGCCCGGATGGTCTCAGACACAGCGGATCGCACCTCGGGGTGGTTGGGTTGGCCGAGGTGGCCCAGGGAGGCACCTAGGTCGGACGGCCCGACGAACAGCGCATCCACGCCATCGACCGCAGCGATGTCGTCGAGGGCGTCCAGCGCGGCCAATGACTCGATCTGGACGATCAGGCAGGCCTCAGCATCGGCTCGCTCCCAGTGGTCGGTCAACCGTCCCCAACGGGCGGCCCGGGCACTGGCCACGCCCCGGGTCCCGGTCGGTGGATAGCGAACGGCGGCGGCCATCTCGGCCGCGTGCTCGGCGGTGTCGACCATGGGGGCGATGATGGTCCGTGCCCCGAGGTCCATGGCCTGTTTGACCAGCGAACGCTCGGATCGCAGGGGTCGGATTATGGGTTCCACCGGGTGGGCGGCGATGGCCTGGAGTTGGGCCAGCGTGGTCCGGACGTCGTTGGGGGCGTGCTCCTGGTCGATGGTCAGCCAGTCGAAGCCGGCACCTGCGGCGATCTCGGCGGCCACCGGGTCGGTCAGGCTCAGCCACAGCCCGTACTGGACGGCGTCACCGGCCAGTCCCTGCTTGAACAGGTTGGGTGGCGTGTTCTTCGGGGAGGTCGGCATCAGGTGAATCCCAGGGTGAACCTACCCAGTGGGCCGTAGTCGAAGGCGAACTGGTCGCCCGGTCGCACATCGACGGGTCGGGTGAACGATCCGGCGAGGATGGTCTGGCCGGCCCGGAGCGAGAGCCCCTGTTCGGCGTAGCGGCGGGCCAGCCACACGATGCCCAGCGCCGGATGGCCGAGCACGCCGGCCGCCAGGCCGGTCTCCTCGACGATGCCGTTACGGCTCAGTACGGCTCCGACCCACCGGAGGTCGACATCGCGTGGACCGACCGGTTCTCCGCCACAGACGATGCCGGCATCGGCCGCGTTGTCGGCCACCGTGTCGATAACGGTGCGGGTACGACCGGTGTCCGGATCGATCCGATGCGACCGGGCGGCTAGCAGCTCGACGGCCGGTGTGACGTATTCGGTGGCGGCCAGCACGTCGTCGATGGTCAGGTCGGGGCCCACCGGTTCGGCCGTCAGGTCGCGGCCCAGCACGAAGGCCAACTCGACCTCCACCTTGGGATCGGTGAAGGCATCGGTTCCGAGCTCGGTGTCGGGGGCGAAGACCATGGCATCGGTCAGGAACCCGGAGTCCGGGGTGTCGATTCGCATGGCCTGCTGCATGGCCCTCGACGTCAGGCCGATCTTGTGGCCCACCAGCACCTCGCCCCGACCGACCCGAAGGTCCTGCCATGCGGCCTGAACGCGGTAGGCCTCGTCCAGCGTCATGGCGGGGTAGATCATCGTGGTCTGGCGGACCTGGGTGGCCGAGCGATCGGCCTCGTCGAGAAGGGCCGCCTCGGCTCGTACTGCTTCCTCGGCGATCTCCCCGGAGGCCCCCTCGGAGATCGGCTCCCCACTGGTGGGCCCGCCGGTCACCGCCCGCCTCCGTTGATTTCGGCGAGGGCGTCCTCGAGGTCACGGAGGTCGGCCAGCAGCGCATCGAGGCGTTCAGCGCCGAAGCGTTCCTCGATCCGGCCGTAGATGGATTCCGATTCGGGTGCCACGCGCGTCACAAGGTGTCGACCGTCATCGGTCAATGAGAGCAGGGTCCGACGGCGGTCCACGGTGTCGGCCACCCGGTGGACCAGCCCGAGGCTCTCGAGGTCTGCGAGGATCCGCGACAAGCTGGGGGCCAGCAGGAAGGTGCGCTCGGCCACCTGGCCGACGTCGAGGAGACCGTCGGTACTGGTTAGGACCCGTAGCACGCGCCACCGTTGTTCGGTCAGTCCATGAGTGGCCAGGTGGGGGCGGAACCAACGCATGGTGGCCTCGCGGGCCCGCAGCAGGGCCATGGGCAGCGAGTGGGTGAACGGTCGCAGGTCGGGAGACCCGGTCCGCGGCGGGGCGGCGTTGGTCATCTGGGTTTCGGGGGTTCGGGGAACCCGGCGGGGGATCCGCCGGAGCGCTCGTCGGCGACCGTGTTCCGCAGGGTGCCCAGATCGGGAACTGAGACCTCGACCACGTCGCCGGGGGCTAGCCATCGGGGCGGGTCGAAGCGGGCGCCGGCGCCGGTGGGCGTACCGGTGAAGATCAGATCGCCGGGCGACAGTGTGGTGAAGGTCGACAGGTAGTGGACCTGGTAGGCGATGTCGTACTTCATGGTGGCCGTCGAGTCGTCCTGGCGGACCTCGCCGTTTACCGTGGTGGTGATGCGGAGGTCGCCGAGGTCGGATCGCCGGAGCCTGCCGTTCCCTCTTCCTGCCTCTCCGGCTACTCCTCCAGCGTTCGCGGCCGTGAAGCACGTGATCCAAGGGCCGATGGCGCCCGTGGCTTCCCAGTTCTTGCCCTGGGTGACGTTGAACTTGGCGTGGCGGACCCAGTCCCGGATGGTGCCCTCGTTGCCCAGGGTCAGGCCGAGCAGGTGGTCGGGGGCATCGGCCACCGGGATTCGCCGTCCGCCTCGGCCCACCACGGCCACGATCTCGCCTTCGTAGTCCAACTGCGGGCTCTCCGGGGGGCGGATGAGCGCCCGATCGTGGCCGGTGAACGAGTCGGGGAAGCGCACGAACACCGACGGGTACGAGGCGTCGGACGGGTCGAGGTACTCGGCGGCCCGGCCTCCGTAGTTGACGCCGATGCAGAACACCTTGCGGGGCCAGGCCAGCGGCCGTTCGAAGGTGACTTCGTCGAGGGCGTGGTCGGCAACCTCGTTGAGGTGGGTTGCCGCCTCGGCGGTGCGTCCCGAAGTCACCAGAGTCTGGAGGTCGGCGACGTCGGTGATGCGGGATCCGAGGTCCACCACGCCGGTGCCGGAGCGGTCCACCAGACCCCAACGGGGCTGGCGGTCGAGAGAAGCATCGAGGGAATAGCTGAGGAGTCGCATTGCTCGGGCCTCCACCCGGGGGTTTCGCACTATTGATTCACATGTTATACATATGGAACCGATGAGGGGAACCCCCCGTTGAGGTGGTTCCCCGGAAGGCCTGTGAGACCTCATGCCGCACATCACCATCGAGTACTCGAGCAACCTCGCCGACGTCCACGACGTGGCTGCCCTGGTGGCCGACGTCCATGCCGTGGCCGCCGTCCACCCGTGGGTTCCACTCGACGGCCTGCGTACCCGGGCCATGGTCCGCGAGCACTACCTGGTGTCCGACGGCGCGCCCGCCAACGCCTTCGTCGCCATGACCGTGCGGGTGGGTCCCGGCCGGACCGACGATGAGAAGCAGGCCTTCCTCGACACCATCCTCGACGGGGCGATCGCCTCGGTAGAGGGCCCCGACGGTTCGACCACGAGCCTGGCCATCGCCTGGAGCATCGAGGTCCAGGAGATCGACGCCCGGTGGCGGGTCAACCGCAACCGGATCCGCCTCCCGGGTGATGCCCCGGATGTCAGCCGGGACACTGCCTCGCCGGACGCCCGGAACGCTGCTGCGCAGGACGCAGCGTCCGGTGGGCTCACTTGATGGCCTCCACCATGACCTTCGAGCAGAACCGGGAGGCCGCCGAACGCCATCTGGCCCGCTTCGCCGAGCGCCCGATCCTCCACCTGGTGGGTGGTGAGGCCCAGCCGAGCGCCAGCGGGTCGACCTTCTCCAACGTGTCACCCATCGACGGCGCCCCCCTCGGCGCCGTCGCCTCGGGCGAGGGCCCCGACGTGGACCGGGCGGCGCGCGCAGCGGCCGACGCCTTCGCCTCGTGGGGGACCACCCCCGGCACCGAGCGCCGACGGATCCTGCACCGGGTGGCCGACCTGATCGAGGCCCGGGCACACGAGATCGCCGTGGTCGAATGCGTCGACACCGGTCAGACCATGCGGTTCATGGCGGCCGCCGCCCTCCGGGGTGCCGAGAACTTCCGGTTCTTCGCCGACTGGGCCCCGTCGGCCTCCGACGGGCTGTCCCTGCCCACCGGCGACCACGTCAACTACACGACCCGTCATCCCTTGGGCCCGGTGGGTGTCATCACCCCGTGGAACACCCCGTTCATGCTCTCCACGTGGAAGATCGCCCCGGCGCTGGCCGCCGGATGCACGGTGGTCCACAAGCCGGCCGAATGGAGCCCGTGCACCGCCACCCTGCTGGCCGAGATCGCGCTGGAAGCCGGGCTCCCGCCGGGCGTGCTGAACGTCGTGCACGGGTTTGGCGCTTCGGCGGGGCGCAGTCTCACCGAGCATCCGGCCGTCAGGGCCGTGGCTTTCGTGGGCGAGTCGTCCACCGGATCGTCTATCCAGGCCCAGGGGGCACCCACCCTCAAGCGGGTGCACTTCGAACTGGGTGGCAAGAACCCGGTGCTGGTGTTCGACGACGCCGACCTGGAGCGGGCGTTGGACGCCGTCGTCTTCATGATCTACAGCCTCAACGGCGAACGGTGTACGAGCGCCAGCCGGCTGCTCGTCCAGGACACAATCCACGACGAGTTCGTGGAGCGACTCACCGCCAAGATGCGCGGCGTGCGGGTCGGGCACCCGCTGGATCCGGCGAGTGTGGTCGGGCCGCTCATCCACCCCAGACACCTGGCCAAGGTCGACGGTTATCGGGCCATCGCCGAGGCTGACGGTGCCGATGTGGTGGTGGGGACCACGTGGGAGGACGCCCCGGTGGGAGGCAACTGGACGGCGCCCGTCCTGTTCACCGGTGCCGACCCGTCGATGCGGATCGCCCGCGAGGAGGTGTTCGGCCCCACGCTGACCGTGCTGCCGTTCGCCGACGAGGCCGCTGCCGTCCGGATCGCCAACGACGTCGACTACGGCTTGGCCGGCTACGTCTGGACCGGTGACGTGGGTCGCGCCCACCGGGTGGCCCATGCGCTCGATGTGGGCATGGTCTGGGTCAACTCGCAGAACGTCCGTCACCTCCCGACCCCGTTTGGGGGTACGAAGGCCAGCGGCATCGGTCGCGACGGTGGCGACTGGAGCTTCGACTTCTACATGGAGACCAAGAACATCGCCATTGCCATGGACACCCACGCCATCCCGGTGTTGGGAGGCTGACCCGGTGAGCCTGTACGCCGTCCAGAAGTTCCTGTACCAGCTCAACCGGACTCCCGACCTGCAGGGCCGGTACCGGGCCGACCGGGCAGGTGCCGTTGCCGGCTTCGACCGGGCCGAGGACTTGACCGTCGACGAGGTGGATGCCCTGGTCGCACCCGACGTCGGATACCTGTTCCACCTCGGCGTGAATGGGCAGATCCTCATGCACTTCGCGGCCCTCCACGGGATCGAGTGGGCCGACTACCTCCAGCAGATGCGCGACGGGATCACCACCCACGGACCGGTCCGTGAGGGCGTGTACGCCATGACCGGCTACGACGGCGTCGATGCCCACCGTGCCCAACCCGACTTCCGGACCGGCTCCGATGGTGCCGGCAATCCAGGCCCTGACGCTCCCGGCACCGGGGCGGGGCCCTGACGTGCCGCTCGTCTACGCCGGCGTGTGCAGTCACGCCCCGGGGATCACCGGCCGGGCCGACCAGGCCGACCCCGAGGTGCGGGCCGCCTTCGTGGAGGCCTTGGACGGGATGCGTGCCGCCATCGAGGCGTCGGGCGCCGAGGCGATTCTCGTGGTGGCCGCCGAGCACTTCGCCAACTTCTTCATGGACAACATGCCCGCTTTTGCCATGGGCATGTCCGACCACTACGACGGACCGATCGAGGACCCCGACTGGTTGGGGATTCCGAAATTCCGGGCACCCGGTGACCGAGACCTGTCCCGCCGACTCGTCTCCGAGGTCATGCAGACCGTCGACGTGGCCTACGCCGAGGAGTGGCTGTTCGACCACGGCATCGCTGTGCCCCTCTCGTTCCTGACTCCCCGGTTCGACCTGCCGGTCGTGCCGGTGAACGTCAACTGCCAGGGGCCACCGCTGACGCCGCTCCACCGTGCGTGGGCGTTCGGCGAGGCCCTCCGACGGGCCGCCGATGCCGTGCCGGAGCGCATTGCGCTGGTGGGCACCGGCGGGATCTCACACTGGCCGGCCACCCCTGACTCGGGGAAGATCAACGAGCCGTGGGACCGGGACTTCCTGGACCGTTGGTGCCGCAACGACCGCGGTGCACTGCTCGACTATGACGACCTGCAGGTGTACGCCGACGCCGGCCAGGGGGGCTTCGAGATCCGCACCTTCCTCACGGTGAGCGCGGCGGCCGCCGGGGCGCAGGGAACCGTGCACTTCTACGCCCCGATCCCCATCTTCGCCGTGGGCTGCACGGTGGCCGACTATTTTCTGGCCTGACGGGCTGCTGATCTGACGGGGCGGCTGGCCTGACGGAGCTGCCGGTCTGACGTAGGTGAGGGAGGCTGG
>Ga0257111_1000308_pt1 | contig 20529 bp, 19 predicted proteins | sample LP_taG_6_FD_191567 | JGI IMG/M metagenome (GOLD analysis project Ga0257111, IMG submission 191567) | Marine microbial communities from Northeast Subartic Pacific Ocean, Canada - LP_J_2015_P26_500m | ecosystem: Environmental > Aquatic > Marine > Oceanic | place: Canada: Northeast Subartic Pacific...
AATAAGGAAAAAATTGATTTAAAAAAATCATCATTACTTCCAGTAGATTCTCCAGAAGTTTGGGCATTTGGAGTAACCTATGGAGATTCTATGAAAGAAAGACAAGCAGAGTCTGAAACACCTGATATTTATTCAAAAATTTATTTTGCTGAAAGACCTGAATCTTTTTTTAAAAGTACTCTAAGTAGATTAAGAAAAAATAATGAGTCAGTTGGAATAAGATCTGATTCGGGGTGGGATATTCCTGAACCAGAGTTAACGTTTATAATTTACAACAAAGAAATTATTGGATTTACCTGTGGTAATGATATGTCCAGTAGAAAAATAGAGGGAGAAAACCCACTATACTTACCTCAGGCAAAAGTTTATAAATATTCTGCTTCTATTGGCCCATGTTGGGTTCCAGTAGAATGTTTAGACTATAATAATTTGAATGTAGAAATGACTATTAATCGTAACTCAAAGAGAGTATTTAAGGGAAATTGCAATACCAGCATTATGAAAAGAAAATGTAATGAACTTAATGATTGGCTTAACAGAAGCAATGAAATCCCTGATGGAACAGCTGTTATGACTGGTACAGGGATCATTCCTCCCATGGAATTTTCTTTAAAAGAAGGAGACAAAATATCTATATCTATTGAAAATATAGGTACACTGAACAATTTCGTGATAAGCGTTTAATAATTTATTTTATAGTTATTACCCTGATTAAATTTGTGTTGCCTTTAAATCCAATTGGTAACCCTGCAACTACAATAATTGTTTCACCTTTTTTTGCTAGTTTTTCATTTAAAACCATGTCTTCTGCAAACTGGAACATTTCTTCTATGTTTGACAAGTTTTTTGCTTCAATAGTATGAACACCCCACCTTAACGACAAACTAACATGAGCTTTTGGATCAGGAGAAAGTGCTATTACAGGCTTAGAAGGTTTGTAAGATGCCACCCTAGCAGCTGTAGATCCTGATTCTGTAAAAGCTACAATGAGTTTAGCGTTCAATTGTTCTGCAATATCTGCAGCACCATGAGCTATAAATTCATCAATGTTTTGTGCATTTGAAGCAGTTACATGATCAAATCTAAGTTTCCTTAAATTCTTATTATTAATATTTTTTTCAGCTATTTCTGCAATTTCTTTCATGAATTCCACCGATCTAACTGGAAATTTTCCTATAGAAGTTTCACCCGAAAGCATGATAGCGTCAGATCCATCTATTACAGCATTATGAACATCAGTTACCTCTGCGCGTGTTGGCTGTGGATTTTCAGTCATGGATTCTAGCATTTGAGTTGCTGTAATGACTTCTTTACCCATACTATTTGCAATTTTTATTATGAATTTTTGTGTAGATGGGATTTCTGAAATTGGTAAATGCACCCCTAAATCTCCACGCGCAACCATAACAGCATCTGATTCATCTATAATTGATTTAAGATTATCTACTGCTGTCTTCAACTCTATTTTTGAGATAATTTTTATGCTTCTATTTTTTGCCTCTATTTTTCTTTTAACTTTTTTTATGTCATCAATATTTCTAATATATGAGAGCCCTACAAAATCTATATCATTAGATAAAACAAAGTCCAATGCCTTTGTAGTTTCAGCAGTAAAATATTCTAACATTGAAGGGAAACCTCTTGCTACAACTGCTTTATTGCTACTGATTTTTCCCCCTAATTTTACTTTTGTTTCAATTAATGTTTTATCGATAGTAATAACATCTAATTCTACAGCCCCATCATCTATTAAAAGAGTTGCCCCTTTTTTTATATCTTTATGTAATCCAGAAGGCCAAATATTTATGATTTCTTTGTTGAGATTATCTGAGCAATCAAAAAAAATCTTTTGATTATTTTTGCAAATGAAGTGATCAGTTTCCAAATCTCCTACTCGATACTTTGGCCCAGGCAGATCTGCCAATATCGGTATCGGTCTATTTAGTTCTTTAGAAGCATTTCTTATATTATTGATAATTAATTTGTGCTCTGATGAATCTCCATGAGATAAATTGATTCTGGCAACGGTCATTCCAGCTTCTATCAATTGTTTTAGAGTCTGAATATCATACGATGAAGGACCAATGGTGCATATAATACGTGTTTTACTAAAATTTTTCAACTTTGATTTATTATCTACCATTTATATTATTTTTAATAAATTAATAATCATATAAAGTATTATATATAAGAATTTATATATGAGGTTATTATGCCTGAAAACAATTATACACTATTTGAATTACAGGATTTAGACATCAAAAAAAAATCTTTAATCAATGGAATTACTAATATCGATAAAAAACTAGAAGATTCTTTAGGTATAAAAGAATTGAATCTAAATCTAGAATTGGTTATAAAAAAACTGAATGAACAAAAAAAAGCACAAATAAAAATCAATCAATTAAGAGAGTTAAATGAGTATGAAATAAATAATCTTAATACAAGATTATATTCAGGACAAATCAGAAATAACAAAGAAGCTGAGGCAATCAAATTTGAAATTGAAAGCAAAAATGAGACAGTCCAACAAATCTCTACTAGAAACGATAAAGTGAATGAGAATATAAAGAAAATAGATCAAATAAAAGAAAACCTAGAATTGAAAATTTTATCTTCTGAAGAAAAATGGATTGATATTAAAAATAATCTTCTCTTGGATCAAAAAAAATACAAACAACATCTTGAAAAAATTTATACCGAAAGAGTAAAAATATCAAAAAAAATCGATAAACAATTATTAAATTTATATGAACGTTTTTTTTCTCTGAATGGTAATTTTGGTATTGTAAAAATAGATAATGATCTTAGCCCCTGTTGTAAAATCAAATTACCGAATGCTTTTGTAGAAAAAGTGAAAATTTCCCCAACCCCTATTATATGTAATTGTGGCAAATCACTAATTATGGAGTAAACGATTGGATAATTACGCACTTGTATCAAGTTTTAATGACTTAGATGAAAATAAATATTTAAAAGATTTTTGTGATTATCAGAGTATATCTGTAGATAAAATTTTTGAATTCAATGATTACTCGAATATGATAAAAAATATTAGATCAAATAAAATATCTGATTTGATAATCTCTACACCAAAGGCAATGGATAGTAATTTATTAGATTTTTGTAAGAAAATAATTGAATTATACAATTTGAATGTTGAGGTTAAATGTGCTTCTTATGATTTCCCAGATCCCTTTCAATATGCTTTGAAAGTCTTATCTTTACCCGATGAAAACCCTTTAAGACTTAATAAGATTAAGGATTCCATTAATAAAAAAGCCTCTAGAGGTCAAGTTTTGGGAAAAATACCTTATGGGTACAAAAAAACCCCTTCCAGTTTTTACGAAATTAATGATTCTGAAGCAAAGATAGTTAGAGAAATTTTTTCTTTATTTTATAAATTTCGAAACATTAAAGACATTGTGAATTTATTAAATGAAAAAAAAGACTTTAATAAAGGAAAGGAATGGTCCTCTCAAGGTATTGAGCATATGTTAAAAAATGATTTTTATTTGGGAATTTATCGTAGATATAATAATGTTATACCAAATTCACATGTTCCTATTGTAGATAGGATATTGTTTAATGAATGTAAAATAATTTTAGGATCAAAAGAAAAAAAAATATATAAAAAAAATATATATCAGGGCATTCTTTTCTGTGGAATTTGCAAACAAAAACTTTTAATAACTTCTCACACAAATTATTGGAATGTTAGAAAAGTTCGAACAAATAAAACTTACAAGTACTATTCCTGTCCAGGGAAATATAATCATACAATCCATAATAAAAAAACTAGCATCAATTTCGACATGTTGAATAATGCTTTAAAAGTAAGAATGGATACTCATTCCTTGGAATATAAAAATAAAATAAAGAAATCTGATATATATAAATTGGTTAATTCAATGGGAACAGGATCAATCGTAATGAAAGAATTTGTAAATAATTTTAAAAAATATTTAAATTATTTAAATTCTGATAAATCTCTTTCAAATAAGAAATTTTATATATACAAAGAAAAAGAACAAATAAAGATCCTTGACCATTAAATTCCTTTATAATTAAATTATTAGGTAAAAGAAGGATGTGTGATCGCTGGTATTTTTTACCAGAGGAAAGTCCGAGCACCACTAGGAAAAGTGCCTGTTAATTGCAGGGCAGGGTGACCTGACGGAAAGTGCAACAGAAAATAAACCTCCATTTTATGGGAAGGGTGAAAAGGTAAGGTAAGAGCTTACCACTTGTTTGGTAACAAATAAGGTATGGTAAACCCCACTTGGTGCAAGGCTAAATAGGGGAATGTTAATCCTAGATAGTTCCCGGGTAAGCTGCATGAACTAATTGGTGACAATTAGTCAAGATGGATGATCACATCTATTTAATTTGTTAATAGAACAGAACTCGGCTTATAGTCTTTCTTTTACCTAATTTGTTTTGTAAAAATTTTTAATAATTAGATCTTGTCAGTTTGTCCTCTTTTTGCCCAATCCATTGTCTCAAACATATTTAGACCAGGATCAAGGACCAAGCCTTCTTTACTTTTATCAGGAGGATGTGAAAGTATAAAGTCTTCATTTAATTCTACACCCCAACCAGGACCCTCAGGTAAGCTAAAGAAACCATCTTTAACTTCAGGATAATAATTAGCTGCTTCCTTAACAAATGGATCAGCGAAATCATTAAAATGTTCTAAAATTTTTACATTTCTTAAGGTAAAGCACAAATGTATTGCAGCCAAAGTTGAAATTACCCCTCCTACATTATGAGGAGCTACCATAATTGAATATATTTCAGCTGTAGATGCTATTTTTTTTGTTTCAAAAATTCCTCCGCACTGAGTTATATCTGGTTGAATTATATCTACTGATTTACTACTCCATATTTCTCTGAATTCTGATGCTCCATAAAGTCTTTCTCCAGTAGCTATTGGTAAAGAAGTTTGTATTCTTACTTTTTCTAAACTTGAATTATCACTAGGCCTTACAGGTTCTTCAATCCATCCAATATTAAGATCTTCTATTTTTTTTGATATTTCTACTGCCTGATGAGCCGCAAATCTTCCATGCATTTCAATCATCATTTGCATATCATCAGTTATCGTGTCAGAAACGGCCTCAATTATTTCTAAAGATTTGAAAAGCTCAGTCCTTGATAATTCTAAATCTCCATTTCCAAAAGGATCAAATTTTAATGCTTTATATCCTTTAGATACGACTTTTGATGCTGCTATAACAAAACTATCTGGAGTCCTTTCTACTGTATACCACCCATTAGCATATGCTTGTATTTTGTCTTTTACTTTTCCTCCAAGCAGTTTATAAACTGGCTGTTTAGTGTATTTTCCAATAATATCCCAAAACGCCATTTCTACCATAGCTAAACCTGTATGAACAACTTCTCCTGATTTTCCAAAATCTAATAGTGTAAATCTCCTATAAAGAGCTTCAATGTCGAATGGATCATGTCCAATAAAGTGTCTTTGGACATCCTTAAGATATTCAGATACAGTGTGAGTTTTACCCAAAACTCTAGCTTCTCCCACTCCAGATATTCCTTCGTCTGTGTCAATTATTATGTAAGATAAATTTCTCCATGGAGTACCCAATTGTAATAACCTGAAACCTGTTGTTTTCATATTATTTTTCTTTCAAAAGTATACTTGTATACTTAATTAAGAGGATATTGACTGAATTTATCTTCTTGTTGAGTTTTAACATCTAAAAGAGCACTTTGCCCATTTGAATTTGCTTCTTGTGCCTTTTTAATTGCTGGACCTATTTCTTCTGGTTTTTCTACATCTATTCCTAAAGCTCCTAAGCCTGTAGCTACAGTTGAATAAGAACCTGTCATATTTCCTGCCCCAAATACCTCCATAGCAGTTGGTTGATGATGATTATATCCACCCATTGTTCCGTTATTCAATACAATTGTTGTGATCGGGTTTCCTGATCTTACTGAAGTTTCAATATCTAGACCTGCCATGCCAAAAGCAGCATCACCCATAAAGTTTACACAAAATTTATCTGGATGAGCCATTTTAGCACCTATCATTAAACCAATACCATATCCCAAATGAGTGGTTTTACCCCAGCCTATGTAACTTCCAGGTACTGTTGCAGGATAAAAAGGCATAATTTGATCTCTTGGATGACCAGCATCATGAGTCATTATTGTATTTTCATGGTCTACTGTTTTATTGATTTCACTTACTAATCTATATGGATTTATCGGAATATCTGAGGAATTTAATAGAGAAGACCATTCATCATTCCATTCTTTTTTTACTTGTGCAATGGCTTCGGATGTTTTGGTATCCTTTGATCTTGAATCACCAAATTGAGATTTTGCCTCTTCAATCAATAAATCTAATGTAACTTTCGCATCACCTAACAATCCTACTTCTGTAGGATATTCTTTACTAATATCTTCTATATTATTCGTGTTGTGAATTAAAAATTTACCTTCAGGAATATCTATCCCGTAGTTTGTTTTAGAGAAACTTGTACCCAATCCTATTAGAACATCTGACTCTTTCAGCCATGCCCAAACTCCTTTGGGCGCTGTTCGATTGGCTGCTCCCAAAGCTAAAGGATGTCTCTCATCGAATCCAGATTTCCCCGGCATCGTAGTTAGTACAGGTATTTGCATAATTTCTGCAAATAGCTTTAATTCTTCTGTGGCTCCAGCATATAATATTCCTTGTCCTGCCCAAATGACGGGATTTTTAGCTTTAGAAAGGGCATCGACTGCATCTTTGATATCAGATTTACTTGGTGAACTTAATATTTGATTTGGACTTTTATAATCATCAACATTATCCAACTCTTGTGCCATAGCATCCCTTCTCATTTCAAGTAACACTGGACCAGGTCTCCCATTTTTCAAGGCGGATAGTGCTCTTCTCATCTGCTTTGTTATGTCTGAACCGTTAATTATTGAGGATCTCCATTTTGTTATTTCTGAATAATTAGTTTGAGGATTAAAGTGAGGCTTTACATCTGAGACATTACTTGCAGAACCGTCAGGAAGGAATAATATTGGTACAGAATCTGCCCAAGCTTGAGCTATTCCACCAAATGAATTTTCTACCCCCGGACCACCCTGACAACAAAAGACACCTCTTTTGCCTTCTCTAGCTAACATCCTTGAATAACCATCAGCTGCCATTATTCCACCCCGTTCTTGTCTAAAAACTATGGGTCTCAATCCACCTTTTCCTGCGGCTTCAATTAAAGGGTTTGCTGGGAAACATGCTAACCATTCAAAACCTTCTTTTTTTAATATTTCTACTATTGCATCATAACCATTCATCTTATCCTCCAAATCGTTTAACCTAACTATTTTAATAAAATTTTTTGAATTACTATATTTTTTTAAGTCTAAATATATCAAAAATACCTCAAAGACGTCTTAAAAATATAGGATCTCTTTTTTTATTTTTCAATTAAATTTAATTATTGCTAAAAAAAATTTTCGAGGTAAAAATTATGGTACAAGAAAGATTGATAGGCTTTGGAACTGCAAATATTAAAGTATTTGGTGTTGGTGGAGGAGGTGGAAATGCTATAAATCGAATGTATAAGAATACAATTTCAGGCATAGAATTCATTTCAGTAAACACTGATAATCAAGCTCTTGATAGTTCAATAGTTCCCAACAAAATTAGAATAGGTGATCGAATCGCTCGCGGAATGGGCGTAGGAGGAGATCCATCTAAGGGAAAACAATGTGCAGAAGAAAGCCGAAATGATTTGAAGGAATCTGTTAATAATTCAGATATGGTATTCATTGCTGCAGGTATGGGAGGTGGATCCGGAACAGGAGCAGCACCAGTTATTGCTGAGGTAGCAAAAAGTTCTGGAGCTTTAACTATTGGTGTTGTCACAAAACCTTTTGGCTTTGAAGGAACCCAAAGATTAGATGCGGCTCTTGAAGGTATAGAAATCTTGAAGAAAAGTGTTGATACTTTAATCGTTGTACCTAATGATAAATTATTAGAAACCGAAGACAATCTTTCTATGTCTGATGCCTTCGATTTGGCAGATGATGTACTAAGAGTTGGTATTGAGTCTATTTCAGAATTGATATTGGTTCCAGGGGAGATCAATTTAGATTTTGCTGATGTAAAAACAATTATGGAAAATTCTGGTCCCGCTTGGATGGGTATTGGTGAAGGGACAGGGGAAAACAGATCAACAGAAGCAGCAGAAAGAGCTGTTTCTTCTCCGCTTTTAGAAATGCCTATTGATGGAGCAAAAGGTGTCATTTTCAATGTCTCTGGAGGATCTGATATTACCTTGGATGAAGTTACAACTGCGTCTGAAGTAATAAAAGCGAAAGTTCATCCTGATGCAAATATTATTTTTGGAAGTGTTACTAACCCTAAAAATGACGGGAAAGTTAAAATAACAGTCATAGCGACTGGATTTCCTGAAATATTGGATGATGATTTTGTAAATAGAAATATTAAGCAAGAAGGAATGTCCTTTGATGATCTTGAAGTTCCCCCTTTTCTCAGAAAACACCCAGGAGCCCTTAGGAGATTAAGATCAGGAACTTTATAAATTTATTTTTGAATTAAGATTTTTATTTTTTTTAAATAAATTTCTTAGATTCCATGAACAAATACTTCTAAGCTTTCTTTTTTTCTGGAATATTATCAAGAACTTCATTCATATTAGTTGTTCGTCCATTATATCTAGGATCGCACACAATAATAAACGCATGAGCTACAGCTTCAGAATGAGATATATCAACAGATATTAAGCTAAATTCAAATCTTTTGACTATTTTTTTTATTTTGTTTCTATTTGCATTTGATATGATCTTTTGTTTGATTTTTTTCTCTGAAAAACCAAGTTCTATTTTTAACATAATCCTTATTAATTCGTTATTTTTATTTACGTTTATTATTTCATTTAGAGTTTTGTCTATTGAGTTAGAATTTTTCAAATATACTATTTCATCATCTTCAAATATACATATTATTCCTGATTTGTTACCCAACATCCAAGTATGTTCCTTATTAATAGGCATTCTGTTATTTTGTGTAAGTAAGATATAGTCTGACTTCCAAGATTTCAGGTGGGATTCTGTAAATTGGTTCATGATTTATATTATATTTATTAGTTTGAGAAAAAATTTTGTATATTTTTATATTATTATAATGTTATGGATAGAAAAGTTGGTAATTTAATCACTCGAATTCACGCATCTGATAATTTTAAAGGATCTTTAGTTGTTACTGGTTGCGGTTCTATGTCAATAGCTTGGTTATTTTCTATTCCTGGGTCTTCTAATACGCTTCTAAGTGCATATGTTCCATATTCAAAAAAATCACTAGAATTATATTTAGAGAAACATTTAACGAACCATGTGAGTGAAAAAGAAGCTCTGTCTATTGCTAATGTGGCCTATAAGAATACATTAAAGTTTATTAATACCTCTGAAAAAGATATTAAAGTCTTTGGAATTGGTTGTACTGGCGCGATTGCTACAAATAGAAATCGAAAAGGTGAAGATAGAGCGCATATTGCTATAAAATCTAAGAATAAAGAATGTATTTATTCTATTTATTTCAACAAACTAAAAAGGGATAGGAAATCTGAAGAAATAATTGTGAGCAAGCAAATTATAAACGCTATTGCATATATTTCTGAAATACCTGATTCTATTCCATTGGATTTATTAGAAGATGAAAAATTTTTTGAAACAAATTGAACGTTTAGAAAATAATAAAATCAATCATTTTATTACTAATCGGGAATTTGATGTATTAAATAATAACATAATAAAATCCATAATTTTGTCAGGATCTTTTAATCCTATTCATTCGGGACATAGATCACTTTTAGAATATGTGTCTAATTTACTTGATAGGAATAAATATTATGAAATATCAATAATGAATGTTGACAAACCAGCACTCTCTATTGAAGAACTTTTATCTAGGATTCCAAGTTTCTCTTTTGATGAAAAAATAATAATTACTAATAGTAGTAAATTTATTGATAAAGTAAAAATATTTCCAGATACTTGTTTTATAGTTGGATATGATACAGCAATGAGAATTCTTGATGAGTCATATCTATCTGACAATGAGACTTTGGATGAATTCTTAAATATGGTTAGTTCTAGAAATTGTTTTTTTATGGTAGCAGGTCGTGTAGATGAAAAAGGAAAGTTTAATAATTTGAAATCAGATGAGATAAAAGAGAAGTATAGATCTTTATTTATGATTATTGACGAGGAAGATTTTAGGTCCGATATTTCCTCTACAGATATAAGATAATAGTAAATTTTGACAAGAATTTTGACAAGAACATTTATTCTAATTATTATATGTATTCCATGAGTGAATTGGATAATGTAATTTTTTTAGACACTAAAGTTTCCGCAGGATTTCCTTCTCCAGCCGATGATTTTGTATCTTTTGATTTAAACTTACATGATTATATTGTTAATAATCCTATATCAACATTTTGTATTCGAGTTACTGGAGATTCTATGATTAATATTGGTATATTTTCTGGTGATATATTAATTATTGATAGGTCTATTAATCCAAGAAATAATCATATTATTTTAGCAGTATTAGATGGTGAATTTTTATTAAAGAAGTTAAATTTCCAAAAAGGAAATATCGTACTTAAAGCTGAGAATGAGTATTATCAACCAATTTTTGTCAATAGAAATAGAGATTTTAAAGTTTGGGGAGTTGTAATAGCCTCTATAAAGAAATTTCTATGATAGTTTTGATTGACTGTAATAATTTTTATGTCTCTTGTGAAAGGATTTTTAATCCAGGTTTAAAAGATAAACCACTAATTGTCTTGTCTAATAATGATGGCTGTGTTATTTCTCGTTCTGAGGAAGCGAAGAGAATAGGAATACAAATGGGTATTCCTGTGTTTAAAATTAGAGATTTAATCCATAAGAATAAAATATTCGTATTTTCTTCAAATTTTACCTTGTATGCTAACATTTCCAGAAGAGTAATGCATATTTTAAAAACATATTCAGAAAAAATAGAAATTTACTCTATAGATGAAGCGTTTATAGAATTAAGACTTCACAAATCATCCTATAAAGAATGTAGAAATATTCTCAACATTATTCAAAAATTTACAGGTGTTCCTGTATCGATTGGAATGGCTCGAACTAAAACTTTGGCTAAAATAGCTGTTTCACTGGCAAAAAAAAGAAAAGATAATATATTTATTTTTAATGAATATTCTAATATGTTAAATTTATTTAAAAATATAGATATTTTTGATATTTGGGGCATAGGAAAAAGATATACAAAATCTTTTTATAAGAATGGTGTTTATACTGCTTTTCACCTGATTCATTTAAATGAATCATGGATTTTAAGTAATTTTAATATTAATGTTCTAAAAACTTACATGGAACTAAAAGGTATTGTTTGCTATCCTATAGAAACTTATAAAAAACCCAAAAAAAGTATAACTGTATCTAGATCTTTTGTTAATCCAATATTGTCATTTGATATTTTAGAAAAATATATTAATGATTTTGCATTTCTATGTTCTTATAAAATGAGATTAGAAAAAAAGAGATCTAATTCCATGTCTGTATTTATACAAACCAGTTTTTATCATGACAATATATATTCAGGATTCACTTCAGAAAATTTTTTTAAATCTACAGATAATTACATAGAAATAGTTAAAAAATCTAGCTTACTATTAGTAAAAATTTTTAAAAAAAAATTCAAATATAAAAAAGCGGGAGTTATTTTGAATGAATTGAATAATTTTGACTCATATCAATTACCTCTTTTTGCTGATAAACCACAAGATAAAATTATTTCTAAAGAATCTTTGATGTGTTCCATTGACTATATTATTAATAACTTTGGATATTCAAAGATTAAACTAGCTTCTCAAAATTTGGGATATAATTGGAGAACCAATAAGGAGCATATTTCACCTATGTATCTAAGCGAATGGAATGAAATACTTGATGTTAAAATATAGTTATTTTTTTTCCTTAAATATAGCGAATGAAGAAGTGTAACCATGCAAAAAAGTTCTATCCCCAATAGGGCTTATTTCTCCATTTGAGAAAAATCCAGTTACCGGTGAATTATTATCTATAACGTTTTTATAAAGATTGATATCATGATGCGATTTTCCTAATAGATATTTACCTCTACCTACACTTGAGAACATTAATGTAGATTTTATCGTTTTACTTTTTTCTTGATGATATTCTGACAACAATTTTTTTAATTCTTCTTGAGCTACACCTGAATCTCTTAAATGGAATTGTATAATCTGACCATCTGTTATTGATTCTCCAATTGTGATAGAGCCCGTATCCTTGTCTATTGAAGAGATGTTTCTAATCATATACTGTATTTTCTCTCTATTATTCGATAAACGATCCATCAACATTCCTATTTGTAGTGCATTGTTCATGTTTTCTTTATCTTCTTCTGATGCTTTATCATATATATTTTTTATTGCTACTATAGGTAATTCTCCATCTAATTCATGAATGACGTTATTTGATGATTGTGTAACAATCATTGGTTCACCTATGGGTCGACAACTTTGAGCGACTAAAATATCTAGTTCAAAATTACCTGTTATTAACAACCCACAACTACCTTTATAATAGGTTTTTTCATTAACAAACAATGCATTTTGCCCTGGTTTATTCCCTCCAGATGCTAAAGCACCTATTGTTTTACTACGTGGGAACGCAAAATCGAGTCCATCTAGTACATATTCTGTTCTTATAGAAAAAGGATCTGGAAATAACACAATTGTTTCGGGATCTTTTCCAACGTTACCAACAATTTTTTCCCAGGATTTAGGTCCTTCATCAGGACTTGGTAATTCATCTTGATAAAAATGAAACGGGGTTATTTTTACGTTTGGTAAACTAGCAACGATTATTGAAATCCCAGGAAGATATTCAAATTCTTGACCTTCTCCAATTACTCCAGAGGCTGAACATCCTATTACTTTATCGCAATTTATTGCATTTTTTATTTTTTTGCTTACTTCTTCATAATCGGATGAATGGTGAGATGAAATAAAAACAATAGCCAAATCAGCTTTCTTATTTCCTAATTTTACTGATATGTCTCTAGTTATATCTTCTAATGCTCTATCAAAAGAGGGAGAATTTGAAACTGATGAACACCAAAACATAAAAATTACCTTTCTTTTAGTTTCAATAAAGTTGACTTGATCGCTTTAAGAGTTAAATCAATATCTTCTGAAGTATGCGCAGTAGATAAATGAACCCTTCCATTGGATGATAATCTTATACCTTTATTAAACATGAGTTCACAAAATATTTTGTATTTATTTTCATCACAATAATTGAAATGTTCTCGCCAATCTTTAATGTTTTTTTTATTAGTGAAAGATATAGAAAAAACTGATCCTAATCCTTGAACATGAATATTCGAATCTAATTCATGCGATAATTTTTCTATTCCTTCCATTAACTTTTTCCCCTTATTATCAAGATCTTCATAAAAATTATTATCATTGATCATTACATCTAAAGAAGCGCTGGCTGCTGCAATTGATGCGACATTAGAGTTAAAGCTTCCACCATGATATACTATTCCATCACCTACTAGCTTCATAATTTCATTACGACCTGAGAGCATTGCGATAGGGAACCCTCCTGCAAATGATTTCGCAAAAGTAGCTAAATCAGGCTCAATTCCAAAATACTCTTTTGCACTTCCTTTTAAAATCCTAAAGCCAGTGATTACTTCGTCGAAAGCTAGTAGTGATCCATTATTATGACACAATTTTTTTACCGATTCTAAATATGATTTGTCGGGAATTATACAATTGGTATTAGCTAAAATAGGTTCCATGATAACTCCGGCAATATTATCAGAATATTTTTCAAATATTTTGTTTAAGTGTTCTATATCATTCCATCTGGCTATAATTACACTTTTACTAGTCAAAATATCCATTCCAGTAGATTCAGGTACTGGAATAGGGCTTATTTCATCTCCGGCATATTCTAAATCAGGATGAACCGAGTAATTTATCGAATCCATCCAGCCGTGATAGTGTCCTTCAAACTTGATAAATAATTGCCTATTAGTATAGCCTCTGATTAATCTGATAAGTAATTGGTTTATTTCTGTTCCACTAGAAGCAAATCTGACCGTCCAGTTATCAGCATTTAAAATTTTTAGTGCTTTTTGAGCAACTTCGATTTCATTTTCAAATTGAGCTGCATATATCATTCCCTTTTTAATCTCATTAGAAATAGCATTATTTAAAAAGTCAGGAGCATGTCCAAAAATGTTTGGTCCCATTCCTTGGATATAGTCTATATATTCATTATTATCAACATCCCATATTTTTGAACCTTTGGCTTTTTTAATAAAAATAGGAACTTTTGAATGTTCTAAAGTTCTAATTTGAGATGAAATGCCACCACTGATATATAATTTTGCTTTTTCATAAAGCTCTTTTGAGTTAGATAATTCGTTCATAAAAATATTCCGCTCTTTATTTATTTCAAAATTTTTGATTTATAGTTAGTATATATTTCATTATGAAAAAAATTATCGGTAAAAAAATACTGTTTTATGATACTGTTACTTCTACTATGGATTTAGCAAAAAAATTGGTCGGAGATGTTAATGATATAGGAACTATTATTGTTGCTAAAAATCAAACTCAGGGAAGAGGTAGTAATAATAGGAAATGGATATCTAATGGTGGAGATGCATTGTTTTCTTTCATTTTAAAATTTTCAATTAAACACATACATTTATTAGCTCTAACCACTTCATACTCAATTATGCAAATAATAAAACCAGAAACAAAATCTCCATTGCAAATAAAATGGCCAAATGATGTTTTAGTTGATGGAAAAAAAATTAGTGGAGTGTTAGTAAATAATTTCGTTAATAATTCTGATGAGATTTGGGCTGTTGTAGGTGTTGGAATCAATGTAAATTCTAATCCGGAAAATATAATTGATTTGATATATCCAGCAACTAGTATGAAGAATTTGACAAATAGAAAGTTTAACGTCAAAAATTTTATTGAAAAATTCTCAGAAAGATTTAACAAAGATTATTTAAGTTTGATATCTGATGATAATTTCTATCAAAAGATAGAATCTCATCTTTACTCTATTGGTGAAGAAAACATAATCAGAAACATCTATAATTGTTCAGACAAAAAAACCAAAACAACTAAACAAAAAATATTAGGCTTAAATAGTGATGGCACTCTTCTGGTAGAAAACATGAATGGAATTACGGAGTCAATAAGTTCAGGAGAGATAGCTTTTTTAAATAATTAAATCAAAGAATAAATTACTGCTTTTAGAATTTGAATTATCAAAATTGCTGCTAATACAGAAAGATCAAACATTCCTGTATTTGGTAAGATTTTCCTTATTCTTTTCAAAAAAGGTTCAGTAAGTAAAAATAAAAGTTGTACAAAATAAAACCTATGAATATTAGGAAAATAAGATAACAAAGCCCGTAATATAAACAAACCTGCGAAAATATTTAAAATTGTAATAATTATTGTTGTCATTTAATTTATTTTTTTTGATAATTCTTTGCTACGATTGACCGCTGAATTTATCATTTTGAAAATTATATTATCTATATCTATTTTATCAAGAAAATTAAGTCCGGCTTCTGTAGTACCTCCAGGAGAAGTTACTGCTTCTTTTAATTCTTCTAATTCTTTATCAGATACCTCTAATAAACTTGCACTTCCGAAGAATGTTTCTGTAACTAACTCTCTACTTAAAGTTTCAGATAGACCAATCTTTTTACCTGCTTTAATCATTGATTCAATAAATTTAAAAATAAATCCAGGCCCACTACCTGATAATGCAGTCGCTAGTTCTATCTCATTTTCTGAATCGACCCTCACTGATTTCCCAATAGAATTTAATATATTTCGAACCATATTTGTATCATTTTTTTCTACCTCTTTAGTATTGGTCCATACACTCATACCTTTTGAAATCTGAGCAGGTGTATTGGGCATGACTCTCACGATTTTTTCCATTTCTGTTTCTTTTTTTATTTGATTTATAGTAACTCCAGCCATTATTGAGACCAAAGTTTGATTATTTGTACAAAATTTAATTAAATCTTTTGCAATTTCGTTAAATGACTGAGGTTTAACACATAACCAAATTAATTTTGAATCGTTTATTTTTTCATCAATTTTATTTAAGAACGTGACATTTGTATTTTTTAGATCAACCAATTTTTTTTCGTCCATATCAACTATAAGCACGTCATTGGTTAATTTAGATTTCTGCATTCCATTATAAATTGCAGATCCCATATTTCCAAACCCTATAAATGTTATTTTATTTTGATCCATTTTTATACCAATTTAGATTTTCCTGATAAATTTTTAGCTAATTTAATTGCTTCTATCATACTTGTTGGATTTGCAATATTCTTCTTCGCTATGTCAAATGCGGTTCCATGGTCAACCGAGGTTCTGATGAAAGGTATCCCTAGATTTACAGAAATAGACTCTTCAAAACCATATACCTTTATAGGGATATGTCCTTGGTCATGATACATTACAACAACAACATCATATTTGTTTCTTATAGCATCATAGAAAATTGAATCTGCTGGATGTGGTCCAGTTGAATTAATTCCATCTTTATTACAGACTTTGATTGCGGGAAGGATTTCTTTATCTTCTGTATCACCTATCAAACCACCATCCGAAGCGTGCGGATTAAGAGCAGCTACTCCTATTTTAGGATTAGTGATTCCCCATTCTGTAAAATGTTTGTGTGTTAAACGTATTGCTCTTTCTACATTTTTTTTGGTTACATATTTACATGCTTCAGATAGAGAAAGGTGAGTTGAAAGATGCATACATCTTAAATTTTTAGAAACAAGCATTGTTGCCACATAATCTGATTTAGATTTTCTTTTAAAAATTTCTTGATGACCGATATCTTTAAATTTTGCTAATTGCCAACTTTCTTTATTTATTGGGGCAGTACAAATTGCATCCACATCTTTATTAAGAGCAAGGTCAGTAGCGTATTCTACCCAATTATGGGATGCTATTCCCGCTTCTTTATTGTTGATACCTTTAACGAATTCATGATTTTTCCATTTATTATCGTCAATAATAAAAATTGTTTTTTTACTTGGAGAAATATTTTTAACGCTATTAACTATTCTAGTTTCTATTTGTAATTTATTGATTTTAAGCATTTCAATAACTGTTTTTGAATCACCAATTACAATAGGTAAAATTTCTGAATTTTCCAAAAAGTATCTTATGGACTTTACTACAACTTCAGGACCTATTCCTGAGGGGTCTCCAATTGTTGTAGCAATTTTCATTTTGTACTATACCTTATAACTTAGTTTTTAACACTTTGAATAACCACAGCTATAACACTTTTGACATCCTTCTTCAAATGCTAAGTTCCCAATCTCACAATCAGGACAATTTTGTGTTATATTATTTCCAGTTGTAACCTTAACTGTTACAGTTTCATTATCGGGTAAGTTAATCATAGTTGGTTGAGTAGATTCTTCTAATTTTTTCGATTTAGTCCTGTCAGAAAACATTGATTCTTGAGTACCTTCATTTGTTATATTATCTTTTTTATCTGAAGTTATTTTTTCAAGAACCATTGCGAGAGCATCGGGGACGGACCTTATTAGATTTCCTTCATCCCATGCTGGAATATCTGTAATCCCTCTTAATTGTTTAATGACTTCTTTTGGATCTATTCCAGACCTTAAACATAGTGATACAATCCTTGACACAGCTTCTGCCATTGCTGCATCATTTCCTCCAGCTTTACCATGTGTTGTAAAAACTTCAAAAGGCTTATCCTTTGACATGTTGATAGTAACATATAAATTGCCTCTTCCTGTTTTTACTCTTGATGTTATTCCATATAACTCAGTCGGTCTATTCATAGGTGTTATGTAACTTTGTAGATTTGAGTTAGATAAAACTTTTTCTTCTCCCTTTTGATTATTAAGGTTATTATCACTCAGATTATTTAAATCTTCTCTCGTTTTGTCTTCTGATGCATCATGACCTGTTGTTAGTACTTCTACCTGTCTTGATCCTGATCTATAAACTGTAATTCCTTTACATTTTGTTTTCCAAGCCAACATATATGCATCTTCAACATCTTGAATGGTAGCTTCATTTGGAAAGTTTATTGTTTTGGAAATACCCGCGTCTGTACTTTCTTGAAATGCACTTTGCATCAGTACATGGTATGTTGGTGATATATCAGCTGCTGTATGGAAAAGGCCTTTCACCTCCTCAGGGACCTCTGTTCTATCTTGTAAAGAGCCACCATCTGATAAAAATTCCATTAATTCATTTGAATAGATATTTTTGTATTTACAAATTGTTTCAAAATTCTTATCGACATAAAATAATGTTTCTCCCTCTAATATATTGTGCTTTCTGTATGCTAAAGAAAAAATAGGTTCTATGCCTGATGATGCGCCTGCTATCATAGAGATTGTTCCTGTAGGAGCCACAGTTAATCTACAAGCATTCCTTAAGGGATCTTCTCCATTGCTTTCCATTTCTGATCCTTCCCATTTTGGGAAAGAACCACGTTCTATTGCCAAAATTCTTGATTCATAGTCAGATTCTTGTTTGAAAAAGGACATCAATTTTCTACCAATTTCTATTCCTTCGTCTGAATCATATGATATTCCTAGTTTAACTAACATATCTGCAAATCCCATTACACCCAAACCTAATTTCCTTGTTCCAAGATTCATTTCTTCTATTTCGGGTATTGCATACTTATTAGCATCAATAACGTTATCCAGAAACCTTATGGACAACCTTATTGTTTTGCTTAATCTTACCCAATCTATTTGTTTTCCTTGTTCTATGTCAGAGAGAAATTTTGATACATCTATTGAACCTAGATTACAAGATTCATTTGGAAGAAGTGGCTGTTCTCCACAAGGGTTAGTAGCTGTAATCATATCTATATGTTTTACTGGGCTATTTCTATTTACTTCATCAAGAAAAATCATGCCTGGTTCGCCATTTACCCATGCACCGTGAACTATTTTGTTGAAAACGTCTCTTGCGTCTAATCTACCCATTTCTATTGTTTCACTATTTTCATCTGCAGGCTTTTTTTTCATTAGTAAAGGATAGTCAGTGCCATTTTTAACAGCATTCATAAAAACATCTGAAGCACCAACAGAAATATTAAAATTATGAATTTGACCTTCAATGGTTTTACATTCGATAAAATCTAGAATATTTGGATGATGAACGTCCATAACTGCCATATTTGCACCGTCTCTTTTACCTCCTTGTGTTACCAAGGTAGAAACCGAAGAGAGATGTTTTAGAACAGCTATCGGGCCACATGCTTTTCCATGTGTAGTTGCAATGGGTGTCCCCAAAGGTCGAATTTCAGACAATGAAAAACCTGTTCCTCCTCCGAATTTTTGAACCATCGCGGCATCATGAGCAGCTTTCATTATCCCTTCCATTGAATCAGTTAAGGGTAGAACAAAGCATGCAGATAATGTACCAGTCCCAGTCCCAGCATTCATCAACGTGGGTGAATTCGGTAGAAACTCAAGGCTAGACATACTTTGATAGAATAGATTTTCAATTTTTTTTATTTCTTCATCTTTTGAGCCATATGTTTTTTCTACTTTTGCTAAAGCCTTTGCAACTCTTATAAACATTTCATTGGGATTTTCTACAACATTATCGTTTTCATCTTTCAAAAGGTATCTTTTGTTTAAAACTACTTGAGAATTATCGCTAATAGGAGCAGGTTCAAAATTTTCTACTATATTTCCATATCTTTCCAAATTTGTTGGTTTACTTTGTTCCATCATTTGTTTTTTCTCCTTTTCTCTTAGTTTTTTTTATATTTTCTTCTGGAAATAATTGCAGTTGTTGTTTTGTTATTGAGCTGTTTTCTGTTTTTATAGTGTCTATAACTTCAACAAAACCTTCTTCTGTTTCAAAATTTTTATATACACTTGAAAACCTTATGTAACTCACTTTGTCTAGTTGGATCAATTTATCTAGAACCATTTGTCCAATTAAGCTAGATTTGATTTCAGATCCATGATTTTGTAAAAGGTCGGTTTCAATATTAATGGTTATTTTCTCTATTGCAGATTCAGAAACTGGTCTTTTTGTACATGCAGTAGTAATACTTTTCGTTAACTTTTCTATAGAGAAAGGTTCTTTTCTGAGATCTTTTTTTATTACATTTAACAACTGACTATGAACTTTTTCATAAGTTGTAAATCTCAAAGAACACATTAAGCATTCTCTACGTCTTCTGATCCCTTCTTGGATATACCTAGAGTCTACTACTTTTGATTCTTGATGTTCGCAATATGGGCAATTCATAAAAAAATTGACAAACAGATACTAGTTTTTAATTAGGATAGTTATCAATATCTACCATTCATAGTGTGTTTGTCAAGGTACATGTACCACATATTGTATCCAGTATTTATTTTTT
>Ga0257111_1000311_pt1 | contig 20445 bp, 20 predicted proteins | sample LP_taG_6_FD_191567 | JGI IMG/M metagenome (GOLD analysis project Ga0257111, IMG submission 191567) | Marine microbial communities from Northeast Subartic Pacific Ocean, Canada - LP_J_2015_P26_500m | ecosystem: Environmental > Aquatic > Marine > Oceanic | place: Canada: Northeast Subartic Pacific...
CAATAATTATTTAGGACTATCTAATAATATTGATATAAAAAAAGCAGCCATTCAAGCAATTGATGAATGGGGATTTGGACTAAGCTCTGTGAGATTTATTTGCGGTACTCAAACAATCCATAAAGAGTTAGAAAATAGGGTAAGTGAATTTCATGGAAAAGAAGATACTATCCTCTACTCTTCGTGCTTTGATGCTAATGGAGGATTATTTGAAACTATTTTATCGAAAGAAGATGCTGTATTTTCTGATGAATTAAATCATGCATCTATCATAGATGGCATAAGACTATGTAAGGCAGAAAAAAATCGATATAGACATGCAGACATGAAACACTTAGAAGAACTACTAAAAAATTCTAATGCTAGATTAAAATTAATTGCAACAGATGGTGTATTTAGTATGGATGGAGTTGTAGCTCCATTAAAAGATATTGTTGTATTAGCAAAGAAATACGATGCTATGATAATGGTTGATGACTGCCACGCAACAGGCTTCTTAGGCAATGAAGGTAAAGGTAGTGCAGATTATCATAATGTCTTAAATGATATTGATATTATTACATCAACATTTGGAAAAGCATTAGGTGGAGCTTCTGGAGGATTTGTATGTGCTTCAAAAGAAATTATTGAAACTCTAAGACAAAAATCTAGACCTTATTTATTTTCAAATAGCCTTGCTCCTCCTTTAGTCGCAGCATGTATTAAAGTATTTGATATTATTCAAAATGATTATAGCTATAAAAAAAGATTAGAAAAAAATACACTGTATTTTCGAGAAAAAATTAAAGAGCATGGTTTTGACATAAAAGGATTCGATCATCCTATTGTGCCTATTATGATTTATGATGAAAAGAAGGCTATTAAAATGTCTGAAGAGTTATTGAAAAGAAATATATATGTGATAGCATTCTCATCTCCAGTGGTAGCCAAAGGTGAAGCAAGAATTAGGGTTCAGATTTCTGCAGATCATACTCAAGAACAGCTTGACTATGCATTGCATGCTTTTCATGGTGTTGGAACAGAGTTAAATATAATTTAAAAAAATAGTGAAAAAGTATTTGAAAGTATTAAATTCTTTTCACTTTAAAGTAAATAAGCTATGAACAATACATTAAGAACACGATTACTATCAATTCTATTTATTTTTGGGTTGGGGATTTATGCCCTTTTACCATCGATTAGATATCAATTGTTAAGTGATGACGCAAAAAATAACTTATCAAAAGATGAGTTAGCATACTTTGAGTCAAAAAGTATCAAACAAGGTCTTGATTTAAAAGGTGGTATATATATTGTTCTCGAAGTAGACCTACCTCAGCTTGTTAATACTCTCGCTAAAAATAAAGATAAAAATTTTGATAAATTTTTAGATGAATTAAGTGAGGAATATAAAAATAGTAGTACTGACTTTTTTACCTTATTTGAGGAAAAAGCTTTAGAAAAAGATTTAAAATTACCTAGATATTTCATTAGCTATGGTAAGACAAAAGATCAAATCATTGAGCAATTGAATCTTCAATCAGCAGATTCAATTAATCGAATTATTGAAATTATTCAAAATCGTGTGGATCAATTCGGTGTATCAGAGCCTACAATTCAAAAACAAGGTAATAATAGGGTAATTGTTGAGCTTGCAGGTGTGCAAGATTCTGAAAGAGCTAGAGATTTACTGCAAAGCACTGCTTTGCTTGAACTTATGATTGTAAAAGATGTAGAGAGCACTAATACAATTGTAAGGCAAATCGATAATCTGACTTCAATGAATGTTGAAAAAATTAATGATGATGTCGATCAATTATTCGATACAAACAATTCTGATAAAAATAGCTTAGGATTTTCTTCATTATTGATAGCTATTGGTAATGATTTAGCTATATCTACAAGTAATTTATCTAAGCTACAAAATATTTTAAATCAAGATAATGTTAAGCAAGTATTAGATGCAACTGGGAGTCTATTTCTTACTAGTAATTCTGCTGCAACCTTAATAAACGATTTTGGTGAAGAAGAAGAAGTCTACTTGCTCTATCATTTAATAGATAATGCAGAGCTAACAGGTGGTGTAATAGAAGATGCGCAAATGAGATTGAGCCAGTCTGGTGTTAGCGCTGGACAAGCTACAGTGCAAGTGGAGATGAATAATGAAGGATCAAGAGAGTGGGCAAGAATTACTGGGTCTAACATCAATAAAAGAATTGCAATTGTATTAGATAAAAAAGTACACATGGCTCCAGTGATTAGAAGTCAAATTTTTGGTGGTGGTACCGTTATTGAAGGTTTAGATTCTATTCAAGAGGCAGAAGATATTGCGATTGTATTACGCGCAGGATCTTTACCTGTTCCAGTTACAATCCAAGAAGAAAGAACTGTGGGTGCATCACTTGGTGCAGACTCTGTTAGCAGTGGCGCATACTCTATGTTAATAGGATTATTGATTGTAATATTATTTATCATATTCTATTATAGAATGTCGGGTCTTATTGCGAGTTTTGCAGTTGTATGGACATTAATCTTATTACTAGGCATCCTAGCATTGCTGGGAGCAACATTGACTCTACCGGGAATTGCTGGATTAATTCTAACGGTAGGTATGTCTGTAGATGCTAATGTCATTATTTTTGAAAGAATTAAAGAAGAATTAAGAAATGGAAAATCTGTACGATCTGCTATTGATGCAGGGTATGAAAGAGCAATTACTACTATTGTTGATGCTAACCTAACCACCGGTATAGCTGCAGCAGTATTATATCAATATGGAAGTGGTCCAATCAAAGGATTTGCAACTGTATTGTTCTGGGGTATTGTTGTCAGTATGTTTACAGCAATAATTGTAACAAGATTTATTTTTGATTATGTGACTTCAAAGAGAAATATAGAAGAATTGAGTATATAATTATGAAATTTATGGAAAATACAAAAATTAAGTTTATGTCCTTCAAGAAAGCAGGTTTTGTACTATCAGCTACTCTTGGAACTGGATCACTCTTCTTATTAATGCTTGGACTTAATCTTGGGATTGATTTCAAAGGAGGAACTGCTATTGGATTAAGCTTTAATGAAGAAGTAAATATTCAAGAAATAAGAACTGTTATGCAATCTGTATCTATTCAAGATCAAGAATTTGATCTGAGTAAAGAAGAAATAAAATATTTTGGTAGCAATAAAGATGTGATGATTAAGATTAACAGTCAGGATAATACACCTGAAAATTTTGGCCAAGGCATTGTGAATCATATCTATGAATCTATGCCAACCAAAGTTCCAGAAGATAAAAATATGTTTGTACTCTCTCTTGGAGCTGTTAGCCCAAAAGTAGGATCAGAATTGAGCGGTAAAGCATTTTGGTCTATTATTTCCGCTCTTGTTCTTATTCTTTTTTATATCTCTATTAGATTTGAATTCAAATTTGCAATTGGCGCAATACTTGCTCTTGTTCATGATATTATTATCACTCTTGGAGTATTCTCTCTAACTGGATATGAAATTACACTAAGTACTGTAGCTGCATTCTTAACGATTGTTGGTTATTCACTCAATGATACTATCGTTATTCTTGACAGAGTGAGAGAAAATATGAAATCATCAGGAACTGTATTGTTTGAATCAACTATCAATAAAAGTATTAATCAATCACTAAGTAGAACTTTGATTACTTCATTAACAACATTGTTTGTCATTGTAGTGCTATTAATATACGGCGGTGAAGTAATACGTCCTTTTGCATTTACAATGTTTGTAGGTGTCATTGTAGGTACATATTCAAGTATATATATTGCAAGTGCCTTGCTTGCCACTATTTATAAGTCATCTAATTAATGAATAATAAACTTCTCTTCCCTTTTATCGCATTATGTTTGATTTGGGGATCTACATGGTATTTTATCAAAATTTCTTTAAATGCTGGAGTTCCTCCTTTTTTTGGAGTAGGATTTCGATTTTTTCTATCTGGCCTTTTATTTTTCTTAATTATCTTTTTCAAAAAAGAATCAATTCCTTTTAATAAGCAAGCGATCAAGCTCTATTTATCGTTTGGATTATTAAATTTTGCTCTTTCATATGGGATTACTTATTGGGCAACACAATATGTTTACTCGAGTATTTCATCTATTCTATGGGGCTTGTTCCCCTTGTTCACTAGCATCATGGCTCATTTTATGATTCCAGAAGATGAAAATGAAAAGCTGACTACAAATAAACTACTTGCATTGTTTGTAGGGCTTATAGGAATGATTTTTATTGGATCTAGTCAAGTAATTGATTTAGAGTCACAGTCATTGCTTGCTATCATGGTACTGGTAGGAGCTATTATAATCGCAGCCTGGCCCAGTGTACTATATAAGAAACATAACAATGTGGTTGGTCCATATCAAATGAATGCTGTATGCCAAGTGCTAACAGGTGTTATTATGCTTTCATTGTCCTATTTGTTTAAAGAAGATCTTTCTCCAATAGTTTGGGATAATCAATTAATATTAGCAAGTCTATATCTTATAGTTTTTGGAGGAGTGATATCTTGGGGAATCTATTTTTGGCTTTATCAATATTTGAGCGTAACCCAAGTAACTTATGTCGCTATCTTTCCTCCAATTGTTGCTATTACTTTAGGATGGATATTCCTCAATGAAGTACTAAGTGCAAAAGAGATTATTGGTACAATGTTTATTTTGGGTAGTTCCGTACTTATATATAGGAAGTAAATTAGAATTTTATATAAATTGACATAGATATGGGAAATAAAATAAAAAGATCATTTTTAGCTGGTTTAGCAACTATTGTTCCGGTAGCATTGACAGTTTATGTGCTCCAGGTTGTATTAAAGATAACAATCACATTAGGTGGGAAAGTATCAGAACCTCTAAAACAATTTGTAGATGTTACATTTCCCGGTTTCAATTTATTAAGCTCAATTATCGGTTTAATTGTTGTCATACTCGCTTTAATTCTTATTGGTGCATTGGCGAGGAATGTATTGGGCAAAAGAGTGGTTACATGGTTAGAAAGTATTTTCAAGAACATCCCATTAATTGGCATGATCTATACCACTACCAAACAAATTATGGAGTCTATATCTGGTGGCGGTTCTCATTCTTTTGAAAAAGTGGTCTATATTGAATATCCAAGAAAGAATATATGGACACTAGGATTTGTAACAAGTGAGTCTACTAACCAATCAAACGAAGAATTCTATCATTTATTTGTACCTACAACTCCAAATCCTACCTCTGGATTTTTCTTAATTATTCCTAAAGAAGATACATCAGATGCTGGAGTAAATGTAGAAGAAGGATTTAGAATGATTGTGTCTAGTGGGATTGTTTCGAGTAAGAAAAATTCAATTATTAAATAAAAAAGGAGCAATAAATGCTCCTTTTTTATTTTAAATATCTAAAAGATAAACGTTAAGATTAACCTCTACCTCTAGCCATAGGTGCGCGAGATACATCTCCATCTTTATCGATGAAGTATAAGAATCCGCTTTCACGTGTAACACCTGCATCAGCAACTTTTTCTGCATTTCCGCCGCCAGATCCACCTCGTGACATACCTGATCTCCATACATTACCGTCTTTACCTAAATAGTATAAGTAACCACTTTCTTTATTAACGCCTGTTGTTTTTACTTTTTCAGCCATGATTTTCTCCTTGAAAATTTAATTGAAAATATCTTTTTTATTGTAATCTCCTCTATACTACAGCTAAACATGAATTATTGCAAGAAATTTCTCCCTCGAGACCTCGTCTATAAATAAATAGAAAAAAGGCCTTTAAATATTTTTTTAATTAACTAAATTCTCTCCATGCCCCGGTAGCTCAGCTGGATAGAGCAACGGATTTCTAATCCGTAGGTCACAGGTTCAAATCCTGTCCGGGGTACTCTCTCCATCAATAAAATCTTTCATTAATTTCTGCAACACGGCTCCAGATTTTTCATTTAAATGAATATGATCACACAATAATGTTAGTCTATATTTTTTCCCAATATGACTCCAGCTCCATCCAAAAACATAATGTAATATAACAGCTCTTAATCCTCTTAATCTTCTCCATTCGCTAGTCGTGTATGGTACGCTATTATTCGTATCAATCATTGTATCGAACTGTTTAAATAAGTCTATAAGGGTTAACTCATACTTATCAGATAATGTTCTTATGATATTATTGTGCAATTTTACAACGCTTATGATTTCAGCCTCAGATTGTTCGCCTAACCAAGATAATGTACTAATTGCAATTTTAGCATTTGTTTTACTTTGGATCTCTATAATGAATTTTTCTAGTTCTGATGCATACCAATCAATATGAGGTAATTGTGGCAATCCTTTAGTAGACATGTAGTAGTCTTGAATATGTTTAATATTTTGACTACCTATTGCATCATTTGTTCCAATTAAGATAGTGACATAGTCAGGATTATGTTTAATAATTTTATCTATCCGTTGATTCAAGTTCCATGTTAAATCCGCATTGATTCCTGCATTGATATATATCTTTGATTCATCTTGCTTTCTTAGGGCACTCACCCAATCATATCCAATGTGTCCATGGGTGATACTGTCGCCACAACATACAACAACTGGCTTATCATTATCAGGGTCAAGCTCAAATACGCCTGCAGCTATATCTGGTAATTGCCATGACTTGCGAATCAATGGGAGCTTATAAATATTCAGTATAATACTATTTCTAAGGATATAGAGTGTAAGAATAATTAAAAGTAATGTTAGAAGCATGTTAGAATTATTGAGTAATATCTAATAATTCCATCTCAAAGATAAGAGTGGAAGAAGGTGGAATAACATATTCTCCTAACTTTGAACCTTGAATCCCTGCTTCTCCATAAGCTAGATTATAAGGCACATAAACTTCCCATTGTGACCCAACAGGCATCATAAGCAATGCTTCCTGCCAACCTGCAATAAAACGATCTACTTGAAGCGTTATTGGTGCGCCTTTATCATAACTACTATCAAATTTATGTCCATCAACTAAGTATCCATTATAATGTATAGTAATTTCATCATCATAGTCTGGCACTTTACCAGAACCTTCTTTGATGACCTTATATTGTAATCCACTACGTTGACGAACACGTACACCTTCTTTTGTTTTATTTTTCTCTAAAAATTCTTGTCCTATTATTTTATTTTTTCTAGATAATTCTCTGGAATTTTCTGAGGCGAATTTCATTTCATCTCTTTCTATTGCCGAATTTCTTACATTAAACTCTCGTAATACTGTTTGCCTATCTGCATTATTTAATCTTGGTTCTTTTTTATTCCAATAATCGTCTAATCCTGCCTTTAGAAGATCTTTATTGAATTGTGCATCAGGTAAATTTTTTCCGATGTTAACACCTAGAGAATAACTTAATGAATCTTCAAATGTGACCATCAATTGATTGTTATTTTTATTGACTGTATTGCTATCAGTAGAACATGCAGCTATAGATATTACAAAAATGATTATTATTCCAATAAACACCCATCGGATAAAATCTTTGTTATTTATTTCTTTTAGCTGTCTGTAGTATTTCATTCTTTATAATGCTTGCTCAGTATATTTCTGTGAGATTCTATAATTTTTAATTAGAAGAGTAAAGTAAAATTATCTACCGTCCTTATAACCTGTATATTCATCCATCAGACTATTTAATCCATATAAACTGCCAAACTTTACTAGTAAAGAACTCGGGAGTAGGGCTCTTAATAATACAGATTGATTCATAATCCATGGGATTTTAGGTGAATGAAATCCAAAACGAATTGCTCTATTGATGATGACTTTTGCAACAGCATCGTGAGATTTAACACCTGGTGCAAATATTGAACCTAGGATATTTAGTTTTGTTCCTTCAAATAAACCTTTTTTCAAAAAGTTGGGGTGAATAGAAGAGAATCTTACTCCCTTTTTACCCATTGTAATTGCTTCCAGTCTTAAAGATTCTGTTAAGCCCATTACAGCCCATTTTGTTGCAGCGTATATTGCTAATTTAGGAGCACCAATCAATGAAGATGCAGATGATATATTAATAATATGTCCTTTATTTTTTTCTAACATCGCAGGCATAAAAGATCTAATAGTATAAATCATCGATGTAAAATTAACATTAATCATATTTTCTAATTCTTCGTCTGAACGATCCAGCATATACCCCGTATATACTGTTCCAGCATTATTAATTAAAATATCAACATCGCCAATATCTTTTTTAATGATTTCTGCATTATGATAGACCTGCTCTTTGTTAGTAACATCACAGACTTGAGAGAATACATCATGTCCTTCAGCTTTTAAAGATTTAACAGCATTATCTAAATCATTTGGCTGAAAATCCCATAGGATAACTTTGGCATCTTTTTTGAGTAATCGTTTAACAGTAGCAAGTCCGATGCCTTTAGCAGCGCCCGTAACTAATACAATTTTATTTTTAAGATTCATCTCTATAATAATATCCTAAATCGTTATAATCTGCAATACATCATTTTATCTAAAGCGCACTATACCATTGTATACCGTATGCAAGGGAGACACTAATCATCAATCCTAACATCAATCTAAGGAAATCTTTATATAGCATTGGGAAGATAGCTTTTTTGTGTCGACTGGTATATGTTAATTCCCCATAACCAATAGACATCCAAATTCCAAGCTCTCTACCTGCTAGCATCCCCATAAAAACAAATGTAGTACTCATAGGTATATTGTTTACTTCTTTAAAATAGTACAATACAAAACAATACACTAAGTCAATCAACGTAGCGGAGCGAACATATCTTGTATTGGTTTTTGATAAGACAATTTCCTGTATCCTTCCACCGCGCTCATAAAACATGAATGCTAATCCTAGGAGCATCGTACCAATAACAAAAAATTGAAAATTAGTATTTTCAACAGAAGAATATCTTGGTAAAAATACCATAATATTTGCCAAATCATGTTTCAGCCATGTTGCCCATAACCAACCAGTAGTCACCCATTGGCCTACTCTCCAATAGTTATTATATTTATTTCTACCTTTTTCACCTTCATTTAGAAAATACTTACTGATGAGATACCAAGATCCCCAAGCAAAGACAAAAGAGACTGCATAACCTAGGAAACTTTTTAGCAACATTCTTTCCATTACAACCGATGATGCAAATACTGATAAGACTAAAAAAGTAGTTGATACTGGTATTTTTAATCGTGTCAATGCCACCAGAACTAATGGAGCTACTGCATGATACCATTGTATATCGATTTCTGGAAACTTATCTAATCTTCCAAAAGATGGATCTCCAATATTGAAACCTTGAAGCATAGTTATTAAGAAAATGGATCCCATATATGCAAACATCCAATACCATTTGATATCATTATTCGATGAAATATAAGTTCCTAATGTTTGAATACTGTCGTTAGCTGTAACCGCATAGACAGCAAAAAGAAATCCAAGTAAAGACCAAAGTGTAAGAAAATCCATTTTATCCTCTGTTAATCAAGTTGAAATAATATAATAAAATTAGTAAGCATCATTTTTTTGACTCATTTTACTTTGCTCCGGAGGAGAGACTCGAACTCCCGACCTGGTGATTAACAGTCACTCGCTCTACCAACTGAGCTACTCCGGAATATGATTTGGAATTTTTAATAATATTATCGAAAAAACAAGGAATATTACACCTCAAGCTCAATAATTAAATCTTTCGATAAATTGAATTGTGCATGCTTATATACATCTTTTGATATAATGACTCCATCAAACTTAGTTACTGATCCAAGATTAGCATGTGTAGATTTTAATCCACCTAAATACCAACGCTTATCACTAATATAGATAAGATCTCCTAGATTCCCTTTAATTTGATCCATATATCTCTGCGGTAAACATACTTTATTATTTTCATCTTCAGACACTATAATCTCACTCCCAGGGACTGTGATAGTAATTCCAGCATTTGGATTTACTTTAGAACCTTTAAAATATTCAGCTCCATCCCTAATTGTCCAAAGAGTTAATCCCTTAATATCATCATAATTTTTTGGTGGCTTTGTGAATAAGGTTACAATCACTCCAATAGACACACATGCTACGAGATTGTATAATGCTCTGATATAAGAATAGGGTTTTGCTTCGACAAATTCAATCCCATGTGCAAAGGGGCTAATTAGTTCAAAAGGATATATCAATCCTAGAACAATAAATACAGAGCCTATTACAAAACTTAAAACAGCGGCTTGCGCAGAAAAACGTGGCCAGAATATTCCTAAGAATATGATTGTCACCATTGGTGGAGTTACCACGCTATGGAACGCTCCATGCGCTTCATAAATGGTACCATATTGTGCGAATAAAAATGCGGCTCCGATTCCTACAACTGTTACTATTGCAGATGTTAACATGGACACTCTCAAACGAGTTTTTTCTGAAGGATTTTTTGCTCGAGGTGTATATATATCATTTACTACAACTGCAGCTGATGCATTAATCTGAGAATCAAGACTAGACATTAAGGCTGCTACAACTGCTGCTACTAAAAATGCAAACACCACTTCTGAAGATGCTACAATTCCTGCTACTACAGTAAAAATAGTATTCGGATTTGTCGTTTCTGCAATCACTCCAGTTGACGTATTTGTAATTGCTCTTGCCACCCAACCAGCATTAGATACAGCAACAGTACCAATCGGTAAAAATACTAATACATTCATCATAGTTGCTCGACGAGCATGCGCCACAGAACGTGATGATAGAAAACGCATAATAACTGCTTGATTCATAAAAGCAAACCCAACAGATCCGACTATTCCATCTTGCCAAAATACACCAACAAAATTAAAATCAGGTGGAGAATTAAAATCAGCTAACGGCAATTTATTGGTTATAGACAGTGCATTCCAGAATATATCAAATCCTCCTAGATAAGCAATCCCAAGTCCAAAAATTAGGATCCCAGCAAATAGCAATACCACTCCTTGTAAAAAGTCAGTAAAGATAATTGCTGTCTGACCACCTAAAGAAACATAGATACCAGCAATCAATGCAATCACGATAATGATTGTTTCGATATCCCATCCTATAATAGGTTGCAATAATGACCCTAATGCTAATAAACCAATTCCAATATAACCTATTAAGTATAATAGCATTGTAAAGGTTGATAAATTTCTTACCGTAGAATTAAAACGTCGTTCAAAATATTCTGGAATAGAGTTTACTTTCATATAATAAATAATGGGGATCCAACCAAAGAGAAGTAAGGGCATAAAAAACCAATCATTCATATAGGTCATGGTTGAAGAAAATCCATATTCAAATCCTTTTGATGCGTACTTTGCAAAACTATGTGATCCAACTCCCGTAGCCAACATAGACATTCCAATTAACCACCATGAGAATCGTCTTCCACCAAAGAAAAAGTCTTCCGTAGACTGATTATTACGCGCAAAAAATAATCCTGCACCTAATACAAATGATACATAGAATACTAAGATACCCCAAAAAAGTGGACTTGTAACAATGTCAGGAGTCATCGAACATACCTACTTAAAATTAATGCTGTTAAAAGATATCCAGACAGAATAACTAGATAGAGTTGTGGGGTATTATTTAATGCAGCGACTGTCATCAGTAGATGAATAGAAGATACATAAATGAACCCCCAAATTAATACTAGCACCCATATTTTATATTCAGCCCAGAACTCTTGATATCCATAAGCTTTAAAAATTGCAAAAAGACCTCCACCAAAAATTAATAGCCCAAAACTATACTGGTAAATAAAAGGGAGCCATGAATGCGAAAATAAATCCATTATCCTAGTTCCTCCTCAAAAAATGGTTTTAATAAATCATAAGTATCATGCAAGCCTTGTGCTACAACTTTAGTTGATCCTACTACCGGCATAAAACTTGTATCTGAAGACCATCGTGGTACAATATGAAAATGTAAGTGGCTTTCAATGGATGCACCTGATCCCTTACCTATATTAGCTCCAAAATTAAACCCTTCACAGTGTAAATGAGTTCTTAAGATAGCCATTGTTTTTTTGGTTACTTGCATAACATCTGATAAAGTATCATCTTCTAAATCTTCTATTGCATTTTTTTCTTCATATGGAACCACCATAAGATGCCCGTTATTATATGGATAATAATTCATAATTACATAGCATGTCTTCCCGCGATACAGAATAAAATTCTCTCTATCATCACTTTCATTGGGTTTATCAGAAAATATTTTTTGGGATCCATCTTTATTTTTGATGTATTCCATTTTCCAAGGAGCCCATAAATGTTTTTTATGCGACATATTCATTATCCAATTCAATATTATCAATTAAATCTCTTAATACTGGTTTAATATAAACGTTGTCCAGATTCATCTTACTAAAACATTTTGCTAATATACGCAACCGTTGCTCTAACGGTTTATGTTTATTAATGACCACAACATTATCAGCAAATAACATACAACTATCTCCATTAAAATTACCTTTATCTTGGATAATTTTAATATCAAATTTATGACTTAATTCAATAAAATCATCAAGAAGCTGTTGGTATTTTTTATTTTTCTTCTTATATGTCACACTTGATTCCTGTAATTGCGCTACTGCTTCTAATTTTCTCGCCTAAACCATCTACCATTTCAATATTATATTTTTTCATAACAGCTGTCTCAGGAATTTCTTCAAGACTTCTATCGCCGCCATTAGCAAAGATATCTGGCTGTATATATTCTAAACTTTTACAAACACTCTTATCTTTGTCAATACTCAAAAAAACTTCATCAACGCAACGTAATGCACCAACAATTTCTAATCGATCCTGCTCTGGCATAAATGATTTACCTTTTTTCAATCCTGCTTGATAATCACTATTCACAATCACGACTAATTTATCTCCTAAGCTTTTAGCCATTTTTAAATACTCTAAATGTCCTACATGGATTGGATCAAAATATCCGCTAACTGCTACAACTTTCACTGCATAGTCTCCTTTTGATATTTCCAAGAAGGCAATTCTAGCTCCCAATTGGCTCGACAAGATAGAGAGTCGGGATAAACATAAAATTCTTCTGATTGTTTTTTCTCTACAAAAGAGCCCGTATCTAATCTATTGTTATTATTTCTATCTTCATATATTAACAATTGATATTTACCTCCTATAACATCATTAATAATATATGAGCCATCTAGATTGACGGCCTCAACATAAGAATGTGAACTATTTTGTAATAACATCTTTATAGGATGCAGAAATTTTCCTGTTACTGTTCCTGATATGTCAGCTGTTTTTACTATATCACTGTTACTATCTGGAGCTACATCCAAACTATCTGTATCTAATTCTTCTGATTCAGAAGCTTTATGTATAAAAAAATCAATATTTTTCAGGTTAGCCTTTTTAGTTGATAATAAATTTTCATGATAAAATGCATACTGCCCTTTTGAATAATCAATATTTGATCCATACTGCTCTACTGCAAGAATAGAGAAATCATCTGCTGGCAAATAATTAAAAAAATATCCAGAATCGCTTGTTGTATTTGCAATATAGTCTGGATCTGTACTTAGCATATCTTCATGATTGAACAATCCTCTCCATAATAAAAGAGTAGACTGATCACTATCACCATACACATTGCCTTCTATTGTGGAAGAAGTAAATATGGGATCCATAGAAAATGGAATGCTAATATCTTGCTCAATTGTTACTCCATGCTCATCAGCAAAACTTGTATCTAAAACAATCATATACGTAGTATCATTCTGAAGGTTGCTTGGCAGCCATACATCAATTTTATCTCCTCTAAATTCATATTTGACCTTACCTGCATGCATTGGATAAACATTAATAGCACTTTTAATTGAACTTTCTTTTAAATATTCACTTAAACGAATAGTAATTTTTTGTTCGGGTTTAATATTGTTTAATACTTCTGGCTTTGTTCCTAAAAGTGTTGGAGGAATTTCATCTAAAGATCCTCCCTCTGGGCTTCTAACAGATGCACAATTATTTAACATAATGATTGCTATAATAAGTAAAAATTTAGTCATTGAATGATGTTTATCTGTCATATCTCTTTAAATAATTTTCAGACCATTTTACAAAACTATTATTGTTAATTTCAGATTTAATTTCAGTAATTAAGTCAAAGTAATATGCAATATTCATTAATGTCGCAATACGGATACCAAACATTTCGTTTACTTTAAATAAATGTCTCAAATAAGATTTAGAATGTTCTTGAGCAAATACAATACTACTTTTTTTATCAATAGGAGAAGTGTCATCTTTATATTTACTATTTAAAATATTAATTGATCCTTCATGAGTAAAAATTTGTCCATTCCTGGCATTACGAGTTGGTAATACACAATCGAACATATCTATCCCAGACAAAATTGATTTTACGATATCTACAGGTTTACCCACTCCCATCAAATAACGAGGCTGATCTTTTGGCATATGTGTTCCTAACATATTTACGATATCAAACATAGGATCTTTTTTTTCTCCTACAGATAGTCCGCCAATAGCTAAGCCGCATGTAGCAAATGGAAGCATCTGATCTAAACATTTTAAGCGCTCTTCTTTATCAATTCCTCCTTGAATAATTGGGAATAATGTTTGGCTATGGCCATATAGAGGTGATTGATCATTTAGATATTCATATGCTCTCTTTGTCCAATCTTCTGTTAATCTAGAAGCGCGTTTTAATTCTTTCTTTGAACAATCTGCGGCAGGGCAATAATCAAAAGCCATGATGATATCAGACCCTAACTTTCTTTGTACTTCCATCGAAGTTTCTGGTGTAAAAAAATGCATGCTTCCATCTAGATGCGACTTAAAGTTTACTCCATTATCTGTAATTTCATTCATATCGCTCAATGAGAAAACTTGATATCCTCCACTGTCAGTTAGAATACTATTTGACCAGTTCATAAATTTATGTAGCCCTCCATTCTTCTCTATAATATCTGTACCAGGCCTTAAATAAAGATGGTAGGTATTAGACAACATAATCTGGGTGTTAATATCATATAATTCATTGGGAGATATTGATTTAACTACCCCATGAGTACCAACTGGCATAAAGACGGGGGTCTCTATTCTAGAATGATCAGTTTCTATTTTACCTACTCTTGCTAATGAATGTTTATCTTCAGATTGAACTGTAAACTTCAAAAGATTACCAATCGTACCCTATAGATAAAATATATTGGGGTTTGGAATAATCGCCATTTGGATATCGATCCCATGCAGTATCAAGCCTTAACAAAGCCCAAGGAGTAAACATTTTCATTCCAATACCAAATGTAGAAATAATGGCAGAAGCCTCTGGATCAGATAAGCCATATTTTGCTCTTACTAAAGCGCTATCATTAAATTCTTCACTTGAATCCCATGCAGCACCAATATCAACAAATATATGCCCAAAAATATTTCCAAATCTAATTCTTGCTGGGAAGCTTACATCTACATAATTAACAAAAGGGAATCTAAACTCAAAATTTGCAACTGCGACATTTTCTCCAGTACGTTCTCTGTATCTTGTACCCCTTATCGGGAAAACATATTCACTAAAATACACATCCTGCAATATAGAAGAATTATCATATTCTAGAACTCTTTCTGCATAAAAACCTGAATCATCTCGCCCTTCTGTTTGAGTCTTTGATATAATGGTCATTTGAGAATTTCCACCTAAAAAGAATCTTTGTGGATTATCTCCTATGCTCTTTCCTAACATTAATCGTGTTGCTATGCTATAGTTTCTATTAATTTTAAAATACTTTCTAATATCAAATTTGATAGTCTGAAAAGGAATAGAATCTTCTCCAAGATCAGGACTAAATTGAACAGTAAGATACTGCTTCAATCCATCATTTGGCCCTGTATATGTATTCGTAGTATTATCAAAAACCCAACTCACCATTGGCATCATTGCTGTGAGATTTTCTGTATATATAGAATCATAAGTTAGATTGTATATATCAAATTCTTTAACCTCATAATTGACCGATCTAAAAGTCCCTCCAAAATCAATACGACTAAACTTGGAAAAAGGATATTGTGCAAAAAATCCTATACCATAATCTCTCAATTTTCCTATATAGTCAGAAGTAAGACTGTAGCCCAATGAAAAGGTATTGGCTTGCTGAAATAATGTACCGTAATAGTTCATCCTATTTTTCAAATAAGCATAACTAATTACTACATCACTATTATCTAAATCTAATACTAGATTTGTGCCCATCATAATTTGGTGGTCGCCCATAACATCGCTCCAAGCAAGATTTGCCAGTGCGCGAGTGCCAAAAAGATTATCAATAGAAGCCCTTGTGGCTATATAGTCTATAGAAAAATCTGTTTTATATGGCTTAGATTTATATCCATCGGCAAAACGTAATGAATCTATTGCTGTATCTTGATCATCGGTCTCTTCATTAGTATCATTAAATCTTCTATAATTCCTAGCAAAGATATATTGTGAATAGTCTTGAGACTCCTCACTAGGGATTGCAGTGTTTACAAAACGTAAGTCTTCAAAAGTATCTACTTGATTTCTTTCGCTATAAAATTTGGTCTCCGGAACTACCTTCTCTTCTTTGTTCTGCGGTTGATTCATTACAAATAAATCCCATCCTCTTTCAGAGTAGCCAGAAAAAATTAATTTATCCCCTGTAGTATCAACATCTATTTGCTGAATGCCTGCTATGGCATTGGTAATAGGAGAAAAAACAGTACTAGATAACTCATGTTTAAAGATATTATATACTCCATTATAATCTGCAGTATAAAACAATACATTATCACTAGTTAAGACTGGATAATTTTCATTATAAGGAGTGTTTGTAATTTGTGTAATCCCTTGATTGGAGAAATCATACATAAATAGATCTTTTTGAGAAAAATCTATATCAAACATACTAGGAGAACCTTTATTGGTTCCTCTATCAGAACTAAATACAATCTTATCTCCACTTGCTGACCATGCCGGAGAAAAATCTGAAAAAGTATCATTAGTTAAGTTTGTTAATTCTTGCGTATCTATATCTACAACATATAGATCGCTTGCATCATCTTTATGTCCTATAAATACAATTTTATTTTGACTAGGGTGCCATGAAGTAGTAAAAACTCCATCTAGTGAAATAGGTATTTTTTTATAATCACTATTTCGAACATTAACAATAATAATAGAATCTTCTTTCCCGCTCTTAGAAGCAAAAGCAATATACTTTCCATCTGGAGACCAAGATAATCCTGGCTGCAACCATTTTAACTCTTCAAAATCTGGGCTAGTATTCCCTCGAATGAGTCGCTTCTTTTGCTTACCTGAATCAAGATTGTAGAGTATTAAATCCATGTACCCAGCCTGATCTGTAAAGTAAGCTACTGTATTGCCGTCAGGAGAAAATGAAGGGCTAACATTATAAAAGTTTTTTGTTTTTGATCTATCAGTAATTTTTTCTGCAAAGTCAGTAATTTTTTCTCTCTCATTAATATCAGACCAATATTCTTTTTTTAAATAGTCATGCCAATCATCAGTTAGTTGTTCAAAATCTACGCCCAGTGCATTTTTAAACCCTTTTTCTGCATTTTGAGTTCGTTTCATTTGCTGAAATATTTCACCTACTTTTTCTCTGCCATATTTTTTGGTAATATATTGCCATACGGATTGTCCGCCTTTATACGCTAATATAGAATAGTTTAATTCTTCAATTTTTGGCAATCTTTCTTCGATAGCTAAATCACGTAAAACCATATCTGAATTAGTATCCCAATCAACCGATAAAAATTCTGATAATCCTTCATTGGCCCATAATGGTACTTGTAAAAGTATCCTTCCGCTTATCAACCCTTGAGCATTTCCTCCATAAACCATATCATTAATTGAAGCATGTACTAACTCATGATGAATCACATGCTTAAATTGTTCATAAGACCCTTCGAATGGAATCACAATTCGATTCTTATATAATTCAGTTACTCCACCAACACCCTCAGGCATATGTGTATTTACAATATTGGTTTGTTGAAAGTCGTTATGCGATGTATAAACAATAATCTTTACTGGCTTCTTACTTCTCCATCTTAAATGTTTACCGATTTGATCTAATGACTCCTCTGCAACTTTAGATGTAAAAATAGCCAAGTCATGATTGTCTCCATAATAGTAAACATTGAAATTAGGGCTAACAATATATTCCCAATCAAAAGTGTCATACTGAACTTTATTTTGACCAAAATTTTGCCCAAATATTAACTGGCTACATAAAAGATATATTATGATGAATCTCATACCGATAATATTAATATTGAACAAGCTTAGTTTAAAGAGTAATTTTTGCGATGCAGTTACCAATATATTTTTTTGGAGATACCCACTTTAAGGTTTCAAAGTCAAATCAAGAAAATAAAAAGGTAGAAAAGTTTTCAAAATTTTTAGATTCTATCTCTAAGGATAATACAAAAGGATCTTTATTTATTATGGGAGATCTTTTTGATTATTATTTTGAATACAAGAATCAAACCTCTAGTGATTATAAAAAAATATTTACTAAAATCGAAGAAATTAAAAATAAAGGCTTTAAAATCTATTTTATAGCTGGTAATCATGATTATTGGATTGGAAATTATTTCAAAAAATATACCACAAAAACTTTCCTTGATGATACATCAATAGACTATAAAAATAATAAAATATATGTTACACATGGAGATGGAATTTTATCTTGGGATAACTCATATCGCTTATTGAAAAGAGTACTTCGTAGCAATATATTTATTAAAATGTATTCTCTCCTTCCAAAAAGCATTGCACTGAAAATTGCAAAAAAAATATCTCATGAAAGAAAAGATTCCCATGATTTAGATCAAGAAAAAATTAACAGAATCCACAATGAATTAGATAGTTTTGCTCAACAAAAAATTAATCAAGGTTTTAAGTATGTGATTATGGGACATTATCATCATTCGTATCAAAAAAAGTTAAATAATGGAGAATTAATTCTTTTAGGTGAATGCAATGAAGAGAATTATAATTATGCTGTTTTTGATGGTGAGAAATTGGAAATAAAGAATTTCTTTTAGATAATATATCTTCTATTAGGATAAATCTTTTTTATTTTTATCCAATAGAGATTTTTTCTCCCAAGTAATTTCGTACATTTCTGTTAACTGGTTTATTGCTCCACAAAGATCCTCTTCTACATCAAAACTATAGTTATCAAAACAATTGCATATTGCATCGTCAATATGTTCATGTTTGCCAGGTTCGAAATATACGTAGCTGTCATCATATTCGTCGTACTTGTCGTATTCACCAATGATAGAAATAGTTTTTGATTCATAATCAATCTTTGAAAATCTACTTAAAAACAATACAGGCCCTGAATACATTCCAATCATATCTTTTTTGAGTTTTCCATCCCTACCTTCCATTGCTTTCAGCCCATTCATTAGCCAATGATCTATCGAAATACAAACATAAGAATCGTAATCTGAATCATCAAATCTTTCTAGGACAGCTTTATTATCTATTTTAGAATAAAATAACTTGGTATTTGGAGCTGATATGTATTCAAATTTAATCATTGTTTACCTCTTATTTCTTTGTTGTATTTCTTATCTTGAAACCGCTTAAGTGGTCCTTCCGCTCCACCATTAGTATAAGATGAATATCCTTTAGTGGGGAAGCATTGAAAATCATCACGACCTTCTTCATAAACCTCCCATTCCCATTCTATATCTGCTTGTATGTCATACAATATAAAATCAAATTGTAAGGAACGAGGTACATTATAAAATTCTTTTACAAACTCGCAAAAATCCATATAAAGATAACTTTCTTCAGCATCCTCAAAAATATCATCAGTATTTTCAAAAACATCACTACATTCAAAATATATATAAAGAGTGTTCCCCGTATCCTGAACATCGTTTCCCTCTATCTCTGGAACTGACAATCTATATTCAACATTTTCCCAAAGTGACCACTCGTGGAAAGTAAACCACTGGCTGAGCAATGGTGGAACATCTATATCTTTGTGAGGAAGAGTGGTATCCACTAAATTTGTTATGGCAATTAAGTATTGATTCATTTTTGTTCTCCTTTTGATTACTTCCATTCTCCGTTAAATGCTGGAGGGGAATTCTGATAGACTATTTCATATCCATAATTTCCATCTGTCCAAATAATAAATAGATTGCTTTCCAAGCCACTGTCATCAAATTCCAAATTGTATGTCTCTTCTTTAATTATCAACTTATTACAAATTGAATAGTCATCTTGAGTATGAAGTTCCACTTCATCAAGCTCACCAACACCATTTACAAGTAACTCAACATCAGGTATTCCATCAATAATTGCATCTTCTTTTATCTCTATATCTGATAACAAAGATGCTCTTCCTTCAGAGATATAAATTGAATAGTATCCTTCCTCAAGAT
>Ga0257111_1000312_pt1 | contig 20421 bp, 21 predicted proteins | sample LP_taG_6_FD_191567 | JGI IMG/M metagenome (GOLD analysis project Ga0257111, IMG submission 191567) | Marine microbial communities from Northeast Subartic Pacific Ocean, Canada - LP_J_2015_P26_500m | ecosystem: Environmental > Aquatic > Marine > Oceanic | place: Canada: Northeast Subartic Pacific...
TCTCACTCGGTCAGATGACGTTCGCCGGCGTCGGTGCCCTCATGGCCGCCGGATTCAACCGGGGCCTGGAGGTGGGCATCGGCATCGGCAACTGGCACTTCTTCTCGATCAGCTTTCCCCGGATTCCGTACCTGGTCTCGATGCTGCTGGCATCACTCATCGCCGCCGCGGTGGCGGCCCTCATCGGACTCGGCGCGCTGCGTGTCAAGGGTCTGCTACTTGCCGTGACTACCTTTGCCTTCGCTCTGGCTGCCCAGCAGTACGTGTTCCGGCGTCCCGCCTTCAACGGTGGCTTCACCCAGAGCATCCCGTTCCGTCGGGGCAGCGTCGGCCCGATCAGCCTGGACAGCCAGCGTTCGTACTACTACCTGTGCCTGGCCGTCCTGATCCTCGTGCTCATCGTCGTCCGGGCCCTGCGAGCCAGCGGTGTCGGGCGGTCAATCATCGGCGTGCGGGAGAACGAATACACCGCGGCGGCCTACACGGTCGGTCCGTCACGTACGAAGCTCATGGCGTTCGCACTGGCTGGTGGGATCGCCGGACTGGGTGGTGCCCTGCTCGGCGGCCTCGTGCAGAACATTCCCTACACCGAGCGCCTGTTCCAGATCGGCGACTCGTTGCGCCTGGTCTCCATGGTGGTCATCGGCGGCCTGGGCACCCTGATGGGTCCGGTCATCGGAGCCATGTGGGTGGTCGGCCTCCCCGCCTTCTGGCCTGACAACGACCTCGTGCCGCTGTTCACCTCCAGCATCGGCCTGTTGATTCTGCTGCTCTACTTCCCGGGCGGCCTGATCCAGATCGCCTACGCAGCGCGAGATGCCGTGCTCCGACTGGCCGAGGCGCGTCTCGGTGAGGCATCCACGGAGCGGACGACGACACCCCCGGCAGTGGCCTTCGGCGGAGGCGCCGCACGTCCGGCGCTGACCGTCCCGGCCCTCGCTGTCACCAACGTGTCGGTGACCTTCGGTGGCCTCCGTGCCGTGGACAAGGTCTCCATGATCGCCCAACCGGGCGAGGTGGTGGGCCTCATCGGCACCAACGGCGCCGGCAAGTCGACGCTCATGAACGCCATCGGTGGTTTCGCCCCGTCCGAGGGCACCATCGAGATCCTCGGCCGGGACGCCTCGCAGATAAACCCGGCCAACCGGGCCCGTCTGGGTCTGGGACGGACCTTCCAGGCGGCCCGCCTATTCCCCGACCTCACCGTGCGCGAGACCGTGCAGGTCGCCCTCGAGGCACGGGGACGTACCGGTCTGCTGCCGACCGCCCTCCACCTCCCCTCGGCCACCAGGGCCGAACGGTCCAAGCGGTCCGACGCCGATGACCTGATTGGCTTCCTGGGCCTCGGTCGCTACTCCGATGCCTTTGTAGCCGACCTCTCGACCGGAACCCGACGCATCGTGGAACTGGCCGGACTACTGGCACTCGACGCGCGGGTCCTCTGCCTGGACGAACCAACCGCCGGCATTGCCCAGCGGGAGACCGAGGCGTTCGGGCCGCTGCTCAAGCAGATCCAACAGGAACTGGACGCCACCATGATCGTGATCGAACACGACATGCCGATGATCATGGCCCTCTCGGACCGGGTCTACTGCCTGGAGGCCGGACAGGTCATCGCACAGGGCACTCCTGATGAGGTGCGAAACGACCCACAGGTGGTGGCCAGCTACCTGGGCACCGACCAGCAAGCCATCGACCGCTCCGACTCCTAACCCGGAAGCAGACTGCTACTCGTCGCCGTCGCTCCCTGATCGATTCTCCAGCAGGTCGTCACGGATCTCGGTGGTCTTAACGGCGGGCGCGGGTCGCTCCGACACCTGGTTGACCCAGACGGTCCGCTGGGGGAACGGGATCTCGATGCCGTTGTTGTCGAACGCCTTCTTCAGGCGAGCCCGGATGAGGCGGCCGGTGGCCCACTGTTCGCCCGGCTCGGTCTTGACGGCGAGGCGGATTGAGATGGCGTCGGCTCCGAAATTCTGCACGCCCCAGATCTCCGGCTCCTCGATGACGGTCGCCGACTCGATCTCCTCTCGCCAGACGCTGTCAGCCACCTCCTTGATGACGCTGGCCGCCAGGTCGATGTCGGTGTCGTAGGCCACGTCGACGTCGAGCACCGTGCGGGCCCAGAGTTGCGACGAGTTGCCGACCCGACGGATCTCGCCGTTGGGCACCACCCAGAGTGCCCCGTGGACGTCGCGCAGCACCGTGGTGCGAAGGGTGACCCTCTCAACGGTGCCCGAAGCGGCACCCACGTCGACGTAGTCGCCGACGCCGTACTGGTCCTCGATGATGATGAAGATCCCAGCGATGAAGTCAGCGACCAGTGACTGGGCGCCGAAGCCCACGGCCAGGCCGACGATGCCCGCGCCTGCGATCAACGGACCGAGGTCGAGGCCCAACTCGCCGAGGGCCACCATGAACGCCAGGGCGTACACCGAGAAGCCGGCGAGGCTTCGGAGTACCGCGCCGAGGGTCATGGCCCGTTGGCGGGACCGCTCGGCCTGTTCGTGGATCTTGGTGAGCTTTCCGCGTGCCCGACGACCGAGGCGGGACAGCGTGACAGACGCCGAGCCCTCGGCCACGGTCTCCTCCTGGGTGCGGGTCTCGACCAGTCGGTTGACCATGCGGTCGATGGACCGCTTGACCAGCCGATTCAGGATCAATGCACCGATCAGAATCACCACGACCTTCAGGGGTCGCTCGATCAACCAGTTGACGAGCGAGGCGAGTACCTCGTTGCCAGTGGTATCCCAGATCCACTCACAGGCATAGCCCGGCTCAAGTCCGCAGGCATCCACCATCCCCTGATCCAGTCCCATGCTCGTCTCCGTTCCAGCCATAGCCATCGCCTCCGGCCCGGACGGTAGTGGACCAGACCGACGACCGACCGGAGCCGTTAACAACCGACCCGGTGATTCAGCCAGCGAGCGTAGCCACTGCCCACAGGGCGGCGGCCGTACCCAGGACGATGTAGAGCAGGCTGCGCCACAACGGCGCCCGCTCCAGATCGCCCTCCTCGCGTCCGACCGGTGGCCGGACCAATGCCATGGCGTTACCGGCGGCCATTGCCGCGCCGAGGGCCAACAGCAGCCAACTCAGCAGGTCTTCGCCCAGGAACACCCTGTCAGCTGGCCCGAGACATGTTGGCAAAGCGGGTGGTCTTGGGAAGCCAGGCCAGCCGGACGGTGCCGGTCGGGCCGTTGCGGTTCTTGGCGACAATTACCTCGGACATGCCGATATCGGCCGTTTCCGGGTTGTACACCTCGTCGCGGTACAGGAAGATCACCACGTCGGCGTCCTGTTCGATCGAACCCGACTCACGCAGGTCAGCCAGCATCGGGCGCTTGTCCTGGCGAGATTCGAGGCCACGGGAAAGCTGGGACAACCCGATCACAGGGCACTGCAACTCACGGGCCAGGATCTTGAGTCCACGGCTGATCTCGGCAACCTCTACCTGGCGACTCTCGGCTGAAGAGCGACCGGTCATGAGTTGGATGTAGTCCACGATCACCACGCCCAGATCGCCGACCCGGCTCTTGAGACGCCTCGCCTTGGCCCGGATCTCCATCACTGAGATAGTGGGATTGTCATCGATCCAGATCTGCGCGTCGCCCAGCTTTCCGGTGGCGCTGTTGATCTTCGCCCAGTCCTCGGAAGAAAGCATTCCGTTGCGGATGTTGGTGGCGTCGACCCGGGCTTCCGAGCAGAGAATCCGCTGGCTGAGCTCCATCTGGCTCATCTCGAGCGAGAACACCACGGCCGGAAGCGCCTTGCGGATCCCGATGTGGGCGGCGATACCCAGGGCGAACGACGTCTTGCCCATGGCCGGACGCGCCCCGACAATGGTCAACGTCTCGTCCTGGAGACCGGACAACAGCCGATCCAGGTCGGTGTAGCCGCTGGGCGTGCCGATGATGTCCTCACCTAGCTCGTACAACTCCTCCAACCGATCGAGGTTGGCGCTCAGGACGTCGCGCATCTGGGCCATCGAGTCAGTGACCCGACCCTGCGCAATCTGGAAGACGAGGTTCTCCGCTTCGTCCACGGCCTTGACCACGTCGTCGGGGCGGCCATAGCCGATCTCCGCGATCTCGTTGGCTGCCCCGATCAGTCCACGGAGGGTGGCGTGCTCTTGGATGATGCGGGCGTACTTGGATGCGCTCGAGGTGGCCGGGGTCGAAGCTTGGAGCTCTAGTAGGAGTCCCGTCCCGCCCATCTGTTCGAGCAGTCCCGACCGGGTGAGGGCCTCGGCCACCGTGACCGAGTCCGCTGGTTCCCCTGACGAGTAGAGACCACAAATGGCCTCAAAGACATGGGAGTGGGACGGCTTGTAGAAGTGCTCAGTAGCCACTACCTCGAGCGCGTCAGCGATGGCGTCGCGCGAAAGGAGCATGGCCCCCAACAGGGAAGCCTCGGCATCGAGGTTGTGTGGCGGAACACGCGAGGCCAACGATCCGCTGCCTCGGCGATTCGAGGCCTGGCCTCCAGATCGCGATCCACTCGAGGATCCCCCCGTAGACGGCTCCCAACGCGAGGGCTCGTCGTACTCGGGGGGTTCGACGGGCGGCGGCTCATCGAGAGCCGGCGACGCCACGAAGGGATCGGGCTGCAGATCAGTCGCATCCGGCGACTGGTCCGGTGCTTCTTCCGGACTTTCCGAGGACTCCGGAATTTCAGAAGACGGCGTGTTCATGTCACGCTGCCGATCGCCATCCCACCCATGGGGACAAGCATGCACGCGATGACCTGTGGGGAACCAGAAGGAAAAGCACCGAACTTCTCCCCACTTCGCGGTAGTTCACCGGGGAAAACCAGGGCCTTCCTGTGGACGACCGTCTGGCCTATCCGAGCTTTCGCCCAGGACCGGCCGACGTTCGTCATGACGGGGCTCAGGCCTCGGCCTGCACCTCGACAGTGACCGGAACGGCCACATCGCTGTAGAGGTCGACGGTGAACTCGTGCGAGCCCACCTCCTTGATCACCTCACCGATGATCTGCCGGCGATCGACCTCGAGCCCAACCTGCGCAGTCAGGGCCTCAGCCACCTCGGCAGTGCCGACCGAGCCGAACAACCGACCCTCATCGGAGGCCTTGGCGGTCACCTGGACCACCACGCCGGCGATCCGGGCAGCCGTTTCCTCAGCCTCGGTCCGGTCGGATGCCGCCTTGAGCGCACGCTTGCGCTGCATGGACTCGGCCTGCGCGGTCACACCGGCCACGGCCTCAATGGCCAGGCCCTTGGGCACCAGGTAGTTGCGCGCATAGCCGCGGGCCACGTCGACAATGTCGCCGGTCCGGCCCAGACCATCCACGTCGGAACGCAGGAGAACCTTCACGACTGGGTCCCCTCGTCCTCCGCGGCCACGGGCTCGACCGCAACCACGTCGTCGATCGCCTCGACGGCCTCGTCGGTACCGGCCTCGACCGCAACCACGTCGTCGATCGCCTCGACAGCCTCGTCGGTACCGGCCTCGGCATCCGAGCCGGGCGGCGGACCTGACGGACGCGGCGGCGGGCCATCGGCCCGGGCACCCCGGTCGTCATTGCGACGCTCACGACGCTGGGTCGTCACGCGGTTGGTGTAGGGAATCAGCGCCATCTCACGGGCGTTCTTGACCGCCCGGGCGACCTCGCGCTGCTGCTGTTCGGTGTTGCCGGTAATCCGACGTGCCTTGAGCTTCGCCCGCTCCGACACGAACTTCTTGACAAGCTCGGTGTCTTTGTAGTCGACGTACTCGATCTTGCCAATGACAAGTGCGCTGATCTTCTTCTTGCCCCGCCGGCCCGCATCGCGGGGCTTGGATCGGCGGGGAGGGGTACGACGTGCCATCAGAAAGGCTCCTCATCGGTGGGTTGGGTGGGAGCGGTCAGGCCGCCACCACCGGTCGGGGCGGCGGATCCACCGTCGCCGCGGAACTCGGTCCTGGTCACCTCGGCGGTCGCCCACCGGAGGCTGGGGGCCACCTCATCGGCGATCAATTCGACCTTCGTGCGACGCTCACCCTCCTGAGATTCCCAGGAGCGCTGATCGAGCCGCCCGTAGATGACAACGCGCATGCCCTTGGTGATGGACTCGGCCACGTTCTCAGCCAGGTCACGCCAGCAGGCGACGTCGAAGAAGGAGACGCTCTCCTCCCCGGTCTTGGACTTCGTGTTCCAGGCCACGCCGAAGTTGCACACGGGGGCGCCGCTCGGGGTGAACCGCAGTTCGGGATCGCGGGTCACATTGCCCACGATGGTCACAGTGTTGTCGAATGCCATTTGTTCTCTCCGGTTCTCAACCGGCCTCAGCCGGCTCCGCCTCACCCAGGAGACCGCGTCGTGCGACCTCCCCATCGGGCAGACGAATGATCTTGTGGCGGACTACTTCGCTGCGGTCCGCGAGTCGGAGGATGCGATCCGCGGAGTCCAGGTTGCCCGCCTCGGTCACCACATCGAGGACGACGTAGACGCCCTCCCACTTGTGGTTGATCCGGTAGGCGAAACGCCGCCTGCCCCAGGGTTCGGAATCCTTGAGGGACGCGATGCGTCCACCCTCGGATTCAATGCTTGCGGTGACCTTCGACAGGCTGGCCTCCAAGGCTTCAGCCTCGAGGTCTCCGTCGAAGATGATCATGAGTTCGTACACCCGCATGGCGGGGACTCACCTCCTCTGGTCTCGGACATCGCCCACGGCGTGCCCGGGGCCCCACGGTGGGGCAGGGGTAACGGATTGTCAGAGCCGCCGTGGACACCGGCAGACCGGCATCCACGAGGGCGAGAGCAGGTTACCGGCCTTCGGTTCGCATCCACGCAGACACTATGGCAGGGGCCTGTGACAGGGCTTCTGGTACAGGCTCCTGAAACGGGTCAGGCCGCGCCGTAGAGCCCCAACGGCTCGACTTCGTCATCAGCCATCCGGTAACCCTCGTCGACCGACGGAAACGCTCCGGACCGGACATCGGCGGTGAACGCCGACATGGGGTGAGTGAAGGACTTCACGCAGCCGCACCCACCAGGAAACCGAGGGGTTCAGCCGCAGCCCAGGGAAGTGACCCGCACCAGATGATTCCACCCGCAGGCCGCACAGACCTCGACCACGTACCCGGTGAGGTGGGCCTTCCGGGCATCCAGCCGTTCCAGCTCGCCCGGGGTGGAGATGCACCGCCCGAACGCCGGCAGCCGTGGCCCGAACACGTAGGTCACGTGCGCCACCTCGTAGTCCTCGCACACCGGACAGATCTCCGAGGTGGGCGTCCCGCACTCCACGGCGTTGCGGCGCAGCATGGGCTGGGCATCACACAACACGTCCCGCCCCAACGAGCCACGCCGCCAACCATTCAGGGTGGTCTGGCGAGCCAGGCGGTAGTCGACGTCGGCCGGACGTCGTGCAGGGAGCAGGCCCTCTCTGACCTGTCTCGCCTCGCCGGTTCGCCGACCTGTCACGTCGTCACCCTAGGCCACCCCTTCGACAGGCTTCCCTCGAACGGCTGTCCAACCAGTGATCAGCCGCCGCTGGTTCCCCAGCGGTCGAGCAGGCGACGTCGGATCTCAGCGTCGTCGAGGCGTCCCCCGGTGAGTCGAAGTTCGCCCAGCCAGGCCATCACCTCACCCACCCCGGGGCCTGCCTCCAGATTCAACAGCCGCATCACCGTGGCGCCGTCCATGCCCGGTCCGAGATCGTCGAGTTCGCCCAAGCCCCGGAGCCGGGCCACCGCGCGGTCCAACGCCGGACCGTCGGGTCCCACCCCGACGAGAGCAGCGAAGGTCAGCACCTCGTCCAGCTGGTCTCCAACACGTGCCGCCAGTCGACGGACCTCTTCATCCGACGGTGACCCATCGGGTCCCGATTCGGCCAACATCGCGGCGCCATCCAGCAGGGTTCCGATACGGCCGACCTCGCGCCCCGACAGTCGAAACGCCGAACTCCACCTCCCGAGGGACTCCCGCCCCCCGGCACCGTGGACGAGAAGGCCGAGACGGAGCACCGCGTCCCCGGAATCCGCCGCGGCCACCTGACGCTCGAGCACTTCACGAATCGGCGACGTCAGTGCCGCCACTTCCGGCAGCACGACAGGTAGCAGGCCCATGTCGTCCAACAGGGCGAACCCGGCGGTCGGATCCTCCACCTGCAACAACCGGAACAGCTCGTCGCGGATGCGCTCGCCCGACACAATCTCCATCCGATCCACCAGGGCCCGGGCGGCGTCCACCAGGCCATCGGCGGGCGTCAACCCATACCGGGACAAGAACCTGGCGGCCCGCAACATCCGCAGCGGATCATCGGAGAACGACTCCACAGGATCCAGCGGCGTCCGCAGGATCCGGGTCTCCAGGTCGGCGCGACCACCGAACGGGTCGTGCAACGTTCCGTCAGCCACGTCGACAGCCATTGCGTTGACCGTGAAATCCCGACGAGCCAGGTCCTCAAACAGCTCGCTGGAGAATCGCACCACCGGCTTACGGGAGTCGCTCACGTAGGCCTCGGCCCGATGGGTGGTGATCTCCATGGTGACGTCACCCACCCGCAGCCCGACCGTGCCGAACCGCTCGCCCTGCAACCACACGGCGTCAGCCACCTCGGCTACCAGTTCCCGGATCCGATCGGGGTTGGCGTCGGTGGTCAGGTCGTGATCGGGCGTCCGGTCATCGCTCAGGAGCCGGTCACGGACCAGCCCTCCGACCAGATAGAGACGGTGCCCGGCCGCGTGAAATGGCCCGGCCACCGGCGCCACCGCAGCGCGGATGTCGTCAAACGTCCCATCGGGAATCGCGGGGAGTCCGTCCACCGCTCAGCCCTCCAGGCCGTGGCGTCGAACCAGATCCACCACGAGGGCGTCGACCTCGTCGGCCACACCGCCGCGCCCTCTGCCTGTGACCTGTTCGGGCCGATGATCCATGCCGACGACGGCCGCCACGGTGGCCCCGGCCGAATCGGCGAGAGCACCGAGGTCGTACCCGCCCTCCAGGAACAGCACCACCCGGCCCGTCGGGACCAGCCCCACCAGTTCGACGACCAGGTCTGCGTAGTCGGCCGAGGTCAAACCCATGTCCGTCAGCGGATCGGCCCGGTGGGCGTCGAAACCGGCGGAGACGAGCAGCCAGTCGGGAGCAAAACGCTCGACGGCGGGAACCACCACCGACCCCATGACGTGGCGGTAGTCATCGCCGGCCGCACCGGGGGGAAGGGGAACGTTGATCGTGGTGCCGACTCCCACACCTGTACCGACCTCGTCGGCCGCGCCAGTACCCGGATACAGCGGCCACTGGTGGCACGACACGAACAGCACCCGGTCATCGCCGTAGAAGACGTCCTGGGTGCCGTTGCCGTGGTGGGCGTCCACGTCGACAATGGCCACCCGTTGACCGACCCCGGCCAGGGCGGAGGCGGTCACCGCCACGTTGTTGAGAAGACAGAACCCCATGGACCGGTCGGGCGTGGCGTGGTGCCCCGGAGGTCGCACCGCACAGAAGGCCAAGTCGGCGTGACCGGCACGAAGCCCATCGACCGCCACCAAGCCCGCGCCGGCCGCCAGTCGGGCCGCCATCCAGGAATTCGGGCCCATGACCGTGTCGGGATCACACCGGCCACCACCCTCGGCATCAATCCCGGCCAACTTCTCGAGGTGCGCCGGCGGATGGACACCCACCAGGTCCGCATCATCGGCTAGGCGCGGCGCACGACGGATGACCGCCTCGTCGACGCCCGCGGCATCCAGTCCCTCCCACACGGCCGTCAGGCGAGCGGGCTGCTCTGGGTGTCGGGATCCCGCCCGGTGGTCCAGGAACCGCTCGTCGGTCACCAGAAGGAGCGACATCCAGCGAGCGTAACCCCCGGACCCCCGGAGGTTCCGGCCCCTCCGACCAGTCGGACGAGTCGTACCCTGTCGGGATCGACGTCCGGACCGAACGAACCCCCGTCGACGGACCCTTCCCGTCGGGTCGCGTCGCCCAGTCGCCCGTCGGGCTGCCGGGTCCCGGTGTCTCCGGTATCGAACAGTTCATGACCAGCGGAGGCACCGTCGTCCGTCTGAGTCCATGGCGTGGCAACACCCGGACCACCCAGGTTGTGGCCGTGGACGGGCCACCACCACGTCCCGACGACGTGTCCGACCTCATCGACCACCTCGGCTCCCGGGGCGTCCGAGAGGTCATGACCACAGCGCTGGGACCGATCGACCAACAATCGTTCACGGCGCGTGGATTCAACCCTCAGGAACACCTCCTGCTCATGGGTCGACCCGTCGACCCGACGAGCCCCTCCTCCCGCTGGACATCACGCTGGACTGGGCGTACCCCCCGCCGCCCCCGCACCCGGCCGGCCCGTCGGCGAGACCGGGACGCCGTGTTGGAACTGGACGACCGGGCATTCACCCCGTTCTCGCCCTTCTGGCGATTCGACGGGGCGGCCCTCGACGAGGCGGGGCAGGCCACCTGGTCTCATCGTCGACGCGTGGTCCGACAGCGGGCCACCCGCCGGACAGGTTCCACGGTGATCGGTCACGCCATCACCGGACGAACGGACACCATCGGATTCCTCCAGCGTCTGGCCGTCGATCCGACGGCCGAGGGCCGAGGCATCGGCTCGGCCCTGGTCGTCGACGCACTCCACTGGCTACGCCAGACGGGGGCCCATGAGATCTGGGTGAACACCCAGCCCGACAATGACCGCGCCCGTGCCCTCTACCTCCGCCACGGATTCACCGAACGGGAGGGGGGCCTCGACGTCCTCCACAGGGTGATCGACGACCCGGCCGGAGATCCGGTCGGATGAACCGGCGACGAACAACCGCAACCACCTCGGCTAGCCCCACGAGGCGGCTCAGACAGCCCCTCCACCCGACCAGTCGTCAGAAGGTCCTGATGCCGGTCCTTATGACGGTCCTGCTCGCCGCCCTGCTGATGGCCGCATCCGCGGGAGCGACGGCCGGACAGGCGCGGGCCGATGGTGACTCGGCCAGCCTCAGTCTCATCGCCCAGTCGCCGTGGATCGACGACGACGGCGATCTGGCCCTCCAGTTGCGAATCACCGGAGATGCCACCGGCGCCGGCCTCCGCCTCAGCCTCCACCACCCGGTGGATCGTCGCGGTCTCCTGGCCCTCCGGGACAACCCGATACTCGGAGCCCCGGAATCCACCCTCACCATCGATGTCTCCGACGTCATCAACTCGGCCGGCGTGGCCTCGCTCACCCTCCTGGTAGGTCCCGACGGGATCCTTCGCTCGCAACCCGGCGAGGTCTCCCCGTTGACCATCGAACTGGTGGCCGCTGACGGCCACCTACTAGACCGACTGGTCACCCCGGTGGTCCATCTCCCGATAGTGCCCGCTGGCGAGGCAGCCGCCCAACGACCACTCCTCGTCGGGATCTCGCTGGACATCGACGGCCCGCCACCGCTTCGCCCCGACGGGCGGATCGAACTGGACGAGGCGACGGTGCGACATCTCGGCGCGGTGGCCGACGCCGTTCTCGACCATCCCGGCGCACCGGTGGATGTGCGTCTGCCGCCAGCCACCATGGCCGGTCTAGCCCGCTCCGATGACCTGGCCCACGCCCGCCTCCTGGCCCACCTGGCGACAGCCGTCCAGTCCGGCGGCCTCCACCTCCGGTCATCGCCGTTCGTGACCGCCGATCCCGAGGCATGGCGACAGGCCGGACGCTCCGACGTCCACCGGGACCTGCTCGACCACGGCGACCAGGTTCTAACCGAACACCTCGGCGTCGCCCCCGACCGATCAGTCTCCGTCCTCGAACCCACCGCGGTTCCCGCCACCCTCGACCTTTTGAGCCGACTGGGAACCGTCCACCACGTCGTCTCCGCTGATCGCCTCGACCCCCGTCCGATCACCGCGTCGCACGGCTCCACCCATCCCGCCCGACTTCTTGATGCAGCCGGGGTCGCCCACCCGGCACTGGTGTCCGATCCCGATCTAGCCCGACACCTGGTCGACCCCCGGGGATCGGTGTCCGCTGCCCAGCAACTGGTGGCCGACCTGGCCCTGCTGGCCTGGTCGGACCCCACGGTGACCCGGACGGCCGTCATCACCATGCCCGATGGTCTGACCATCGACGCCCTCACTCTCGGCCTGGTTCTCGGAGTTCTGAAGGACGCGCCCTTCCTCCACCTGCAGTCTCTCCCCGACCTGTTCGAGGCGTCGTTGACCGCTGATGCAGCGGCCGCCATCACTTACGACCTCTGGCCGGATCCCGTCACATCGGTCTCCCGGCGGGCCACCGACCGGAGCCTCGCCGAGACCACGGTGGCGGCCTACACCGCCATGTTGGGTGGCCCCCACCCCGACGCCACAGCCCTCAATGACCTTCTGGAGGTCACCGCGGCTGCCGAACTCGACGGAGATGCGATGGGCGCGTACCTGTCGGCCGTGTACGCCACGGTGTCCGGTGTCCTCGACGCATTCACCACCCCATCGGACCAGAGCGTCCGACTCACGGCACGCCGGGCCGACCTGCCGTTCACCATTCACAATGGCCTGGACACAGACGCGCGGGTGGTTCTCGTCCTCCAGAGCGACGGCCGGATCGACTTCCCCGACGGTGACGTCATCGAGGCCGTACTGGTCCCCGGTCGTAACCGGATCGCCGTACCCGTCCGGGCCAGGACGTCGGGTGACGCTCGCCTCCAGGTCACCGTCCGATCCCCCGACGACGCCCGACTCCTCCAGCTCCGGTCGACACAACTCATGGTGCGTACCACCAGCCTCCCGGGCGTCGGTGTGGCGTTGTTCGTCGGTGCACTCGCCGTCCTGGCCATCTGGTGGGTTCGCTCGGCCCGACTACGCTCGGCGCGCACCAGACCTGGAGAGAGCCCATGACCGTCCGGATCGTCACCGACAGCGCCTGCGACCTCACCGAGGCCGAGATCGAAGCCCACGGCATCGACTTGGTTCCGCTGAGCATCCGATTCGGCGAAGACGCCCAGTTGGACCGCGAAGAATTATCCGTCGACGACTTCTACCGCCGCATGGCGTCGTCCGATGAGCTTCCCCAAACCGCTGCACCGGCTCCCGGTGCATTCGCCGCAGTGTTCCGGCGTCGCCTCGACGAGGGTGCGGACGCCGTCGTGTGCATCAACCTCTCCAGTGGGATGTCGGCCACCATGGAGTCCGCGGAACTGGGCGCCCGCGAGGTGGACGGCGACGTTCGCATTGTGGACAGCCGATCGGTCACCGCCGGACAGGGCGTGATGGTCCTCGCGGCAGCCACCGCAGCTGCCGGCGGCGCGTCGGCCGACGAGGTGGTGGCCCTGGCGGAGGACATCCGGGATCGCACACGGGTGTTCGCCGCCATCGACACCTTGGAAAATCTCAAGAAGGGCGGACGAATCGGCAACGCCCAGGCCCTGCTGGGGAGCATGCTCTCCATCAAGCCCCTCATCGACGTGAGTTCCGGCGTCGTCGAGGAGGCCGGCCGCCAACGCACCCGGAAGAAGTCTCTGGCATGGTTGCGGGACCGGGTGGCCGATCATGTCGACGAGATCGAAACCCTGTCGGTCATGCATGCCCAGGCTGACGACGTGGACGACCTGGTGACCATGCTGTCCGACCTGGTGGATCCCTCGATCATTCGGGTGGGGGTGATCGGACCGGTAGTGGCCAGTCACGGCGGCCCCGGCGTGGTCGGTCTCTGCTTCACGCTCCGTCCCTGACTGACCTGTTCTCGTCCCATTCCCCTGTTCCGTACTGGTCGTCTGCAGCCAGCGCCGGCGGCGGCCCAGAAGGTGATCGGTAGGCTCGCCGCCATGGTGACGCCGGTTGATCCCCACTCCGCGGAGGACCCCACCCCCGGAACCCCCGTTCGGGACGACTGGGCCTCGTCGCTCGTCGACCGATTCGTCGAGGTGGTCGACCAGGTTCGAAACGTCACCACACGGCCGATCATTACCCTCGCCCGTGCCCTGGTGTTCGGACTCGTCATGGTGTGTTGTGCCGTCGCCGCGGCCGTCCTGGCCGGCATCGGCCTGTTCCGCCTCCTCGACGTCTTCCTTCCCGGTGAAAGCTGGTCGGCCCATCTCGTCCTCGGCGCAACCTGCTGCGCACTCGGCGGACTGCTCTGGTCCCGCCGGAGTCCCTGACCCCGAATCCCTCTCCCTTCTGGAGTACCCGTGTCTGAAGCCGTATCTGGATCCGTATCTGGACAGGTCCCATCCCACCGCGAGGTCGTGATCATCGGATCTGGGCCCGCGGGCCTGACCGCGGCCATTTACTCCGCCCGGGCCGACCTTGCCCCCCTGGTCATCGAGGGTGAACCTTCATCGAACAGCGACCAGCCCGGTGGTCAGTTGATGCTCACCACCGAGGTCGAGAACTTTCCCGGCTTCCCCGAAGGGGTGATGGGCCCCCAACTCATGGGCGACATGCGGGCCCAGGCCACTCGGTTCGGTGCCGAGATCGTGACGGCCAAGGTCTCCCGGGTCGACTTTGCCGAGCGGCCGTTCCGGATCTGGATCGGTGATCCCGACGCTGCTGAACCCACTCACACCACCGATGCCGTCATCGTCTCGACCGGAGCCCGCTCGGTCATGCTGGGGCTGGAGGCCGAGCAGCGTCTGATCGGCCACGGACTCTCCACGTGTGCCACCTGTGACGGCTTCTTCTTTCGTGATCAGGAAATCGCCGTTGTCGGTGGCGGGGACTCCGCGCTCGAAGAAGCCGGATTTCTCACCAAGTTCGCCTCCAAGGTGACGCTGATCCATCGTCGCGACGAGCTCCGGGCGTCGAAGATCATGCAGCAGCGGGCCATGGACAACCCCAGGATCGAGTTCGCCTGGAACTCCACGGTCGACGACGTCCTCGGAGAGTCCAAGGTGGAGGGCCTGGCCCTGCGGGACACGGTGACCGACGAGACACGCGTGCTGCCAGTGACCGGTGTGTTCATCGCCATTGGCCACCGCCCCAATACCGACCTGTTCAGCGGGATTCTGGAGATGGACGAGGCGGGCTACCTGGTGACCGGGGCGGACCGTTCGACCACCAACGTGGATGGTGTGTTCGCTTGTGGCGACGTCCAGGACCACACCTACCGGCAGGCCATCACCGCCGCGGCCTCGGGATGTATGGCCGCCATCGATGCCGAGCGTTGGCTGGAGAGCCGAACCGATTGATCACCCCTCGACGGCCTACGCTCCTCGAGAGGCCTCTCCTTGACCGTCATCGATCGGTGACCTACGGCAGAGGCAACGATCAACTTGTCCTCCGGGACCCGAGGGAAGCGAGACCCCATGGCCGGCGCCATCACCAACCTGTCAGAGACCACGTTCGACGAGGAGATCGGCTCCGCCACCGAACCGGTGCTGGTCGACTTCTGGGCCGAGTGGTGCGGCCCGTGCAAGATGATCGCCCCCATCCTGGAGGAGATCGCCACCGAACAAAGCGGCTCGATCCGGATAGCCAAGGTGAACGTCGACGAAGCGCCGGATCTCGCTCGACGCTTCGAGGTGATGAGTATCCCGACGCTGATCCTGTTCGCGGACGGCCAGCCGACCACTCGGATCGTGGGAGCTAAGGGCAAGCCGCAACTGCTCGAGGAACTGGCCCCCCACCTCTAGGTCTCGGCTCGGCGCACAGACCACCGGCTGCAACCGACCACGGGGACCGGTTCCGACCGTGACCGGATCCGACGATCCGACGATCCACGACCTGCACCTCCGGCTGGCTGACGTCGGCCATCCGGTCGATCACCACGAGGTGGTCGCCGGCTCGTTCGGACCCGACACCACCAGGGCACTGCTGGCCTTCCAGGCCGAGCGAGGCCTCGACGAACACGGAACGATCGACGACGCGACGCATGCCGCCCTCGTCGAGGCCGGCCACCGCCTCGGTGACCGCCACCTCTACCTCCACGCTCCGATGTTCCGGGGCGATGACGTCGCTGACCTGCAGTTACGCCTGGGAAGCCTGGGCTTTGACGCCGGCCGGATCGACGGCATCCTCGGACCGGACACCACGTCAGCTGTATCTGACTTCCAGCGAAACATCGGCCTCGCCGCGGACGGAATCGCCGGGCCGCTCACCGTAGACGGACTCCGACGCCTTCTGGGACGGACCGCAGGGCGGCAACCGGTGGCCCAGGTGCGGGAACTAGACCGTCTCCGTCGGAGTCGGCCCGATCTCGTCGACCAACGAATCGCCATTGGTGAGTTTGGTGGAACCGCCGCTCTGGCCGGAGCACTGACCCGCCTCCTTCGGGCCCGTGGCGCCCATGTTCTAGAATTGGATCAGCCCGACGAGGCCCTCCAAGCGGAAACTGCCAACGAATTTGACGCCGGAATCTACCTTGGCCTCCGTCTTGAGAATCATTCCCAATGTAGAACAGACTACTTTGCCACGGACGGATTCCATTCCGAGGGGGGCCTCCGCCTGGCTCATCGTTGCGCCAATGCACTGGACCGAGCGCTACGGATCCATCTGGAGGCAGCTACCGACGAGACCGTGAGCACCACCTGTACGGGTCGACGACTACCAATCCTCCGTCAGACGCGGATGCCCGCCGTGCTCTGTACCCTCGCACCCGCGTCCACCATCGTTCTCGCCACCGCGGAGATCGCCGACTGTCTGGCTTCAGCCGTTACCGACTGGCTGGCTGATCCGACAGCAGATCCTGTCTGATCCCAGCTGCCAGGTGCTGTACATCAGTGCAGGTCAGCCACCCAAAATCTCGAATAGGCGCTGCAGATCATCCCGATCGGCATACTCGACGACGATCCGGCCCTTGCGGCCCCGCGTGACTACCCGAACCTTGGTATCGAACCGGTCTCCGAGGATCCGCTCGACCTCCAGGAGTGCTGCATCAGACGTCGACACGGGATCCACGATCTGATCCACGACCGGCTCTTGGACCTCGTCGAGGGCCCGTACCAGATCCTCGACCTGGCGAACCGAGAGGCCGTCGTCGATCACTCGGGAGGCCAGACGCTCCACGAGTTGATGATCACCCAGTCCAGCCAGGGTTCGGGCATGCCCAGCCGCGAGGAGACCGTCCATGATCATCTGCTGGACGGTGTCGGGCAGATGAAGCAACCGAAGTGCATTGGCCACCGCCGGTCGGCTACGACCCACTCGAACCGCCACCTGGTGCTGTGTCAGCCCGAATTCGTCCATCAGACGATGAAAAGCCAAGGCCTCCTCCAGTGGGTTGAGGTCATCTCGGTGGACGTTCTCGACAATGGCCTGCTCGAGACTGTCCCGATCACCGGCATCTCGGACCAGCGCGGGTATGGCCGACAACCCGGCCCGCCGAGCCGCTCGCCAGCGACGCTCCCCGGCCACCAGTTCAAAGCCGTCCTCAGTCCGGCGCACGAGAATCGGCTGCAGAACACCGATCTCCTGGATGGACAACGTCAGTTCGGCCATCTTTTCGTCATCGAAGACCCGCCGGGGCTGGTAGCGGTTGGGCTCGATGGCTGACACGTCCACCATTTCGAGATACACGTCACCGGCGACGCCGCTCGCCTTCACGTGGACCGACGGTGCGGCGGTGGCCTCGCCGGGAGCCGTAGGGGTCGCCCCCTGGGGCGCCTCTTCAACCGGCGGATCGGCCTGAGTCCCAGCGGGTCTAGGGCTCGTGGTCCCTCCGTCGGGAATCAGTGCGGAAAGGCCTCTTCCCAGTCCGCCCTTCTTCATGCCTGGACCTCCTCTGAGCCGTTCTCCGACTCACCATTCTCATCGTTATCAATAATTCGATCAGAAACGGGCTTCACCGGTCCCCGGAGGACCTCACGCGCAAGTTCCCGATACGCCACGGCACCACGACTGGTCGGGGCATACACGTTGATGGGCTGACCAAAGGACGGCGCCTCGGACAACCGGACCGACCGGGGAATTATCTGCCGGCATACCTTGGTGCCGAAGAAGGTTCGAACCTCGTCCGCCACCTGTTCGGAGAGCTTGGTCCGTGCGTCATACATGACCAGCGCGATGGTCGACACCTCAAGATCGGGATTGAGGTTCACCTTAACCAGGTCAACATTGCCGATGAGATGTACCAGACCCTCGAGGGCGTAGTACTCACACTGGATTGGTACCAGAACTTCACGAGCGACAACTAGGGCGTTGATCGTCAGGAGACCCAACGCCGGCGGACAGTCGATCAAGACGATGTCGTAGTCGTCGACGATCTCCGCAAGCGCCCGTTCCAACCGGTGTTCCCGGCTGAACGCTGCCACCAGCTCGATTTCCGCTCCCGCGAGGTCCAGGCTGGAGGGAAGTAGGTCGAGGTTGGGGATATCCGTCGAACAGCGCACGTCAGCCGCCGACGCCTGTTTCAGGATCACGTCGTAGATCGACTGCTCTAGGTCCCGAGAATTCACGCCGACACCCGTGGTGGCGTTCGCCTGAGGATCCAGGTCGACTATCAGTACGTTCCTGCCCTCCTCAGCCATGGAGGCACCCAGATTGATGGTCGTCGTGGTCTTTCCGACCCCACCCTTCTGGTTTGCGACGGCAATGATACGTGTGCGACGGGTTTCCGGAGACATCCCGGGCATCATGGCCAGAACGGTGGAAAAAGACAAGCACCCTGTGGGAAAACCCCGCCCTAAACGGGTTTTTCATGCCACAACCGTCCAAATGTTTCACGTGAAACACCTGCCTTCCCCGCCGAACTCCGGGATACCGACCCAAGCAACCTGCTCGCTCCGAGATATTTCACGTGAAACATCGCTCGTCGAGGTGGTGCTCAGAACAGGGGATCCGCCATCTGTCGGGCGAAACGCCGGGGGAAACGATCTGGACAAGCCCCGATTCGAACCATGGCCCGGTAACCCGCTGGTCCAGCCACCTGATCGCTAATCCAGCCTCCAAGATCCTGCAATCCGATCTTGGACAGCCCTTCAGCCGGCCATCGACGTGCCTCACCGACCCCGCCGGTGGTCTCTGGAGGCTCACTGACCACCAGTACCCCCTGTTCAGCCAGGAGAGGGGCCGCACATTCCGCCGTGGGCCCGGGAGGAGCAAACCCTCGGGCAGTCACCAGGGACACCGCACCTCGAAGCTCACCACTGGCGATATCGGCGGCATCGGCCAACTGCACGTCCACTCGGTCCTCCAGTCCGAGTTGGCGAACCGCCCATCGGAGAAAAGTCACGCGACGATCTCCCCGGTCAACCAGAATCCACCGCCAGGGGGTAAACGTGGCCAGAACCAGCCCGGGTACGCCACCCCCTGTTCCGAGGTCCACGGCGAGCTCGTCGTCACCCATTTCTGGAATCGAAAAACCATCGCCTTGCCGGACCGCGAGACCACCATCCAGAAAACCCAAGAAGCCCGCGCTGTGCGCGGGCCCCTCGGACGCCGCCGATGAGGTGAGATACCCCTCGGCGACTGCCTCTTCCAGAATCTGGTCGAGGATCTTCTCGACGATGGTTCAGCCGTCGACCAGCGAGATGACCACTCGCCGATCAGCGTCACTGCCCTCAGAGAAGGTGACGAGGCCATCGATCTCGCCCACCGTGTCATGCACGACCTTACGATCCGCCGCGCCCATGGGCTCCAGCGCCCGGGGACGGCCATCATCGAGCACAGCCTCGCCCTGGTTCCGAGCGAAGTCCGCCAGGAAGGTCCGACGCCGCTCGCGGTACCCACCGATGTCGACGGTCAGAGACCCATCGGCCTGACCATCGGAGCTCCTCTGCACGAGGGTCCGGGACAGTTCGGTGATGGCACGCACCGTTTCGCCCCGCTGACCAATGGCCAGACCAAGGTTTAGGCCCTGCGCCTCGACGGTCAGACGATCCTCTTCGATTCGGCTGGCCACCCGAGCCTCGAGGCCCATCCGGTCCAGGAGTCCCTGGACGAACTCTTCAGTAATTCGTGCCTGCGTCTGCAGATCCATGGACTCCACGTCAGCCCTCTCCCGGTCGCTTCCACGACCGTTTCCATCGGTCGACGACTTCGCCGACTCTCCATTCCGACCTCGACGGTCAGCATTCCTCTCACTACCCCGGTCCCGGCCGCGTCCGGAATCGCCCACAGGCTCCCGTGACGCACGCTTTTCCGAAGTTCCTGACTCCTGCTGCGAGCGGCCCTGCCCCTCGCCACCCCTACGGCGACGGTTGTCACCACGGGAATCCTCGCCCTGACGCTCGTCATCACGATCCTGCCGACGATCACCACCCTGGGTGGTACTCCGGCTCCGGTCCTGATCACCGTCCTTGGACTGGCCATTCTGTCGCCCGCCCCCCTTGCCGGAACCGCCACGACCCCGACCGCTGCTGCGGTCGTTTCGCCGATTCCGATCACGTCGCTCTACCTTGGGGCGCGGGCTGGTCGGCCGAACACGGGCCCGAAGACGGGCCTCGGTCTTCTTCAGACCAAACATCGATCGGGAGGCCTCAACCAGCACCTCCACCTCGAGCTCATCTTCAGCCACACCGAGCCGATCCAAGGCTCGTTCTTTTGCTTCATCCAGTGAGATACCGGTGGTTT
>Ga0257111_1000316_pt1 | contig 20341 bp, 14 predicted proteins | sample LP_taG_6_FD_191567 | JGI IMG/M metagenome (GOLD analysis project Ga0257111, IMG submission 191567) | Marine microbial communities from Northeast Subartic Pacific Ocean, Canada - LP_J_2015_P26_500m | ecosystem: Environmental > Aquatic > Marine > Oceanic | place: Canada: Northeast Subartic Pacific...
TATCAAGAACAATAGAAGTATCTAAATCCCAGCCAGGTACATCACTATCAAGAGTGTCTGTGACACCATCACCATCAATGTCCCACTCACCTGAGAATACATCAGCCAATCCATCTCCATCCGTGTCTAACCAGTAGTCACTATCATCCGGAAAATCATCAACAAGGTCGGGACGACCATCGCCATCACTATCTCTCAATCCTAGATACTGATTCCTGTCTAAGGCGATAGATCCGCCAACAGTTATACCTCCTGGAACAGGACCGGAAACACGAACTCCGGTCAGTCCAAAATTTTCTTTAAAATCATTTGTAAAACCATAAAATTTCAAACCAAACGCTTGAAACCTGGCCTCCATTCCAACTTTTCTTACTTGAGGATAAAGCATGGTATTAGAATAACCATTAACCAGAATCCCATAGCCTATAGAGATATGATCCAGAGCACCAATTTGGAAATAAAACGGATCCCATTTTTTTCCATAACGGATATAATAAACTTTATCTATGATTGAATTTTTTGATTTTTCCCCATTAGAAAAGTCCCACTCATCATCATGGATATTTCCATCCTGGTCGATGTAAAAGACAATATCAAGAGCCACAGATATCTTACCTATAGGTATGATCGGCCTGAGTGCGATCTGATTCCATAATTTACCATCTATAGTTACTGCTCCAAATGCACCCTGGAGTGATTTATTTACATTATCCTGTGAGTTGATAATTGAAAAAAGAACTAACAATAAAGATATGTGGAATATTTTACGCAATCTAGCTTCTAATATTATCGTCTAAATTAGCTTATTTGGTTTCGACCTAACAACCGGTAATTAGCTATAGTATTATGGAAAATAAATTATCAATATTGAATATAAATCATGAAGCAAAAAAATATAATTACTTCCGTTATCGCGATTACCGCTGGTATTGTCTTAGTTTTACTACCACTCTTTTTTCATATAAAAAGATCCATAATACTCATAGGGATAGTACCTCTGTGGATGGGGTTTTACATCATTTTAAACACGTACAAAAAAAAGGAAAGCTAGAGTCACAGTATAGAGGTACTCAATGGAATATCGAAAAAGAAAAATAAATCACATTATTATCTTATCTATCTTATTTTTATTTCAAAAAAGTTTTGGTTCTAATTATCTAAAGGATGTCACTTTCTATGGAAAAGAAAATGGACTGATCGTTGAGTTTGTTTTTGAAGAAGCAGTATCACCTGATTCAGTTAACGCATGGCAGTCTCAAACTGAATGGTTTTACTTTACTCTTTATAATGTCCTAGCAGACACATCTGAATTATTAATTCAAACCGAAATAAAAAAACCAGTACTAAACTTTCAGCCAATCCTGACAGAGCAGTCTACACAAATAGGAATAAAACTAAAAAATCGAGTTGAGTCATTTGAAATATTCAAAACAAGAGAAGATAATACTCTAAATGCTCATCTACACTATTCTATAGAGAATTTTGCTGATCTATCATCAGTCAGTACATATAAAAGAAAAAAAAGAGAATTTAATAGTAGGTTTTCTAGATCAAAGTCTTGGCTATTGCTTATTGGAAGCGGATATACAATCACTGGTTTATTAAACAACACAAAAAAAATGAATACCGAACTAAAAATTGGAATCGGGACTCTTGTATTTACCTATATTATACATAGAATCTGGCCAATAAAATGAAATCATATCTAGTATATTTTTCAATGTTATGGGCTATAGCGATCATTCTAATGGGTCTATTTATACGTATCCGATCTAAACACAAGTTTCCTAATGATGAAGAAAAATAATATATGTCTAGTTAAGGTATTTATTTTTTTTATATCCATCTCATATGGAAAACAATTATCTGTTCATGAATCTTGGAAATATCTATTGGATATTAATCAGGAACCTATACATGCCACTCATCATGTTAATAATATTATCAGAAATGGTATTATTCCTGAAGCATCAGACAAGATTAGCCTTCTTTCAGATTTGGGAATAAAGATTTATAATAATAATCTTACACCTGTAGCGCCAAATTATTTAGAAGAAATATTAGAAACAGAAAATTATTATTTTCATTATATAACTGACCAGTCAAATATTGATGCTATTTCTTCAAGCGATCTAAACAATAACTCAATACCGGACTATGTGGAAACAATGAGTGAGATATTCGAATATGTTTGGATTTTCTTTGAAGACACTCTAGGGTATTCACCGCCTCTAGATGATAATCAACCAAGTGGATCGCAGAAATATGATATTTATATTGAAAACCTACCAACTAACTATTTTGCCATAACCTACACCTCTGCGTTCATCAATGAATCTGGAACAAGCTGCTCTAGCTATATAAAAATGAGAAATAATTATAATGGATCTGTGTTTCAGGGTATCACAGAACTAGAAAATATTAAAATAACAGCTGTTCATGAATTTTTTCATGCTATACAGTTTTCCTATAATTGTTTTGAAAGATTTTGGCTAATGGAGGCAACTGCTGTTTGGTCAGAAGACGAGATATACAATAATATTAATGACCACTATAGATACATGACAACCTGGTTTCAAAATTCAAGTAGAAATATTGATGATGAATCAAACCATATGTATGGATCATTCATACTTTTTCAGTATATAGATGAGCATCTTGGAGGTCCAGATATGATAAAAGCAATATGGGAAGAATCAAGGTCTCGAGCTAATTCAATAAATGACATAAGCTTTGTTTCTATTGACGCAGCCTTATCAAGCTTCGGATCAAACGTTAACACCGCATTAAACAGCATGAGGATAGCCAATAGAATTATGTCAAGCCATCCTAATGCAGAACCGTATACATACCAGGAAGCAGAGAACTATCCTGTAACAGCCCCATATGAGATCACTAGTCTTTCTTTTAACAATAATAATCCAATTGTCTATGAACAAAACTCATTAACTCTATATTCAAGTAACTATATCAAACTAAACATATTATCTCCATCGAGAATTCTAATAGAAAACAAAGACGGTCCTATTTCAGATCTATTTGGAGCAATTATTTTTAAACATGAAAATGAAAACAATTGGACAATACGAAAGGGTTATGATATCAACATAGATCCTAGCATAAATATTGAATGGGCGACACTATTAGTTGGCGCTCAGGGACAATCTGAAGATGATTGGGACTATAAGGTTACTATTAGCAATGGATATAACGAGGACCTTGTTGTAAGCAGTATTTATCCTAATCCATTTATATATACAAACTCTAAAATAGGAATTAAAATATTATCGGTCATACCACAAAAAATACAGATTAGTATTTACAATATTTTGGGTAAAAACATTGTTAAATGGAGTATTGACGTTGGAGAGCCAAATGAAAAAGTAATATTTTGGGACAGGAAAAATAGTAATAGAAAAATTGTTTCAGATGGAATTTATTTTATTGAAATAACTGGCAAACACAAAAGAATTGTAAAAAAATTCACACTTCTAAAATCATCAGACGGACTCGATTAGCTTGGGTATTTCTTTTAATATATTTTGATAATTATCCAGCTGTATTCTATATTTTTTTTCATATTTTTTTTCTTCACCTTCTTTGATAAGGTATACAAGACCTTTTACCTGTTTTCCGGCAATGCTTTCAATGTTTTTTACATAAGACTCAAACCTATCCATCTCTTCATTATACCGTTCAATACGTTTGGATAGATTAATAACGTTATTTGCATAATTAGATTCTGCTGATTTAAATAAAGACTCGCTCAGAATTAGATTAAAATTATCAAGCGTTGGGATTAATCTTTCTCTGTCATGGGCTAGATCTTTTAACTGCCGGTTCCATTGCCTAACCTGGCCTCTGATAAAGACTAATCGATACTTATTTTTTTTAAAGATAGTAACCAGCCTATCAAGACTAAGACTGTAACTTGACTGGTTTTCTAATATTAGCGTACTATTTTTTTCTAAACTCTGTATTACTTTGACTGCCTTTTCTGATTTATTTAAAGTAGAAACATTCTTATTCTTTTTTCCGAATAATCCCTTCTTTTTCTTTTGATTATGACCATTGTCAAAAACACCTAGACTTGGTCTCTTCTTAATTTTTATAGCCAGTTTCACTTGTTTTGATAAACTGGACTTGACCTTATTTAAACATTTATTGATTGATTCCATTTCTTTGTCAAGATTTTGATATACCCTAAAGTCATTTTTTCTATAATAGATCAATTCATTTTTCATAAGCTTCTCAAGATGCTTATAATTTGTTTTCTCGATTTTAAGCCACTGCTTTGTGTTCATGATATTGGCATCAAGTGAATGAATATCTCTTAATACCCAAGAACTAGAAATTCGGCTCGAGCAGCTAAAAAACAAAAAAAGGGCTCCAACAACTATTGAAACCCTTATTTTTTTCTGGAAAATTATTGTCAAGATATCAATAGTCCATTTGAATCAAGCTCAACCAGTGCGTCATATCCTCCGATGGATTTTTCATCGATTATAATCTGTGGAACAGTACGCCCTCCAGTGATAGCAAAAAGATCATCTCGCGTCATACCTTTCTCCTCAATATCAATCTCTGTAAAAACTATTCCTCTATCACTAAGTAGGCTCTTTGCGCTTGCGCAAGGACCGCACCATGATGTCGAGTAAACTATAACCTTAGTATCTTCTTTCATCGTCTAAAGCCTCTATCATTATTTCAGATATAACATTTTCTTTACAAGTCTTTCATTTTTATTGGAAACAACCAAGAAATATGTGCCAGAAGAAACTTGTTTTCCAATTGAATTATTACCATCCCAGAAGAAATTATAGTTACCGGAAACCATAACTCCACTATAAATATTAGATATACTACGTCCAAGCATATCTACAACAGAGATATTTATTTTGTCTGCACTATTTATTCTAACATTAAAATTTATTCTCGGGTTAAAAGGATTGGGATATAAATCTCTTATTGTAAATTGACCGGGAAAATTCTCAGTTTCAATCTCAAGAGGAGAAACATACGACTCTGGAGACTCTGTTGTAAACCTTATCACCCTGCCATTTGAAAGTGGGGCCGCGCCAGAAGCATAATTATTGTTAAAAATAATAGGTAACCCATCATTATTCTTTGGTGATTGTATTCCAACAGTAGAATAATTTTTTGTTACATCTACATCATCAATCTCAAGATACTGAAACTCTATAACATTGTCTCCAGATTCCGTAGAAATGGAGCTATTTTCATAGATTATTATTTCAAACGTTTCTTCTGTGATCTCATCATAACCATTAAGCGCCCTTGACCATTCAATAACAAAACGACCATCAGCACTGTCATACCAAGTGTAAACCCTGATCCAGTCTTGCCCTACTACCTCGAGGTCATCCCAAAAAGGAGCCAACATGGCCTTAGGGCTCATAAAAGAGGGTATCGACATATTCCAGAAATAATCAATATCACACGGTACTAAAGAAACCCAGCCATTTGAACTAATTGTCATTTCACTATATAACTCTCCATGGTACTGAACTTGAAACGGAATATTTATGTTAACATGGTCATCATCATCCAATAAATATTCCACGCCTTGAGACCCACCATAGGATGGGTCTAACTCTATCCATTCAAAAGATGGTTTTTGTTCAAACCCACTGTCAAGATCATCATAGGCCCAGTAACCATACTCACTGGGCGATGTAGGAACGTTTTCATTTTGAGGGTCGATCTGCAACTCTATTTCCTGATGGAAAAAGACTGAATCTGATTGTGTTAGCTCTATTAAGAATGTAAGTGTACTGCCGTAAGACACAGCAGCTATATCAACACTATAATCTGTCTGATATTGTACATTAGAAAAAGGATCAATATCAGCAATCAAATCCTGTTGACCATTATGAACTACCTGGACGCCGTCAGACAAACTTGACAATACAATCTTAGATCCACTGTAATTAGCAGCAGAATAGTTATTTATTTGGACCATAGGATTTATAGTCGTAGACGGAGATGCGTCATCGTTTGCAAATTTAATTTCCAGACTCATAGGCTCAATATTTAAACAAATATTAAAAAGCTCACTTCCATTTTGATCTGTCATTTGTGCGAGAGCATTGTGATTATAATTGCCATTACCAACAATAAATATATCATCTACCGCTACTAAAACAGAGTCCTGTCCAGCTATATCAGGTACAGAAACTGTCAGGCTTGATGGGTAGATGCCTTCATTAAAATTCAATGATGCTTCGAAAGCGCTGCTTATTGATGATGATGTATTTTTTATATTAAGCATAAGGCTCGTATAACTACCAAAAGAGGCGACACTATGGCCACCATTAGATAGCAGAGTAAGGCCCTTAAACTGAAGACTCTGGTTATTGTTTTCTTGTATATATACTGAATGATGCCCCTGTATAAAACCACCTTTATTAGCATAAACACTTAGCTCAGTGATATTATCGACCCGCATGTTATTAGCGTAGACACCATCACTAGTCGTTATCCCTTTCGAAAGTAGCTGATTGTCATTCATAATCGCTATAACTGCACCTTCTACGGGTGCACCATTTGATGATACTACTCTAATATTAACGTATCCATCGGAGGAAGAAACATTGTTTGATGTAAAACTAAAAACATCTGGAGTGTCAAGATAAACCTGGAGGGAAGGATCCCCAAGAATATTATACACGTGGAAATAAAATTCTTGCGCCTCACCAAGCTCATTCTGATTAGGAAACTCCTTGATGAGTCCAGACTGCCCGGCCATTAGTGCCGGCCCTAGTTCAACAACTCCATGATTAATCATAGCATCATACATAGAAGCATTGATAACGTTATTATATTTGGTGCTTGTATGCAAATCTGAGGGGCCAATAAATGCAACACCTCCTTTTGGATTCGTTGTCGTACCCCCTCTTAGCATAGCCTCAGAAAAACATGGGTCCACGTTATTCGCAAAATCATTTGAGTTACAAACGTAGCTCATAAAAACCGGGGTCAGCCAGCCATTATTTAATCCCGTAACATCATCCGCATGAAACTCGGGATAGTGCCAGCCATTAGCATCTCCCCAGCCCCGGTAGTTTACAATACCCACTCCATTATCAATTATCTCGGTAATGTAAGGAGCCCCCTGCTGTATTGGTGGATAAAAAACGGTGTCAACGCTATTGTATCCATACTCAATTAACTCATCTCTGAGCCAATTAGAGGTCCACTTTGGTGTGATCGGAATGGGCGGGGTATTAGAGTAGTTACCTGCGACAATAAGCGCCCTATCAAGCCAATCCTGGTCATAGGCTAAGGGTTCACGTACATAAGCAATCGTTTTCAGCATAATCACCGCAAGCTCATACGCGGAGTCAACAGATATACGCCCAATAAAAACGTCTGGTATAAAGTCATCACCAGAAAGATGAGTGTATTTTTGATCTGTTACATCATTCTCCGGACCATAGTAATAGGAAGGAATCTCGGCAAAACCATCTACATCTCCGATAAGAAGCACATACTCAAGCATTGGATCATCATTATAGTATTGAGTAATATAATCCTGAACAATATTTACGTCTAACTCCGAATCAGACAGGGCAATAATACTGACATCAAAACCTTGTGTTTTCTTAAAATCTGCAAACACATCCACATAGCCCTGATTTACCAAACCTTCTCTCGATATAATCAGATAACTTCCTCTAACAGCAGATAACTGCTGTGGCAAGATATCATAGTTTGATGCTATATGATGAATAAAACTAATGGGAACTCTTGAATGAAGTATTTGATCTTTTTTAAGGCCTCTAAAACTTTTTTGACTGGGGAGTAATATCCCAATCAACAGAATAAAAAAGACTAATTTTTTAGTATAATGCATTTACGAACGACCTTCTGATTATTAGCTTCAACAGCAACAAATAACATACCCGAACTTACTAGGCCTTTGGTCAATTCTGTAAAATCTAAATCTAAAAAAAGATCACCCTTCTTTCGAATATCTATTGACCTAGACATTATCTGCTGCCCTAGTATGTTATATACCTTTACCTTAGCTGGTCCGCCCTGCCAAGAGGAAATCTCTAATTGAAATTTTCCATAAGAAGGGTTAGGAAATATATTTTGAACTCCAAAAGTTATCTGGGGATGGCTGTTTGATGATGCATTTCCAATTGTCAAATAATTATCACTAACAGCATGCATCCGAAGCTGATTAATCTCCCAACCACGATAGTTTACTGTTAAATCGGTTTTAAACCAAAGCATGACCTTAACCAGGCCAAAACCCGTCTGGCTAATAGCGGTAGTATAATCATTTTGAAATCTTCCCCATTTGTCTCCGCTCCAGCCCGCTTTGTGTAAAACCATATTATTAGTATCTAGTATAGAAATACCAACAGAATCATGGTCCCACTCTGTTTCATAGCGGTGATCGATGGAAAATATGATACGGTTTGATCCAGTTAGATCATAGTACTCTGTCTCTATCCACTGCAGGCCCAATAGTGAATCATTATTATCATAGTATAAACTTTCTTGTGAATGAAGAATACCATTATCAATAAACCAGCTTCCATCTTGACTGTTCCAGTCCCAATCATGGCTAAGTAAATAGCTTATAGAAGGGTCAATAGGTATGGTAAAGCTAGTGTCTCTATCTAAATATATAGTTTTTTCCCAGGGAGTTCCTCCTTGAGAATTAACAATAATGGTCCAGTTTCCTTCATTAAGTTCTATAGAATTATTAGAACTAGATAAAACCAAACTATCCGAATCAAAATCACTAATAAGAATGCACTCCACCGTATCAGGAATCACACTATAATCAAGCCCAAGCTGCAGAGAGTATAATGGAGCCGACTCTAAATAAAAATCATTTGTAGTAATACCACTATTGTTAGCGACAATGATATTATTTTGAGAAAGATAACCTTTTTTCGAAACGTTCAAGTGATATGTTCCTGCATTTAGGATACGTCTATATCGTCCAAATTCATTGGTTAGGCGCGGTTTAAGGACAGACCCACTGTGTTCATCTATCTCCACATGTGCGCCTTCAATCGGAAGCCCAGAAGATTGATCAAAAATAATACCCGTAGCCTGACCAGCGTCTGTGTTATAACCAATAGCCCTGTCAAGTAAATAGACCATAGCAGGTTTTGTTCTGTAAATAGTGTTCTCGATTAAAATACTATCGGGCTGCATATTAGATGTTCCGCACTCAATCAGATATTGGATACAACCTGTTTCCCTGTAAAACCAATCATGAAGCTTCCCATTTCTGGATCCACTAAAAACGGATAGATAGTTTCCCGTCCCATCCTCTGTCTCTAGAAGCTCGGAAAAAGTATCAGCGATTCCTTTCATTACTTCAGAATCAGGAGACGGTTTGTTATCCTCCCACTGCCAAGATGTGAACACTTTTTCTGATAGCCTTCCAGACCTAGAACTGTGCCAAACGACAGAAAAAACAAAATCATTTTCTAACGCAAGATCTCTTATCGCGATAGCTTCTTTCTCAGAAAAAGGCTGTGGACCTCTGTAGTAGTCATAGTGTGAACCATAGTCAGACTCATCAAAAACAAGGAACGTATCACCAAATGTCCAGTTAAAGGAAAAATTTCTATTTAGATCAACACCATCGATATCATTTCCTATCGAAGGCTCATAATCAAAAACACCATTGGGCACAGGTCCTTCTGCAGAAAAATCAGATTTATTTTTTCTATAGGTTAAATCTAGTTCCTCATGAACCACACTTAATCCCTCGGGATTAGCTGAGGGGATGATCCATATTTCAAAGTATGATTTTAAAATATTCATGTGGTTAAAATCCTCAGGACGTGGATCAAGCAGGTCCATCATTAGGTCTAATACAATTTCCACTCCAAGTACTTCTTCAGCATGCACCTGACCAATAAACAGAGCACGAGGTTCATCCTCTTTAGAATGAACATTATCTGAAACTTTTACCGCTATTATTGGAATATTATCCTGTGAAGAATATCCTATTGTATCTACCATAAACCAGTCTTGATATGACTCTATATTTGAAAGAGAATCAACTAAACTGATGATCTCATCATAGGTGTGATATCTATCATCCAGAGGCTGGGTAAATGCCACTGGAAACAAGAATATCACTAAATATTTTGTGAAAGTACGCATACAACTAATTTGGAAATAAAATGATTAAAGTATTACTTTAGGTAGGTAATCTTACCTTTATTGATATTGACACCTAACTTAAAATAGTAATAATATACTCCGCTAGACACTATTTGACCAAAGCGGTCCCTACCATCCCAAGAGATATTATGTTTTCCAGGATAGCTACTAAGGATAAGATGATCTGCGATCAGCTTACCACCAATGTCAAACACTTTAAACTCTATTAAACCAGGATTCGGGACAATAAAATCAAAACTAATCTTACCGTTAAATGGATTTGGATATGCCGATTCAACCACAAACGAGTTTGGTAACGTGGAGGGATCTCTTTCTACTATATTTAAAATGTCTGATCTTCTAATCGTCTTGGCATAATAGTTTGCTAGATCCTCTTTCCCAGAGCTTCTAAGGTCAATCCAGTGTAACAAATAGTCTTCACCATTATACTTGGTCATCTGCGCTTTCTTCTGATCATGATATTCAACAGAAATAGGTATACCATCTATACCAGTTGTTCTTCCCGAGCCAACAAGAAAGGCTGAACCATAAAGGTCTACTCCATTAATAAGCAGCGGGTCACTATTATAGTACCCTCTGCCATCCTCCCATATTAATATAAACTCACCGGGAGCGACAGCCTTTACTAGAGGTTTCTGTTGACTAGTTGTGTCTGATGAAAAATAAATACCTTCTGAAGAAACGGCTCCAGAATTAATATTAATCTGTTTCCCAATAATATTATAATCTGATCCATTTCGGTAATCTTCCCAAGAAATAAAAGCATACAAACCATCACCATCAATATCAAAGGAAACTGCTGACTGATCGTTATCTGCGGTACAAACTGGAACACCATAATTTTCCCACTGTACTACTCCATCCCAGTTGATTTTCTGTGCATAAATATCACTAAAATTACCATCCTGATTCCAAACGGCTAAAACACCACCAGAGTCAGATATCTTTTTCACACTGATATTATTCGCCTCTAATGATTGATTGCTGAGACTGTGTCCGTTAGGCGGCCACCCAATTGCCGTGTTACCATTTGCATCTATCTTATTGAATTTCAATCTAGATGCTGGCCATATTTCTTCTACCCAGAATATCAAGTAGTGACCATCCGGAGTTGGTATTATATCTTTTATATAATCATCGCCATTTGACTGAGCGACAATATTTCCACCAGTAGCGAGCTGAATCGCGCCATTGACATCTATCGCTTGAAAGTAGATATCAAAACCATTGATAAATGACCTACTTTCCGACCAGAAACACCCCACTCCTTCTCCACCTAGATCAACGAGGTAGGCATTCCTCTGATCATTTTGCGGTGTTAATGCTATTCCATTCTGACTCCATACATTATCTAAGACGTTATTCAACCTATTTAAGCGGATTTTTTTGGGTGTTTCTGTTGCGTCAAACGTTGCAGTATAGACTCCAGTACTGGTGCTAATAATAAACGGACTAGAAAGATCGATCTCTGTTGAGGAGTTATCAGAAAAAGAAATCTGGCTCCCATTGAAATGAGACAGTGCGCCTTCTGTTAGGTGGCTCCCATAAATCTTTTTTGTCTCTCTATTGTCTTCCCACATTAGAAGAACATTCTGACTAGAGCTAGTAAATGCATGGTTATACTTAACATCACCATCAAGTCCTTTAAAGGCCAATACTCCGTTATCATCTAGCAATGGAAAGATTCCTTTAAAATAGTGAAGCCTGAGGTCAATACTTCCACTTCCTTGGTCCGCAAATACAACAAACACACTGTCGCTTGACCCTTGAATAATATTTGGTGCGAACTGGTACCCATCACCTCCAGCAACAATCAGAGCCTGTTCACTTAATGGCTGTCCGTTTTCATTAAAACTTTGAAAAAGAATATCAACCTCTGGGTAAACACCCTTCTCCCAAAAAATATTAAATCCTCCGGCATTGTTTGCTGAAAATCTTCCACTAAAGTTTACTCCTTCAGATGGATCAACCTGAATCCCATTAGGCCAGAGCGCGTCACCATTAGCATCTATCTTTTGCATAAAGATATCACCATCCACCGGATCAAATCGTAGATCTTTCCACTGGACAAATACTTCTCCTGTTTTACTTCTTTTAATCCTTGGAGCAGTCTGTATAGCATCAAACTCTGATACGGCCTTAGCATCTCCAAAAATAAGGCCCGCATGATCAACAAACTGGTACAGTATTCTAGCGTTTTCATCTCCCGACTTCCATGTAACAAATGATGTTGTATTATTTACAAAGGTCGCTCTAGGCCTGGTCTCCAGACCTGAGGTATTAGCAATAGGTATGCCATTATCCTCAAAAAGAGGTTCCATACTCATATCTAATCTTTGCCCAAATATATCTATATTTTCACCTAGTCTTGCATCGGACCAGCAAATAAACGCCTCATTATTCCCTGCATATTCAATACTCTTTGCAGACTGGTTACCACCCTCAGAAACTATAGCAACACCGATTCCAGGAGATATTATGCTATGATCTGCCCCTACGTGTGTACCATAGATATCATCGTCTACGCCTCCACGTTTATCTTGCCAGGTTACAAAAACGCCACCAAGGCTATCTGTACACATATTGATTGATATTTGCTGTCCAATTTGTTGTGCAAGGGCAACACCATCAGGAGCCATTAGTATATTCCCACTATTATCCACATGCTGAATAAATATATCACCTGAGTCATCAAACCTATAATCAACCCATGCGATAAAAGCCCCTCCGGATCCATCTTCTATTGCAACTGGATCTTCTTGTCTACCTGGTAGATCTGTGATCTCGGCCCCAGACTCACCCCAAACAAAGTCACCGTTTTTATCAACCTTGTGAGCAAAAACATTACGCATACCATATCGAGTGTCTGACCATGCAAAAATCGCTCCACCATCATTGCCAGGACACACTGTTCTGTACCATTCAATATGAACACCTTGCCTGATTGGCGTCGCAGTATTGATATCTAATACCTCAGAACTAGCAGACACGCTAAAAATAAAAAATAAAAATAATCGAACTATCATTAAATGAATTCTCCGCATCACATTTTATGAATTAATTGTTACAATCTTTAAACCTGATCTCATACACAAAAGTAGTTTATCATTCCAAAACTTACTTCTATAAACATAGCCAACATCAACAATCCCTCTCGACTCTGGTTTTAAAGGATCAGAAATATCGTACAAGGCTATTCCTCTGGATCCAATACTAAGTACCGCAACATTGCCTTTTACTGAAATATGGTCCACCGTGAGGTCTTCAGCAAAGTGTATTACCGATCCCTGGCCAGAGCTAATATAATTGTCAGTCAATAAATAAGCCCCAAAATCATCACATGATACAAAAGCACCTATGTCCGTAAGCTCTACCTGTTCTGCATTTCCATCTAGGTCATATTTGGAACTCAGTACTGGCTCAGAACCAAGCGTATCGATATCGTAGAACTCAACTCCGAGTTGGTCTACTGCCATTGCCACTCTGGAGATACCATCACTGTCTATGCCAAGAGGTTTTCCATCTGTGGTAACCTCTCCGCCGCTTGAAGGCATCCAGTTAATAATCTCCAGGTTAAACACAACCGTGGTATCGGACCCATAAGTACCCCACTTTAGTCCATCATCATTGTCTGCTACAAACATAGTAAACCTATTTCCAGGAAGATAAAAAGAAATAAAATCCTTTGTCTTGTCACTCATGATCTCATTTCGGTAAAGAAATTCACTGTCATCACCAAAGTGAAATATTTTTACTTTTTTGTTAGACTCAGTAACAAAAATCAATTTGTTTTCCTCATCCCTTTGTACCAGTGCTATGTCATCAAACTCCAAATAAGAACCATCTTGAGAGTAACCTGGAAAAGCATGCAAACGTTGTCCCGAATTCAGGTCCCAGACTTGTACTCCAGACTGGCCCGCTGCAACGTATGCTAAATCATTACTCACAGATACATTTCTGCAGAAGCCATCCGTTGACAAAGCCATTCCCTCTGAAACCGACCATATACTCTCTTCATTTGGATGCATACATCCAATAAAAAATAGAATGATAGGAATAAATATAACTTTTTTAATAATTATCATAGGTGAACGCCCACTTAATTTTACACCATAACTGCATCTGTTTAAAACTCTTTAGATCTTTGACCCAGTCATAGGATGATTCTGTGTCTCTTTTTCTGAAACGAGAGCTAAGAGTGATCTCAATCCTATCACTGATTCTCTTATTCAGCCAAAGGTCTAACTTTAGATCTTTGTGATTTCTTCCAGAATGCAACGCATCGTCCAAGGCCTCTGCCTCATAGACCCTAATTTCTTGCCTAAATGAAAGTCCAGCCTGATTAAAATAAGATAATGATCTATCCAATTTTATAGGCAGATACCACTCTATGGCATCATAAGAACGGTTAAAATTGCTGGATACAGCTGTTTTATTGTATGTAATATTCTCAGCACTGACTCTATCGAGTTGTAAAGAAACAGATCCAAACTTCTTTATTCTTTTATTGAATCTTAGCCTAACATAGTAAATATCAAGGTCAAACTCAGTAAAAGTGTTATCATAATATCGCTGCAAATATCCAGCCCCAATACTATACCAGATCCTATTTCTTATTGGCATAGTCAGGGAAACTATCTGATCCCTATCGGAAAAATAGCAAGGCCTGAGACTATTTGTAGATACATCTCTATTAGTATAATGTCTCAGATAATAACTATTTAAGTGTCTCAATGAATATTTTAGGTTTCTATAAGATCCCCACTTATAGACCGTAGAAAAGTTTCCAGACCAATAACTTTTATTAGGATTATGGGCGTAGCTAGAAAGATTAAAAGATGAGGACAGACTTAATTCTTTCTTACCTAATTCAAATATAGTTTTCTGCAGATGAGTATTTATTTTATTTATATAACTGTCAAACGTATTTGCACCACCCATCACATTTTTATTTTCAGTAACATTTTCTATTTCTTTTAGCGAAAACCTCATTACATTGCTATCATAACCACTGTGATAGCTTATATGTAGATTTAGCGGTGTAGTGGCCATGAGCGATCCCACTAATAAAAAAGAAACTGTAATTAAAGAATGTTGCATCAGTATAACATAAAACGTGTAAGAACTGTCTTTCCCTTATCAGAAACTTCAACAGAATAAGTGTTTTTGCCGCTAGGAACCTTAAACTCACAAGAACGCCATTTCCCAGGAACTCTATCTAGACGGGTTGGAATATTGGATGAAGAGGAACGCTCGGTATTAAAAAAATACGTTCCCACAACCTTTTTCCCGGTTTTAATGTGGATACGATATGACTCTTCGCTACCCATTTTATCTGTGAACTCCAGCCTGCTAATTATTCTCATTGTTTTCAGACCTGTTGCCTCAATCTGAAGAGGAATATCCTTGGTGCACTCAAAATAATTGATTTGTTTACCGCTAACATCTATCCTTACCCCCTCTTTGTGAACCATCGGAATTAGCACCTCCTGATCCTTACCAACAGATTCAAACTCTTTTGAAAGAAGCCTTAAAAGGACTGGATATTTCAACTCTTCTCTAACTAGCACCTCAATATCGTGGTTTCCTTTCGGAAGATTAATAAAATAGTTTCCCGAATAAGTATAACGGTGTTTTGGGTGCTGTATTGAGCGTATTGAAGACTGCACCTTATAGCGATGATTTACCTTAATGGTGTCTTTTCCGTTTAAAACAATATCATAGCTAAAACTGTGGCTCTTTTTCTTCCCGCGAAGCACGGGATACCTGCTAATAAACTCTGCCCTTGTTGGGCCGCTTATATTGTAAAGAAGACCGGCCTCTTTTATCGGGTAATAAACTCTCCTCTTAGAGCTTATTACCAGAATCTCTTTTTGATCTCGGTCTCTTACAGGCCGTAATAATTTTCCATATAGATATATATCAGAAATAGAAAATAAAATGACCGCAAAGATTTTATAATAAACTATCCGGCTCATGGTCTATTAGATGTTCCTTAATTTTTTGTTTACTATGATACCCCACTGCAAATACTAGTCCGCAAACTATTATCAGGCAGACTGTGGCAACAAAAATATTATACCTTTTTACAGCATATAATCCCCCAGAACCTATTTGGGGAATTGGAATAGGCGCAAAAGGCATGCCAAGCTGTTCGGTTAAAGATCTAATATTTAAGACGTGTAATATAGGAACATTCTTTTTTGAAAACTTCGACAATGCTCCTTCAATCCCTCCTTCTTTTAGTGAAATATTTATTACATCAGCTCTTTTAACAATACCCACTGGCAATAACTTAGAGTTAAAGCTTGTCCCTAAACTTGCTACTCCGCCACCTATATTTATCATCGCACTATAGTCTTCTATATTATTATACCTTGCGAACAGATTCATACGCTCTTTAATATTTTCTGCAAGCTTTGTTTTTTTAATAATCGGAAGCCCATGTTTCGATATATTATTTACAATAATCTCCCTCCCAGAAGGACTAAGTAATCTACCCATATCATTCCGACCGCCAATGGAAGCAGCAATACTCCTACTTTTGATGAAGCCTTTTTTATACAATATCCCCTCCATATCTAGCCAGGTAAAGTCAACATGGTTCGCGCCCCACTGCGATGCTCCTACTGAGGTAATCATAATAGGCACCAGACCAATTGCCTTTGCAGCAGTCAGCACCGCAATATTTGCACCAGGCATAGATCCCGTTAAAAGTATTGCAATAGTATCACCTTTTTGTAAACTCATTTCAAGCATTAGCTCAACCATACCAGCAGAAAAATTTGGGTCTAAGGTTGTCAGTTTCGCATCAAGATCACCCTCATCGGTTGTTATGAGGCTAAATGGTCTTCCAACTAGGCCAGTTTCATTAGGGTCATTCTCATCATCAATAAATACACCAGATTGCATTCTGTTATTTTTTAGTACCAGCATTGACTCTTGCATTAGGCTAGCAGCTTTTATCTTTAGATCATATGATGGTGATATATCAATAGTCGTACTATTGATAGATACTATAAAACTGAACACTCCCATAACGGATAAAATAACAAGCGTAGACGTCTTCTGTATAGCAGGTATAAATGGTTGTTTTTTATAATTATTCAAAGATAGCTCCTCCGAATAATATAATTACCAATAGCTTAACTATAACCGCTGTAAGTAGTACCACAGAAACTGTCCTGACCACACCCTGTCTATCCATCCAGTTTGCAATCAGGCCTGGAATTATATTCCCAATAACCGCTACACTTTTTATGCTCTCGGTGTCTACATATATTGTCCTTGATAAATATCCAAAGAAAAATCCAAGAATGAGTGCCAGCACTATTCTTCTTTTTCCATATAAAAACATGACCCTGCTTAATCCTTTTATAATCAGCCAGACCAATATAGCAACCAAGAAAGTAGAAACAACCTGAACAGGATGATCTAAGAAAAGAGAAATATATCCTGGGACGATTATTCCGCCAGCGGTGACACCAAGAGCCTCTGAAAGAACTAAGCTTAGAATAATTCCCAGACCTATGCTTATCTCAATCATTATCTCTACTCTCTGACAGTTTCTGTAATATTTTTTGGCCGGTTCCTACCTGATTTCCTATTGCAAACACTAGAACATCATCAGGCAAACTCAGGATAAATTCAGAAACATTATCAATTGATTCATTTAGAGAAAAGATAATAACCTCAGTGTCTGGCGAATGATTTAATAGCCTTCTGACCTTTGTCTCTATCTTGTCTCCTCTAATAATAAAATACTCTGGCTTGATCTCTTCAAAAGTAAGCTCCAACATTTGCTTTGTCCTTAGAGGTCTATCGTCGCGAGAGTTAAAGAAAACCGCAGTGCCGCTAGTTGTCGGGTATCGGTCAATAACAAACTTCCATATTTGTAAGGTTGATACCGGATCATTTGCGGCCATACCATTGACAAACTGCAGAGATCCTTTTTTGCCTAATAGCTTCCACACAACCAAAGCACCAAGATCTGGCTGTACACTATGCATACCGCTCAGAGCGATATCTCTCTCCACACCCATTTTATGACAAACATCTAGAGCAATTGCTATATTCTGAGGGTGCTCAATGTAAGAAAATTTATTTAAATCATTTTCAGATACAGAGGATTCATCAGAGAAAAATATCTCTGATTGATTACGATCAGCAACAGATTGTAATATGTCTTTATGCTTATCCTCAGCAGTTACTAGTGTTCCACCAACTGGTATTGAGTTACACAAAGATTTTACTACATCAAACTCAGTCGGTCCCATTTCATCTAAATGATCCGGACGAGCGTTTGTGATGACCCCAATATGAGATTTAACCATTTGATGTTCAGAGATCCATTGATACTGCGGCTGTACTGCCATACACTCCATTACAACGACATCAGGATTTTCACTAGAGAAATATTTAAGCAGTCTTACCTGTTCTCCGATCGATGGTCTACGCAATCTGTGTATGATCCTATCTATTCCCTTTGAATCAATAACCCTAGGTGCAGTACCTGTTGTTTTAGCGAAAGTACGTTTACCGCCTGCTCTTAGACCAGCAGCGATTAATCTGGTAACGCTAGACTTTCCCCTTGTCCCATTGACATGAATACGAATCGGAATGCTTGATAGAACAAGTTGATGATATCGAAATTCTAGTAGACCAGAGGCGATTAAAACTAGAGCAAGTGCCCCAAGAATGATTAAGGGCGAGAATAACATAATATAACAATCTTCTTCAGATTTTAGTTGTAACCCATTACCATCTGAATAAGCCTTACCATATCTAATATATTTACCATTCCATCGGAATTAATATCAGCCAAAAATGGATTAAAATGGTTCTGGTCTGCAACTATATGGTCTATTAAGATTAGGAGATCATTAACATCAACCATTCCATCTGTATTTAGATCACCATCAAGACGCATCTCACTGCCACGAGTAGTAATGAGAATAGCTGTTTCATCAGAAAGTTGCATAGCAGCATCTGCATATGTGTTATTAAAAGTATACTGCAAACCTTGGGTCATAGTATGGTCTTCAATTCCTACAGTACAATAGTTTCCATGGATCTGACTCCAGCTGTAACTTCCAGTAGTGTTGTTAGTAAAATCCATGTACTGAATCAACATCTCACCGTCATTTGTTGGGGTCATAAAATAGTTTGGATCTCTTAAAATAATCTGAAACGTTTCAGTTGAATTATTTTGATATGTCCTGACTCTTGACCACTGAACAATAAAAACTTTATCATTGCTGTCATACCAGGTATATACACGGCCTGAGTTTGTCAGTTTTAAATCATCCCAGAATACTGCAACCATTTTCCCCGGCCCACCTGCTCCAGGAATAGGATAATTTCTAAAGGAACTCATATCTGTATCACCAAATGCGATCCACCCATTGGAGCAAATACTGACCTTATCGTAAACCTGACCATAAAACCTGAAATCAAACGGCAGGTCAACCGTTTCCACATCATCATCATTGTCTCCGTTATCATCGAGAGAACTTAGGTAGGTGCCGCTCCCGCCATAACGAGAATCTATCTCAACCCAATTGTATACAGGAGCGAGCAAGTAGTCTATGTCTCCGCTATCATAGATATAGTATCCATGAGAATCGGGACCAGTTGGATCCATCACCGTAGGAATACCAATCTGTATAGGAATTACTGATGAGTTTGTATACCCGTCCTCTGTATTTACAGATAAAATCAAATGAGCTACAGTTCCAGGTATCACGTCCTCCACTGCACTTATGATAAACGAATTACCATTTCCTGAGCTAGAACTAAATCCACCTGGGTAAACAGATGACCAGGTTCCAGTATTATCTAATATTTCAATCGCTGTAGAAGCAGATGTGATCTGACCACTGATATTCAATGCAGAGGTAGAGCCACTATTATGGAGTTCTATATGAACCGTAGACGTTTGACCACTTGTCAGTACATCTTGGCTGCTTCCCTCTATATCTACTCCATAGGCATAAAGATTTTTCCCTGCAACAATTAGCCCAACATAGCCTACTGAACTATACCCACTTTCATTCGACAAATTCAAAAGTAGTTTAACCTCAGCCCCATGATGGACATCATCATTAACACTAAAAGTAAACGGAGAAGAAGCATTGTTAATAATATCACCAGAACC
>Ga0257111_1000320_pt1 | contig 20178 bp, 14 predicted proteins | sample LP_taG_6_FD_191567 | JGI IMG/M metagenome (GOLD analysis project Ga0257111, IMG submission 191567) | Marine microbial communities from Northeast Subartic Pacific Ocean, Canada - LP_J_2015_P26_500m | ecosystem: Environmental > Aquatic > Marine > Oceanic | place: Canada: Northeast Subartic Pacific...
CATATTAGAATTTGAAAAGGTATTTACTTTCCCAGGAACTGATAAAGATGATGACTCTCAATTAAAACTCGCTCTTTCTTATCAAAGCCTTGGTAACCTCGTAAAAGCTCGTGAAGAGTATCAGCGTATGGTTGATTATTTTCCAAGTAGTGAATATTTTAGTAGAGCTAAAGAATCACTAAGGCAATTAAGCTTAGAATAAATTTCCATTATAAGTATGAAATTAAAAATATTTTATTTAACTACTGAGATAGTTCCGTTCGCAAACACTTCATCTTTGGCGGAATTTTCTGCTAAAGTTCCTTTGCTATTGCAGGATAAAGAACATGATATTAGAACAATTATTCCTAAGTATGGATATGTGAGTGAGAGAAAATATATTCTTAGAGAAGTAATTAGATTGAGAGAAATACCATTTGAATTTGGAAAAGAAAACGTTATTGCTTCCGCAAAAAGCGCATTTATACCTAAGACACGTGTTCAAGTTTATTTTTTAGAGGATACTAAAAGATTTAAACCTTTGACTAACTTAATATATAAAGCAAAGAATGGCAGAGTAATCTCGGATATTCATGATAGGTTTGCATTTTTTTCCAAAGCATCTTTGGCTATACTTCCTCATTTATTCTGGAAGCCTGATTTAATGTGGTGTAATGGTTGGCAGTCTGCATTGGTTTCAGCATTTTACAAACAACATTATAAAGATGATGATTTTTATGGCAATATCAAATCAGTTCTTGTTGTGCATAACTATGAAGAAGAATATTTGGATATTGAAAAGGGTTTATTTTCTAAGATTGGCTTAACTGAACCTGAAGGCATAAACAAAGGCGTAATAAATGCATATGAAGCTGCTGCGCAAAACGTAGATTTAATTATTGCTATAGATACTCCAGCTAATGATGTGTCAAAAAAGTTAATAAAACTTCCTAGTATCAAGAAAAGTAAGTTGTTAATTGTTAAAACTTCTGATGAATCTCCAGATTATGAAAATGTCGCTGCAAAGATTGATAATGGTTTGCAGAAACTTTATAGTTAATCTATCGTATTACTAATATTATTTTATGCAAAATATTCATCTTTCTGTTTGTTTATTTCTATTGATTGCAATATCTGGTTGTCTGGAAAATACTGTTTCAGCTGATTTAAATGATCCAGGTATGATGCATGATACATTATCTATTTCTTCGATAATGGGTTTTAATTATCAAACTCCTCCACAGCTTGGTAACTCTACGCTTTTATATTTAGGAACAGATTCTAGTGGATTTCAAAATCCTTTTGTGTTATTTATAGTTCAAAGCAGTAGCATGAATACATCTGAGACATTTGATTCATTAATAGACTCTACTATTGAAATTGATAGCGCAAAATTTATACTCACATTGAATAACGATACGATTGAAACAGGCATGATATTTGACTTGTATTATTTCCCAAATTCTGGAGATTCTATTTTCAGTGAATCTAATAGTAATTATTTAAATTTAATTGAAAGCGAGCTTTCTACAGAATATGTATCTAGTGGAAGATTATTTCAAAGATTGCCGGATTCTACTGAGAATATATATCCTACGCTTTCATTTAATGTATTAAATATTATCCAATCATTTATTGATTCTTCTAATATAAATCAAAATAGAACCCTATTGGTAAAGCCTAAATTTGATTTATCACATACGTTATCCTTTAAAAGTAGTGAATCAGGTTTTGCATTTGCTCCACAATTACATATTTTCACTCATGATACGACCTATATAGATTCAACATCTGATTCTGTTTCTGTAGATACATTATCGCATGAGTTTATTTCCACTGATGATTTGTCCATAATTATTCCCCCTACGGTTTCTAGTGTTCCAGGTCAACTTACTTTAGGAAGAGGACTATCTTATAAAGGGTTGATAGAAATATCAGATCTAGATTCTTTTTTATTGCCACTACCAGAGCAATCGATCATTACGAAAGCTGAATTATCATTTCATTATCCTATTGATACAACTCAACCTAATTTCTATTTGCAAGTACAACCCGTTTCTGATACAATACATTATGAACAACTTCAAGGTGTTTTATTAGAGGATCCGATTGAAGTGATTTCCAATATACTGCCAGTCGTAAATATTTCTAACAATGGAAAGGTTGTTCTAAATATTAGAGAATATTTACAATTAATTCATTTTGGGTATGTTTCAAATTATGGATTAAAACTTGAAGTTATCAATACTTCAAATCCGTTTAATCTTTATTCTTTATATTCACACTCTTCATTAATTGATTCATTAAACCCAGAATTATTTATCCATTATGTTTCTCCGTAAGAAATATTATCAGCTATTAATAATTTTGTTTTCCTTTATTTATGCTCAGGATGTATATAGCGCATATGGGGTTGGTGAAATGTTATTATCACATAATGCATCTGTAATAGGAACTGGGAGTATAGGTTTAATGCCTAATTTCCAAAGGAATGTCTCTCTAAGCAATCCTTCTACTTGGATAAATATGCCTTTTGCTTATGTCTCGATTAATTATGGTGGAGTGCAAATTGAGGATAAATTGAATAATAATATTCTATCTGGATTAAATCAATTCCAATTTATTCTCCCAATAAAAGGTAGATATGCTATTGGAATTGGTTTTCAACCCTATAGCTCACAATTATACTCTTTAAAATCAAATAATACTGAAATTAAATATATACAGCAGGATACACTCAATTTTAATAGAATGATAAATGGAGGTGGAGGAATATCAGATTTTTCTTTTTCACTATCTGCAAGATTTACAAATACAGAAAAAGGAGCTTTAAAGTTTAATTATCTTTTTGGATCGAGTAGAAATCAGATAGCTTATTCTTTAAATGAAGGAAATAATGGACTAGACGATAATTTTAATGGAGTGATAGATGAAGATGGCGAAAACAGTGTTAATTATATTTATAATCAACGAAATATCTATGATGGTACGTTAATTAACGGATACTTGTCTTCTAATCGATTATATATTGGTAAGCGAAGTCTAACAATAAGTATGTCATTTAATTCTATATTAAATCCTTTTAGAATAAATAATTATTCATTTTACCCTTTTGAAGATATAAATAATAATGGTTATTACGATATTAATGATTATCCCCAACCAGCTGGCAATGATTCCATACCCCCTTCAGCATTGAAATCTGAATTTAAAAATCAATTCATACCATCTCAATATGCTATTGGTTTTAATCTTGAATTAACCGAAATGTTGAATTTGCAGGCTGAACTCTCAGATTGGTCTGATTTAGCAAATAATGAAAATAATATGCTATCAAATATGAATTATCAATTGACTGATTATCGGCATATTAATATATCTGCTATTAGATTTGCTAGGGCTTTGCCTCGATATTGGTATGAAAGTGTCCATTTTAGATCTGGAATATTTTTTCGCGAATATAATTTGAAAAAGCACATATTAAATGATAATAACTTTGTCAAATATGATTATAATGATATAGGCTTATCTATTGGGCTTGGCGTTAAATTTGGTTTTACGAAAAATCAATTAGATTTTGGTTTAAATCTCATCAGTAGATCTGATTCAATCAATAATGATAAATTCATTACTAATTTCAATATAGGACTTACTATAGGGGATATATGGTTTGTTAAACGGAGGTCTAAATAATAATGATAACTTTTTATAATAATATTAAATATAATTTGAAAATTTTTTCAATTTTCATTCTAGTTTTTTTTAGCATGATGTGTGTTCCGCCACCAGATGCTTCAGAATCAGATAATAATGAAAAAGAACAAGCATATTGGGATTCAGTTCGTGCTGTTATGTGTCCAAGGAAAATGAGTAGTGCTGCTGAGTATTATAAGAATCGAGATTGGGAATCTACTGTAAGAATTTATGGCGATATTGTTAAATATAGGTGCGATCAAGATGACCCTGAGCAAGTATACCAATACTACGCTATTGCTTTTGAGTATTTAGGAAGATTTGATAGCTCCGAATATGTACTTTTGAAAGGATTGCAGTTTTTACCTGACAATATAAATCTTCGCAAACGTCTCGCATATTCTTATAAAAAGCAAGGGAAGCTTGAACAGGAAATAATGGAATATAGTCGTTTATCTGACCTTATCCCTGATGATATATCTATTAAGACAGAATTGGCAAAACTGTATGGAGAGCAAATCCTCTATGATGATCAAATCGATATATTAAGACAAATATTAGATCTTGATCCAAATAATGAAAATGCGCAAGGAGATATAGCAAGAGTGTACGAGCTTACGGGTAGAGATCCTCTTCAAATTTATGGAGAGCGTTTCAGAAATAATCCCGATAATGTTTCCTATGGATTAGATTTTGCTGAACGTTTATTAAATGCCGATAGACCTGAAGATGCCATTGATGTTTTGAAGCAAGTAATTGTACAAGATAAAACCAGTAAAGTAGCATATCGCAAATTAGGTTTGGCCTACGATAGAGCAGATCTATATGATAATGCATCCAATGCTTATGAAGAATTACATGCGCTTGATCCTCGTGATTTTAGAGTTGCAATTCAAGTATCCGATGTAAATATAGCAGCTGGAAACTATGGTAAATCAATGCGATGGGCAGAAAAGGCAATTACATCATCTAAATCAGGTGAAGCTTACGGTCAGCTAGGAAATGTTTATTATAAATCCTTTCAAGAATGTAGATCTGCAGATATTTCTACTGATGATAGGATAATTGCATCTTTGGCATATCAAAGCTTTAAATTAGCAGAAGAAAATGATTATAGAAGATTCCATAATTCACTTTTATGGCTTGAAGAGAATGAAGTTCTGTTTGGTCGCTCACAATGGTTTATGCTTGATGCTAATAATAAAAAACAAGGTTATATAAAACCAGATGCAGAATGTTATAAATGGGTAGAAAAAAAGTTAAAAAAAGATCCTAGCTGGTAATATATGATCTGTCATGACTAACACACCGCTTAAAACCTCGGATCCTGAACTTTTTAATATTTTATTTAATGAAATAGTAAGACAGGAGACAACTCTCGAGTTAATTGCATCAGAAAATTTTGTTAGTTACCCTGTTCTAGAGATGGCTGGAGGTATAATGACTAATAAATACGCAGAAGGATATCCAGGGAAGCGTTACTATGGAGGTTGTGAGTTTGTTGATCAGGCAGAAAATCTAGCAAAAGATAGAGCGAACAGATTATTTGGGGTAGAGTACTCAAATGTGCAACCACACTCCGGTTCGCAGGCTAATATGGCTGTTTTAATGACATTTGTCAAACCCGGCGATACGATATTAGGGCTTGATCTAGCGCATGGAGGTCATCTTACCCATGGCAGCAAAGTAAATTTTTCAGGAAAATTATATAATTCAATATTTTATCAAGTTGATAAAGATACTGGATTAGTTAATTTTGATGAAGTTATTAAGTTAGCGCGAGAACATAAGCCAAAATTAATTATCTGCGGTGGTTCAGCGTATCCTCGGTTTATCGAGTTTCAAGATTTTAAGCAAATTGCTGATGATGTAGGTTCATATCTAATGGCGGATATTGCACACCCGTCAGGTCTAGTCGCGGCTGGAATCCATCCATCTCCAGCACCTTTTTGCAATGTAATCACAACTACTACTCATAAAACCTTACGGGGACCTCGCGGTGGAATGATTATGATGGGAAAGGATGATTTAAATCCTTGGGATATCGTTGCACCGAAATCTGGAAGAGTAAAGAATATTTCTGAGCTTTTAGATAATGCTGTGATGCCTGGAGTTCAAGGTGGTCCATTAATGCATATTATTGCAGCGAAAGCGGTTGCATTTGGAGAAGCTTTGCGACCTGAATTTAAAGTATATGCACAACAAATTATTGATAATGCAAAGACTATGGCTGATGAATTTATTACCCGAGGCTATCAACTTGTATCTGGCGGAACAGACACACACGTTATCCTTATTGATTTAACTAATAAAGATATTACTGGAAAAGTTGCAGAAAAATCTTTAGAGAAGGCAGGTATCACAGTTAATAAAAATATGATCCCCTTTGATGAAAAGAGTCCATTCATTACTAGTGGTATTAGAATTGGGACTCCTGCAATTACTACAAGAGGAATGCAAAGAGATGATATGAAAAAAATTGTATCTTTAATTGATACAGTGATTAATAACCCAAATGATGATCAAAAACTATTTTCTGTGAAAACTGAAGTAAAAGAATTATGCAAATTTTTTCCTTTATACCCGGAATTACGAGATCAAAACTGATACAGATTAGATTGCTGTCAGTTGTCAAACTTAAGACTGATAAAATATTCTGTATAATCATTATCATATTTTGTTTTTTCAACCAGTCTTGTTCAACAACATCAATTCTGAGAACTACTCCTAATACCGTTGAGTCATTTATGATGAAGAGATCTAATTCTATACTAAAAAAAGACTATTCAAAAATTTCATCTGACAGATTATTAAATCATTCAATTTTCTTAACAATGACTGGGTTTGGTTTTGTTATGGAAAATGCTGAAAAAGCCTTAGATGAGGATTATCAAACAGGAATTGATTTATATAAAGAAGCAAACAAGTATTTTGAAAGAGCAGTATTTTTAGGGAATAAATATCTTATTATAAAATATCCAATTTTTGATGATTGGTTAAGACAAAATATTTATTCTGATATAGAATTTACAAAAGATGATGTTGAAGCCTTGTATTGGTTAGCAGCAGCATATGGTGGCGCCATAAGCTCTAGTCGTGGAAATCCTCAATGGGTCATACATTTACCAAAAGTAGGTCAATTAATTGAAAAAGCGCTTGAGCTAAATCCAACATGGAATTATGGATCACTTTACTCAGTAATGATATCTTATGCCACTACGATATCAGACACCCCTGAAAGAGATTGGGATGTGAATGGCTATATAGGTGGATATAATCGGTTTGGGAAAGAATCTGATGTTAGCGGTTACTATAACAGCAAGGGTGTGAGAGAGAGAGAGTATGTTGGCCTAAATATTGCTACTAATTATTACAATTTATCTTTAAAAGCTTCGAATGGTATGGATTTAAGCTCACATCTCAGTTATGCAGAGAATGTTTTAGTGTTGCAACAAAATCGCTCAGAATTTATTAAGTTGCTCAATTTGGTAATTAAATCAAAAGAAAAAGAAGTAAAAGAAATGGAACTAGGTAATTATATGGCCAAGCAAAGGGCGCAATGGTTACTAAATAGAACAGAGGAGTTGTTTTATTAAATGAAAAAAATAGTATTTATCATTGTATATCTTTGTATATGCAATTTATCAGCAAAAAAAATAATTATTAAGATGGCAAGCCTAGCTCCTAAAGGTACAGTATACCATGGTATGCTTATTGAGATGGGCCAACAATGGAAAAAAGCTACCAATGGAGAAGTTATTCTGCGCGTTTATCCTGGAGGTATCATAGGTGATGAGCGAGACATGATAAGAAAAATAAGGTTAGGGCAATTTCATGCTGCAGCTGTTTCTACTGAAGGATTACATGAAATTAATCCAGATGTATATGTATTTTCCTTGCCGTTAGTATATGATAATTATGATGATGTAGAATGGATGAGATCTCAGATGGATGATAGGATACGCACAGGAATGAATAATAATGGTTTTGAATTGCTAACTTGGGCTGATGTTGGTTGGGTACATCATTTTTCAACTGAACCAGTTGTTTATCCTGAAGATTTAAAAGAGTTAAAGATGTTTGTATGGGCAGGCGGATATAAAGCAGCTGAATTATGGAAAAAAGGCGGTTTTCAACCTGTTCCATTAGCCTCTACGGATATTATGCCAGGTTTACAGACTGGTTTAATTCAATCAGCTTCAACCGTGTCTATTTTTGCATTATCTCAGCAATTATTTGGAATAGCTAATTATATGTTAGATATGAAGTGGGGGTTATTGACTGGCGCTTTAATCATTGATTCTAGAACCTGGAATAGAATAAAACCTGAATATCAAAAGGCGATGGTGTCAATATCAAAAGCAATTATTGAATCAAAAACAAACGTAATTAGAGATGGTGGTGAAGAAGCAATTTTAGCTATGGAAGAATATGGTTTAAAAGTTCATCGTCAAACACCTGACGAGTTAAAAGTTTGGAAAGAGTTTGTAGGTTCTTGGGCGGACGAAATTCGAGGTGGGTATATTCCTGTTGAATTATATGACACTGTTCAAGAAATAATGAATAGAAAACCTGAATAAAATATTTATTTAAGAATGAAAATAAGAGAATATATAAAAAGGTCTGAGAACATTCTCACTATTGGCGTATTTAGTATTCTTGTAATATTCCCAGCAGTTGAGATTATTACAAGAATCCTTGGGCGTCCAGGTATTCCTGCTTCTCCAATTTTGGTACAACATATGACATTATGGATAGGGTTTATAGGGGCAGTGTTGGCAACAAGACAGAATAAACTGCTTTCACTTACTAGAGAACCATTATTTTCTCCTGATAGTGTTTTTAACAATGGTCGGTGGATAGCAAAAAATATATCATTTGTGATTATCGGAGCATTGTTCTGGGGTAGTATAAGCTTGGTGATGGTCGAATATGATTATCCGATACAAATATCGCCTGGTGTGTATCGATGGTTTATTCAATTGATTATGCCTATAGGTTTTTTACTCATAGGGTTTCAAATATTTTTAAAAAGTTCTAAAGAACAACTATTCCGAATATTAATGTTATTAATTGGAATTTTATTTGTTGTAATTGGCAACAATGATGTCTTCCGTGATAGTGTTTATTTTTTATTGATTTCTATTGGTTTTATTTTGTTTTCCATGTTTTATGGGGCGCCAATTTTTATTGGTTTAGGAGGGTTAGCAGTAATTTTCTTTTGGCATGATTTCACACCAATATCCGCTATTTCTGCCGAAACATATAGAATAGTTGTTTCTCCAACTTTACCTACAATTCCATTATTTACATTAGCAGGATATATATTGGCTGAAAGTCGATCTTCTGAAAGAATTTTTTATTTATTTAGAGCTGCATTTGGTTGGATTCCAGGTGGAACGCCTATTGTGATAGTATTTCTTTGTGGCTTTTTTACAGCATTAACTGGAGGATCTGGTGTCGCGATACTTGCTTTAGGAGGATTACTTTTCCCATTATTAAAAAAAGAAGGGTATTCAGAATTATTTTCTTTAGGACTTATTACTCTTGCAGGATCTCTTGGATTGTTATTTCCTCCTAGCTTGCCTTTAATTATCTATGGGGTAACCGCTCGCGTTTCAATAAAGGATTTATTTATCGGTGGGCTTGTTCCTGGAATAATTATTTCTCTTGTAATTGCTGGATATTCCATATTTCAAGGATATACGCAACACGTTGAACGGCAGTCTTTTAGTATTCAAAATATCATCAATGAGTTGAAAAATAGTTTTTGGGAAGTAATTATTCCAATCTTAATCCTTTTTGGTGTATTTGGTGGATATACTACTTTGGTTGAAACTTCCGCTAGTTTAGTTATTTATGTACTATTAATTGAAGTATTTGTTTATAAAGATTTGAAATTTAATGATATACCCAGAATAGTTTTAGATTGTGCAACTTTAATTGGAGGTGTACTCATTATCCTAGGAGTAGCTATGGGATTCACTAGCTACCTTGTCGATGCACAGATACCAATGTTATTAATGGATTGGGTTGAGCAAAATATTTCATCTAAATATGTATTTTTACTTTTGTTAAATATTCTATTACTTATCGTTGGATGTCTAATGGATATTTTTTCAGCAATTATAATTCTTGTTCCTTTAATTACTCCATTAATTAGCCTGTTTCCTGATATACACCCTGTACATTTAGCTGTAATTTTTATAGCAAATTTAGAATTAGGTTATTTAACACCACCTGTAGGGATGAATCTCTTTCTATCTGCTTATAGATTTGAGAAAGACATGCCTACAGTCTATAAAGCTACACTTCCATTCTTTCTATTGAGTTTATTGATAGTTCTAGCTATTACTTATATACCAATTATATCATTAGGCTTGCTAAAATTACTACAGTAGAATATAAAATATTCTTTTTATCATACAATGTTGACTATATCACACTAATAAATAATATCTTGTTTGATTATTGGTTAGTTGGATATATTTATGGAAGTCAAGGGGATTTACATATCGATTATAAAAGTTAATTGTTTATAATAAGAAAGTTGACTTCAGTTTTACTGAAGTCGGGAGAATAAAATGAAACGTACAGCGTTTTTATGTATACTGGTCCTTTTGACAATTCTAAAGCCAATATATGGGCAAAGTGAGGCTGGTGCCGTGTTTTTATTGATTTCACCTGGTGCGCGTGCAGGTGGTATGGGAGAAGCTCAGGTTGCAGTAGCTAATGATGTGTATGCGAGCTATTGGAACCCTGCAGGATTAGCATTTCTTGAAGGTTCTGAGTTGGCTATGATGCATGTAAATTGGTTGCCAAACTTAGCTGATGATTTATACTATGAGTTTTTAGCATTTCGTAAACATTTTCCTTATTTAGGTACTTTAGGCGGTCATGTTATTTACTTAAATCTTGGTGAGCAGATACGTATGGGAGAAACCCCTGATGATTATTTAGGTAAATTTACCAGTTATATGATGGCAGCTACTATTTCATATAGTGCGTTGTTATCAAAAAATTCATCCTTAGGGATAAATGCAAAAATTTCGTACCAACATTTGGTAGAATTAGGAGCAGGTAACGAACAGGGTAAGGGAACATCAACAGATTTTGGTTTTGATATTGGTTATTTAAGAAAAGAGTTTATAAATCCGAATCTTAATATTGGATTAACAATGACAAATATTGGTCCGAAAGTATCTTTTATAGATCCTGCTCAGGCTGACCCGCAACCAACAAATCTAACTATAGGTTTGAATTATGCTATTGTTAACAGCGAATTTAATAAGCTAAATATTGTCTATGATGTGGATAAGCTGCTAGTATCATCTTATCCTGCAATGGATTGGGATGGAGATGGATATATTGGCGGATATGATAAAGATGGTCATTTATCTGATAAGAATGCTGACTATAATATAAAAGGGCAGCAAGAAACTGAACATACCGATCCAATATATCTTGCAATATTTACTTCATGGGTAGATGATTGGTTTCTTGGAGGTGATATTGATATGGCTACTCCAGGGAATGATCCGGATAGGCAAATTGGTGGTTTTCGTTGGGATGATATTAATGGCAATGGAGAAATTGATCCAGACGAAGGGGAAATGCTTCCTACAAATTCTTCTCCAAGTGAAGCATCTTGGGGGGATTACAATGAATTTGGACAAAAAGAACTAGGGAGCGGTAAAAATAGAACAATTCAAAATGAACTTGATAAGTTGGTTCATAATATTGGTTTAGAATATTGGTATTCCAGTTATTTTGCTCTTCGTATGGGTTATTTGTATGACAAGATTGGTAAAATTAATAATCCAACCTTTGGAGTTGGTCTCCGTTTTGCCGGTTATGGGTTTGATTTTGGATATACTTCAGGCAAGCCTGGTCATCCACTAGCAAATACTATGCGGTTTTCATTAAATATCGAATTTTAATATTCCTTATACAATACAATACTTTTAATGATTAGGATACTATTAGTCCTCACGACTTTAATTACGATTTCATTATCATCCCCAAATAAAGCAAGAGGGTTTATTCGAGTTGCAGCGATTCGCATTTCATTTATTGCTGATAATAATCCAGGAACAACAGGAGATGGATCTTTTCTCTATAGCTCTCCCATTGATACATGTGGAAAATATACTATTGACCCAGTTCCACATAATCGATCGTATTTTGAATCCCAATTACGTGCAGTATCTAATTATTTTAAATCTGTATCATATAATAATTTTGGTATTGACATGGATAATTCAATAGTTTTTCCCGTTAATGAAGAGGATAGCTATATATTAGCTCATGAAATGAATTATTACCATCCTTTTAATGAAGATGAAATACATGATGAAAGGATTACAGAACTTTTTAGAGATGCTGTTCAGATAGCATTTGATACAGATAGCATTAATTTTTCTTTATACGATCATATCGTAATTTTCCATGCTGGAATTGGTCAAGATTTTTCATTACCATTCTTAGATCCAACTCCCGAAGATATTCCTTCCACATTTGTTGATCAGGAAATGTTAGATCAGTATGTAGGTGGATCAATACAGTTTTCTAATATGAAAATCAATCAAGGTATAATTCTTCCAGAAACTCAAAATCATTTATTTTTTGAGGAGTCAGAAAATATATTTTTGAATGCAGATGAACCTTGTGATTTCCAATATGGTTTAACGGGTACTTTTGCATTGATGTTAGGTTTTGCAATTGGTCTTCCACCACTTTGGGATACAGATACTGGCCAAAGTGGAATTGGAATATTTGGATTAATGGATCAGGGTTCTAATAATGGTCGTGGTCTTATTCCGTCTCCACCAGATGCATGGACAAGAAAATATGTAGGTTGGGAGCACTCTATAAAAATCACACCTTCTGCATTTATTAACCTCCCTAGTCGTTCTGAGAATAATATTGTAGAAATACCTATTAATAATAATGAATATTTTTTGATAGAAAATCGGACGAATTGGTATCGTGATAATATGTATATCGATTCTGCGCGATATATTATGTATGAAAGATCTCAAAGATATCCTCCATTTATTGAAGTTCTGTTTGATTCTGTTCTGATAGATCAAGATGAAAATGGTGTAGTTACTAATATTTATGATTACGATTTAGGTTTGCCTTCTAGCGGCATGTTAATATGGCATATTGATGAAGTAAATATTAGAAAAGGTATAAATAATTACTCTATCAATAATGATCGCTTAAACCGAGGGGTTGATTTGGAGGAATCAGATGGAGCGCAAGATATAGGATTTCCATCTATATTCTTATTTTCAGACCCTTCTGCTGGATATTTTGGAGATATGTGGTTTAAGGGCAATCCAGAATACGAGAGATCTAATCCTAATATGGAAGGTTTATCTCCGGAGTTTAGTCATTATACATATCCTTCAACTGAATCAAATTCTGGCTCTTCAACATTTCTTGCTATAGATAATATTGGACATCAATCGGATACAATGAGCTTTTATATATATAATTCAGCTTTAGCTGATGGATTTCCAGATAGTTCCCTACATATTAGATTAGTTTTTGACTTAGATGATGATGGTATAATGGATGTTATTGGTGGGAAAGATAGTTTATGGATAGGGCAAGAAAGCAATGTTTCAGATAGGATATATTTCTATTCTAGTTCTAATAATATATATGATATTTCTATTGGAACATTTAATAATTCAAATCAGGTAATTATTTTTGAAAGAGATAGTATAGCGTCATATGTTAATTTTTACACAAAAAATTCAGACCTAGATAATTTAGAATATGTTTTTTCAGATACTCTAGATTTAGTAGATGCAGTTTTTGTGAATGATCATTCGAACAACTATACTATTAAAGATATTTCGGATAGCTTCTTCAATGCAGCATATGTGCAAAATAATGATGGGTCCATAGATAGTATTACACAGTTTCCATTACTATCATTGTCTGATCTAGATCTAGATGGAAAATCTGAGTATTTAGTGGTAAAGCGTTATAGTGGAGATAGCCCACTTTCTAATGTCGGTAAGTTAGAAGCGTGGAATATAAATAATAATGTTATGGTCAGTGGTTTTCCTGTTGATTCAGTTTCAAATCAATATCCAGCATTAATTAAGAACCTTTATGGAGATGAACATCCAGAAATTGTTGTTCAAAATATAGATGGTGAGATTCTAATTATTAATTGGAGAGGTGAAATAGTATATCGTTTGGTAGAAAATGGATCTTTAACCTGTTTAGCTGAATATGAAGATAAGAATGCAATAATTACTAAATCATCAATTTGGCTATTTGATGATGTCACAAACAATAGAGGTAATCAATGGATTACAAAGAATCATGATTTTGGTAACACCAGAACCCTTCAACTAAATATCCCAAAACAAGCGCATCAATCTAAATTAATAGATAAAAATAAAACTTATGTATATCCCAACCCTGCATATGATGATCAAGTAAATTTTCGAATTGCTATCGAGTCAGCGGAAAAGATTGATATTATGATTTATGATTTAGCAGGGTATTTTATTCATAAGATTAATTTCGTTAATCCTATAAAAGGTTCTATCGAAGAAAAAGTTTGGCAACTTAATCAAGTTGATCCAGGTGTTTATTTTGCAAATATAACAGCATGGAATGGAAGTGAATCTGAAACAGTAATCCTGAAAGTTGCAGTAATACATTGATGATTCTATTAAAAAGAATATTTATTTATATAATCTTATCACATTTTATTTATGCTCAAGGATACTACAATCATCCAGAAATTAACTGGAGGACCTTTGAAACAGATAATTTTCAAATTCATTTTTATGAATCAACGGAAGGAACTGCAAGAGAAGGCGCTTTTGTAGCTGAAAAGATATATCCATTTATTATTAATCTATATGAATATAAACCAGAGCAGAAAACTGATATTATATTTTTAGATACAGATGACATATCAAATGGTGCAGCGTACTATTATGACAATAAAATATTTATTTGGGCATCCCCTATGGATTTTGAATTAAGAGGTAGTCATCGTTGGTTGCAGAACGTGATTACCCACGAGTTTGCTCATATTGTATCTATGCAGAAGTCAATGAAAGCTGGTTTACGTTTTCCTGGAGCCTATGTGCAGTGGTTAGGGTATGAAGAGGAAAAACGTAAGGATGTATTATATGGATACCCAAATAGGCTTATGAGTTATGCTATACCTGGAACCGTTGTTCCACCATGGTTAGCTGAAGGGACAGCGCAATTTATGTATGATGACGCGGATTGGGATAATTGGGATACCCATAGAGATATGATTCTACGCGATAGAACTATAAATAATAATTTATTGTCCTTTACTGAAATGAATACTTTTGGGAAAAGTGGTATTGGAAATGAATCAACCTATAACTCTGGATACAAATTATGTCGATTCATTGCTTTATCATACGGGTCAGAAAAATTAAAAGAAATCCTTATTAATTTATCATCTCCATTGCAGTTTTCAGTAAATAATGCTATTAAGAAATCTATTGGCATAACAGGAGAAGAATTATATGAAGAGTATAAAAAAAGCTTATCTAAAGGATATAATTTGTTAACTAAAAATATTAAGTTACATATTTCAAGTCCTAATATAATTGTAGATAAAGGTTCTGCAAATCTTCATCCAGCTTGGTCGCCAAATGGAAATCAAATTGCATTTATTTCCAACGCAGATAATGATTTTTTTAGTCAAACTGATTTATTTATTTATGATATGGATAAAAATAAAAAAGAGAGTGTTCAAAAGAATGTTGTTTCTACGCCATCATGGAATAGTAATGGAACTGTTATTTATTATTCGAAAAGAGCAAAATATCCCAATAGGCATGGTTCAAAATATTATGATATATATGAATATAACATTAATGATAAAAAAGAGAATAGACTTACTGTTGATTCCAGAGGTTTTGCGCCTTGTTTTATTCCTTTAGATAGTTCATTAGCATATTTAGCTACTTATGATGGAGGACAAAATATTTACCTGATAGATCTTAAGTCTCGTAAAACACAGAAGATAACAAATTTTTCTGATCGTCGAATAATTAGCAATTTATCATTTGATGATGAAAATAATAGATTAATGTTTGATATGACTCGAAATCATTTTCGTGATATCGCTTATTTATCTCTTGAAGATAGTGTTATTGGTTATTTATTTGAGAATAAAGAGTGGGATGAAAGAGATGTTGATATATCTTCTGGGAAAATTATTTACTCTGATGACAGGTCCGGAGTATTCAACTTATATATGATTGATAAAGAAACTATGAATGGTGGGTATATAACTAATGTTATGGGTGGTGCCTTTATGCCTGATGTGAATCAATTTGGACAAGTCGTTTATAGTCATTATGAAAATGGATCGTATAAAATAGCGGTAATTGATACAATTGATTATTTTGATCAATTACAAGTTGGTTATAATTCTGATTATTGGCAAAGAAATGTAGACTTAACTGCCCCTATGAATGATCAAATATTAACTGCTGATAAGACATATCATGATGACTTTACAAATATGTTTATTAGTCCGAAAGTTATGTTTGATTACAATACATTAAAACTTGGTTGGTATTTTTATTCAAATGAAATAATTGACCGTTTAAATATATTTGGAGGAGCTTCGGTAAACGCTTCTAAAGATTTAGATTTATTTTATATTTTTGAATTTAAAAGATTTTTCCCCACAGTATTTGCTGAAGTATATTATTTAACAAGAAATTTACAGGAAAAGAATAAATACTCTGTCTATACATTAGATGATCGGCTTCGTTTTCGTCTTACGCAATTTGATTTTGGATTAAGATTTCCATTATTTGGATTAGGAAAATTAGAACTTTTTTCTTCTTGGCAACAATATAGAGCATTCATTAAAGAGAAAGTATTAGATATCTCTGGTCTAGAAGCAGGTTTAGCGTATGATTATTACAAAGGATTGATAAGCGGGATGAGGCTATCTGTAAATGGCGTAAAACGTTTAATTGATAGTAATATTAATCCATCAAGCGGATTTAAGTTAGACGCAAGTGTGCTCTATGAGAAAAACGACTTTATTGAAGGATTGAATCTTTCAGATGCTGGTACATTGTTACCAAATTATTCAAATAATAACCTTTGGCGCATTAAGCAATCAAGCTCTTTATATCTTACTATTCCTAAAACAAAACGTATAACAATAAATCTTGAATCGATAACTGGTATGATAACAAATACGGAGGCGGATTCTTTTTTTAATTTCTTTGCTGGTGGACTAAATGGATTAAGAGGATATCCATTTTATAGCATTGAAGGAAATTCTATGGCATTATTTTCATCAACTCTTCGTGTTCCTATATTTAGAGAAAAACATATCCCACTAGGATGGTTGATTATTCAAAATAGCACCCTTGGAATAATCGGTCAAATTGGGGATGCATGGGATAAAAAAACCGAGAATCCAGGATGGAATCGTTCAGCGGGAATTCAGCTTAGAATAAGTGGTTTTTCTTTTTATAATTTTCCAACGGCTATTGGATTAGAATTTCATCGTGGTTTTGATACATTTGAGAGAAAAATTGAAAATAAAATGGTAACTTATGGAAACGATCAACGGTTTTATCTAACAGTTTTATTTGGATTCTGATACTATGAGAATAATACTAATATTTATATTAGCTGTGCAATTTATAAGCGCCAGCGATCTGTACAATCTGGACAATAGGTTTCATTCCAGTTATTATTTTTTTCAAGATTCGCTTGATAGTGATAATATAAATCAAAACCTAACCGATGATACGTTAACAGTATATCCAGCTCGACCTATGCTATATTCATTAATTTTCCCGGGTTTAGGGCAATGGCATAATAAATCTCCATTATGGAAAATTGGTTTGTTTTCTGGAATTGAAGTTGTGTCTATTCTAAGTGGAATGCAGTGGATAAAGAAAGCAGATGATATTAGAGTCAATTATGAATTATTTGCAGATGATAATTGGAATTTAGAGACATGGGTATATAATACTTTAAGTACACCTATTGGTAATTATGCTGATGTTCATATTAATGGAACGCATAAATTAACATTAAAGTTATCCGGATCTCTAGCTGAACAATTTGGAACATTTGTAACATCTGATTCATTAGAAGATAATGCGCATTGGGTTTATAGTGGAGAGGTGAAAGTTCTTAGAGATAGAGATTTTTATGAAAATATAGGTAAATATGATCAATTTGTAGGTGGATGGACTGATTGCTATGATCAAAGTAATAACCAGCAGTGGTTTGAAGTATATAAAGATGTTGGTGATAGCGTTGAAACTATTATAACTACTCCTAGCAAAGAAGATTATGTATCTAAAAGAGCAGAATCAAACGATTATTTAAATATGGCAAAATTTGCTATTAGTGCTATGATGTTTAATCATGTTGTAAGCGCAATGGATGCAGTTTGGTCTACTCAAAATAGTAATAGACCAAAAAAATCTAAGGAAGTAAAAACTGATGTTGGTTTGTTGTATGATAAGTATTCTAAATATGGTGTAGGAGGGTTTTCGATATCTTTATACTGGTAAAAAAACATTCTATTATGATTAATATCATGATATTGATTCTGGGTTCAATTAGATGCGCTTCTTTTAAATCAAATGAGGTTGGGGATATTGATGTGCAATTTGAAAAAGCGAGAATCTTCCTTGATAAAAAGAAATATTTACGAGCTCAAGAAGAGTTTAATAATCTAGTAATAAGAGGTACTCATACAGAACTCGGCGATGATTCTCAATTCTATCTTGCGGAATCATATTTCTTAAACAAAGAATATCTTTTAGCTATCGCAGAATATGATCGTCTTATTCGAAGAATGGGTTTTAGTCCTTATGTTGAAAAATCTAGATGGAGGGTTTGTCAAAGCTATGTGAAGGAATCTCCTAAGTATTATAAAGATCAAACAAATACCCAAAAAGCATTGAGCAAATTACAAGAGTTTATTGATGATTATCCAAATTCAGAATATAAAGATGAAGCAAACAATCAAATTTCAGAACTTCGGAATAAATTAGCTTATAAAGAATATGCAACTGGTGTTTTATATATAAAAATGGAAGAATATCAGTCAGCAATAATGTCTTTTGAATTTTTAATTGATAATTATTATGATACAGAAGTTTTAGAAAAAGGTCATGTTGGAATTATTAGATGTTACGCCCTTATGGATGAATACAATAAAGCGGAGGACTATTATAATAATCATTTATCAGAAATTTTTAGCAATAATCTAAAAGAAACTGCTCAAAACTATATAAAAAAATCTAATTCCTCAAATTAAGTGATCAATACTAAAAGAAAAATATGTTTGTTTGGTGGAACGTTTGATCCCCCTCATATTGGACATTTATTAGTTGCACAAACAATATTCGAATCTGAAAATTTTGATAAAATAACATTCATTCCTACTTTTAAAACACCTGATAAAGATAATGTGGCTAATATAAAAGATAGATTAGCAATGTTAACAATGGCTGTTACTAGTAATCCTAATTTTGAGATTTGCGATATGGAAATTAAGCGAGGAGGAATTAGTTATTCTATTGACACTATTAAGGACTATAAAAAAGAATATGAATTAAGTTCTGATGAAGTATTTTATTTAATTGGCAGTGATTCTTTACAAAAATTTCACAAATGGAAAGAAGCGGATCAAATCTTAGATAATTGTAGAGTAATTGTAGCATTAAGGCCAGGATTTAAACCGAGTGATATATCGAATTGGATATTACGCAAGGTTAGATTTGCAAGTATTCCACGTTTCGAAATTTCTTCCTCAACTATAAGAGATAGATGGATGAGTGATAAGACTATAAGATACATGGTTACGCAGCCAGTCTGGGAATATATTAATGATCATGGTATGTATCAATGATACTTGAACTATATATGCGATTAATGTGTTTATAGGTATCATTTATTTATTTATAGGAAGCATCATGTTATTTTATGGTGCGGGTTTTATTGTTAAAGGAGGTAGTCAGTTAGCAAGTCGTTTTGGCTTATCTCCATTCGTAATAGGTTTAACTGTAGTTGCGTTTGGTACTTCCTTACCTGAATTAGTTGTTAGTATTGCCGCAGCTGTTGAAGGTTCGTCTCCGATTGCTATAGGTAATGTTGTTGGATCAAATATAGCGAATGTGGGATTAGTTCTAGGACTCAGCTCATTGATATTTCCATTAAAAATGAGCTTAATGCAAATTAAAAGAGATTTAATTATTTATATTTTTGTTTGTTTAATATTTAGCGTGTTTTGTATGAATGGTAGTATTGCCAGGGAAGAGGGTTTAATATTATTTCTTAGTGTTATAATTTATACGTGGTATTCTTTCTATAATCCATCAAGTAAAAATAATATCGAAAATTTTCATGAAAAAAATCATTCAAATTTATGGATATTAACTTTATTTATTGTCTCTGGAATGCTCTTACTTTCTTTTGGCGCTAACTTAT